>OGFG01000124.1_pt1 | contig 87608 bp, 128 predicted proteins | sample 1570761 | NCBI WGS metagenome assembly OGFG01 (sample SAMEA2581938, study PRJEB24529) | metagenome | biome: Human gut stool | place: China | collected 2011
TCAGAAGCTGGATCTGTCCTAATTGTGGTACATTCCACAACAGAGACAATAACTCGGCGATAAATATAAAAAACCTGGGAATACAGCTGTATCTCCAGGTTTAAAATACTATGGCTTAATGCCCTGTAATTTGACAACTCATTACAGTAACCGCTTTTTTATTGGTGTACCACTATGATACTTAAGTAACAAGAATCGTAAGTACGCTCTATCTAAGCAAGCTGTCCTAAATGTAACTGGATTGCAGACGGACAGGCTCCCGATAACGTCGGGAGTAGTTGACTTGGCAATAATAATCGCTTTGTTTTTGTATAGAGTGTACGATTCATTTCTACTCCATATTTGTCAAATTGCACATCACCATATCTACCAGTCACACGAATGCGTCCTGTCGGAGTGACTTTTTTACTATTGTCAGTTCCAATATGTTATCTATATTACTTTCTGAAAATATAGATGCATTGGTTACAAGTATAGTATCTCCGACTTTTACATTTAGTTCTTTTCTCTCACACATACGTTCATTTTCCTTTTGTATTTATAGTAATAAATATATGACAGAAAATTAATTCGAAGATGTTATTTCACATACTCAGAAATGTCAAACACACTGGTATTATTGCCAACGACCTTAGGCAGCTCGCCATTCCACTTTTCGATAATGTTCTTCTCTAATATTTCTGAATTTATAGAATTTGACAAAATGTTATTAGCTTCAGCAGCACCATTCGCTTCTGTAATCTTACGCTTAGCTTCCTGCTCAACTTCAAGATTTAACTTTTCCTGCTCTGTCTTTGCTCTTTCAAGATTTTGTTCAGCTATTACTTTCTGTTCTATCGAATCGTTGAATTCATCTGAAAATGTCAGATTTTCTATTGCTGTATCAACCACTTCTATATTGTATTTCTGCAGCACTGATTCAAGTTCTTTTTCTATTGTCTGTGCGACCTCTGACCTGTTTGTTACAAGTTCAGTTGCAGCATATTTGGCGAATACCGACTTGACTGTATTATTAGTCTGTGCTTTCACCACAGTATCTTCATAGCTTTTACCGATAGTCTTATAAATATTTGATGCGTCAGCCTTACTTATCTGATAGTTCAGAGTAAATGTCGCATACACATCCTGCATATCTGATGTTGTTCCAGACATATCTGACGTAACTTTCTGGATGCGGTTGTCCATGTTTATGATATGTTTCCAAGGCAGTACTACATGTAAACCTGCATCAAGCGTTTCATTCTGTACTGTACCAAATACTGTCACAATACCTGTATGTCCGGTAGGAACCGTCCTGATAAATGATAAAATTATCATTATTATGCCTATGAATGTTGTTATGTACTGTTTTGCGTTAATGTGCCATCCGTCCTGTGTAATACCTAATGCTATAAAGCCTACAATAATTACGATAATACCCAAAATTAATATACCCATATTTCTTACCTTATCTATCCATATGGTAGATATCCTTTCTCCTGTTTAATATTTCGCTGACTATAAAGCCTTTTTTTAAGTCTTTTACTGAAAAGATGTTTTTATCTTCAGAGCTTGTGATGTCTTCCGATTCCTTTTTCTTACTAAATTCTTTAATGTCATTCGTGAATCTTTCTAATAACTGATTCTTGTCTAATGCATTGTCTGCGTTACTACTATCAAACATACTGCTGCTCATATCTGAATATTTACCTACACTTCCTGCATCCATAACTGGAGAATGAAATTCTTTCTGACTTTTAATAGTATTTTTTATTGTAGCTTCATACTCCTTTTTATCTGTGATCACTTCATTATGTTCCAAAAAAGTATCTACGTAATGCACATCAGATGAACTACCTTCTGGTGTCTCAGTATTTTCATTATCATCACCCGAATTTCTTAAAAATGAGATTATATCAGGTAAGAATGCAGTAAAAAATAATACACTTATTATTCCCAATAAAACCGTTATGTTCATGATATATTATTCCTTTCTTTTGCAAATATAGGGAGCATGTTCTGGTGTCTCAGTATTTTTACTATCATCACCTAAAGTTCTTAATGATGCAATTCCACTAAATAATGAAACGTAAATTGTAATTGTCATTCCCAGTAAAACCATTATTATGACCATGATATTGCTCCTTTCTTTTTGCAAATATAGGGAGTATGTGCTTCACACTCCCTATACTGCATCAACAGTTATTCACTAATTGTTTTCTTACTGTCAGTATCACTGACAATATTTTCTCTCATCTTAGTATCTGCCTTAAGATTTTCAAGATCGTAATAATCTTTAAAACCCATCCTGCCACTTCTTAATGCTTCTGCTAATGCTCTAGGCACTTCTGCTTCAGCTGCTACAACTGCTGCCTTATTTTCCTGCTCAAGAGCAATGGCTGCAGCTCTTCTTTCTTCAGCTTTAGCCTGCGCAATATTCTTGTCAGCTTCAGCCTGCAAACTCTGAAGATGAGCGCCGATATTCCTGCCAATATCAACATCTGCAATATCAATAGATAAGATCTGATAAGCTGTACCTACATCAAGTCCTTTCTGAAGGATAGACTTTGATATTGAGTCAGGGTTTTCAAGAACGCTCTTATGAGAGTCTGAAGAACCGACAGTTGTTACGATACCCTCACCTACTCTGGCGATTACAGTAGCTTCACCTGCACCACCAACGAGCTGTTCAATATTAGTCTTGACTGTGACTCTTGCCTTTACAAGAAGTTCAATACCATCTTTAGCAACAGCCGATATGTTAGGTGTTTCGATAACTCTTGGATTTACACTCATCTTTACAGCATCTAATACATCTCGGCCTGCAAGATCGATAGCAGCTGCCATTTCAAATGTAATATCCATATTTGCCCTGTTAGCAGCGATTAACGCATTAACAACATCACTTACATGTCCACCTGCCATAAAATGTGCTTCAAGCTGGTTAGTATTTAACTTAAGGCCTGCTTTCTTTGCCTGTATGAGAGGCAACACAATCTTTGTTGGCGGAACTTTCCTGAGTCTCATTCCTATAAGTGTTCCAATGCCTACGTGACACCCTGAAGCAAGGGCTGTGATCCATAGTCGCATTGGGACAAACCAACATAAGTCTAACAGTAACAAAATAATGATTGCGGGTAAAATATACATATCTTTTTCCTCCGTATTTAATTGTATTTTTTATTGCATTTAATATATAACAGAATTTTCATAAAAAATTTCGACATAAAAAATACAGGAAGAATTATTCTTCCTGTATATATATTATTATTCTTCTAATGCTTGACAACTAAGCTTAAAAGAAAAAGAATGATGGACATAATTTTTTTTGTACAGACAAAAGTGAATCCCCGAAGGTTTAGCTTCGGGGTGGGTTCAAATATTTGTTAATTATTCACTTTGCCATCAGAATTATAAACATCATAATAGCTGATATCTGCATCATCTAGCACCTGCGCAAATGGTCCATAATATTCTGATGGTTCTATTTCCTTGTCTGATAGATTGTCAGCATCAAGAATGATCTCGCCATCATTGTATAAGTCACTTGCTACCCTAACAGCCTCTTCTGCTGACTCTACACCTTCAATTATAACTGTTTTTTCTAATGTCTCTTTAATGTTGATTGCAAATTTCATATGTATACCACCTTTCTTTTTTTATATGTTTACACTTGCTGTTACAGGTTCAACTTTTAACTGATGATTTTGGTATAACGAATAACATCCTACCATACTCTTCAAACTTTGTATTTTTCTTTCAGCGCTTTTTTCTGAAGCAAATAATTTTGCGTCTTTAAAGCTGCAATGAAATCCATCCGTACCGACAAATACACACCAGTCACAGGATAGCTTATTATTGTATGCCTGCAAGCTGTATTCGGTAACATCCACAATTACATAGCCTTTAATTGATACTATTTTTTCTGCCATCAATTTGTACCTTTCTATCTTATTGCGTAATATTCTACTAACTGACATAATGTAAACCTGTCGGTAAACATTAATCCATCCTGGATATTTTGCTTTATAGTGTCAATATCATACTTAAGCTCGGATGTATCTTCACCTGCATAGATTTTATACCTAAGTTTCTTTTTCTTTTCTTTCAGAATATCTGACATAGTAATAATAAAGTCCTGTCCGATATACACATCTTTGCAATCACTATTTGTTTTTCCCATAGCGTTTTATCTCCTTTAAATTTATTTGATATTACATATATGACAGAAAAAAAGCAGAAGGTGTTACTCTTCTGCTTTGAACTGCTGCTGCACTACCAACATATATATGTTGAGTTTACAACAATCTCTTCATTTTTACACTTAATACGAAGTTTTTCATTTGGGAGTAATTCTATAATCATTCCTTCATACCTTTTGCCATCAAGAGAATAATATGTTACTACATCACCTATTTTAAATCCGTGCAAATTAACTGGATTGTCATTTATTACTGCATTCATATCTATTTTTTCCAGGCGATATTTCTGTTTAATATCCGGGTATTTATCTCTGTCAACTTCTGATACAAACATTTCATAAGGTCTTGCATACATTTCGCCAGAAATATAATAGTCTAGTAGTATCTCTATATTGTTTTCATTGCTGCAAACAGGCGAATATATAACCAGTTTTTCCCCTGTTTCTGTATGGGTTGCAAATCCTTGAATTGCATACAAATACCTTCCATTAGAATCCGGCTCTGCATTCACAATAGTCTCACGTTTAAAATGTTGAACGATGTCGCCTTTATGAAAGTCTCTGTCTTCAGTAATCGTCTTGTATATCTTTGCCATATTTTACTCCTGCTTTCTTGTCGTATTTTTCACACATTCGTTTACATAGTCATCAAATGTTGTTCCGGTAATTGCTTCAAATATAGCTTTTACTGATTTCTTGTCTGATGCATTTCTATATATTTTAAATACATCATTGGCTACTCCGGATACTTCTTTATCTCTGTTTTCGATTATATCTTCAAGAATAGTATCAGCATCTCTTATCATTCCGTCAGGCGTATTATTATTAAGGTATTCTGCTACACTGACATTGTGATTTGTGTTTTCGTACTTTCTTTTATACATTTCCTTCTGTAAATCTGATGTGAGGTCAGTGTCTACTCCTTTAGGCTGAGAATCGCTAAGCCTTATACAGCCTGTTTCAAGCAACTTGTTGCTACAAGCTGTCATGATATTACTTATATCTCCTTCTGACATGTAGTAATCGCAATACATTTTTTCATTATATATTATATTGTTGCAACGCATTCTATGGATATACGTTAACTTCCTGTTGTCATTCAAAGCATCAGATACAATATGCATACATCCTAAATCAGTATTAAATTTTACTCTCACTTCAAACAATCCACTGTATGTATCATATTTGCTTTTATAAAGCCAAACAAGATATTCGGGGATTGATTGCTCACTAATTTGACAATACATCATTCCTGTATCATTGCATAGAATTATATGTTCTACTTTAAGTCCATCGTTTTCCTTTTGCTGGAGCAGGTTTAACAATAGATTTTTACATTTATTTTTGATTCTCTCAGCATTTTCTTTATCGATAACATAAGGGCAAAGTATTTTTGTCTTTCCATCTTGTGAGAATGAAGGTTCATATGCAAGCTGACATTTTATCGGTACGGTGCTGTCTGGCGCACAATGATCATCAATAGCGCATATGACGTCAAATCTGTTCGTGACATTATTCAGATATATTGTGTATGATACATCAATATAAAATCTTTCGGTGTAATTATTGTCTATACCTATGATGCGACTTGTTATTGCCTTTGGCAATGATTCAGGTGCTACCTGTAAACTGATATTCTTTTCTTCCTTATTAATCTGGATATTGACAAATTTAAGCATGATTTTCTTCCTTTCTGTTTTTACTGAATATATTTTCAGTAATTGTCTTATATACTTTTGCTATAATTATTCCTACTTTCTTGTAATGTTTTTATAACAGTTAATGATATAATCAATAAACTTTGTTCCGGTTAGCGTTTCAAATAATGCCTTAACCGCCCTTTTATCAGAAGAATTCTGGTAAATATCAAATATTTCATCTGCAATACCTGATACTTCTATATCTCTTTCTTCCATAATATCTTCAAGGATAGTATCAGCATCCTTAATTATTCCATCTGGTGTTCTGGCGTTAAGCTACCTTACAGTCTGGACATTCCACACTTCCTGTATATCGTCAGGTAATATACTACCTGCATATCTGTTTTCCCTTATATGATCTTCTATACTATGGTTGACATTTATATATCTGCTATCTGTCATCCATTGCTTTGTATAGCCTTCATTCAATAATTTCTGTCGGCACGCTGTGAGAATGTTGGAGATGTCTTTTTCTGTCAGCTTGTAGTCACAATACACTTTATCATTATAAATAATAGCGTTATCTCTGTTTATCTCGCTTCTTTGAATTAGCATCATCCCATATGGTAAATAAAGTTTTACATATACTTTAAATACTCCTGCAGGCTTTGTAAAGTTCTTCTCAGCGTGCATGTTTGCCACTGATCTAGGAATAGTATTTTCATCAATCTGGCAGCAAAGCATCTTTGCATCAGAATTAAATGTGATACTGCTGACTTTAATACCCTCTATTTTCTCTTTTTTGTCTTGGGCTATAAGTAACTTTATGCACTCGACGTAAATGCACTTGGCATCCTTTTTATCAAAGACATAAGGATAGCACATTCTTTTACTGCCATTTAAAATTGATGATTCGTATATAATCTGGCAAGGAGTTGCCACAAAACTATTGTTATCATAATGATTATCTATAAGACACCTGAACTCATTACCTTGTCTAGTAAAACTTACATCAATAAAAAATTTGCCTGTGTATTTTATGTCTATAAATTTGAAATACTGGATTATTTCCTCTGGTAGTGTTTCAGGATCTACTTGCAAGCAAATATTCTTTTCTTCTTCGTTGATCTGGATATTAATAAATTTAAGCATGATTTTCTTCCTTTCTGTTTTGTCTATTTTGGACTAATTATGATTAATCCACTTGTACTTTTTGCTTATTCTCATAATATTGAAATGCACAATCATACATCTGCCTACCTGTTATCTGGTCAATAAATATAGGACAGTGCCAGTTTTTGTCATAACCATTTTCTTTGCTCCATTCGTTAATAACTTTTGTAGTTATTGGTGTGACAAATACATACAGGTCTGACTCATGGTGATACATTTCTGCCTTATTATATCCAGCATCAATAAATCGCTGCATAAGTGTTGTATTTTCTTTTTGTTTCTGCATAATATTTTCTCCTTTTTTTAATTTGATAAGAAATATATGACAGAAAAAAAGCAGAAGGTATTACTCTTCTGCTTTATATACTATATTATATTTTTTGAAAGCACTTAATGTAATCTTCCTTTTTAGGAATGAATATGCTGTCACATTCTGTACAAGCGCTTTCTATGCTTGTATTCAAGCTATTACTGTCATAATACATGCCGTGCGTCAAATGTGAGCATATAGGACATTTAAGCATGTATACTGCTTTTATATCATGTACCTTTTCACTATGCTCATTAAGCAAAGTTTTTGTGTCTGCGTTATTACACTCAACATATCTTTGTACTGCTTCCGGGTATATTATCTGACCACCGGAATACATATTTATAAACTTATCCGCTTTTTCTTTTTGATTTTTATTAAGCATTTTTCCTCCAAAATTATTTATTCTTATTATTCAAATATTCTTTATATTCACTTGCTTCAAGTACAGCTGTAACACCATCAAGATCACTGCCAATATCAACGAAGTAATACATATGGTTCATATCTTTGGACATTATATACGTTCCATACTCGTCTGTTGCCTTTTCTTTAATAAGTTCAATTCCGTTAGTAATTTCATACGCATTATCACTTAATATATATTGTGTATACGTATATTTAAGTTTGCCATTTTTATCAACTGTTGTCTGATATCCTGTATATTTGTCCAGATCCTTTTTATTAATTTCTATAACCTGCGTGATTACATATTTGAAATTAAGGTTTTTGTTCTTTGCTATTATGCTTGTCAAGTCATCACTTTGTAATGATTTAACTGTTGTGGTATTTTTTTCAATATCTTCTGACACGTATACATTACTTTTATCGAAACTGTCATTGGATAACGATATCTGGAAACTATTAATCATTACATCAACGCTTCGAGTATTTGTTTCTTTAAAAGCTGCTTCATTGGCCGAAAAAATACTTTTGACCAGTTTATTTGTTTTTATATCGAAATACATCCGGCAGTCAAAAGTAATATTTCCATTATATTTTGCAAAGTATGAGGCTAATGAATCATAATTAACATATATAGATTGGTAATTATTAGCCAGCATATTTAGCATAGTATATCCAGTTATTTTTGCTGTACATAAGTATGTATTCTCTATGTCAGAATTTTTGAATTCCAATTCAGTAAAATCTGTTAGTGACATATTGTCAGCAGCCCCATTTACTTCAATGTATTCAGTACGTGGGTCATCTACAGCAGATTGCTTAGGCTTTAACTCAAAATTCCATTTATTGTTTGATTTTTTTAAATATATTCCTATCTGTTTATCAACTTTGTCAATATACATTTCTGATGATTTTTTTAAAGGTGACTTATATTCTATCATTAGATGGTCTGTATCTTTATCTCTTCTGTTTTCCTGAGTAAATTCAACTAATCCATAATTTGTGTCTATTGATACACCCATTTTTTGCACTGAAGCAACTGTTTGCAAATTTATTGTTACATAATTACTTATTAATTCTTCTACTGATGGCTTTTTTCTACTGCTTTTCATGAAAAAATATACTGTTGAAAATATAATAGCACTTATTATAATTATCAAAAAAAGTATTCCGAAAATCTTTGTTTTTTTATCAGGGAATATTTTATCAATTAATACTTTAAATTTAGTCAATTTATCTTCCTCCTAATATGTTTAATAATAATAATATGACAGACAGAAAGATATTTTTATTTAAAAAAGGTATGCAAAAATAATGCATACCTTTTTTGCGGCTTATAGCTGTATTATAATAATGTTAATCTATTGCAGTTGCTGTCATACAAATAAACATTGTCTGACAGTATTTCTTCTGGTTTGAGTTCAGTACTATTAACTTCTTTTACCATCGCCTTAACATCCTCAACATCAAGACTTGCTGATATAGCAATTATTTCATGGATAGATGAAGGGATTAATATAATTTTCTCTTCACCGATAGTATTCGCAGCTTCATTCAAATAGCTATTACATAACATGACCGCAGATCCATACATCCCTTTACTATTTGACATCACAAACATTGGGATTTCATTTTCACCAGGATCCGGAACAGGCATACCATACCTTTCAGCCATTAACTGTAATAAATTAATGACCTCAAATCCTGCGTTGCACACGTTATTGATTGCTGCAGCCTGTAATTCCTTCTGACTTATACCTGTCTTTTCTAATAATTCATTTGTTACTATCGTTGAAGATATTCCGTCTTCAGTTTCGTTGAGCATTATTCGGTAAATCACCGCAAGATCTAAAAAATCTTTGTGTGGAATATCTGATAATAATGCCTTATTCTGCTCACGATTAACAAGATAACAAATAGTATTATTTAATACGAACTCCTTGTCAAACAAATTATCAATACTGATATCAGGATTTTTTGTATTTGTATCAATCTGATAAATTTCTTCAACAATTGATGTAACACTTCGAATGCCTTCTACGCAGTCCTGTATCATGTCGTCAATATAGATTGTTGGTGACATAACTGGGACCTGGCAGTGCGCCTGCATAATACATACACCAGTAAGGCTGACATTATTGTTTTTAATTATTTTTCTTATATCAACCTTTCTGTTCTGCCCTTCGGTATCAACCTTAGCCTGAAGTTCCTGCTTAATTTCATTGATGATTGTTTTGATTTCCATAATCTTATTCTCCTTTTTTTTAATGATATTTAATAAATAACAGAAATAAAAAAAATGACAGGTATTATTGCCTGCCATTTGTGTTTAAGAAATTGCAAGAAGCGCATCCCTATGTCTGACGCCTCTTTTTCTTAAATTTATTTTAATTTTTTTTATTGCTTTAGCTTCAATCTGACGTATTCTTTCTCTTGTAATTCCGTAATCAATCGCAATGTGTTCAAGTGTTTCCGGACTGTTAGTTTCATAGCCAAATCTTCTTTTAACAATATCATATTCCTTGGCTGTAAGAATATTCTTTATCATACTCCATAACCATTCACTTGATACGTTGTTGATGGCTGTGCCTTCTACTGACATTTCGTCAGAAACAATAAAGTCACCTAAAACTGTTTCGTCAGAATCATCTTTGCTGACCGTCTTATCAAGAGACACCATGCTCCTTATGGAAAAAATTGAGAATACTTCCTCGTCTGTAATATTAGGGTATATTTTTTTAAGTTCCTTTAATAATTCTTGATCTGAAGGTTCTCTTTCTAATTTTTCATAAAGGTCTTTTCGTATTCTTTCAAGTCTAACTTTTTTTTCGCCAACATGTACAGGGTAACGAATAATATTGTCAAAATTATAAAGTTCACGTATAATTACCTGTCTGATCCACCATGTTGCATATGTAGAAAATGCATAACCCATTTTATAGTCATATAAATTGATAGCTTTATATAATCCCATGATTCCTACCTGACATAAATCACTCAAATCACAGCTTTTACTTGATAGGGCATATTTTTTTGCGACATTTATGACAAGCCTTGTATTAGACAAAATGATTTTTTCTGTTAATACTTTCTTTCGTTCAGGATGTTCTTCCATTTCTTTAAAATATGCAGTTACTTCATCCCTGCTTAATAATTTTTCCTGAGTTACACTTTCTAAGTAAAATTGAATGCTATCATTAAGGCCTTTAGCAGTGGATGCATAAGGATGGCCCTCACTATCATTTTCATTGGCTGTTTCTTCTACAATATTTGCTGTTTCATCATTCATATCTTTAAGGTCAATCTTATTTATGCTTTCATCAGAAACAAAACTTTCAAAAAACAGTTTTTCCATCTGAGCCTCATTGTTATCAACCATGTTATTTTTATTTATTGCTGTATTATCCATATTGTTTTCCTCTTTTCTACAAAATCAATGATTTAGCATTGTTAATTCTTTATTGGCTTCTATTTTTGTCGTACAAATACGGCTTACCGCGTTATACACAAATTTACATTGTTCCTCAAAAGTCTGTATTATGTCTCTTTTTATCATTATCGTTTTACATAATTCGGGTTCTTCCTTATTAAGTTTATATTCCTTAACCATTGCATCTAGCATAGAGTGCATTGACGAGAAATATACGAAATAATTTCCAACTTCACTTAATAAATCGCCAACTTCCTTTAAGTCAACCATATCCGCATCTGGGATTTCTTTCTGGAAGTTATCAAAATACCACTGGTGTAATTCCAGAGATGGTGTTGCGATAATGTCTGTAAGTGATTTGTTTTTCTTGCTTATTTCTTCTTTAGATTTTCCTATACAAACAATACTCATATTTTTCTACCTTTCTGCATAATAAAAATTGTTACATCTTGGTTTTCTTAAAGTATTGACTTTTAATACATAACAGAATTATTAAAAATAACGCTATTGCTAATATTATTAATGAAATAAATTCGTTCTTAATAAACAACATGACTGGTATAACTGAGAATAAATTAATTACGATATGGTAAAAAATACTGTTAGTTATCCCATATTTTTCATTAATAATACCTAGCATATATCCGCCAAATATATATATAGGAAGACACATTATATTCATATGTACAATTCCGAATAAAACTGCTTGAATAATATTAGAAATAAATTTATTGTTCGTTGCCCGTAATGCGTATTTATAAGTGATATGCCTATATATAATTTCTTCAAAGACTGGAGAAATAAATGTAGTTATCATTGCGCAGATAATAGTTTTTACTCCAAGTGTCTGATTAAAATCATAATTACCTGCATAATCATTGCTTATTGTGCAAGGAAGTAATTGTAATATAACTGCAATACCTATAAAAATCATTACATCAGTTAATGAAAAATGCAGCCCTTTGGTTAAATGCAGTTCTTCATTTTTTCTCATATAAAACGACTTTCTGTAAAAAACAAATGATATAATCACCATAAGAATAACCGATAAAATTGTTTCTATTAATGTATAACTTTCTATATCCATTTGCTTTATTCCGGTATAATAAGCTTTTAATACACAACAAAGCATAGCTATAATATTCACTACAATAAATGATATCATTATGGCCATTGTGGGAAATAAAATCTGAATATATTGTCTTATCGCTTTAATTTTATTATTTGTTGGGGTTATATTTGAATTAATATAGCTACTAATATCATTTGAGGCTATTTCTTTTTTATATAATTCTCTTTTTTTTCTTCCCATATCTTATACCTGCCTTATTATTGATCAGTTAATATATAACAGATTTTTATATTGATTTTTCGGCATAAAAATACCGTCGCTAAATGGCGGCGGTATTAACAATCACATTATATTCAGGATACTTTCTGCAATATTTCATTACATACAGCATCATGTCTAACATGATGTTTTAATTTATGCACTATTCCTGTTGTGCTATCAAGCCAGAATAGCATATCGCCTTCTTCATTCTCAGATAAAAGGCTGTCCTGTATCACTTCAAGATACTGGTTTAATTCGCTGATGCTGCATATAATCCTATAGTCAGTCTTTTGCTTTTTCAGTCTAGCTGCATCATTCACAGCAATAGAATATACTGTCTCATCATCAGTTGATCTGAATGTATCTACTTTTACTTTTCCAGTGATACATACTTTTTCGCCTTCGTGCAGTAATTCATAATTCTTTGCGTAATTATCAGCAAAGCATACTGCATTGATATTCGATGTCTTATCTTCAAGTGTGAATGCTATCCAGTCTCTGCCATTTTTATCTTTTCTTATTACAGCATTTGTTATAACTCCAGATACTGAAGTTTCTTTACTTTCTTCTTGTATATCGCTGATAGGATTTGTTAAGACAATATAATCATCAAGAGGATGTCCTGTTATATACAAGCCTAATACTTCCTTTTCGTTATCAAGCTTTTCTGTTAAATCATCTTCTATATAATCAATTTCAACTTCATTCATTGCGGTTTCTGCTTCTTCAATGGCTGTCTTTGCTGAATTTATGCGCTTGATTATTGAGTCTTTGGTAGGTACTTTTTTTGAGGTTATCTGAAAACTGATACCTTCTGTTTTGATACGCTCTTTTAATGTATCAACGTTAGTATATTCTTCCAGAAAGTCTAAAACTATCTTGGCATTAGTGATAAACTTTTCTTTGTCACTAATAGTCTTATTAAGTTTTAAAATATCTGCCATAGCTATCGTATCAAGAGCAATCTGATTTCTTGTATATCCAAGTGAGTCAAACGCGCCTGCTTTTATTAATGATTCTAACGCACCTTTTTCTGTCTTGGTACGCCTGATAAAATCTATAATATCTGTATATGGACCATTCAGCTCTCTTTCCTTGATGATGTTTTCAGCAGAAGAACCTACGCTTTTGATATTACTTAGTCCATAAACAATATTTCCGTTAATGACATCGCATTTTTCACTTGAGGTATTAACATCCGGTGGAAGAACTGTGACTTTAAAATCTTTAGCGTCAGCTATATCATCTGCTATGTCTTCTATCTTGTCCGCGTAATTCATGATGTTGGCTAAATAATAAGCTGGATAATAATATTTAAGCCATGCTGTCCAATATGATGTTACTGCATATGCTGCTGCATGCGATTTATTAAAAGCATACTTGGCAAAGTCAATCATATCATCATATATAAAATGAGCAGTACTTTCATCTATACCGTTTGCTATGCAGCCAGGCACATATGCTTCGCCTTCTTTTCTGGTATTTTTATTGCCATAAACAAATGTCTGGCGTTCTGCTTCAATTTCATCCTGGTGTTTCTTTGACATGGCCCTACGGACTAAATCAGACCTGCCCCAGGTATATCCCGCCAGATCACGTACTATCTGCATGACCTGTTCCTGGTATACTATCTGTCCATAAGTCATTTCAAGGATAGGCTTTAATTCCTTGCATTTATATTTAATTGTATTAGGGCTTTTTCTACCTTTTATGAAGTCTGGAATGAATTTTTCTGGACCTGGACGATACAGAGCGTTCATCGCGATAATATCCTCAATTCCTGCTTTTCTTTCTTGCTGTTTTGACATTTAAACTGCCTCCTTTTAAAATTTGATATATGTAATATGACAGAAAAAAAGCAGGAAGTGTTAACTCCTGCTTTTTGATTGATATTTATTTGATATTTTACTTTACATTTACCTTCTTCAAACTGTCTAATTGAGCCTTATAATCATTTATCTTATCTTTAGCCGCAGCGGTGAATTTAAAGCCATTCTCTTTGGCGAACTTTTCAACCTTTTTATAGTGAGATACATCTATTCTCATAAATGAACCATCCCATTGAGCACCAATCTGCTTACTCTTTCTATAAAGTTCATCATTCTTACATCCCCAGTCAATTGCTAATAAGCTGGTATTTCTTGTAGAATATATCCATCTTGCATACTCTTCTTCAAATGTGCCATCTATAGCTTTCTTCATTATTTCTGTGTCATGAATACATATAGCAAAGCCATTCTTTAACAAAAGGTTTCCTATTTCCGCAGCCCTGTCAGAGAACGTACCTGTGGTCTCCGTAAGATTTCTATACCAGTATTTCTCCCAACTGTTCCATTGATACTTTTTGGATTTTACAGTATCTATAAAGTCCTGATCCTTTTCATAACGCAAAACGATTTTGTTTCCAATGTTTGCAATTTCTACAACACCATCATGCTTAACATTTTCGGGTTTCACGCTATCAGCGCTAATGACTTCTTTTTCTATTTTTCTTTTCTTCGCTGCCTGACTGTAAATCTGTGGAAAATCTAAGTTTAAGTTATACCTGTTATCAATCCAGAATTTTGCTCCTGTTTCATGTATGATAATATCATCAATGAACACTTTATTTTTATTACATAAGTTATAAAAATCAAGTCTCATTGTATTGGCCCAGGCGATCTGTTTGTCTGTCCCCTGCAAATCTGGAAAATCATATTCTTTGCTTGTTTCTGCAGCTTTTTTACCGTTTTCTTCTCTTTCTTTCTTTTTACATTCTTCACAGACTCCTTCGAAGTGTCTATCAATTTTCCATTGTCTTTCTGATATTTTTCCAATGACATTTACTCTGCCTTGATGTCCGCAGGCATATGTACCATAATACCAAGCCATTTTCTTATACCGCCTTTCAAAATATCTTTAAATGTATCTGCCATATATATGCCCTGACAACACGCCTGCATCCTGTAAATACTGCATATATTCCTCTACTTTTATAAATACATGCTTGGCAGGCGCAAAATGAGGGTCATCATCTAATATACTCTGATAATCATACGGCTGACAAAAATTTTCGTCAAGAACATCAATACGTATATCGTCGCCATTTTTTGGAATAGATACACTGAAAGAAATATCCCACACGATATTTTTGCCGATAGGCGGAATACTCCTGCAGAAAAACCATGTATTCTTATTATAGTCTGTGAAGCCTAATTCACGCATCTTGCTATCTGGCAGAATATGGGCCTTAATTTCAGAATTTACGCCATTCTTGTTGCATTTTACGTCTTTGACATCAATTATGATACTTTTTTGTTTTGACATTTTAGACTGCCTCCTTTTATTTTTTAATATAAAAGATATGACAGAAAAAAGCAGGAAGTGTTAACTCCCTGCTTTGATTATATTTTATATAATATTTTTGTTATTTTCTTGTTGATCATGTTTGCCTGGAACATAATTACGAAAAATTCACTTTTCTAAATTTTCTAGCTGTTCATAACTCACAAACATTAAACCTAGTCAAATTGAGGAGATGAAATTTCTTCTTTAGAGACATATCCTATACAATATTTCTGCTGTTCTTCCATCGCATCACAAATCCTTAATATTTGTGCATATCCATCAGATTGACTTTCTGTATGCTTAGTCGCAATTTCTTGAATTTCTTTAATATATTTATGCATGATTTTCCTCCAGTTTAAAGTTTATTTTTATTATTGTAAAATATTTACTTCAAATGTAATAACTTTAAGATTTTGTTACAACATTAATACCTTCAAGCTTGACACCCTTTTCGATATTTTCAGTGATATAAAACATAAGATCGTCCATAACATTGTTTTTGACAGACTGAGTTATATCTTCATCAAATCTTTTAATATGATAGTCCCATTGTCTTTCCGGATCGTATTCGATTGTATATTTACTGCAATTCATTCCTATTTCTTTTATCATAATTAAAGTTACCTCTTTTCTCAGTAAATCATCGTTTCATTGTCATATTCTCATTGTTTGCAAATCGCACACATATAACTTAATTCCAACAGGCTTTTTATTTTTATATACAATTTCCTGATTTGTATATTTTAAACCCGTTTCTTCTCTTGCCTTTTCTACCGCTTTCTTGTCTAATTTGTTTGCAATATCATTTTCATCAAAACAACCAACATAATATCCTTTACCTTTTACATAGTCCATATATTATTTCCTCCATTCTTCTAAAAATCTCTTGTTCCTTATGCTACTTTCAAAAACTGTTCGTCATTAAAACAGTAGTATTCGTGCTCTAACGGATTCTCTTTTCTGATTTCTCTCAATTTATAGTCATCAAAGAATCTCACTTCATCTTCACTTTTGAAAATTGCATAGCATCCAAAAGGAAGATAAGTTCCGTCTTTAAATTCAATTTCACTATCAGTCACATGAACAACTTCGTAGTTTTTACCATTGATTAAAATAGTTGAATAATTTGCATAGTATCCAGCCCATGCGAAGGCATTCAATTCATTATCAGATACAATGTGTTTGTTTCCATTTCTTTCTCTATACTCTAACATAACAAAATCCTCCATTCTAAAGTACAAGTAAACTCTTGTTTGCTTATTATATTCTGACAATCGTACCATTTTTTAATATGTTAACGATACTATTAAGCCCATACTGTTCTAATACAAATAAGCTTGTATCATTAAGCATATCTTTTGGCATACTGTCATCATATTCATCCAGCTGCACATCTGTCTTTATCTGAACCAACATACGTGACATCAGAATTTCTTTCTGGCAGTTTATAAGGCTGTTTTTGACCTTATTACCATTAATCTTATCTATATTCATGTATATATTGAATATAGTCTTATATTCTGAAATAAGTTTAGAGGCTGTTACTGGACCAATGCCTTCTGCTCCTGGTATATTATCAGAGCTATCACCCTGTAATGCCTTTACTTCAATAAATTCCTGAGGCGTTACTTTATATTTAGCTAAAATTTCTTTTGGTGTCCAGATTTCTTCCGGAGTATTTGGAACTATTAAAGAGATATTGTGGTCACACAACTGAAGTAAGTCATGATCAGCAGATATAATATAAACCTGATTGCAAAGATTACTTTCCTTTTTAGCTATCGTACCTATAATATCATCAGCTTCATACCCTTCTTTTTCAATAACGCACAACCCCATCATTTTCAATATGTATGGCATCATTTCTCTTTGCTTTATGAATTCTTCCGGTGCTGGCGTTCTTTGAGCCTTATACTGGTTATACATAAGGTGTCTAAATGTAGGCTTTCTTACGTCATATGCAATAATGATCTGGTCTGGCGCATATTTATTAATGTAATTTAATATAATGTTCAGACTTCCTTTGATTGCATTAGTTGGAAACCCCGTTGGTGCATGAAGATCTGCGGCGACTCCATAAAACGAACGTCTTAAGATGTAATTACCATCAAATATCAATACTTTCTTATTCATAACATTTTCTCCTTTTTAAATTTGATACCAAAAATATGACAGAAAAAAAGCAGAAGATGTTACTCTCCTGCTTTAATGTATTATAGTTAATAATTAACTAATACTTTTCTGGTACTTTTCTACAGCATCCTTTACCGCTTCATACTCAGTTAAACCATTGCCGGAAGCATACGTATCATACGCTGCTTCTCCAATGTCTACATAAATTTCTTCAGGAATATCATTATCACCAAGAATTTCTTTTGCTGTCTCTGTCATCCAGTTTGTAATAAATTCCTTGTGAGCTGCATAAACTTCCCCACTTGTTAACTCTATTTCCTTATTATTCCTTATGATTTTCATATATTTCTCCTATCTGTTAAACAAATAATTTTTTAAGGTTATTTCTCATTCCGGCTGACTCAAACTGGAATACATTCTTAGTTCTTCCTTTAGCGTATACTTCTTTATACACCTTATCAGCTTCTTCTCCTTCAAGTGGCACATTCTGCATATCAATAGCACGTCCTGTGTCTCTTTCAATCATTCTTAAAGTATCTGTTATGATTGCAAGGTTCTTAAGTCCTAAAAAGTCCATCTTTAACAGTCCGTTGGCCTCACACTGTATCATATCCATTTCTGTCGTTCTGACACCTTTTTTGCCATCTCTGACAGGAATGTAATCAGTAACATCTTCGCCGTCATAGATAATAACACCTGCTGCATGCTGTCCATATGACGTTAACATTCCTTCGCAGTTAGCCGCCAAATCAAGAATTGCGATAGCATCTTTATTAGATGAATATTCATTTTTCAATGAATTTAATAAAGTTACTTCTGCTTCCTCTGGTATTCCTAATTCGTCAAATCTGCCCGTTTCTACTGTATCAACCACGTTGTTAAAATTAAGGGCACCTGCAGGAACTTTCTTTCTCATCTGATCGCCCAAGCTTAAGAACATCTTGTCGTCATCATAAAATTTCTTGCCATAGTATCTGGCGGCATCTCTGATTGCTCCTTTAGCCTGCTGTCTTGACTCTGTAATAATACCTACTACTGCATCAGAACCATACTTAGCGCGAACATATTCAATGGTTTTTTCACGAATGCCAGGTGCAAGATCGCTGTCGATATCAGGCATGCTTACACGTTCTGGGTTCAAAAATCTTTCAAAAATAAGTCCGTACTTAAATGGATCTATACCAGTTATTCCAAGCAGATATGTTACAAGTGAGCCTGCTCCTGAACCTCTTCCTATGCCTATACCTATACCTGTATGGTAATTATGGTTGTTGACATATTCAGTCGCACCTTCGATTGTCAAAGGCACTTCAGGCAGCTTGTCTAATGGAATTAAACCACATATACGTCCGTATTCAAGGAAATCCTTTACTATCAAATGATAATCTGCGAATCCCATCTGGATGATAATACTAAGTTCATATTCCATTCGTTTCTCATGTTCTTCATCCCAGCCTTCACCATCAGGATATCTCCATGCAATTCCTTTAAGAGTTTCTTTTCTAAGTAATTCATTAGAATTTTTATTCTTGTCAAATACAGGATAGTGATTTGTCTTTGTGGGAATGTATGTACATCTTTCACCGATAACATTTAAGTTGTCAAGAGATTCTGCTACCTGGTCATCAGGAAGTATTGCTGACAATGCCTGTGCAAGCTCATAAGGCGTTTTAATATACATTTCCTTATCTGCTTCATTCTCGCTGACCTTAACCATTCTAAGAAATCTTGCAACATTACGCATATCAATGCTTCTTTGACTACCATCTGCCATGTGTGCATCATTGTCAGCTACAAGCGGGATATTATGCTTTCTTGCTAAATCTGCAAGAACTGGATAAACCTTTTTTTCAGCTTCAAATCCATGGTATTGCACTTCTATAAAATAATTACCTGTTCCAAAGATATTCTGATAGAATTGCATTGATTTTTCAGCTTCAGAAATAAGGTCCTCTGATTGTTTAAGCAATGATTCATAATGTTTTATCTTTTCCTGGTGTTCAAGCCATCTGTCTACTTTTTCCTGATATTCTTTAAATTCTGCCGTTGCTTCCTTTAAAGACTTCCTTATTTCTGGGACTACTTCCTTTGCCTCAATCAGCTTATTATTAATTGCTTCATATTCTGCTGTTAGCTTGTTTATAAGTTCAGTATCTTCTTTCTTACGTGCATCTCTTAAGGCTCTTGAGATCTGTGTTCTTTCACCCTTAAGTTCTTTGCTGTCTCTTATTGCAATAGTATCAGCAAGTTTAATTTCAAATTTTTCTTTCTTTTTCTTACTATCAAGATATGTTTTATTGTCTGGTGGCAGACACATGTATTCTCCATCGTCATACACCCTGTCTTGTGCATTTCTTTCTCTATCTATCAAATGCTCGAAAGTTTCATTTGCTAACAGCTGAAGTGCAGGTGCGCCAGAGATACAGGCTGATGTTGCTATAACATCTCCATTGAATTCGACTTCTTGCAAATCTTTGACAGTCATTACAGGCTTGCCTAAATGCTTTCCAGAAGCATGTGAATTAAGTTTATCTATGATGTGCTTTCCTCTTTCAGTTGTAGCAAGAAGTATCATGTGTCCTACCTTTTCTTTGATAGTAAACGGTAGTACTTCAATATACGCTTCTACGCCATATATAATGCTGAACGGATGATCATTCGAACTGATTTTTTTTGCCGCATCTATAGCTGTCTGCATAGCGGAAAACGAAGCATGATCTGTAACAGCGAATTTATAATAGCCTGCAGCATATGCAGCTTTAATGTAATTACTAACATCATCTACTGCATCAAATAATGAACCACCTGGGTGATTATGCGAACAGGTGGATATTCCTTTTTTTAAGACTGCTTTTGTAATTGGTCCTATTTTTGTGTTTTCAAAAATACTCATTTATAGTATTCCTCCTTTTATTTTTTGATGCATAAAATATGACAGAAAAATACCTTAAAGGAATGATTATAACCTCAATATTTATGTTATTAAAAAATATTATTTTATCTGTTATATATTAATCAGAAATAAAAATATGGTTATTTACATCTTTTTATTTCTATAAAATAGTAAACGGAGGTCATAAATATGGCGCAGACAGAAAAAACAACTTTATGCTTTGAAAATGCAGCATTGATAAAAGAACTTTTACGAGATATCTCAAAACTAGAAAAGAAAACTAAATCTGGAATTATAGAAAACTGTGTATTAAATACACTATTGCCATCTGATGATGAAATACGCAAAATAGTTGAAGAATATTTGTATTCTGAAAAAAACAGTTTGAGTATGACGTTATCGCTTGTATTTAATTATAACAGCCTTCATGTAAATGGCGTAAGCATTCATGATAACTATGCACCGCTTGTACAGTTTGCTCGTAAACAGGAAATTTATAAGCCTACTTTACTTTCTAAAGATAAAATCAATCCTGAATATTTAAAGATGTTAGTGCAGCATGTCATAGATTGTATTAAAAATTATGGAGATGATTATATCAAAAAAGCAAGGTATGATATAGAAACACTTGAATCAATTAATACAGATTCACCTGCTGCTTACATTCTTGATTGCATTCTTGACTGTTGGGAAGTTTTAAAAGACAAACCAGACACATATAAGATTTTAAGCGATATTGCAGCTATATCTGATTGGGAATGTAATACATATACCAGAAGAGAATTACTTATTTTGCTTAATGATATGACAGCAAAATGGTGATAAAAAACACCGTGGCAGCAAAATTGCTGCTACGGTGTTTCGTGACAAAATAATTTAAGAAAGAAAATATTTACTGTAATGGATTATTCTACAGTAATAACATTACCTCTGTCCATTGTACTTGTGATTACAAGTACCTTAACCTTCATTGATAATGCTTCAACCAGCGCTATTCTTTTAGCGTGATCTTTTACTGTAACATCAACACAGATATTATATCCGGCCAGTTCAGCCATTATATCAGCGTTAAGCTTATAACCCTGTCTATTAATATAGATCATGTCATCTGTCTTAATGACCGTGTGATGAGCCGCATCTGTCATCACAATAGGCTTTCCTGATATAGTTATAGACTCTACCACTTCAAGTCCATCCCAGTCTTCCTGAAGGATCGTAATATCCAGTCCTTTTTCTATAGCTGTAACGATATTATTATCATCTACTGCAGTGTCGAACTCAAATGCAAACTGCTTTGTACTTGCTGCTGTGCTTAGTATGCTGTCAATACCCTTAATTGGTCTACCGAATGGACAAGATGAAGAAATCCTATCTGTCTTGTAATCATATGTAAGTGCAGCAGCAGAATCAAATATTACATCAGTAACAACCGTGTCATCATCTTCCTTCCTATCCTGAGTAAATGTCCTTGAATACATCAGAAAGATTCTGGTGCTATCATTATCTTCTGCGAACATTCTTGGTTCAGGAATAGAATTTCTGATCAGCTTATTAAACTTATCAGTTTCAATGGTATATGACATTAAATCAATATAGCCATCTCTAGGTTCTCTTGGTACTACAGCAAGAAGCAGCCTGCCAGGAACAGCAGCTATGATGTCCTTTACTACTAAAGCACCCTGTTCTGTCACCTGCTTATTGTCTGGATCTAATAAAAGCCCTTCTGCTGATACAAAATAACCTTCTGGCACATTAGGTACATTAGGATCGTCAATCAACTTGAATGCAATAGCGTTATTAGTATTAATTGTAACAACGCTGGCACCATCAACAATCTGATCATCAGTATCTACTTCAACAGCTGTTCCTCTTACGTCACTGCCTGTACCTGTAACAGAAGTGATTTTGTAATTCTTTCCGTCTACCTTGTTAAATATCTGCACGTTTTCCTTGATCTTGTTTTCTCTCATAATTATAATCTCCTTTAAAAATATATTTTTAATACATATAAGACATAACAGAAAAATAAAATAAGACATAAAAAACCGGTAAGAATATTACTTACCGGTCTAATTTTTTACAATATTTTAAGCTGTTTTATTTTTGTTACTCTTTTTGACAGAAGAATAAGACTTCTTTGCCTTAGCTGCCTTACTTTTAGCTTTATCTACAAGTGTTGTCTGCGCTTTTAGTTTAGCTGCCTTTTTAGCTGCTGCATTAGGATCTATAGGTACGTAAGGGGTGTTAGTCACATCAAATACTTCTTTTAAGTATCTATTGTATGTTTCCCCATTTTCTTTGCTTGAAAAACATGCATACTGTCCTGTTACATACAATTCATCTTTCGCCCTTGTAAGTGATACAAACAGCAATCTTCTTTTTTCTTCAATATCCTTAAGCTTTGACTTTTCCTTACCTGTATGCAAGTAAGCATTATCATACTTAGTGATACTATTGATTACTACTGGCCATTCAAGACCCTTGGATGAATGTGCTGTTGTAAGTACTACTCCTTCATATGTCTGTTCCATCTTTCTAGCACAATCTTCGCCAAAAGCTTTAAAATCACGCAAATATTCAAGTTCAGACTGTAAATCTTCGTTTGCATATATAAGACTTAAGAAATATTCATAAATTTCATCATCCTTTTTCAAGTCGTCAAGCATCTGATGGAATAACTGCCTCTGATATTCTATCTGCAGCATGTCCATATTCATGAATTTCTGTTTTAATTCAAATACCATCTGATTGATTTCATCAAACGAAAAGTTATTAAGTAGCTCTCCATCATACTTGACTGTAAGATAGTCAAGATATAATTTATCAGCATCCGGCTGATAAAACGCATCAGCAAGACTTAAAGCCGCCTGCACTCTGCTGTTATCCATAAGTGGCATTGGGTTCATCATTACCCAAGGAATCTTCATTTCAGATAGTTTTGCGCCTATAGATATAAGTTCTGCCTTAGTGTAGGTAAGAACTGCTATGTCCTCAGGAATATATTTTCCAGAGTCAATCAGCTGTTTTACTTTTTCAGCAATAAATCCAACTTCCTCATCCTTGTTATAAAAACCAAATGCTTCAACTGGCTTGCCGCTGTCCTTTACAGGAATCATGTCTTTATCAAGCCTTTCAGTATTTAAAGCTTCGATTTTATTAGCCACATCAAGGATTTCCGGTGTGCTTCGTCTGTTACGTGACAGATTGATGTCTATGCCTGTTATACCTAGCTTAGTAAAGAAATTTATCATGTTTTCAGGTGATGTATGTCTGAAGCCATAGATTGACTGCGAATCATCACCAACAACCATTAAGGACTCAAAGCAACTGCACTTTGTAAGTTCCTTAATTGTGTCCATCTGGATGTCGTTGGAATCCTGGAACTCATCCACAATGATATGCTTAAATCCAAGTCTTTCAAGATAGCCTGGGTGTGCTTCAAGAATCTTAAACATCATAGGCTCCTGGTCTGCGAATGTTATAAGCGAATCTTCAAGAAGACGCTGCTGATAATCATTATACATTCCTATAATCTGAGGAACAGAATTACCCATAAACCTTAAGAAACCTGCATCTCTTAGCTGTCTTGTAAGTACATCTTCTGCGCCTGCCGCATTAACATCTATGTGTTCAGTTTTGATTACATCAAATGTCTTTTCTACACAAGCTAAAGCGCCCTTTAAATTTTTAGTATTTAACTTGAAATTTATATAATCAAGCCCACCAATCAGGTTCTCTCCAAGCATTTCATTGATGATTCTTCGATTTCTCACGTCATCAATCACATTAGGTACATTCTTAAACCCAAGTTCTTCATACTCAAATTTAACAATGTTATACGCAAATGAATTAAATGTCATTGCCTGAATTTCATCAGGTGCAACCTTAAGACCTTTTGCAAGGCACTTCTTAGCAATTCGTGTCTTCATTTCCATTGCACCTGCATCAGTAAATGTAATGAATAGTACTTCATCCGGCTTAACACCTTCTGTAAACATTTGTGCTCCTCTTTCAGTTACACATTCTGTCTTTCCTGCACCTGCAGTAGCTATTACTCTTGCCACTCCTTTACGGAAGTTTATAATCTGCTTCTGATCATCCGTATACTCAATTTTTCCTGCCTTCTTTAAAGTTTTCTTTTCAAATAACGCAGGAGTTTTCTTGTAATGGCAGACCATGTTGTAAGAGCATATTTTACAGTCATCTTCAGAACACTCAATCAGTCCTTTTTCTGACTCTGCAATTTGGCTCACATAATTCTTTTCATCCTCTGTAAGCACATCCTTGCCAAATTCAACTTCCTTTTCAAAGCTGACTACATTTCCGCCGTAGCCTGAAAAGAAATCTGAATCTGTAAATCCTTTACTTGTATCTGTTGACTTTCTAAGATAATAATAAGAACCTTTGATGACTTTCTTTTCACCAGGTTTAAGCAACGACTTAGCGTAAAGGTATAAACCGTAGATCTCAGGGCACTTAAGCACGGATAAATCCTGTTTCTTGCCATTCTGCGTTACTCTTGGCTTGCCTGCAAAGTATTTAACTGCTTCAATAGTACTCTTTGTGTTAAATACTGCATCGGGTTTTATGTGTATCGCGTATTCCTGGCTGACAGGTATATCCTTAGCTGTAAGGTCAACTTCGGCTTTTCTTAATTCAGACTGCGCAGCCCTCTGTAAAATCTTTGTAAGCCTGTCAATTCTGCCTTTATTTGTTTCTTCTGGCAAGTTATTTTCTTCTACACCTTCTGATACTAATTCGCCAAATTCTGCTATCTGGAATTCACCCTTAAGATAGCCCATCATGATCTGCTTGACTATGATAGCGTTATCGTAATTATCTTCCTTTTTGGTTATTACTGGAAGTTCCTTATTTAACTCTTTCATAAGTCTGCAGTGATACTTTCCTCTTAATTCTTCTGATTTAATTACTTTTAACATAAGTAATTCCTCCTTTAATATTTTTGATACTAAAGAAATGACAGAAAATAAAAAAAAGAGTATCTTATGATACCCTTTTGTCATTAATGTATTTATATGACTGCTTGTTTTTGTGCATTATAATTTTACATACGGCGTAACCACATGCAAATATAACCGTTATCCCTAATACAGACATTTTAATCTCGTCTGGCAAAAAGTCATATACAACGCTACTTGTATTAATGGCTACATGTATTAAGACACATGGTAATAAATTTTCAGACTTAATGTATACCCACCCTAATATCAATCCTATTAAAAATGCGTATGTACTTTGGATGGGATTTAAGTGAGCAATTCCAAATAATAATGCCGAAATTATAACTGCTTTTTTTGTATTTTCACTCTTTTTTAGATAAATGCCAATGATTCCATATCTAAATATAAATTCTTCTATTACAGGTGTTAAAATCCCTGTAGCAAGTAATACTATAGTTGGACTTCCTGTTGTAGCAACATTCATTAAAGCACTGTATTGTCCGGAAGTTATTGATTGTGGAATTAAGGTAATCGCAGAAGACATTACAAGATTAATTACTATACCTGATATAATCCAAAAGAACGCAGCTTTTAAATTAATCATTTTTATAAATGGCTTTTCCTTATAATTTTTTATACCGCTAATCAATAATGGTATTAATATTATTACATCAGCAAGAATTAGTGCTGGCATGATAAGTTTGTTAGCCACCATTAAAGTAACCTGTTCTGATGCTGATGCTGTCCCATCGCTAATAGATAAGCATAAATCATACAAATCTTCATCAGTTACTATCTGATAACAAAATACTATGAGGACTGAACAGAACTGAGCAAAGAAAAAGCCTGATATTAATAAGGCTGATTTTATTATTTTTTTTATTTCCATTAAACTTTTTTCCTTTCTGCATACTACTATGTATATGACAGATAGGAAAAAATATTTTTAAGAAAAAAAGAAAAAACGCCTGTATACACAGACGCTTTCTCTTTAATAATAATTAGGAAAAACCAAAAAATACCATCGTAGGCGGGTATACACCTACGAGCGTGGCCAACAGGACTCGAACCTGTACACCGTTTAAAACGGATTCCTCTGATTAGCAATCAGCCGTCTTACCTAATTAGACTTTATGGCCACAAAAGCTGTCAAATAGACAGCTATAAAAATTCACATTAAGGCAAACTACTTATTTACAGCATCCTTTAATGCCTTGCCTGGTTTAAACTTAGGTGCCTTTGAAGCTGCAATAGTGATCTTTTCCTTAGTCTGAGGATTAATACCTTCTCTTTCAGCTCTTTTAACTACTTCAAATGTTCCAAATCCGACCAGCTGCACATCCTGTCCGTTAGCAAGTGCGTCTGTAACTGTCTTAGTAAAAGCCTTAATTACGCTGTCAATCTGTGTCTTTGGATAACTTGTTTCCTTTGCAATAGAATCAATAAGTTCTGCCTTTGTCATTTTAAATTCCTCTACCATTACTAAAGTAATGTCTTTCTCTATTTTATTGCCTCTTGCGAAGACATATATAATATAACATATTTTTAAAAATTTTTTTCGACATAAAAATATAAGTAATTTATATACAAAAAAGAACACTTATACTATTATTAGTAAGTGTTCTTTTTTGTATAGCTTATAATATTCTTTTCTGAACAGTTTTCTATATTGTCCAACTTGTATGATTTGTCTGATTAAACATATTTTTATTGTAAGAATATATATACTATTTTTCTTTCTCTTCGATTGCTCTTAATATATCATCAATATTTTTGCCACTGTCAATCAGTATTTTTGCCACTTCGCTTATTTTTTCGTCACTCCTTTTTTGTTCCAGTGATTCTATATCCTTATTATATTTTTTAATAATTTTCTTTTTATTTTTTATATTGTTTTTAATACTTTTTATTTCTTCGTTGCACTTTTCTATTTCGTTGTTCACCCCTGTTATTTTTTTATTAATTGATTCGATTTGCTGTTCGTAAGATAATGTTCCTTTTGTCTTTCTTGCCATATTCATTTCTCCTTTTTTATAATTATTATAACTATATATTTATATAATTATGATACAGCTTTAAAAAAAATATATCAACAAAAAATGATAACAAAATATTATTATAAAAATTAAAATGACAGCACCTATTTCTTAAGTGCTGTCATATATTTCTATAACTATACTGCTATATTTTTTATGATCTTGTCCAATTCATCGTATAAGTATTGTTGGTCTTTACTATTGCAGATATAATAGTCATACTCTTTATTCGCTTTGGCTGTATCAAACTCATTCCTTTCGCTTGCCAGCCTAGTCTGCAATATTTCTTCATTATCTCCACGCAACCTTCCTCTTTGTATAATTTCTTCTTCTGGTAAGTCTATATATATAACAGTCAGATCAAACAGATTGTCTTTATTGTGTTCCTTAAGCCATCTTACTCCATCTGGGTTAATAATATATACATTGATGTCTCCCTGTAAAGCTTCCAGTGTAGCGCAGTATTCTATACCTGTAATATCATTCTTTGTGTATGCTATCACAGTATTATTGTGTATTGTTTTTGCCATTTCCTGCTTACTGACAAAATAATGTTCTTTACCATTCGTCTCATACGCTCTTTTTGGTCTTGTGGTAACTGATACAACCATAGGAATATTATATTTTTCGTTAAGATATTTTGCAGCTGTATCTTTACCTGATGATGTCTTTCCTTCTATTGCGATTATTTTCTTTCTACTCATAATTATATTTCCTTTCTACTGCCATAATACATAATATAATTCATCAATTATTTTCTGGCATCTGTCAGCCTCTGTTTCCAAACCTAATGATGAGTAGCTGTCACGCTCTTTTTCCCATTTTGCAATTTCTTTTTTGATACATGTAAAATGTGGTACAAGTCCTGTATTTTTGCTCATATGTAATCACTCCTTTTAATATAAAATCTATTAATAAAGAAATGACAGAAAAATAAAAAACAGAGTGAGATTTTTCTCACCCTGTTTATACTGTTTAATCATTTTGGGGGATTTCTATTATAATATTACTTGAAATATCAAAAGCACTTGTTAAGGCACTTATAAGTATCAGCAATATTCCGAAAAACCAGTTCTGTGTAGATGTAATTAACGAACATGCTACATCTGGTGCCAGAAATACATTAAGCAACACTGCCCTAATGATACACATTGGCATTTCACTACTTATTCCTATTATCATAATCATTCTTCCTTCTCTTCGTAGTCATCACAAGTATCATCATATGATGTTGACAGTCCGTAATATTCACTGTCCTGATTATTACACACAAAATCCTTTATCTGTCTATCATACTTATTATATCTGCAGTTTCCGCAGATTGTATTTTCTTCATTACGCATATGTTTTCCTTTCTATATAATACCTTATTTTTCCATATTTTTGATCTTTCATCCATTCGCCATTTGCAAACATGTCTCGTAAACACTTTTTTACTTCGTTTTCTGTTTCAAAAGTAAAGCAATCTTCTTTTTCTGACAAGTCAACGTCAAAGTAATCAGGGAATCCATAATATTTTCGTATAATGGTATAATATTCTCTTTTCACATTGTATTCCTTTCTATACAGCCATATCTGCAACAGTTACACATCCCTTAAGATTAAGCCTTTCTATAATGTACTTGGCATGCTCCCTGCACTTTTCTATTAATATACAGTTCCTTTGTTTGTTTCTGCATGCTGCCCCTGTAACACCACTTCCGGCAAACTGGTCTAATACAAGTTCACCTGGCTGTGTGAAGAGGTCAAGCAGCTGTTCAAACAACTCAACTGGCTTTTCTGTCTGAACCACTTTTTTACTGTTCGGAACAGCCTGTACATTAAACTCTGTAGGTAACATTCCTGCAGCACCACTCATAAATCTTGTTGGGATACCATTAATGACACCACGCTGTTTGTCTGGGCGTAATGCTCTTGGTTTGCTTTTGGAAAAAATCATTATGTCTTCGGTATTTTTTGCCTTACGTCCTGTATTGCTAACAAAAGTTCCTTTCTTCCATGATACCTTGCTGTAATACATAAAGCCTGCCGCCTGTGCCATCTTTTTGATTTCATACAGATAATCAAAATTATTTTCATTTTCAGCAGGAAGTATTTCAATTAAGAAACTACCTTCCTTAAGAACTCTGGCCTTTTCTAGGAAATCATTGTATGTGTACTTAAAGCAGTCATACTGAGCTAAATGCCTGCTACCGCCATTATTTGATTTCTTGTCATCCCATGGGTGGTCTGTTATGATACAATCCATAGATTTGTCTTTAAATACAGATAAATCCCTTCCGTCACCTTCGATTAAAACTACATCTTCTGACGTATATAACCCTTTTCCAAGGCGTTTAAATTCAACACCTAAATGCTCGTAAATCCTAGCACGAACAGATTCATTTGAGTAATCTGGATTAGCTGCATATGCCTCTTTTAATGTAAAAGGTTTGCCTGGTTTGAAAGCTTTTAATAAGTTATTAAAAATGCTCATATCATCATTCTCCTTTAATATTTTTTTGATATTAAAGAAATGACAGAAATTAAAAATAAGATACAAAAATAACTGCCCTTTATGTAGGACAGCTATTAAATAAATGATAATATTCTGTTATTATTCAGAATAATTTTGCAATTCTTCCCTTGCTTCTACTTCAGAAAGGTTGCAATTTTTCACGAGAGATTTAATAATAGCATCATCTGTTGCGCCAAATTCTTTTGCAGTTTTTATGGTTGCTTTGATCTTGCCTTCAGTAATTCCTTCTGCTTTACCTTCAGCTCTTGACTCCTTTATGTATTTATCCATGAAATCACACATAGTGTCTGCACCCCCCTTCCTGTTTCTTTGATTTCTTCTGTTTTTCGTGACAGTTCCGGAAATTTTGGATTGTTGACCTTCCGTTGTAAAAAGCATTTCATCAGTTCAGCTATATCCGACTTATCGTCTATGGCTGTATTGACGAAGATTTCGCTTAGTCCGTCATCCACTGCATCACCTGTCTCTCTTATGATCTTGTCTATGTGGTAGGTACATAAACCTTTACCTAAGAAGTCAAACTGAGATATATAGATGATGATTACATCCTTAATTCCTTCAAACTTTTCGCCAACCACAGAATCCTTAACTGTAATCGATGAAGCATTAAATCTTGCCCGCTTAAGATGATTGTTATTGTCCGACCGCTGTACCTCAACATTACACCTGGTTCCATTACCTAATATACAAAGTGCATCCAGTCTTACAGAACGTCCATAAATGTTCTTTAAACTGTCCTGCACAATGACCTCTTCGACAATGATTTTATCATCCTGAAGTATAGTGCGGATGATCTCCTGGCACACTAACTTATCTGTAGCAAGGACTTCAAAGAAAATATCGTCAATAGGTCTTAACGGTGCTATCAATTTCATCTTTTCTTCCGTAGTTTCCGGTATTATTCTCTTTTTGTTCATAATTATTATAGCACAAACAGAGTTTTCTGTGCATCTCCTTTCTTAAATTTTGTCAGAAAGAATATGACAGAATTTAAAAATAAGACAGGTGATTATTCACCTGTCTTAAGCCCTTACTGTATATCAAACCCATTATGGCAAAATCCATATGTATCTGATAGCCAGTCTGATATAATTTCTTCTATATCATCATCCTCTGCACTATCAGTAATGTTTGATGGAATTTCTACCTCTGCAGGAAGAGTTGATAATACCTCTTGTATTTCCTCTTCTGTCATTTCTTCTGCTCCATCAGTAACATCCCAGTTAATATTTGTAGCTTTCATACATACCTCCTATGCTGTCTTAATTGCTATTGCTTCAAGATTATCTGCTATCATCTTATCGTCTGCAAATAACTTATTTATTCTCCAGTTATAGTTAGAGATAAAATTATATACACATGAATCAGCAGATCCCTGCAGTTCTGCATAAAGATAATTTTCATAATCTATTTTCTCTTTGTTTTCGTACACCAAGGCAATCGAGCAGTCCGGTTCTGGCATACCGCCATCAACAATATTGCAATATGACCCCAGTATTACTGCGAATTTGCCATTTGCAAATACAAATTTCTTGTTAAAAAGTATGTATACTTCGTCTTCACTGACAGGTATTTCTATTTCTTCCAAGTCATCCTCAAAGAAATTATTCTCAAATTCTTCTATGTCCTTTTCAACATCCCTGTAATTGAGTAGTATATTTGACACCATAAGCATGTCCTCCTTTAATAATTTTGATATTAAAGAAATGACAGAAAATTAAAAAAAGGCATATCATTAAGATATACCTTTTGTGTATTATCCCATTATAGCAACATTGTTTTCATTCCATGCGCATAAAATTTTGTCGTACAGCTCATGTAATTTCCTTATCTCTTTTTTAGTAAGATGTGTAACATTCACGCATAACTTGCTGTTAGAGTTTGAAATCTGCTGTACTAATGCTGTTTTTTCTTTTATTAACACGGCTATTTTAGTTAATAACATTATAACAGCTCCCTCCGGATCTTCTGCCAGATATGTATTAATATCATACCTTTGATTACGGACTATCAAATATTCCGTTTCCAGGCTTCCATTAACCATAAAATATGTTTTTTCAACCACACAACCTTGTGGTATTTCTATTTCTTCTGGCTTTTCGGAATAACAATTAATAATAGCTCCTTCAATTGTATTTTTAACAGGATAATTAGTAATTCCTATTAATTCTAAATCCGCCGTTGTTAAAAGTCCAACTAAAGAATTTTTCTTTTTAGCTGTTTCTTTATGGCTTTCAGTATATACTTTTCCGTCAGAAGCTATCCTGACTATTTTGGCATTCGATATGCCGCTTGACCTTATTTTATAACGGTCTTTATTGCCATTACATTCCGCAAGCCATTCAAGTGCAGCACCGTAATTAACACCCAGACAATACTGCACTATCTTTATAACATTGAAACTTTCCCCACAAGCGAAACAATGGATCCCTTTAAAATTTCTTCTAGGGTCTATATAAATACTTGCTGAGCCAAAATGTTGGTCATTATGAAACGGACAAAGTACTTTTCTGTTATTGCCTGTAGAAATATCAGTCCTGCTTATATCAGAAGATACAGAAATATTTAATTTGTTCAGAACATCAAGCATGTTGACATCCTGCATAATCAAATCTTTATCATATCTGCACATAATTATCCCTCCAATACAAGGTTATCTCCTGACAGATATGCATTACTGCACTTGCCATTAAAAAACTCTGACTTTAATGTATTTACAACCATATCTTTTGACATATAACAGTATGTACCTGCAGGTACATCAGTCACAAATTCATTTGAATCCATAAATTCTACATCTTCATCTGAAATATTCTGGACTATATAATCATAATCTCTATCATCAGACTTTTTTACTGCCACTTTATTTACCCAACTTTCAACTTTTTCGAACATAATACTGTTCCTCCTTTTAGTTTTTGTTATAAAAAATATGACAGAATAAAAAAATATAGCTGCCATTCAGACAGCTATATTTAAAATCAATTAAAATCATTCACATTCACACAAATGTGTCCTAATTCTATTGGATTGCTTACTCTGCAATGTAATGAATCTTCATCTGCATATCCTATTAATAACAATCCATTATCAAACGTATAATCATCTTCCACAATATCATAATATTCCCAACCATTTTCTTTTGCTTTTTGCTTAAGATAATTTACAGCCTGTGTGTAACTTTCTGTATTTATTCTATCCATGCTTGGTATCTCCTTTTTCAAAATAATGATTAAGAATAATATATCAGAAAAATAGGATAAGTGATTACTATTATAATCAAGTTTTGCTGACTTCTTGTATCGTTACATTTCTATATTCGTCATCCAAAGCCAGATTTGTCTTCTTATATCCTATACTCACATTCGGCCTTAATGGTAGCGACATATTATTACTTATGACCAGTCCTGATTCGCCATTAGATAATTTTACTTTCGTACCAACTGGATATGCTGATACAACCTGCGTTAATGCTTTTATAACTTCTACCTGGTACAAATTACTTCCCATCAGATACTCAAGTGCTTCATTGTTAGCCATAGGGGTATCATTAAATGGTGTTATATGTACCAGATTATCAAATCGGCTTGCTGCACCTACAATACTCCCAAATATAGTAATTTTGTTATCTGATAAACCTATTGGGTAGCCTGTACCATCATACAGTTCATGTGACTGCCAACATCCATATGTACAATAAGTTGAGGCATAAATTCCCGATAGACATGTAAGAACTTCAAATATAATTCTAGGATGAGTTCTTAATATGATTTTTTCTTCATTAGTCAGTTCTTTTTTATTCATAAGGCCAGGATATTTAGCTTTACCGACATCATGCATTAATCCTGCAATGCCTATGCCCTTAACTTCAGTTTCATTAAACCCAAGACGAATAGCAATAGACATAGCTAACTGCATAGTATTGAATGAATGATATTCTATCCAGTTGTCATTATTTCTGTTATCTTCCATTTCGAATATCAACTGCTCTTTTACGTTTCTTTCTATAAATATTTTATAGAATTCGTCCACATATTCTTCAAGCTGCTGCCTGCATTTCGTAAAATTATCATCCCATGGATTAGTAAATATATTCTTATTTTTCAAAATTCTGGACAAAATGTTTATAACTTTAATGGTAGTATAGTCATCAATAACTGGTTCCTGAATATGTATGCTCTCTCTGTCTGTATTTTCGATCCGGTTTATATATATGCCCTTATAACCCTGTGTCTGTATGTTTTTAATCATTTGTTCAGTCAATGATATACCTGCTTTGAGAAGAATATTACCTTGAGAATTATAAATAGTCCTTCCGAGTTTATCTCCTAACCTTAATGAGGCAGGCCTGATGTATTCCAACATGTGTTATTTATTTCCTTTCTTATGACGTAATATTTATAATATGACAGATTTAAAGATATTTTTTCACGTTTTAATTCCATGTATTATTTTGTTATAATTAATAAAGACAAAGGAACGAAGGGATTGAATATGCTGACAATCAACATTACTAATGCAAGAAATGACCTTTATAATCTTGTAGATAAAATTAATTTTTATAATGCACCTGCTCTAATAGTTGGCAAAAAAAATAATGCTGTTCTTATATCAGAAAATGATTGGAAAGCTATCAAAGAGACTATTGGTCTTAATGAAAATTCAGATATATAATTCTATACAGGAAGGCATGAATAAACCTATAAAGGACTGCATACCAGAAGAAAAGGTCAAATGGTAATTATCTTACTCGAAAAAATATAGCGTTCTTATTTTATAAGAACGCTATATTAGAGATTATATTAATTTTTACTTTAACTTAATGCATATTTTTTAAATCTTTCTGAACATTCTTCTGGAGTACCATGAGTGCTGCATTCTCCGTAAACCTGACGGCATGCATTACATGTAAATAATCTCTCTGTAGTGAATACTTCACATGGTGTAGTATGCAGGTTATTATCAATTGTATCAATAAATGTTTCAAGCTGTTCAAGATTTAAGGACTTGATCTGCGATATAAGATTTTCTTTCATGCGTTCAAAATTTGTCATGTAAAAATCATCTTCCTTAATGTATTTCTTAATGTCTTTATAAATATTATATATTTACCCGATGACGTTTGCACTCATTTGATTTATGATAAATGCAAGAAATTATCTACATATTTTTCTTTTTTCGTCCAGTTAATACCTCTTCTAACGTCCAGCCATATCTTAATTATTTCCGTATATATAATATAGAATATGATAATATTTACACATCTCTATAAAAGTTCCTACAAGTTTTAATCCTAAGTGAACAACTCTATCGCCTTTCTTAAATTCCATCTATATCACCTCTTATCTCTCGGTTACAATTAAATTCTCTATATCGTATCTACAATCAATCCAATGTTCATATAATCCAATATTTTCATCTGTTGGCTTTCTTGTTGCTGATGAAATATAATTATCAAATTTAATAATTGCATTATACATTTTCTCAAGGTCTTCTCTTGTGATCTTGTCAGTATTTCTAAATTCCTTCACTATATTACCTCTTCCAATCTTCCAAGTAAATCATTCTTTCTTAGTTGAAAATAAACTGAAAATCTTTATCATTTATTTCCACTGTGATAAGTTCTTTATTGTTGTCAAGAATATCTACAACTGCACTTTCATATTTTGCATATGCTGGGGTGCATTCATATTCCTTGCCCTCTGTAAAGTGGTCGTCTGTTTTTCTACAAATAGCTTTATTATTTTTCATTCATATTACCTCTTCTAATCTTCCTAATAAATCATTTTTTACTTCAATTATCGCATTCAACCTACCTTTAATCTGTAAATCATATGGACTATCAGTATTTTTTAATAAATCCTCAAGTCTATCAATTTCGGTAATAGACCTGAATAGATTACCCAGATGATCGACAACAGACGACCGATAATTACCAGATTCACCATTGCGATTATACAAATTTCCTGTTAATGCTTTTCCTTGCATCCAACCAGATTTTACCCTATTCCTATATATATAGTATGGGATATGATAATATCTACACATTTCAGAAATAGATTTAAACTGATTACCAAGATAGTCTGTGATTATTTTATTTTTTGCGGCCAGTCATTATCTTTGTATTGAACCTTAAAAGTTAAAGCTTTTTCCTGAGCCCAGCCACGTCCATCCTGAATTGTACGTATTGTAATCAATATTATAAGCCTTACACATGTCTTTCTTTGAATTAAATTCATTGCCTAAATGGTCTGTAATTTTAATTTTCTCTTTTTTCATACTCATTGCACTCCTTTTTTATTTATTGATATGCAATAGATGACAGAAAAAATATTATCTTATTATTTTTACACATTTCGTTCAGTATATTATCAATGAATATTCCTTATTTTCTTATTTCGCCCGGTTAATACCCTTAATATATACGATAAATAAAGAATATTCTCCTTTTAATAATTCTCCGACAAATACTTTAAAATAGTGTCTTTACCTGTATTTGCATTAAACTTAACACTAACCTTATCAATCGTATCAAATATAATTTTTCTTTTATTTGCCAAAGGTGGTGTGTAATTAAAATCCAAAACGCCATATTTATTCTTATCTTTATAATGTTTATACCTATGATGCTTATAACAATATTCTTCTACGTCTTTTAAGAATTGCTTATATTCTTCCTTTGTATAATCTATCGTAAAAAACTCATCTAAAAATATAAGTTTATTTATTTTTTTCCTGCTTTTCTTATATTTCCTTTTATTCATATATATTTATTCCTTTTTCTTATTCTGCATTGTTAATGCTTCTTCTAATATCCAGCCCCGTAATATTCTTGACATATATGTTTTATAGTTTATATTATAATACTCACACATTTTTTTGATAGAAGTAAACTGATTACCTAGATGGTCAGTAACATTTTTATTCTTCATTAAAGCGTTTTCTTGCGTCCACCCGTTTTTTATCCTTTTACTGTATGTATCAGGTGAAACATTATAATGTTTACACATTTCTTTGATAGAAGTAAATTGATTACCCAAATGATCCGTAACATGTGTATTATAATGATAATATGGTCTTGCCGTTAATGCGCTTTCTTGTGTCCATCCTTTTTTTATTCTTTGCAGATAAGTAATATAAATTGTGTTATAATGTTTACACATTTCTTTAATAGAAGTAAATTGATTTCCTAAATGGTCTGTAATTATATTTTGAGGACTATTATAAATTGCAAAAGTCAAAGCTTCTTTCTGTGTCCATCCATGCTGTATTCTCGATATGTATGTACTATAAGGAATATTGTAAGTCTCACACATTTCTTTGAAGCAAATTGATTACCCAAATGATCGGTAATTGCATTTGAAGATTTATTGCAAATTTTACCTTCAAAAATTTTTTTCTGTGGCCATCCATATCGTTCTCTTGATATATATGTGTTGTAATTAATTCCATAGGCCTCACACAGTTCCTTCTTTGAAGAAAATGTGTTTCCCATATGGTCTGTAATTATATGTCGAGGGTTATTATAAATTTTACATTGATTAATTTTCTTTCCGTCCATAAATTACGTCCTTTTTTTATATGTTCTCTTTACAAAAGCATACAGGATACGTACCTTTTTTTGTTGTTACACAATATACCTTGTGACTAAAGTTTTCTATGTCATCAGAAGTAAAATCAAAGTCTTCATTGCAACCTTTGACTCTTATATTCAAGCCACCTCTGCTACCTGAGTTAACACTACCAACTGTAGGATTAATACATATGGAATAATTACCTTCTTTAATACTTTTAAGATTATAAAACCTGACATACAACTCATATACAAGGGCAATGCAGCAAAATAGTATCATTGAAATAAAAGCTATGACCAGTCCATCAGGAACGCAATTAGTAAAAATTATAAATACGCAAAGCATTAATGTAAACATGCCTACAAATATACACCCAATATCAAATTTCATTTTTTTCTTAAAAATTTTTATAATTTCTTCATCTGTTCTCATACATTATTCTCCTTTATTTACAACATAAATTATACCTTTCTTATTTGTTACAATAGATATTTTTTAACTAACAGTCTTCTTTACAAAAACATACAGCATATGTACCTTTCTTTGTTGTCACGCAATATACTTTATTGCTAAAGTTTTCTATCTCTGTAGAACTGAAACCAAAACCTTCATCACAATCTTTTACACTTATGAACAAACTTCCACCATTGCTTGTACTAACATTACCAACTGTGGGTTTTATGCATATTGAGTAATTACCTTTTTTAATACTTTTAAGATTATAAAATCTAATATATATATCATAGATACTTGCGACACAACAAAATATTGTCATTAAAATTAAAAATATAACTACACAATCCAAATTACAAGTGAAAAGTAAAACCATAAAAAGTGTTGCTACAAAAAAAATAGTACATTCAAAAAATATTCTGAATTTTGTATTCTCCTTAAAAATTTTTATAATTTCTTCATCTGGGTTCATAATAAAATTCCTTAACATCTATTTTTAAAAACTTATAATTCTAACTTCATAATACTAGTTTTCTTTAACATTTATCTGACACATCTTCATGGATTCAAGTGCATTTTTATGACTTTCTGGTGTAACTCCAGCACAACAATGTGCGTCCACACTAATTCTTGCTTCTGGGTTTACAGTTTTTATTGTTAAAACATTACTTATCACACATATGTCTGTGCATACCCCTATTAATTCTATATCTGTATAGTTATTTTCTTTTATCCAATTAGCAAGTTCTATCGAACCAAATGTATTCTTTAAAAATTTCTTTGTTGGGTTTACATGCTGTAATTCAGGTATTAATTTCCAACCATAACTATGTTTAATACAATGTTTTACAGGTAAATTTATTTCTTCCTGTGTTTCAAGATAGTTATCATTATGTGTGTCTAATGTAATCGCTATATCCGTATCTGTCTTTACAGCATTATTAACTTTTTCAACAACATTAGGAACAACAGCTCTGCATTCTTTATTTCCTAATGCTCCAGTAATAAAATCCTTCTGCATATCTATAACTACTAATAACTTCATAGCTTTATTCTCCTTTTTCTGTTATTTCTTTATATTTGTCTTTTAATATTTCTACATATTGATCATTTTTTTATGTGTATTCCTTTTGCTTTGTAAATTCTAAGTAATCCTTATTATATTTTACAGGGACATATAATGTAATTTTATATACATCATTTATTAATCTGCCTACAATCTTAAAATTATCATCATCTATGTATCTTATATATTTTTGATATGAATCTGTTAAAGAAATAAAATTTTTTGTTTCATACGAGTCATCCTCTTTAGAGAAATAGCTGATCTCTATATTATTTTGATATATTTTTAGGTAAACATCTTTTGAGTAATTTATCGTATTACAAAAGAGATTGTAAACATTTTCAAATTCTGATTCTGATTCTGATAAAATATCACATCCTACCCCTGCGATTCCAATAATTAGACAAAGAATAACAATAAAAAGACAAATTCCTGCCAAAATTCTTAAAGACATAATTCCAAACACTATAGCTGCTATAAAAGATAAGCAAAAAATAATACCTACTATATTATCAAACTTATCTCTTTCCTTTATAGCTTGTCTTAGTTCATCATATTTAATATCTATATCTAACTTATCATTACTATTTGCAAATTCAATAGTCTTTTTTATATCTTCCATATAAATGCCCTTCCTTTTACTCATCATATGTTGGAAAATCAGCCCAGGCGATAACTTTTTCTCCATAATCTCCATCAAAATATAATGGTCTTCCATTTACAAACCACTCGCCATTATGATAATAGCCAGTTTCAACTATCGTATCTTCATAATCGCCATTATTATTTTCTTCACAAAGAATAGTCTTTTCATAAAAATCTTTCCTTTAATATTTATATTTTTATTAACTTTATTAGAACATACATATTACCAAAAGCATTATTGATATAACTGTAAGTATAAATAATTTACTTGCTGGTTCCAAAGAGTCACATGCTTTACTTGCTTTGACAACAAACAATATAAGACCAACGCCTGATACAATAGTTATTATTAATGATAAAAATTTTAAATCATACATATGATATTCATTCCTTCCTTATTCCCAGGCTTTCATACGCCTTATTTCCTGCAATTCTGCCTCTCTGCGTCCTTGACATATATCCGTTTTGTATCAGATAAGGTTCATACACATCTTCAAGCGTGCCTGCATCCTCACCAATCGAAGCTGCAAGCGTTTCAACACCTACTGGACCACCATTATAATTATTTATTATTGTTGATAAGATTATCCGGTCGTTTCTATCTAACCCATCCTTATTTATATCAAGCTGCTCTAAAGCATCGTCAATCACATCCTCTGTTATGCATCCATCATACTTTACCTGTGCGAAATCTCTTACTCTTTTTAACAGTCTGTTAGCAAGTCTAGGTGTACCTCTTGAACGTCTAGCAAGTTCATACGCACCGGTTTCATCAATAGATACGCCAAGCACTCCTGCTGACCTTTTTATGATACTGGCCAGCTCTTCATTCGTATAAAATTCCATATGATTGACAACACCAAATCTATCTCTTAATGGTGCCGATAGTAAACCTGCTCTTGTAGTTGCGCCTATCAGAGTAAACTTAGGTAATTCCAGCCTGATTGACCTTGTATTCACATCTTTACCTATTACAATATCAATCTTGTAATCTTCCATAGCAGGATATAAAACTTCTTCAACCTGCCTGTTAAGTCTATGTATTTCATCAATAAATAACACATCGCCCTCTGAAAGGTTATTTAAAATTGCCGCAAGTTCACCAGGCTTTTCTATGGCAGGTCCGGAAGTTACTTTCATTTTCGTTCCCATTTCGTTCGCAATTACGCCTGCAAGTGTCGTCTTGCCTAGTCCGGGTGGACCATAAAATAATATATGATCCAGTGAATCATTACGCTGCTTAGCTGCTTCTATATAAATTTTAAGATTATTCTTAATTTTTTCCTGCCCTGTATAATCGTCCAACCGTAAGGGGCGTAAGGATGTTTCTTCTTTAATATCTTCGTCTAATATCTCAGTTGATAAAATTCTTTTCTGCATATATTTTCCTTTTTATTAATAATTCTATTCAGTCTTGATTTCACACACAATGTGTTTACTTCTGATTGTTTCCGATAGTTTGCATAAACCAAGCTGAGTATCTATATGATATGTGTCAATAAATCTAGGTTGAGTTTTATCATCATTGACTATATCATTATGGGTTTTTAAATATTTCTGTAGTCCTACCTTTTTTCGATATTGATTAAGCTCTTTTTGATAAATAGGATTATAAGACTGTGTATCAGGTGGTATATTATCAGCATGGCCACCTGCTCTAATATTTAATTTTTTATATTTCTCATAAATTTCTTCAGCTATATTAAGTGACATGTCACCTTTGCATACCCAATATGTCCATGCTCTGTAAAAAATAAAACCATTTAAAATACCGATGTATTTTGTTTTAACTTCTGTATTCATGTAATCAGGCAACCTGAATGCAGGAATATTTGCAATCTGAAGTTCCTGCTTGACTTTTTCGTCAACTTCTATATCATACTTATATCTTGCTAAGTTATCCATTTCTTTAATATCTCCATCTAATATCTCTGTTGATAAAATTCTTTTCTGCATATATATGCTTCTTTTATGTTCGTTTTTTGCGGGATTAAGACCAATGTAATTAATCCACATGGTATACCTACTGCGCACCATATATACAAAACATATCCGGCATTATTTTATTTTTCTCTAATCCTATTTTAATGTACTTAATTTGTTATATTCTTTAATATATCTATAAGGTCATCACAAATAGCAATTTTACCTTGCAAATATCCTTTATCCCAAAATCCGTGATTTGACAAATTTTGATCATCGGTCATTTCAGCTAACTGTTTTTCGTATTTTATTTTTTTTCTTTTATACTTTTTTAATAGCTGTTGGTATTCCTTTAATTGCGCAAGCCATTCTGCCGTTTGTTTATAATTTTGGTTTTGCGGAAATACAACATTGCATGCTTTTGATAATTTATCATATTTTTCTATCGCCTGATCAAGAGAGTGATTTTTATACTCTTCCTGCACTGTCTTCATTGTTTCTTTTGTGTCACGCAATATTTCTTTCGCTTTTTCTGTATCATAGTTACAATATTTTAATACTGCTTCCACGTAGTCAGTTGGATATGGCCAACCTACTGCAAATTTTTCTATCTGCTGCTTTGTCATGATATTCACCCCCCTTTTCGATTTAGGATTTTTAGCGAATTTTTTATGTTTTCAAGTATTCTTTCAGTTTTGCTTCGGCTTCGGATTTTTCGAGAAATACTGTTTTGCCAATATCTGTGAAATATATTTCTTCAGACACATAAGGACAGTCATCTCTGTCATAATGGATTTCTGCCATGTTACAGCAATTTCCATCCTTATCTTTATAATCTGCCAAAAATATCACCTCAACTGTACATGGTTCAAGAAAGTTTTCATTTATCTGATATACCCTATCTCCCACTTTACAAGGTAGCTTCACAAGTCTGCCCTGCTCCTCTAACTGCTGATACTCTTTTAACTGTTTTCTATAAGTCTCCGCGAAATTTCTAAGATGTCTTATCACATCCCACTTAAACATGTTCTTTTCGGTTTCCATAAGACTTTCAGCAGTCTTTATTGTTTCCTCAAAAGTCCATCCGTTTATCACTTCATCAATATTCATACTGCTCCTTTCTGCTATCGCATCTGCAACTTCATCTTTTTCACCTATCTTTAACTTCTCTGCTATTTCATCAATATAATCTTCAAGATAATTACAAGCTGTTGTATAAGAATAATAATCTGTATCTTCTAAAACGCTGTCAATGTTGTATTCTGTGTAATGATTTTTCAATTCATTTTGAAAATTATCAATAGCTCTGCACTTTTCTTCTATAGCTAAGTCAAGATAATATTTCAAATCTTTTATCAAGCTAATAGTTCCGTAAAGTTGTTTTTCCTCAAGCATTTCAACAACTTCCGATATTCTTCTATCAAAGTCACGCTCGCTTACGCTTATAAAAAATTTATCCATTTTCTCCACCTCTCAGGTATTTTTTCAGTTTTGCTTCGGCTTCGGATTTTGTGAGGAATACAGTTTTATCAATCATAGATTGTTTTAACTGCGAATTAATTTCAAATTCATCAACTTTTACATTGAAAGCAATTTCTTTTTCAGTAATCAGTATGCTTAATACAACCGATTCATAAATAATTGGTTTATTATTATTAAATCCCATTGCATATACTGTATCTCCCACTTTGCAAGGCAACTTGATAAGTCTGCCCTGTTCCTCTAAATCCTCATAATCCTTCAATCTGCGATATACTACATCTATTTCTTCACAGTCTGGCTCGCAAGCACTTTCCCATAATTCATCATCTATCCATGATGGATTTCTTTCTGTTAATCTCTCCATTATTATTCCCCCTCGATTCGCTTTAATATATTTGACAAATTTATTTTTTACTGTGTGTGTGAGGATTCGAACCTCATATAATAATCAATTATATTTTCTATAGTCATCATTATATTTAACTGGAATATATAGCGTGACTTTATATACTCCTTGATTTATTTTTCCTATAAGTTCAAAACAGTCTGAATCAATATACTGTACACTTCCATTGTGCGTAATGCTACATTTTTGATAAGTGCCATTATTTTTATCAAAATAATTTATATCGCATTTTTTTATATCGATATATATTTCCTTAATGAAATCTATTTTATTATTAATTAATTCGTCTATTTTATTTATAAAATTTTTGTTTTCTAAATCAGCGAATAGCGTATCACGCAAAAATACTATAAATACGCATACTGACAAAATCAATCCGCAGACACAAACGCTAATATCTATATCATTTTTTGCTGTAAATCCACCTACTATTGAGCCTACAAGTAAAACAACAATAACGATACAGTTTATCAAATATTTCTCATGCTTTTTTTTAACATTTTCTAATTGCTCAACATCCTGAATATTAATATTTAGAGTTTCATAATTTGTAAATTTAATCGTTTTTTTTATGTTATCTCCAACATTATATTTAATATTTATTTGCATTCGTCAATTACTCCTTCGTCCTGGTATTTTTATATATCGTTTCAGCATTTTTATATATTTGCTCCCACATTTCCTTCTTTTTATCTTCTCTCTCTTTAGCGATTTTAATATCATATATTTCCTGACAGATGTTATTTAATGTATTATCAAGTATTCTGCAGACTCTTTCACTGTCCGTAAGAAAATTTTTCTGTCCAGCCTTTTCGCGTTTTTTATTTAACTTTTCTATATATTCATCTGACTGTTTGCAAGTAATATAATCACCTGCGTACCAATCATTAATTTCCTGTTCTGTATAGCATTTTTCACCACATACAGTTACGTATATATCATTCACTTTCTCTCTTTCTTTGGCTGCTTTCTTGCTATACTTATCTTTAAGCTTTTCACATTCTGACTTAAGTGTCTGTAATGCTAATAAGTTTTGAATATCTGTTTCCATAAACACCTGCTTTCTTTACTTAATGCCTTTTATTTGTTTTAACTAATTAATATATAACAGAATTTAATGAAGAAATTTCGGCATAAAAAATAGAGGCAAAAATGCCTCTATCTGTTTAAAATGTTTGATTAACTTATATTTCACTATGACAGCCAAACTTTTGCTTCCTCGTATACTGCAGCAGGGTTCAGACATGTTATGATACCAGAATCATATATCTTTGCTACAGTTAGTATTTCTGTAAAAAGACTATTCCTATTCGTAAATTCCTGACTTAATATATCCTATACCTGTTTTACAGTTTCATTATCAATTATCTGTAAATACTTTACATGTGTCGAATTTTCCTTTTAGCTCTATCATATCTATTTTTCCTTCTATCAAATTTTAAACAATATGTACCTTTTTATATTTATCTGTAGATACCTTGAATCCATTTTTCTTTATAACTAATAATTCTTCTATTTTTAAATTACTTACATTAATATTTGCTAATTTATTAAAAAAGAAAAAATCTTCTTGGCCTATTACTCCAAGACAAATTATAGTATTATTCCCCTGAATTAATAAATCATAATAAGCTCCATGTTTTATCTGACTTATTGACTGAATAATAAAATCAATCTTAAGACAGCTTGCATTATTATATTTATCAATAATATAACATAATTGTAAAAACATATGGGTATCAAAACTTAAATTAAGTCTTTGAAATTCATCTAATATAATTCTAAGTTTTTTAGGATTGTTGTTCCTTAACATATCAAAAACCTGCATAAGAAAAATATTATGAATAAAATCATAAGTTAAATCATTTAAAGATATTTTTAAAAATACTACAGTATTTGTATCTAAAAGTGATTTTATATCAATATTTTTATCAGATGTTAACAATGTATTATTTACATTTGGAATATTAAATATAGATAATTTAGCAGCTAGTTCCATAATTATATTATTAAGAATTTTTCCTTTACAAGCAGATAAAAGAGTATCAAATTTTATTACTGCTAAACAATCAGGATTTGTTTTTCTTAAATTATTAAATCTATCTTTTACAATATCAAAATGATTATGTGCGAGTAAACATAAATTATTAACTTCTGAAAAATTATGTTTATTAGTTCCATTATATTCCATATGAATATAACTTATAAATGCTGTTAATAGAACTTCTGAACCTTCTTTATAAAAATAATCTTCATTTTTATTAGTAGTATTTTTAATAATACTATGTGCTAATTCTATACAATCATTATCAGTATTAAGATAATCAAAAGGATTATACGTATTAGAATCAGGGTTTTCAATATCTAATATTTTTACATCATAACCTTTTTCTATAAGCTGATTCTTATATTTTTCATACAATACTCTTCTACTATCTATTACTATACAGCATTCATTGTTTAAATCCTTTAAAATCGGTTCTATATAACATCTTTGCTTTCCTGAACCAGCCATTCCTATTACTAAGGAAATATCAACATCTGATAAATTATAATATTTTGTCTTTTCCATTTTAGTCTCCTATCCATGATAAACTTTTCACATATTAATCTTTAAATCAATGTCGCAATCTGTCATTCTTAATTCATATTTTATTTATATATATAATAGTGTTTTGTTCGTCAACTACTCCCGACGTTGTCGGGAGACTTCTGCTTCTATTTTCATTAAAATAAAAAAGGAATATATATTTCTATCAATATCATTAAGTTAAGCAATTAACAATAAAAATTAAAAGGCAAACCCTTTCAATTAACGGAAAAGTAGTTGTCTTTCTTTGTTAAAAATAAATTTAATCTAAATCAATCACTAGCTCATCTTCATTCTTCGCTTCTTTGTTCGGATATACTCTTTCTACTATATTAGAGAAATCATAATAATTTTTGTGTATGTAATGCTGATAAGCTTTGAGTATTTGTTCTCATAAACGACTACTTTCTTTACTTAATACCTTTTATTTGTTTCAAGTAATTAATATATAACAGAATTTAATAAAAAAAATTCAACATAAAAAAAATAGAGGCGAAAATGCCTCTATTTTTTTTAAATCAACTTATGTGTCACTGTGACAGCCAAACTTTACTTCCTCGATTGCATGTCTGACAGCAATATCATATACCGCAACAGGGTTCAGATATGCTACGATGCCGGAATCATATATTTTTGCTACAGTTTCGCCTTCTTCATAATCAAAATCAGTTTTCCATACGTCTATGTACGTTACTCCATCTGCACGATAACTATTCCTGACCTCAGTAAAGTGCGATGTAAAAAACTCACGTTCAATCAGCGTGTCTACTTTACTGTTAGTGTTTCGGCATTCGTCAGCAATCTGTCTTATGACATCCCGAATCGCTATTGTACATTCGTCAGCAATCTGTCTTATGACATCCCGAATTGCTATTGTAGCAACCTCTGTATCATTTATTCCAAGCAGCTTTTTGATGACTTCTACATTAGCTATTATATGATCAAGATAATAACCCACGCCATCAGTACCAATAACTTGTAATCCTGCTTGCCTTAATACATGTTCTACATTAATAGCATCTACGCTATTGGATATAAACATTTGTAACATTTCCTTATCTCTCGCATCCATAATTTTATCTCTCCTTTTATAAGTTTAATTATGAATAAAATATATCAGAAAAATAAATTAAGGCCTATGATAAGTAGTGTGATGCCGATTAGCTGCAATGAAATTCTTATAAAGTCAGACTTTCTTCTTTTACATCGTAATTCATACACGAAAGATATGTCATCAATGGAAATCTCATCATTTTTGTCTTCTAATAATTTATTCTGTATTTCGTACAGTCTTATGCTTATTTCTTGTAATGGTTCTACTTGATTGGCTGCAAACTGTCTGATTTGCTGATTTTTCATAATGTTCTTAATGTTCGGACAACCAAATATTGTGTACTCAGGATAAACATATTTTCCATAATGTTTATATGCTATAAACGCTGTTCCTTCGGTATATCTGATCTGCTCATCAAGCAATTTTAAGAAATATTTTTTATGTTCCATAAGAAATTTGCTTTTATCACTGATTGGATAATATTTGCCATATAATTTTTTTACTATCAAATGTTTCAAAATCTGCATTCTTACGTTCCTCTCTTCCTTTAAAATTCACTATTATCACTCTTTTCTATCAATTATAGGCATCCAGTCCTCTTTTGGAGATCCAAAATCATAATTTATTTTTTCTTTAAGTGCCGACCTTGCTGCAATCGCCATATCTATAAGATAAAATTCATCACCACTCTGCATTATATCAACTGACCATTGTCCTGAAAGCCCTTCGGTTATCTTTATAACCTCTTTAAGATGATTTACAACTACATCCTTGTTGGCAGTGAATCTTTTCATAAGATTATCTACATTCAAGGAAAATGCTATATAATCATGCAGCTGGTCTGGATTAGTGCAACCTTTTGTGGTATGAGATTTGAAATGGTTACCCATAACATCAACATCCCAGTATGGAGTTATCCCAAGAACCATCTTTGTATCAAAATCAATAAACGCCCTATATTCAGTTCTTAGAGGCAGCCCATGATAGATTGTCAGATTGTCTTCTGGATCTTTTATGAAATCTCGTACAACCCATTCAGTTGTTGTGCTTATTCCATAAACACAAGGTTTATATAACGGGCCGGCTTTAAGAAGTGCTGCATAATGGATATACAACAAATATGAACCAAGCTCCTGCACTTCCTTTGGTGTTGTCACATGTGCATTTCTGAAATCAAATTTGCTTGAATAAGTTCCAGTTTTGATGAAGTAATCACCATTAATATCCAATTCAAATACCTTCATGCAATATTTATTAACAATATCAAGGGTTGTCTGAGTGAGCGTTTCCCACTGAATACGTGTAAGCTGCAATAATGTGATAGGTACTTTGATAATAGTTGTTTTTGGTATTCTAAAAAATCTTTCTGATATTACAGCTTTTGATATTTGCGGCAGCCAATGTCCCATGCTGTTTACATTTGTATCAGTCATTCTGTATGACAGCCAATCCAAGTCAAGTATATCAAGGCCTTGCCTGAATAGGTTGTAATAAGTTTTACGTGTTTTTTCAGGGAGGGTTTCATCGCATGACTTTAAATATTGTGTTAAAAGCATTCTACCTGCTGATTCATCTGCAATATCTTTTTGCATAAGAAAGCCAGTAAGCTGAGGCCGTAGATGTTCAGGCAGTGCCATAATTTCCTCAAGGCTTACAGAATTTACTGAATCTGCGGGAGTGCCTTTTTCGGCATGACAGGCTTTTCCATCAAACTTTAAAATTTGTGTTTGAGAAATAAGTTCATCAACGATACGATTTACAATATCATTCATTTCATCAGCTTCAGTCAATAGTTCAGACTGGCTGTTTTCTTTGTGATTTTTTTACCGCCAATTTTGCATTAGGTTCCATACCCTCTTTATCTGACATAAATGTCTTGTAAGAATGTTCAAATTTATCAAGCATTTCCGGACTTATCCTTAATACTTTCAAAAGTGCTTCTTCGCTTAATTGTGCGTTCTGATTTTCTTTATTTGAAAATAAATTCTGCAAAAACATAATTTCCTTTCTTACTTATCATCATTACTTGGGTTTAAGCATTTTCAATGCCTGTTTTACTAACTCTGCTGATGATGAAAAATATTTCATATCACTTATAGTGTGCAATATAAAGTTAGCAGTTATAGGACTATACCCTAATGTTATAAGTGCCTCTAGTGCATCATTATATTTATTCAGATGTTCATCTGGAATAACGTCATTATCCGCAATTTCATCCATCTTATTTTTGAGTTCTATTATAATTCTTTGTGCAGTCTTTAAGCCTATTCCAGGACATTGCTTAATTATGTCTGTATTGTCAGTAAGAACAGCTGTCTTTAAGTCGCCTGCTGTAAGCAATGATAATATCCCTGCAGCAGTTTTAGGACCTACGCCATTCACCTTTATAAGCAGCTTGAAACATTCCAATTCTGCTTCAGTTGAGAATCCATACAAATCAATGGCGTTTTCACTAATGTTTAAGTATGTATATACCTTAATTTCATCCTGGCTCTTACTTATGATGTCGTTAATGGTATTTGCCGATGTATTAACGATATATCCTTTATTATTATTTTCGATTATCAGGGTGTTGTTACCTGCGTTTATATATCTACCTGTTATGAATGCTAACATTTTTTCCCTCTTTTCTGCAATAAGTGATAAGGTGTGAAAAATCCCCACCTTGGATAACGTACAATCCTTACTAGCCCTGTAGCAGTCACCTCTATTATTCCAACATTTGTCTGATTTTTCTTATCAGTTTCTATGAAGTTAATGGCAAAGCCATCAAGGTCAGAAGGAACAGCCATGTAATTACTTAATCCAATGAAATTCAGTCCACAACCAGAATAAAAATCTGATATTGACTGTTTTATCTCTATGATTAATGAGTCTTGCTTTTTCCCATTTTCTATAACTACAGTTCTATCAGTTTTATGTCCTTTTCTATTAATCAATGTTTATCCTTTTCTTGATAATTACACATCAGTTCCCTTCCACCCGGCGTATAACGCTTGATGTTATGTCTGTCTGTATTTATATCTGACAAAAAATAACTGGTTGCAGCACACAAATAATCTGTATCTTTATAGCTGTTATTTCTTGGACATTCAATAAGGTTTTTACAATTATTGCAATTTTCAATCATTATGTATCAACTCCTATCCGGCCTTCACAATTTTTCCATCCTATATCCTTTGGAATGATTCTAACATAACACTTAGTTTCTATCTGCTTTCCAAAACTCACTCCAATAAAAATATTCGTCTGATAAAGAAATATTTCTGAACTGGATAACTTATGGAATGCAGACATATACCATGGTAGCTTGTTTTTTACCCAAGTCATTCTTTTTGCATAATCACTTTCAAGCAGATGATACAAAGACAGCATTTCGCTCTTTTGTGTATGAATCTTTTGCGTGTTGTCTGATGCTTCTATCATGCATTCCTGAAGCATTTTATAATAAGTATTGCCAAGATTGTCCTGTAAGTTTTGCAGATGATGTTGCAAATCGGATATTTCTGTCTGTATGCTTTCTAAAGCTTCGTGACTTCCTTCTTTCGCAGTTGCCTCATTCTCTTCATCTGTTGCTTCGCCATCAATAGTTTCTGTTTTATAATTCCATCCTGCTTGGTATGGTTGCAGTGTAAATTTCTTATTGCAGTTATCACAAGTGCAAGTTTGTAAATCTTCTGTGAAACAATCCACTGATTTACCGCCAATATATGTATCTTCATAAGTTGGTTCATATTCTTTTCCGCAATATGGACATATGATTTTTTCATCATCTTCATAATTCCAATAACTATTGCTCATAAAAACATCCTTTCTCTCTTAAATTTCAGTTTAATCCTTAGCTTCTATTTCCTGTATAATCGTACATACCTAATTCTTCCAGAGCATCTGCAATATGCTCTTTCAATGATTCTTCTGTAATATCCTTTCCCCACTCTTCCAACATTTCGGAAAATCCGTAAACATTACGGCACAAGTAGGTAAATATAAAGCTTGCAAGACCTTCTGTACTATAGCCAGATACTTCTATGTCCTCACTTAACTTCTGTATGCTGCCATCTGGGTATCTTACAAACCCATCTGCACCTACAATAACCTTAGTACCTTTCTTTATAACTTCTGGCGTATCGCTAAGGAGTCTATGTGTTTCTACATCCTGCGTATAGGTAAGTATCTGACCTATACCATAAATAGTTTTATCTTTTCCTATATTTTCTTACCTCACTTAAATTTCAGTTTCAGTTAGTTAATCATCATCAATTTTCAGTTTAGTTGATTTGCTTTTTTGCTAAATCATTCATAAATCCTATTCCTATTTTGTAATTGTCAATGCCGTCAATTGTTACATTTTTAATAGCAAACATTCTGTCACAAGCTTCTTCCATCAAAGCATAAATGAGTTCTTTTACATCATTTGGACTATCACAATCTGTATTTATATCAATGTTTATTTGCATTTTTTTAATTGCCATATTCTTTCCTCCGCAAAATTCAGTTTGTCCAAATAATTTGTAATTCTTTCAATTCATCATCAGCTATATATCCATTATGAGCAATCCATTCATCTTTTGCAATTTCGTCATATGTATATTTTGTTTTCAAAATATATGACATATAATCATTGTTATTGCAATTTTGATTCAGTGCTTTTTCTGCAAGACATTGCTCTTCAACATTGAAACTGCCCAGCTCATCTATATAGTTATCTATTACTGCATTATTATCCGTTTCGGTATCCATTTCCGTTTTTAGCTCTGCTAAATATTCATCTGAAAATGCAAGATAAGTAATGATTTCCCATGATTTTCCAAAGCTATTCCAAATTCTAACCTTATAGTATCTCATTGTATTCACCTCTAGTAAAATGCTTTATCAAATTTCAGTTTATCTAATTACAAATATCCAGTTGATAAGCCGTCAACGAAAACATTAGTAATAACTTCATTGTCTTTTGACACAAGAGATAAAACACCTATATCAGCATTTATATAAGCCTTATCTTTTATTTTTTCTGCTAATTCATCTAATTTATTTGCATACTTTATGAAATCTTTTATATCTTTCTCACTAACACCTTTTTGCATACAATCTCCTCGCTAAATCTTAATTTAATTTCTGAATATTAGTGACATAAATTCCGTTTATACCCCATCCCTCAAAGCCCACGTTCTGAGTTTTCGTTACTTCTGTAACAGTAGCAATATACTCGGCTTTATATGGATTTGGTTCATTTGAATCTACAAATTTGATTTTATCTCCTTTTTTAAGCTCCATAACACAAAGGTCTTTATCTTTGTTTTCACACCAATGCTCAATGTCACATTTTTTACAATTTCTCATGTTTCATTTCACTCCTTAAATTTCATAACACTCTGCTAAATCGTGCTTTTCTTCACTCCATTCGCAGAAAACTTCATTTGAATAAATTTCAGTTTAATTACCTTGTTATACTACTTGTACCATTTTCATCTGTAATGTCTACCGAAATGGTCATTCTGTGGAATATTGAAGTACATCGTTCTCTAATAACCTCTTTTGTTGTGTCTCTTACAACTCTATTGAAATCATTATTCATAGCGTTATGAACCATTGTGTCTATGTCTTTTTCATGCATAGCTTGAACACAAGCTTTCTGAATTTCTTCTTGCAAAACTTCTTTTACCAATTCTTTTAATGTATTCTTATTAATTCCTGCTTCATTAAGCATTTGCCTTACTTCCTGTCTTACCGCAATCTGTTCTACTGTCATATCAATACCTCCGTAAATCCTAATTTATCTTCGTTTTTCTTTTACCCACAGTGTGAAAAATAGACTTGCTAAGAACCAACCAATACATATAAATATTTTGTCTATCATTATGAATTTTCTCCACAAAACCTTAATTTAATTTTTTAAGTTTATTCCATCTTTTATTTTAATTTATTATCAATGTATATTTGTAGAAATGTAATAAGTAATCCACCTATCATCAAAATCAATACTAAATACATGACAAAAACAGGCATATCCGCTTTATATACTATAAAAGATGATAGTATAGCAAACCATGCGGATACAATGAAGGAAAATTTTCTTCTTTTTATATTAAATAATATCAATACAAAACTACATTTAATAATAATAAAGAATAATATTAAAGTGTTCATTTTTGCCCTTTCTGCTATTGAGCTAAACCTTAATTTTCAATTTAGCTTATATTAACATCACAATCTTCATCAATTTTACTATCAGCTTCAAAATACATATCATCACAATCTTCCGTTGCAAATTCAGCACGATAGCAAATATCGCAATTACAAGATGCACACTCATAACAGTTATCACATTGGCAACCGTCACAATTCATACTTTTAAAATTCTCTTTGTTCTTTACCATATTCCTTTACCTCACTAAATTTCATTTCTTTTCACTTCTACCAAAATTTATTCATAGGCACTCCTGCTTCATTACATAGGTTCTTATATTCTGTCTTTGATAAAGCGATATTAATATCAAACCTCATTTCATTGAATTCATCCTTTAAGTGCCATACCATAGGATCTATGTTGTCAAGAATAGGATTGCCGTAATATTTATTCCTTATGTCATAGTCCTGCAACTGTAGTGGCAGCTTATCCTTACTAACCCCACAGACTAACGCAAGATCATCAGCGTTTTTTATTTCAATATGTAATATCAGCGAACCTTGTTTTCCTGTTAAAGCACATTTGACATCAGCCAGATTGCTATATCTGTCATATCCAAATGTATATGTGGAACTATTAGCATAAGGTCTTTATACATAATGATATTTCTTGTCATCTTGAAATCATCACCTGCTACACCGCTTGAAAACTGCATTGTTCTTAACTTTTTATTAATACAGTTAAGAGCTGATGTTCTGAGTTCTATTACTGAAAATAAGTCAAGCTCAAATAGCAGATTGTAAAATTCCATAGCTTTCTTTGCTTCATCAAGCACCTGCTTTTCTGCATCATTATTTACAAGTGCGCAATATAACACTTTCATGTCATTAACAAGTTCTTCCGTTTCTTCGTTAGTTATCAGTTCAAATAAAGACATCTTTTTATTTTTAAGGAATTTTTCAAAGTATACCTTTAAATAGCATTCGGCAAATAAGCCTGTGCTATCATACGCTAATGATTCTTTAATCCTTTCATTCATCATTTTAACGTCATAGTCAGATAAACGTCCATCAAGATAAATGCTATAAGATCTATTATCTTCTGTTGGGTCTACGCCAGTTATTTTTACCCATAAGGCTATCATTTCTTTTAAACTTAATTTTGACATTCTACTCAACTCCTTGATATGATTCTAGATGTTTATTTCGTTGTTAAAGTATTGATCTCCATTTTTTTGAAAACAGATTTACGATCTTAAGTCTAAATTCAGGCACAATCTTTTGATATGCATGTTGCATCGAATTTTTAGGCTTAATTACAAATTTGTATTGTTTTGTAAATTTTATTCCATTTATCTTTCCGGTTCGTGTAATTTTTTTAATTCAATATTAATATTACGTTTATACTCTTTAGACAAAATTGATTTACAGGCTAAAATACCTGCATTGTAATTTTGAGAGGCTTTACTGCCATCTTTTTTAAGCTTTTTAGTGAAACTGTCTTGTAATTCCTTATACTCCCATTCTGTCAACATTTTTAATACTCCTTTATGTATTTAATATTATTTTATTATTAATCATATTTTTAATTATTTATCATAACATTAATTTCTTCTTTATATTTATCTTCATAATTTTTGCTCTCGTAAAAGCATCTTACGGCTAATGAAACTGTATGCATACAAGTAACAGAACATTCTATAGGCATATTTCTTTTCAATTCAGTTTCGGTATTCTAGTCAACTCCTTGATATACTTCTGTATTTTTTCTTATATAGGATATAACAGAATTTTCATTCAATTTTTCGACATAAAAAAATGGACTAGCAATTACGCCAGTCCATCTGTTTCTGTAAAAAAATTATAATAACGTTATTTTATTTCTGAAACATAATACAGTAACATTTCCTTCGCCATCTATACTATCTAACGTTACCAGAACTTTCTTGCTGTATTTTCTAGGTGTATCAGCTATAATGCCATACGATACAACTCTTACAGTTCCATAATCTTTTATACCTAACTCATCGGCATACCCGTCAACTTTTACTTTATCTCCTGCTTGCATATATATTTTCCTTTCTGTCCTAGTGGCATAATCTTCTTTCTTCGACTATTTGTTTAATCTCATATTCGTAGTCATCAGATTCAGGATTGTTGCTATTCTCCCAGTACTCCTCTTCAAAACTATTTATAGTAAAGATTCGACAATTGACTCTAAATCATAATTAATTGTGTCAAGGAAAATTGCATTAGAATACCATTCGATACCATAAGAACATTCATGCATTAATATATCAATATCTTTATCAAAAAACTTTTCAGCATGTTCTAATGCTCTTAAATCCTTGTCAAGCTTAGTATAATTATACCTTTCACGAAGTTTATTAATCCAAGCGTCTTTTATTGATTTATGTGGGAAAATTGCACAAAATTTTTCAGTTCTATGATGTTCCATATATTCCCTGACTTCTGGGTGGCAAGAAATAAATACTATATAGCCTTGTTTTGATAAAAATTCTGCCATTTGGCAATAGTAAATATACCAATCGCTAGGTCTTGTTTTATTGCCATTTTTATCAAACTTCCAGAAGCATGAACTTTCTAAATCAATAATGTCTTTTCTTTTATTTGCCAATGTACTCTTTCCTATTCCGGGATAACCTGTAATAATCATAATCTATTTTCCTCCGTTTTTGTTGTTAGCTATTTTGTTTCCATGATAACTTTAGTTGTTATGCTTACACTACATAATCTCTGTCAGCAATTTCATAAGCCTCAGCCGGATATCTCCATCTTCTGTTTTCATTCCGGTCAATCTTATCCCATATGATGTCCTGTATTTCACACTGTACATCCTCAGGCAGGTTTTCACCGTCAGCATCAAATTCTACTTCTAGTTTTCCATAGCATGATGCTATATATTCCTTATCACAATAAGTAAATCTGAATCTGTGGCGGTCTATCTGAAAGTCATCCATGTTGCATTTAATGTGTCGTAAATTGTATTTTGTTTTATTCATAATGCTTTCTCCTCATTATATATAAGTGTCTATATTTCTACTGTACCATCCAAGTTTTCTTCATTGCTCCATTTATGAAAATATTCAGCGTCAACATCTTCATATTCATCAGATGTTCTTTCTACAAATTCGTCATAAATCTCCTTTGTGACATTATTCAGACAGTCAAATATTTTAAGGTCATTATCGCATAACAGAATTTCTTTATAGCCATTATTCCATACATATATTAGGCAGGCTAGGAAATAATATTGTTCGATACAAACTTCCTCACCATTACAGTCATAGAATGGCTTATCTAATTCCAGATCTGCTATAAGAGATCTTACACAATCTGTAAACTTCTCTTTGTATTCTGCAGATGTCTCAGACAACCACCTATTTGTAAGTGCAGCAATTTTTTCTGTATCAATTTCTTTTTCTTGTCCTTCCAAGATGTATATGCTCATACGTTCATCTCTCCTTTTTTTTAATGATACAAAAAATATAACAGAATATAAAAACAAGAGTGCCATTTCTGGCACCCTTTGTAAGTATTTCTAACTATATAATTCATTGTGCTATTTACATATGGCAATCAACAACTGTTACCATGATGTCTTCATCCAGACTACTAATAAATCTCTCAAATTCTATTTTCCAGTTTCTTTTTCCTTCTTCAGTCCACCAGCCCTCTTTGTTGTTTTCATGCCATTCTCCAGTAGGTGTAATAAACGCAACAGGTATGCATCCTTCCCAATTAACTTTTTTGTGAAGGCTTTATTAACCTGTGTTTTGTCCGTGTGAAGACACTTATCCCAGGCTCCACCAATAGTATAATAGTCCCATTTTGCATTTGGATTATATGTAGAAAGTAAATCTCCGTTTGGTTTAACCATGTCTTCTTCGAAACGACTTTTCATTTCTTCATAACATTCATCATCTGTCCAATTAAGCCTCTTAGGAAATTCATTTTTAATGTAATCAAGATGTGCTTTGTTATCACAATTTCTTTCATATGTCTTGGGATCAGCTAAGTATTTCTGTTAATGGAATTTTTTATTGAAAGTATCTTCTGATATAATTTCAACACCTAATTCCTTAGCCTTCTTATTCTTCCCGGAAGTACTTTCGATGTCATTATTAATCAGATAGTCAGTATTTTTTGATACTGAACCAGTAACTTTTCCGCCTTCTGATTCGATGTAAGCTTTTAATTCATTTCTATTTTTATATGTGTGTACATCTCCCGTTATTACGAATGTAAGTCCATTACATTTATTTCCTGTGTCAGCTTTGTTGTATTCTATTATATCACATATCTTTAATAGCTGTCTAACTAATATCTGATTTATTTCATTTGCAAACCATTCATTTAAAGCTGCTGCTTTAACGCTACCAATCCCTTCAATATCCTCAAAGCCAGTATAATCAGCATCTTCAGCCTTTACTATTACATCAACTAATGATGGATATGTTTCTAAGAGTTTTCTACTTACGTCATGACCGCACATAGGAATACATAAAGCATACAAGAAGTTTTCGGCATTAACCTTTCTGGCGGTTCTGATAGCATCTATAAGATTACCTGCTGATCTTCCGCCCCATCCATCTCTTCTTGCAAGCGAATGTGCAATAGATGCATCTTGGGTAATCGCTTCTGGCAATCTGAGTAAGTCTATTTCATTCTTAATATATTCTCCCGCAATTAGGTCCTGCAAATTTGCTTTGGAAAGTCCAACAACATTGAATCCATCTTTGCTTACAAATCTCACAAGCTTCTTAATCTGTTTTGCAAAACATAATGGGTTTGTACATGTAAGAACTTCTGCACCGCTTTCAGATGTTATAATCTCGGTATCTGCACCACATACCGGGCAATGCACTGGAATGCTTAACCATGAACCATTAGAATCTGCTTTAACACACTTTGGAATAATTTTATTAGCTTTTATAATAGAAAGCTTTGTCCCTTTATCGCCTATCCCTAACCTTCTGCATTCACTTATGTTGCAAAGTGAGGCTCTTTTTACTGTTGTTCCTTCAAGCTGTACTGGGTCAAAGATAGCAACAGGTGTGATTGCATTAATAGCACACGACCATTCGATTTCTCTCAATGTCGTTTCTGCTGTTTCATCCTGCCATTTAAAAGCATATCCTGCTCTTGTAGCATGGTGCTGTGTAACTGAACCTGTAGCTGCATACTCTTCATCTTCGTAGCATATAACAAGTCCGTCTACCGGATCATCAATACCGCCTGCATCTACTTTGCCTGTAAATTCCTTTACAGCAGTCTTAATCATTTCTTCCTGCTTGTCCTGTGAGTATCTGGAAAGTTTAAGTAGCTCATATTCAACTGGTGTAAATCCCATAGATTTTAAATATTCCATTCTGCTTGACCAGTTATAATGATTGACGCCTAAAACCTCATCTGCAAGATAAACTAACTTGAATGGGCGAAATACAGGATGTCTGTCTATAATCTTGTCTGCTGAATCACTATTTAATGTTCCTGCAAGCAGATTACGCGGATTGGCATATTCAGCTCCGGTTGCTTCATTATAAGCGTTAAAATCTGAATATGTAATAAGTGCTTCTCCTCGTACAACCATATGTCCTTTTTCTGGTATCTGTACAGAGAGTCCACCTATTGCTGAAGCAAGATGTGTGATATTAATGCCTATATGACCATTTCCTCTTGTTACAAGCTTTGTCAGTCTGCCGTTATCATATGTTGCAACAACAGTACTTCCGTCTTCTTTAAACGAAAGGTTTATATCTCTTCCGTCAGCCCACTTGATAAGATCTGTTATATTCTTACTCTTTGGAAGTGATAGCATAGGGTATTCATGAGCTTCCTTTTTACCTGCCCCATCTGTTGTATCTGTTCCTACATAGTTTGTAGGACTGTTTTCAGGAGTATATCCTGTCTCCTGCTGCAGCTTATTTAATTCATCATAAAGCGAATCATATTCATAGTTAGGCATAATTTCTTGTGTGCCAGATTCTGATTCTTCTGAATAATACGCTTGTGATGCTTTGTTGAGCAGGTCTGTAAGGTCGTTGATTCTGTTGATTTTTTCATTATTTGCCATGTCTTATTTTTTCTCCTTTATTTTAATGATGTAAAAAATATGACAGAATATAAAAAATAAGAACATCGTTAAGATACCCTTAAATATTTTTTCATAACAAACTTTTTGCTTTTCTACATTATTCCCTTCCATCCGTCATCCGTTAGTTTCCATAAAGTCGGTCTTGGAATATTCGGGTCTTTACCACAAAGCTCATTATACAATTTCTCTGCTCCACGCATAGTTGTGCACATAACTTCATATTTAGTTTTTCCATTTTCGTCATACACTTTTACCTTATAATTATTTTTTTCCTGCATTTCACATATTCTCCATTTTATGAAATCTGTTTTATAGAATATGACAGAAAAAAAGAGAGATGTTATCACACATCCCTCTTTGCCGCTTTACTATTAATAATCAATATCGTCAAACATTATCTGTGGTGTAGACTTTCCGTTCCACACATTCCAGTTTAACGTGCCGTAAAGCGTAAGTACAGTTGGCTCGTTCATCTCTGCAAACTTTGGAATAATATTTTTGAAGTTTATTGCATTAGCATAATTATTAAGAAGTCTTAAAGTCTTCTTTTCGGCTCCTAAAATCTGGTAATAAACTCCTTTAGTCAGGTTTGTCTCATAAGTAATCCTATACACAGGCATATTAAAGCCATTACCAAAGCAACCTATTTGATCTATGATCTTTAACTCATCTTCCACCATATCAGGAGTGATTTCAAAATCATATTCTCTAAAATACAGATCTTTTGGCTTTTCTCCTGCTGACTGCTGCATTGCCTTAGTGAATTCATCCAGCTTGGCGGCTTCGATTGATGCACCTGCTGCAGGTCCATGTCCACCGTATTTTAAGATTAAGGACTTGTTTTCATCCAGTAATTTCTTCATATTTGTGCCTTTTGGCGCTCTTGCTGAACCTTTTAATGTTCCATCGCTCATCGGTGCAAATACAATGACTGATGTATTAAATTCTTCCTGTAATTTTCCTGCAACAAGCCCTATTACGCCTGGATGTATTTCATTAGGCTTTCCGCATACGATAAGAGGAAAATCGTTCTGCATGTTATTTTCTTTAATCCTGTTAATCAACACAGGAACTAAGTCGTTAGTATACTTCTTCCTTAATTCATTCGTTTCTACAAGATGCTTAGCCTTCTCTGCAGCTGATATAAAATCATTATCATCCTGTAGGAATAATTCAATGACCTTGTTAGAACCAAACTCTTCAATTCTGGATACAGCATTCATCACCGGACTTATAGAAAATCCAATATCATCAACTGTCAAGATTGTCTCATATTTAGGATTAATACCAAGTAATAAGCAATACATTCCTGTTGTGCGTCCAGCATTCTGTGTTAACTGATATAAACCATCCTTTACAATCAGGTAATTATCATAGCTATAAATGCCATTATTTTCCTCTATAAAATTAACGCTATCACCGATAGTAGCTATAGCAGCTATGCCTGTTATTTTAGCCATAACTTCGTCTGAAACATTCCATCCTGGGATAGTGCCATTCAGTCCATTTATATGCTGCGCAAGTTTATATACAAGCCCTGCGCCACAATAATTTTTAAAGTCTGCGCCACAATCAACTGCATGAGGATCAATAATAACATCTGCATCTGGCAATTTTTTTTCACCATTATCATCTATAACAGGAAGATGGTGGTCTAAGATTAATATCTTCCAACCTAATTCCTTCGCCCTAGACATTGCTTCTAATGCTGCAATACCGTTATCAGCTGTAACTAATAATCCAGGTTCTTTTGTTTCGATTACTGGAAGTCCGTGTATAGAAACATTATTACATAAATATTCTACAATATCCGGACTAGCCCCATATCCATCAAGTTCTCGGTCTGGGATGTACCATTCCATGTCAGATATGTTTAATTCATTACATAACAGATTCCAGTTGATGCATGAACTCATACCATCTGTATCGTAATCACCAATAAATCTGACTGGCTTATTACGAAACATGTACAACATGTTAACCGCACTGTCTAAATCTCTGATATGATAATCAGATGATTTATTTCGTCCTTCCTTAAAATCTTTAAATACATGGTCAACCTTATTTTTAAAACTGCCATATTCCTTTGATTCTTTGTTCTGTCTCCAAGTTATCTGCATAGTATAACTCTCCTTTCTAATTTTTATTCAAAAAAGAAATAACAGAAAAAAAGAAAAAGACCGCCAGTATTACTGACGGTCTGAATTAGGATAACACCATCTGGATATTGCCTGTTCCTGGTACATAAGACCAGAGTAATATGTCTGGGGCAGTCTATCCATTTTCTTACATAACTTTACTATAGACTCATCTACAGCAAAATCATTAAATTTTTTTCTTCTGGTTTTTGACCGGAAATATGATAAGTCGTTCATAATTGATATAATAGTCATTATGAACATGCCTATCACGCAGATACTTATTGCTGTAAATATCTGTTTTGTAATTCCGGTCGCAAGCCAGTTCATATTGCAAAAAATTCATATAAGCAGAAGTGTAAGTATTCTGCTCTGAACCCTTGCAATATATTTTTCTAACTCCTCTTTATAAGAGTTATATCCAAGCGCTGCACTTGTGTTGTACTCTCCTATAAAGATTATAGATTAAAGAATGTTTATTTACTTTCATAACATTTCTCCTTTGATAAATTATTGTTAATTAACATATAACAGAAAAAATAAATAACAATTAATTATCTAAAGAAATTATCATGTAAGAATTACACTATTATTTCACTATGCATTATATGCAAGAGCAATCAATGAGTTGCCACAAGTAATACGGTCAGCATCTTCTTCTTTACTTGGCACAAACACTATTACATCCCAGCCATCTTTTACAAGTGGCTGCTCAAATTTTTCATAGACATCAAAGTCTTTTACAATTTCATAACCTTCATTAACAGCCTCTACTGTCTCATGTATTGGTGTGATTTTTATAATACACTTGTCCTTGTCAAAGTACTTATTCATAAGGTCAACATCTAAATTACACTTAGATGTAACTGCAAAATTCAATGTGTACTTTCTTTTCTTTGGCATTGGAAGCTTCTTAATGATGTCCCCAATTTCCTGTAATGATAATGATTTATTTCTGAACATTTCATTACGCTGCTCTTCATCAAGTGTATTGATTGAAAACTGTAAGCCAAAGCCATCTTCTCCACCAAACTTAAACCCTGTTTCAACCCACTTGCTTAAGAATTCATACAAGTGTTTATTTGACTTTGGCATCATTGTTGAAACAACTGGATGATATGTGTCAAATGTTATATCACTGTCTTTTGCCTGTAACATTTCTGCTATCAACCTAGCTGATATAATTACATTCTCATTAAATGTTGGCTCTCCCATTCTTGCATAGTGAACATTCAATCTTTCTCCATGTTTAATACCTGAAAGAGCTATACCTGTTGTAATTTCAGACATAAGTTCTACTAAACTAGCATTTCCGTTAAAGCCAAGCTTCGGACAGTCACAGAAGTTACAATTCATTGGACAGCCTTTCTGACTTGAGACTGTAACAACTAACTTATCAGTGATGTCAACAGGTTTATGTTCAACTTTCTCAATACGCTTTGTATATCCAAGAAAGTCTGCTTTGATATTGTTTTCTTTACCATAATCTCCAACATAAAGGTATTCAATTCCTAAATCCGTATCAGATACGATTTTGCCAGTATGGGTTTCTGTAATTTTTCTCATATAAATTTCATTTCCTTTCATAAGTAAATTATTTTACAATAAGTTTATAAATACTTACTGATATATAATATATGACAGAATATTCATAAAATTTTTCAGCATAAAAAATGGGCTGACAATTATGCCAGTCCATTTATGCTCTTACAATACATAATCATTTTTTTGCAAACCTTTATGTTTTGAAACACTACATTAATAGCATTTTACTACTACTGTAGGTTGATTGTATTTCTTATCTGCTTTACCTATCAACTCTACCGAAATATCATCTATTTCGCCCCAACTGTCGCATCTCTTATCATAAGGTACACGATACCATGGCTTTGTGTCATACTCACGAATGCAGTTAATATACGTTATCTCTCCGTCGTACCCATAGTCGGGATGAATTTTCTTTGCTTCATCTTCTGAAGAAGCTGCTACAATAATCTGGTTATCACAATATTTCTTTGTATTCTGTAGAATATACAAATTAAGTGGTTCGTTATTATGTTCTGGTATCAATTTGTTCATATATGCCTCCCAAAATTCATTGAAAATATTATGCTTTTCAGATGTTAGACCATGTATCGATTAACCCAGGTAGAATATAGTCTAAGTCAATGTAAGTATATTCTCCGAATTCTTCAAATTCTTCCAGTTTTCTTTTTTCGTTTTCTGACAAAATTTCAGCACCCATTATCCTTTTTACATCTTCCTCAGTTCCACCTGCTTCTAGGAGTCTATGGAGTGTATCTTCTAATGCACCTGCTATATCAGTACTGTTTTTATTTATGATTGTATTTCGTGAACACCATCCATCAGTTGTTATATGATATGTCGCAATTATCTCTTGGTCCTGTAATAATTCCTGTAATTCTATCATTCTTTTGACCTTTCTTTATAACATCTTTCTTAAAATGTATCATGGTAATCTTTCAAACTGTACGAATAGTCAGCTGTTAAGAATTCTTTGACATCGTTCTCATCCATCTGAACACCATTAATCTTAATATCGTCTATGTTGGCAATTGTCTTTTTGATAACATCTTCACTCCTGTGTTCATTAGGAATCTTCCAGTCTTTGTTTTCGTCCCACCCCATGTATTCACCTGGAGTAAGAATCTTGTTTTCTGTGTCAAGGAAAGCGTACTCTACAGTTCCGTCCGCTAACACATCCAATAACAACTTACCGTCATTGTTATCCTGAATTTCAAATAAATACTCATTAAGCGTAGGCTGCTTATCCTCCGGACATTCTTTTACGTGCATATCATTATCACTTATATATTCCTCCAGAATATCTGTACTAATAGTAACATCTACCATGTCAAAGTTTGCGTCAAGAATACGCGGAATTTTTCTCTTATGATGATGAGAAGAAAAAGCAAGATACATATAATTCTCTTTAAGCCAGTCAATAGTGTATCTTGCTCTGCTTATCATACTATCACTGTAATTCCACCCGTAATATCTAGCTACAAGTTCTTTTTTACCGCGGCCGTTAGTAAATCTTACAAAAATTTGTGATCTTTGTCCCATAAGTTTTCTCCTTTATATTTTTTTATATAAAATATGACAGAAATAAAAAATAAGAGCTATATTCTGGTATTACCATTTATAGCTCTTATACAATATTATTTTACTCATACAATTCTTGCTTTAGAGTCATTTCTCCAGCATTCCTAGATTCTGCACGTTCTTTTCTTTTACTTACTGATCGTTCTAGTAATACCTTAAATATTACACCTCTTACAAAAAAATCTAACATATTAGCTAAACCAAACATATATATTCCAATAGAAGTCTTATAAAAGATAAAGCAACAAATAACCTTTAATAAAGAACCTGTAACTGAACCAACTAACAAAATCTTAGGCTTAGCCTGCATTATACACAAAGCATAATATGTTTCATACATATACAATCCAAATATACTGCAACAGTAAACTAATATGTATGGAAAGCAATCTCTTAAAGGAAGACTACCGTGTAATATTAACAAATAAATACCACTAAATGCACAATCTAATAGTATCATTAGTGTGAAACATTGTTTTTTTAATGACATGACTTCTCCTAATTGCTTCTCATAGGAATCTTTTGGAGATAAATAAACCATTAAAGCTCCATTATAAGCATCTGTTATAGACTCTAACTTTAATGCTACAGCATAACAAACTGTAAATACTGAATATTTATATGTACCCATTCTATTAGCAAGAGCAATATATGACAAAATAAAGACTCTAGATACCATTCTTTCTAATAACATGGGTATACCATACTTTACTACACTATTTAATGTCTCTCTATCTGGCATTTCAAACTTTATTCTAAGTTTACAACTCATATAGATTATAGAATACCCCCAAGCTACAATAGTAGCTACGAATAATAAGTAAATATTCTTAGTAAAAATAAATACTACACCATCTAATACTATTAAAAGAACATAGAAATAGACTAAAGCCTTTTTATATATTTTTAAGTCATTTTTCAACCTTGTCATCTCAAACAAGGCATTAGCAGCTCTACCTGCTGGTAAATACACTGCATACAACTTTAATAAGTTAATGAATAATATTTGTTGGGTGTCAGATAATTCAAATATCCTAATTAAAACTCCACCAAACATAAAGCAAAATATACCTATGATTGTACTAATAATAGCCTGTAGTACCAAATATTTAGATTCACTAGCTCTAGTTACCCTATATGTAACATTACCTAAAGCCATTAATATAAACTCTACAGATACCAAACAGCCACAAACTACAAGTACATCTATACTAATAGCATTATTAAATGCTGCGTCTATACTATCAGCTATGCCTATAAATATAAAACTTAATAACAGCGATACAAATTCTTTCATAATACACCTTTCTCTTATGAACTATTTAGTAATGAAATTACCGAGCATCTGATAACAGAAATTTATACACTTCTGTATAAATCCTGTAATTTCAGGGTGCGTTCATGGCACAAGTACTGCTTTTTACGCAGCTCCTTTTGTTATATATAGAACTTTAATGTTATAAGAATTTTGTCCTATAACATTATCGTATAAATACAGACACAGGATGCGATAACTACCTCTTTTTATAACATTCTCATTACAATGAATTAAGACATAACAAAAAAATAAGAATAAAGTTTGTTATTATCTTTCTATTTCGTCATTCGATTTTCGTTTTTTTCTTTCTACTGACCTGTTTTTATTGATTGATTTTATCAATATTTCCCTGTCTTCAGGTGATAAGCTATTAGATAATTCTTCAAGGTGCTTGAATGAACAATATTCCTGACCATTTATAATAATTATGTCTTCGTTCTTATACACATACTCATCATCTTCTTTTAATCTGGAAGCGCTGCCTGTAATATCAGTCTGCTGTTCTTCCTGAACATTTATATCAGTCATGTCTTTTGTATCTTCATCCTGAGATCTGTTCATTTGTACGTCTATTATTATTTCACCATCCACAATAGAATACGTGACAGTTCCTTCATCATCTGAAAATATGACTTTTTCCCATATCAGTCCATTCTCAAAATCATTGCCAAGCATCTGCAAATTATCAGCCAGACATTCAATATCGCTGTAATAATCATCTGCAGCATCGCCTAGTATTTCAGCAGACGCACTTGTAAAGCCATCATCGGTTTTTGACACATCATCCAGTTTGATTGTCTGGGTATTGCCATTTTTATCAGTAAAATCCATATATTCCGGAATAACCAGGTAATCCAATATAATACATTTTATCTGCATATATTACTTCCTTTCTGTAATTATTTTTGCCAACTGCATTAATAGTCCATTCATATTTTCGCTAATATATTCCTCAGTCCTGTCTTTGATGTTATCCATATAAAAGTCCACAAGATCAAGATATGATATATCGTAATCAAGAACTGATTTATTATTGATAATTGGGGCAAACTTATAATCTATGCATAACAATATCTTCTCAAAGGTTACATATTTTGCTTTAATCGCTTCAGCTATATCTGATAACCATAATGCATCAGATTCGCCCTTTGTACGCCAGGCTGTATATTCTATCTGGAACAAAGATTTTTTCTGCTCTTCCGTTAAGATTTTTGATGGGCTGCTGCTTATTTCTACAAGACTATCAAGATTTCGTGACATATAATCAACAATGTCATGTATAAGCCCACTATTCGTAACAATAACAACATTCTCAATTGAAGCTGATATTATAGCGTCATCTTTAAGTCTGCCTTCCGGAATATCCATAAGCTTTTGGTTAGCTATGGTATTCATTTCTTTAGCCGCTGTTTTTCTGATTTGCTTAATAAACTTAGATTCTATATTTGTTGCTCTAGCCATTGAGATCTTACTAATGTTGTATCTTTGATAATCTTCTATTCCTATAATCTTCATTAAATTATGCTTTGCTTCTATATCCGGAGTTGTAATTTCTTTTTCTTCATTAGTGCGGATGTATAAGTTATATCTAAATATTGAAAATGGAATACTTTTTATTTCATTGTATTTTTTTAACCTGGTCACTGTGTCCTTTACAAAGTCATCAAGTGCTGCATTCTGGTCATCAGTAAATTCTTCTGATTTTTCATTCACAAGATAATGCGTGAGGAAATCTCTGATCGTGCTTCCGCCGTATAATACTGAACCATTATGATTTTTGATTACATTGCCTGCGTTGATAATTTTTTCAACACTCATAAAATAATTCAAATCAAGACTTTTTAGTTTTATATTTAATCCCTGATATATTGCGTTATATGCTGTCTCAGCAAGTGTATTAATGATGTTTTCCGGCATTCTTGAAAAATTTAGTTTAAAAGCATCCTCGTATCTAAATAAATTATTGAGTGCTTTCTTTTTTGCTCCTACGGAATTCTGCAGTTCGTAAATATAAAGTGGCGAAAGTTCAAGGATATGCCTGCCATGTGAATAAGCATACATAGCTTTATAAAATATTTCACATTTAGAATAATCATGTCTAAACGCATATACTAATTGTTTTGGATATTTTCTTGAATTGCTATAATTATTGCGTGTTTTCTTATAAGATTTACTCTTATTATTAATAACTGTACTTATCATAAAACCTCCCAAAAAACTCTCATTTTTTTAATCAGCTATTTCCCAATGTTATCGGAAAAATCTTTGCTTTATTTTCATCAAAAAAATAGCAGTTGCAAAAACATCAACCACTATGCATATATGCTTGTAATTAATATTTGATGTATATAATTAATATGACAGATAGAAAGATATTTTTTACTTAAAAACAAAAAATCGGGTTATCCCCGAAACTGAAGCGTCGGAGTTGTACCGATAATTGACATTGTTATAAAAAAATAGCAGCCAGTCAAACATATTGTAAGACTGACCGCTACTGACTAAATATTAATTTCAATAAATTTTTCTTGCTCATCATCTACAAGTCCCATAACGTCTTCTGTGATTATACATGTGCCTGATACATAACCGCCGTTAATAATATGGGTATTAAGTTCATGCTTTAGGTGGTCCATAGGTGTTCTAAGGTTCCACATTCTGATAGCTTCTTCTTTAGTTTTACCCATACCACCTGAAGCTCCACAGCCGCCTTTTGAATAGTCGCACATAACTTTATATCCACTATTTTTAATAGGGATAAGAATCATTGAATCCCATTTCCTGCAATGAGGGCATCTTTTTAAAGACAGTTTCTTCGTTTCTGTATCTTTTTCATTATCTTTGCTGTCTTTAGGTTTTACGTTTTCCTTCATGCTCTTATTTACATGGTTCATATAATTATATATTGTTGCCATATTTCTCTCTCCTTTGGTGTAAAATTTCTATATATTTATATAACAGAATAAAAAATAAAAGGTATTGCATTTAAGCAATACCTTTACATTATAGCTATTATCTTGTAATCCCAAGTATATTAGCAAACCTGTCAGCAAGGTAATCATAGTCAGTACTATATATAATTGCTGCATTTTCGCCTTCTCTGTCATCATTAGGGATATTCTCAGGTGTTATTCCTTTGCTTTCTAACCAGTCCTCTACAACATCAATCAGAGTGCCAAATAATTCACACTTATCAGACTGTGACATCTTATTAGATATGACTTTCTGCCCGTATGATACATTAATATTATCAAGACAAAAATTACCATACTTGACCCAGTCAGGCGAATCTGATGTTTTTCCTTGATTTATCTTTATGAAGTCATCCTCAAGTTGGCTGTGCTCATCGTCAGAAAGAAGAAGTGATAATGTTGCGCCAAATTCTTTTTTACTTTTGCCTGATACTGCTAGAAAATCTGTTAATTTTTCATTAAATTCTGCCATAATTTCAGCCTCCTGTTAGTATTCTGATGGAAACAGAACTGTTGTACAGCTTCTATCCCATTCTGTAATAATCCCGATTGTTGTTATATTGCTGTAATTATACGCTGCTATTATTCTATCCTGGCCGTCAACAGCATGGTCATTACTCAATTTGTCAGATTCGTTAGTATCTCCCCAATCGGAAAGTTGATACCTCGCTAGTGACCTGGCAATGAAATCGCTGAATTCTTTACTGTCCTGCATTTTGTCTACTATACCTCTCGTTACAACCAACTGTCCTAATGAAAATTTTAGCATTATTGCATCCTCCTTTATATTTTTTAATATAAAGAATATGACAGAAAATAAAAAAGTGTTGAGATATCTTATTCCTGATATATCTCAACACTGATTGCAAACTGTGTGAAAGTCGAAAATCACAAAAACAGAATTATAAAACATAGAAAGGTAACTGTCCAGCAAATGTTTTATTTAATTACTCCCGATGTTGCTGTAAAGTTATTTTTATTTTATATAAAGTTATAAATTAACAGCTTACGTATATATGATATGCACTAATATTTCAAATATAGTTGACTCTTGTTTGTAATAGAATTACATATTATTTATTACTCAAGTATGTTTATTTGCGATAGAACTATAGTGTTACAATAGTTTTTATAGATTTAATATTCTTTCCTTTATCTCCTGTGTACGTCCTTGGTTCCAGTACTGGGTTCCTATGTAGCCGCATGTTCTTCTTGCAACATTCATTGTTTTCTGATCACGGTTTCCGCAATTAGGGCATTCCCACACAAGCTTTCCGTCATCATCATTAACTATCTGTATCTGTCCACTCAAGCCGCATACCTGACAGTAATCACTTTTAGTATTAAGCTCTCCATACATAATATTATAGTATATGTGTTTAAGTAATGCAAGTACTGCAGGAATATTATTTTTCATATCAGGTACTTCTACATAACTGATAGCACCACCTGGAGATAATCTCTGAAATTCTGCTTCTTTTGATAATTTACTAAATGCATCTATTTCTTCCCTTACGCATACATGATAGCTGTTAGTGATATAATTATGATCAGTAACGTTTTTAATTATACCAAATCTTTTCTGCAAACATTTAGCAAACTTATATGTGGTACTTTCCAATGGTGTACCATAGACAGAATAATCAATATTTTCTGCTGCTTTCCATTCATTACATTTATCATTAAGCTTTTGCATAACCGATAAAGCAAAATTTTTGGCATCATCAGAATCTATATGGTAACACCCATACATTCTGTATGTCATTTCAGCGATACCTGCGTAACCTAATGAAATAGTAGAATAACCATCATACAACAGCTTATTGATAGTCTCTCCTCTTTCCAGTCTTGCTAATGCGCCATTCTGCCATAATATAGGCGCTACATCTGATGGCGTATTAAGCAGTCTTTCATGGCGGCACCTTAACGCTCTATGGCAGAGTTCAAGACGTTCGTCAAGTATTCGCCAGAATTTTTCAAAATCGCCATCTGATGAACAGGCAACATCAACCAAATTAATAGTTACAACACCCTGATTGAAACGGCCGTAATAATGATGTGTGTATTTATCAAAATTCTTAGCGTGAGCTATATTGCCTACTGTATCTGCAAATCTGTCAACAGTTAAGAAAGACCTGCAGTTATGGCTATATATGCCGCTTACCGTGAAATGTTCACTTGCTGTGGTTACATCATAACTATATGCCTTATGTTGGATTTTGTCCATACTTTCTATGCTGCATAGTTGTATGTTTTTCTCTTTTCTGTCCATATAGTCTATAATTGTTATTTCATTTGGAGTTTTAATATCCGTTGCAATAACATCATTATAAGTTAGATCTTTTGCTAGCACAACTCCTCTGTTTTCTGTTTCAAATGGATGATCAATAGTGCATAAAAGTTTCCTGCCGTTACTAAAGCCTATGTTCAGCCAGTCTTTAGAAGTGTTCCTTATTACTCTGAAATTGTTTACAAAACCCTCCTTTGAATCATAAATTAAAATTCCTGGAGTGTCCATATAATCATCAATTCCATTAGGCTGCTTTTTTATTTCAAAAGTTTTGCTTAGTCTGTACCACATTGACTCAAAGCTTTCGTAAAACACTCTGTTTTTGTAATGATAAAGCACTCTTTCCTTACCATCCACGCATCCCATACTTGGATAGCAGTCGTTTTCTTTAACTTCCTTCATTATCTTTTCAGATATATAATCAGGGACCATTCTTTTAGCTGTACATTTAGCTGCAAGTTCTGTTAAATACCAGTATTTAGCATCTTTTGAGATATTATCCTCTTCAAGAACATAAATGAGTTTAGGAAATGCCGGAGTGATATAGACACCCTTTTCATTTTTTACGCCTAACATTCTCTGTTTTAAGACCTCTTCGATAATTAACGCAAGATCATCCTTTGTCTGCTTATCCTGCACTTCATTAAGGTACATGAATACTGTTATAAAAGGTGCCTGTCCGTTAGTTGTCATAAGTGTTATAACCTGATACTGGATTGTCTGCACACCACGTTTGATCTCATCCTTTGTGCGGATTTCTGCAAGTTTTAAGATTTCTTCTTCAGATAAATGCCTGCCAATTGCTTCATTTTCTTCTCTGACAAGCTTTATGTATTTTTGCCTTGATACATCAACAAATGGTGCAAGGTGTGACAGTGTTATACTTTGACCACCATACTGTGAGCTTGCTATTTGTGCAATTACCTGAGTAGCTATATTGCAGGCTGTTGAAAAACTGTGTGGCTTTTCTATCATAGTTTCACTGATTACTGTGCCATTCTGCAGCATATCTTCAAGATTTACAAGGCAGCAATTAGACATATGCTGAGCAAAATAATCTGCGTCATGAAAATGTATAATTCCCTGTTTATGTGCTTCCCAAATATCACTAGGAAGTAAGAACCTTTTAGCTATGTCTTTACTTACTTCACCTGCCATGTAGTCTCTCTGAACGCTGACTACAGTTGGATTCTTGTTAGAGTTTTCCTGTTTTACCTCTTCATTATTACACTCAATAAGACTAAGTATCTGCTCATCAGTAGTATTTGACTTTCTGACAAGGGCTTTTTTATATCTGTATGTAATATACTTTCTGGCAACTTCAAACTTCTTTTTAGTCATGATCTGATTTTCAACAAGATCCTGAATTTCTTCAACATTTGGTGTATGGTTCATTGAATTAGTAATTATCCAGATTGCCTGTCCTATATCACCTATTTGTTCCTCAGAAAGTTTCTCTGATTCTGCTACTTCATTGTTTGCCTTAGCTACGGCTGTAAGAATTTTTGTTACATCAAAATCAACCTCTTCACCGCTTCTTTTTATTATTTTCATAATAATATTCCTCCTTTTTTTTATTGGCTGAATATAATATGACAGAAAAAAAGCAGAAGATATTACTCCTCTGCTTTGGCAAAATCTCAGTTATACCTCATATATATAAGTGAAACTTTTTATATTAAATTTTTTCGTTTTTTATTTGCCGTTATGCTTAGCTATATATATTCCCATTATTACGCTTATAGCCATTATAACGACATAATTTATGTAATATTTTTCCATACTTTGTATTTACAGGCATTCTCGACTACCTGCTTCCTTTGTGAACTACTCGGTAATTGAATTACCGAGCATCTGGTAACAGAAATTCATACAGCTCTGTATAAATTCTGTAATTCCAGGGTGCGTCCATGACACCAGTACTGCTTTTTACACAGCTACTTTTACTATGTATGGAACTTTAATGCCATAAGGATTTAATTCTGTGGCATTATTTTTTAAATACAGGCGCAGAATGTTGTAAGCACCCACGCAGTCTGCGTTCCATATGTTATTTCCATCTATAAATAATCCTCTGTATACACGTTTCTTTTTGTCAGCATTCTGTCTGCATACCTTATCTGCTAACGGACTTGTCTGGCTTGAATAGGCTTCATTCTGTTTGATTAAACGTATACCTGCTAATTTCAGTTTGTATTCAAGCATCTGGTATAATCTCTTGAATGGCAGGGAATGAAGTTTCTGATTAGTTACATTGCTTAAATCCTTGTCTTTTCTGATGTTAGTAATATCACCTATGATGACAGTACGGATGTCGTTGGAAATACAATAGTTGACTATATACCTTGTAATCTTATGCAGATAGTCTGATACAGCATTATTCTTTCTTTCATACAGTTTTTGTACGTGTTTAGAGATTTTTGGATATTTAACACCTTTCCTTGACTGCTGCAATGACCACTGGGATTGCACTCTGGCAATCTCTTTATAGTAGTAATTACATATCGAAGGGTATTTCCTGCCGATTATGAATGTTTCCTGTGAGTCAGATGCGTAACAGGTCAGAAGGTTGTGAATACCTATATCTATGGATAAATATTTTCCGTTATCAGGCAAGGGTATTACATCAGGAACTTCATATGAAACGATGATTGTACACTTATTGTGTTCTGGTGGATAGATCTTAAGCTGCTTGATAATACCAATGTCCTTAAAAATTCTGTTTTTAAGGAATAAGTAATTTTCATTAATGCTATACTCATCAGCTATGTATCTTTTCAAACCTTTGGAGAGTGTAAGTCTTACTGTATCAGAAGTATGTGTAATCCCATTCTGCATGTATGTAACTGCAATGGCTTCATGTTTAAACTTAGGTGGTCTGGGGTTTATGATGCCGCCTGTATGTTTAAGGACATAAAAAGACTTCCAGGATTTATCCAGTAATTTACAGACTTCCTGGGCGGTCTGGGAAGGAAGCTGCTTGAACCATAAGTCATTCTTGTGCGCAGCTTTCTGATAGTACCAGTCGGGATATTCGACAGGCAGATTTAATTCATTATGGTGTATCCTTTCGTAATTGCAGACGTTCCAGAGTTTGTAAGCTGCGTAACACATATGTCCTATAATGTTTGCGTAGTTATCATTCACTTTGATTACAGTTTTATGTGACAGCAGCATAGTTGTTTCCTCCTTAATAAGATTTGCTCTGGTGCTCAATGTAGCGTTTTATGTTTTCTTGTGATACAGAGCCAATGGTCTCGCAGTAGTATGAATGGTTCCATAATTCGCCTTTCCAGAGTTTATTACGCAAATCAGGAAACTCTTCAAACAACTTACGCCCGGTAATGCATAAGATTTTCTTTCATACGTATAGTATAGCTTAAATTTAAGAAAAATACAAATGTATGTTCGAATTTTATGATATAATCTTTATAAAGAACAGCTGGCTTTCATCTCAGTAATTGAATTACCGAGGATTCCTGCCAGAAATCCTAATAAAATAAAAAGTTTCCTTTAAAACTCATGCTAATAAATACATAATAGAAAATAAAAATAACAGGCAGGAAATAGATTATTTTCCTACCTGTTTATCGAAAGCCAAAGGACTTGTCGATATGTATAAAATTAATTCAAATAACTTTCTTCCGTGCAGTCATCAACCACATCTTCATAAGTTATAATATTCCTTTGCATTCTGTTATCAACTCCTTTTGATAAGTTAAGGAAATGCTTATCTAATGTCTGTTCAAACAATTTTCTTACCGTTCGTCCGTTAGCAAATGTCGGCAGACATTTTCTATAAAGCAGTATATTGACCATATAATCAAATGCATCTTGATTTACTTCATATCCTGCTTTTTTCGCAGTAATCTTCAGGATATCACCTAATTCATTCTGGTTATAATCCTCAAAAAACAAAAATGTATTAATTCTGGAGTGTAGCCCTTCATTCATCTGGAATAGAACCTTCATTTCTTCCTTATATCCTGCAAGTATTATCACCATATTGTTCCTACTGTTTTCCATCTCATTAAGTAATAATGCTAATATCTGTCCGCCTTCACCGCTTCTGTCATACATAAGCGCATAAGCTTCGTCGATAAATAACACCTTCCCATGTGATTTATTAAGTATTAGCTTTATTTTTCTGGCAGAATTTCCAGTCATAATAGATGAAGCATCTGTATATATATATTCGTTCTTTTTTATATATTTGTACTTAGATAAAAAACCTGTATATATTTTTGCAACTGTAGTTTTCCCTGTTCCTGGATTTCCAAGAAAACATAGATGATATGAATGTCTGTCTTTTTTTTCTGTATATTTCATCTTTGCTTCCAACTCAGCAATCTTGTCTTTTACATTATTCAGACCTATTAATTCCTGCAAATCTTTATCTGGATTTTTCGAGCCTTTTCTTACCATCGAAGCATACTCTGCGGATGATAAAATCATCTCGTTTTCTGCCATTACAGTCATGTCAATCATTTTTCTTTCTGCCTGCGACATTGATGCGTAATTCTGCCTGCTATTTCCATATTCATCGAAATTATATGACTGCCTTGCATTAATTCTCATTCCTCTTGTAAAAACAATTATTAATATGCCTATAATTAATAATATAGCTGACCATATAATATCTGTAGTCATTCTATCGCTGATAGCAAAATATAGAATACCTGCAAATAATAATACAATACCCATAACAGGTAATAACAAACTTACAATGTATTTTATTCTTTTCATAGCCACTCCTTACTCGCCTGCAAAAATTATATCACCCTTAGTTATAGTTACTAAATCTGAATATGTGGTTTTCTTATCTGATGGAAGTTCAGCTATTCGCATTGACTGGTTTAATGTTACTTTTTCAAACATCTTTCTAACTTCCCTGGCATTTCCGAAATTATGGTCTTTATTCATAATGATTTTATGAAAATAATTATGTATGCTGCTCATTGCTTCATCTGTCATGTACAGATTATATTCTTCACACATCTGCATAAATATCTGAAACAGTTCATCTTCGTTATAATCATCGAAATGAATATACTTAGTAAATCTCGAACGTAAGCCTGGATTACTGTTAATAAAGTCTTCCATTAAGTCATCATAGCCTGCAACTATAACAACTAGGTTATTCCTGTTGTCTTCCATCATTTTAAGCAGCTGGTCTATTGATTCCTGACCGAAATCCCCATTTGAGTCTTTTTTACTTAATGTGTATGCTTCATCTATAAATAAAACCCCACCAAGAGCACTATTAATTACATCTTTTGTCTTCTGAGCTGTTTCACCTACATATTGTCCAACCAAGTCAGCCCTTGTCACTTCAATGACATCAGATCTGTCCAATATGCCTATATTTTTATATATAGCCGCAATCAGTCTTGCTACTGTCGTCTTTCCGGTTCCTGGATTTCCTGTAAATACCATATGAAGCGACATAGGTATTGCTTTTATGCCTAATTCTTTCTTTTTTTGGTTTGCAAGGTTGTATGCGAGCAGTTCTTTAATATTACTCTTAATGGATGATAGACCTATGAGATTATTAAGCTGATCCATTATTTCATTTAATGATTTCTGTTCATCATCAGTTCGTATTTTGCCAAAAGCAGTAAGAATATCTTCTTGTTTTATCAGTCTGATTTCTTCCGTTGCTGCTGCACTTGTATTTTTAGTAATACGTTCTGATTGCACCTGTAATGTCTTTTCATAATAATTTCTTACAGTTCTTGCGTTAGCAAACGTATCAGTCCTTCTTATATATATGCCATTCATGCAATGAATGAGTTCTTTTTTAGCTAGTTCGTCTATTATATATCCATTATCGTTTAAATAGCTGCAGAATATATGCGAAAGTTCATCTGGTGTATAATCCTCAAATTCTATTACTGTTTTAAATCTTGATTCAAGTCCTGGATTACTCTTTAAAAATTTTGACATCTGTTTTGGATATCCTGCTGCTATAACTATAAACTTGTCACGATATTTCTCCATGGCTACAAGTAATGTGTCTATAGCCTCTTTGCCTAAATTATCATCATTGTCTGTAAGAGAATATGCTTCATCAATAAATAATACACCACCCATTGCCTTTTCTATCGCTATCTTAGTTTTCTTTGCTGTTTCTCCATTATAGTCGCCAACAAGATCATTTCTGCTGACTTCAATTACCTGTCCTTCTGAAAGAATGCCTAACGCCTTATATATCTGTCCTATCAGTCTTGCTACTGTTGTTTTGCCTGTACCAGGATTACCTGTAAACACAAGATGACTGGTCATTGAAACATTTGATATCCCTGCTTTTTTTTGTTTAGCAGCTATCTGTGTATAACTGATAAGCTGGGAAATATTCTTTTTTACATTATTAAGGCCGATAAGCCCGTTCAGATCATCCATAAGTTCATCAAGCGATTTTTCTTCGGTAACAATTTCATTGCCTATGATTTCAGGTGTCTCTTCGATAATATCAGGTTTTGGGTTCTGTTTATTTTCTTTCTTAATCGGTGTCATCTCATCAATAAACTGTATAGCCAGCCCTGGATGTGCGATAGTACAGTTGCTTGATGGTTTAAATTTAACGAACTTTTTCCTTTCGGCTGATAATGACAGATCGTATATTTTAAAACTGAATGCATTGGTTATGATTTCAATGCAATTTGAGCCATAATCTGCAAGTTTGTCTGCCCCCTTGTTACGTTTTCCTGTAAAGTTAGCTGTTGTAAGTCCTGTTAATGACTTAAAATAGCATCCAAGATAATATCCAAGGCAACATAAAATATCATTCCTGAAATATGATGTTCTTCTGAACCAATCTATAGATAAAGTTGTTAATTGCTTTAGGATAACCATTACTGCCATAATCACAATAGTACCTGCTATAGCAACTATTAAATCTGCCAGGTTGCTAATTATGGCAGCTCCTTTTGTATAAATGGTATTTGTTATCAGTCTGACTGTCATTAAGGCTGCTTCAAACGCAAGAATAATAAGCCCTGGGTAACGGGTTATTTTATTCGACTTGGCATTTATATTAAATGTCAGAAATGACAGACCTTTTGATACTGAATGTATTAGGCGTATCATGATATAGAAAATATAAATGACTGTTTTAAATGGATAAATTAACAATCTGCGTAAAATAATTAATAATGTGTTCACCGCTTTTCGCTCCTTGTTTTTATAGTTTCTTAATATATGACAGAAAGATTATTATTTTGCAAAGAAAAATTCCCTTTATCTAAACCAGACAGTTTGTATATTCGTAGTTTATACATTTTAATCATTCTCCTTTATACATCTAGCAACTTTTACCTTTTCATATGCAACTCCATCTCCTTCTCCAAGCATTCCACCACAGGTAGTATCAATCTTATTGATAAATGCTTCAAACTAATCCATGAGTACTTTATCCTCGCTTTCTTGTAATAAAATAGGCAGTTAGTAGATTATTCTCCTAACTGCCTATGCATTTACATTATTTTGTTCACTTACTAAACATTAAATCCTTATATTCTGCTCTTGTCAGTCCTGTTTTCTTACATACCCTATGCACAAAAATTCTCATCATCAAGACCAGAATATTCTTCTAATGCATCATTATGTCAACAGATAATTGCATTATATAACATGTTTTTTAAGTTTTCTATGTTCTTGTATTATTTCCTCTCCTAAGACATCTTAGTTTCATTAGAAATCCCAGTCTGAACAATTTTCACATGTTCTTCCTTTATTGCTCAAGCAAACAAGTTCTGTATACTTTCCGCAGCAATCGCAATATCCAAGAAGGCTATTTCTTGTCCATTTTCCATTGATTTTGACGTATCTGTGTTTATAATTCTGCATGATTTCAGGAATTTTATCAGAATATATAACAACTCTTGCACCTGAACAAACACTTGTATTTGATTCTACAAACACAACCTTCTTTCCTTGTGATAAAATTTCATTTTGTCGCTTTTCTAATTTATCGTAAAAATCAAGCGACGCAAAACTATAAATGATTTCCTTATTTGATTCGCAACCATCATATAGATTCATAATATTCTCCTATCTTCAAATAAGCCCTTTACACATACTTATTTCCTTCTCCTAGTAAATGCGAATTTCATACACACCAGTAGTCTTCACCACTTACTGCTCGCTTCACTTCATCAATGGATAAATCGTACAAGTCAGCGACAAAATCTATTGCACTATCAATGCATTGCGATGATGCGAACTTCCGCCTATCCCTTAGACAACTGATTGCCTGCTGTAGATTTCTTTCTTTATGCAATAATTCCTGCTGTTTTACTTCAGCATATTTTTCATAATTGCTTTTACTCATGTCTCTTACCTCTAATTTCAAAACACACATTAATTATTTTTTTATTTCATAAATCCAAGTTTCAAAATCCTCATAATCCATAAGTCCTCCATCTACTTCAATATAGTTTTCTTGTTTCGATTCTCTAACTACAGAAAATCCATCAAAGTTTCCATACACTCTTACAGTTAAGTTGTCTACTTTTTCAAATTTCACATTCCATGAAATTAATCTTCCTAATATATAAGCCATATTTACTATCCTTTCTATTATTTTCAGTCCTTAGTAAATGCAAATTTAGTCTGATTCTAAATCTGCATTCATTAATCCATCATTTCTTTCAATTTCCCGAACCTGTTTCTCAGTTAACCCAAACACTTCAATCAACACATAGCTCATTTCAAGTAATGCTCCGTGATTATCAGTATTAAATTCATTGTCTGTTACCTTTTTATACATTTTTGCATATCTAATCTGATATGCAATTCTCATTTTCTCCCATTCTTCCTGTACAGCGTTCATGGTTACACCTCCATAATTCTATTCAATATATAGGGACAATTTACAATTTTGAGCCTATTCTCAAAGTATTCAAGTTCACTTTCCATTCTTGTGTCTACTTGTAAATACACTGGCTGCTTTCTTTGTGCAGAATCGTCTACACATTCTGCTAATCTGCCACAATCTTTACATGACATTTCATCAAGAATATCTTGTGCTTTTTCCTGTACTCCTCTAATTGAATTGGCTTCAACTTCAGAAGGTACGTAAAATGTACCTTCTGAAAATATGTTGCTATTATTCAACTTTTTTCAGTATTCATGCGTTTGACAACACGTTCCTGTTTGAAATTCACCCATTCTTCAATATCAGTGTTTGTTACAGCAAAAATCTGTTTTAAATTTTCTAAGCAGATAATTACGTCTGCCATTTCTTCAACAAGATTGTTCCTGTCGCCTTTACTTCTGATTTTCTTGCTAATTGCCTGTGATAACTCAGAAAGTTCTTCCATACATACAATTAGCTGCATCTCTTTACCATAATGTTTGATGCATTCGGAAATTATTGACTTATCAACGTTAATATTCATGTTATGCCTGCTTTCTAATCATTTTCCTATTTTTTTAAGTGGTGCAAAACTTCTATACATTCGCTTCTTTTTATTCTGAATTATCCACTTTCATATAATTGCTCATAAGCATATCTGCCTTGATCAACTCGTAAATAATATCAAGGTATGTTCTGTTATCTTTACCCACTTTCTTAAGCTCATCCCAAAGCTGAAGCTTCGCGGTTATTGATAAATACAAGCTTATATAACTCCGTTTTTGTTGCACAATTTTACAATGTCTTTTGCTATTGCATCTACGGAGTCTATCTGTCTGCCTACTTTTATTTCTAATAGGTCTTCATCTCCTGATTCTGAAACTTTAACTAATGTTAATTTATATAGCCAGCATTGGCATAGAAAATCATAAATGAAGTTAAAATATACAAAGTATGGTTTCCTAATCTGAGCATAATTTTTTTTATCTGCAGGGAATATAGGATTAATTCTCTGTTCGTTCCATAAATTAGGATTACCTTCCCTTAAAAATCCTTTTGCTAATTCATAAGCCTGCTTCTGTAACCAATTAGTAATTTTGATTTCTTTGCTACAGAACGGACAATACTTTATTTTACGAAAATCTATTCGGTGTGTATCAAGGCTGCCATGACTGCATGAAGCGTATTGAAAATCAGCATCATACTCCCATTCACAATAATCGTTATTATCATCTATTATGCCGTGAATATCATGTGTATTTACATTGGTGCTATCAGCTTCTATATCTTTGAACCAAACCATATAACAGTCACAATCGGTGATAAACTCTGCGCTGTAGTCTGCACGGAATATCTGTTCGAAATCAACTAGAATAGTTTCCAATCCAGTCAATGTGTCATACAGCTCGCTATTATCTGACCTGCGGATGATATTAATAATCTTCATATCATATATTTCATCATCTTCATATGAATACCTGTAAGCAGTATCACCTGAATTGCAATGAGAGAGATATATATGATAGTCTGTCTGTTCATCGGAACCTTCGTTATATGATGAAACAATGTCATCCTCATCTGCTTCATATCCAGCACTGTCAAGTTCTATTGCACTGGCTATCTCTTTAAGTGAGCCAGGATTTATCGTATGAGTGAAAGTTTTACCGTCATTAATAGAAAAGTTGAATGATGGTTTCTCGTTTCCTCCAAATGATAATGTAAGCTTTGCATTTCTGTTCAGAATATATACCCATGGCTGGCAAGATTTAAAGTATTCAGGCACTTTACCTGTTCCATTCCATAAGCCATGATTGATATCTGATAAAAATAAATTTGCAATATATTTTGCTGTCTCTTTTTTCATAACATTTTTTCCTTTCTATTTATTCCATCGTTCTCCCATAACTTCACGTAAAGATATGTATTTATCATCAGCTACTATTACGTGGTCAATTAACATAATGTCTAATAACTTGCCTGCCTGTTTACAGTCTTCTGTTATTTTATAGTCTTCATTTGAAGGTATAGTTTCACCAGAAGGGTGATTATGTGCAATGACAAAACTGTTTGCTCCACTTAATAATAATCTTGTAAACATTCCTTTCTGATTGCTTACAGTAAATGCATACGTGCTGTGTGATACTTCAAATACTTCCTTGATGTTAAGTTGTGTATCTAATGCGATAACCCACAAATGTTCTTCTGCAAGCGTGTCTGCGTGAAATACCGCGCGAAGCATTTTTGCTATATTATCAGGGTTAGAACATTTATCTAATTCCGGATAGTTATTAGATGCCTGCTTTACTAATACTGGTAGTCTATTTTCATCAAGTTCAAGTGAATACTTATTAATTCTCATAAGCACCCTCCTTATTCTTGAAAGCAAACATGTTTGCAATATCCGGCATCATCTTACAAAAGTCATCTAATGTAAATTTTCCGTAAATATCATCAAATGCTGCCTTTACCATCTGAAATCCAGATGAAACTTTTTTATAATACCTGTTAATTTGGTACCTAATATCTTCCTGCAGATCATCTGGCAAATCATTTATTTTTGTTTCAGCAACAACCTTTCCTGCATCAGCCAGTTCATAATCATATGCTTCTTTATGGCTGAGTGGATTTTCTGTTAACAGATAACCCCATGCATTATATGTCTTATCGCCGTCAATTACTTCTTTCTTTACAAGAGTGTCGGAACTTTCGAAATTCTTGAATGCTATTAAATTACAGCTTTTGGGGAACGTACCGATAGAGACTGGTCGTTCGAGTGAATAATACTTATACATATATAAGTCCTCCTTTATTTTTTTTATATTAAAGAAATGACAGAAAATAAAAAAGAGAGTGCTACTATACACTCTCTTCCTTCACATCGTATGAAAAATCATTCCTCACCATATTCGGCGTATGCATCATCAATCAGTCGTGTTACCTGACACTTTTCGCAAAATTCCTTATTCTTACAAAAAGCACAAAGTTTATTCCTGGCATCCACCAGTTCTGCTAACTTAACTGCATTAACGTCTGACGTAAGGTTGTCTTCTAAGTAACCTTTGTAATACTCTACTTCACTGTCAAATATATCAGGGTGTTCCTCCATATCTTGCAACTGTTTATATATCATTTCTGCCAGTTTTTTCTTTGTGAAAGTTTGATATATCTCATCAACTGTCATATCTTCATATTCGCTGTCTATAAAATAGAACCAGTTAAGCCCAATCTGACATGCTATACAGTCGTCGTCAGGGTTATTAATAATTTTTACTATTCCGCTGCATAATCCTGCAAAAATTTGTTCCTTAAGTTCCATAATTACCTCTCTTTCTACTGTTCTGTAATGTCTTTTACTAGGAATCAGATAGATTCAATGAAAATAACTCGTCACATTTATCCGCTACAAATTTTACTTATTTAAAGAACAAAATAACTGGTTGATATTCTCGCCATGCTACAACAGGATAAATGAGGTTCCATTTTTTCTCCCACAGCCATTCGGTTTCTGTTATTTCGATTTTGCTATTTGGAAGTCTGTATTTCACTTCATATTCAATGCCAAAGTCTTCGCTATCTGGTGTGTCAGGTGGCGTGATGTCAGGATATTTGTTCCATGGATTTGATTTCAATTTACGACACCTTCTTTCTACTATTCTGTAATGTCTTTTACTGGAAACCAGATGGACTCAATGGCAGGATAATCACCATTCCATCCATCCCATTTTGAGAACAAAATATTGCCATGTATATCATGTATTTCACAGCCTAGTGTTACTGCTTTTTCGACTGCTTCTTTTACGGTCATAATATGTGCATCTTTTTCTACTCCATCCCAAGTGTACAGAGAGTATTCCTGCGTTACCGGAAGTTCTGCCATACATATATGAAACTCTCCTTCTCTGTCATCTGTGTCTGGTGTAAGCTGGTCAGCTATTACAAAACATGTATCAGAGCTTTCTTCTTTCATAAATGTAAACATTGTGTGAGGATCACTGATATAACGCTTCATCCTGCATTTCATTTCATTAGTAGCAGCCTCTTTTGTCATAAATAACTGCATATCTGATTCTTCCACACAATCAACATCTGCGCCAGTTAAATAATTTTTTTCATATACTAAGAACATTTTTGTCACCGTATTAACCTTTCTGAATATAATTATTATCCGTATATAATATCTCCCATAACTGCATATTGGATTATCATGTCTGCTGCTACGGTATCTATCATGCTGCAATCCAGTTCGCATTCCTGTTCGCAAGGGTTTTCTTTTACATATATAATATCGCACAGATTTTGTACATTTCTGCAATATTTTACAATACCTTTCAGCAACCTGTCTCTTGTAAGCAGGTAAAATTCGTCTGTTTTATAGCCATATAATTTTAATATTCCACCCCTGCTTATCTGATCAGACGCATATTCACCAAGATAACCACCTTTAACTTCAACCTTACGACACCAATCGCCAATACCACCTTCTAATGCTGTTCGCATAATGACATCAATGTCTTCCTGTGTGATATTGAGTTTTATTTTAATGCTTATAGTAAAATTTTCCATGTATTTCCTCTTTCTAACAAACCATGTCTAATATATTCAAATTTTTTGCAATAGCATTTATAACCGTTTTTTCTTCTAATCATATTAAGAAATCTTAGTTTCTAGTCCATTTAATACCCATTATTATAAAGAATTTCGGATATATTTCTCTGTGCTGTTTCAGCATTGACCGCTTTATAATAATCTGTGGTAACATCTGTAATAATTCCTGTATCATAATCTCTCAATACATATACTTTCTCTTTTGTATCAAGATTTTCTGCTACATCATAATCACTATTACAAAAAGCTGGTAAGCAGCCCATAACTAAATTATTTGATTTAATAATTTCGTTTCTTACATCCTGATATTTCATTCCAACTTTTATAGATGATAATTTAAACATAATATCCTCCAATCTGCCTTGAAATGCGAATTTCAGTGCTTCTTTTTACGACAAGAATAACATTTGCAAGGTACTTTCATATTCTTATCAGTAAACCAGATTGTTTCTTCGTCTATTTGCCAAAAATATTCTCCACATTCCTTACATTTTTTTACATTCTTTAAATTATCTGCATTATGATGTTCAGCAACATCTACTGCGGATTTCTTGTTCGCAAACCACATCGTAGTTGAGTCGTCTGGCATAGTCTGTACTTCCGTTGCAACCTCATCTACTGCAAACTTATCACCATTAAAATAAATTCTATATCCTAACATAAATCACTTTCTCCAATCTTCTACATTATTTGTGCCATCTGAAAATTTATCTTTGTAACTCAATATCTTTTAGATTATTTTATTCATTCTCAAATGTAGAAAGGTAAAACTTAATGGTAGTAGCTTGAATGATTGTCATTTGTCCTTCCTTTCTAACAAACCGTGTCTAATATATTCAAATCTTTTGCAATAGCATTTATAACTGCTTTTTCCTCAGTTTTAGAAAAATTGTATGAAAAATCTTTACTGTACTGAACTGAAGCGCATTTAACTATTTTTCGGACTATTTTTAATTTTTCCAGCCAGCTAACATTGCTAGTGAGAAGATTCGAGCATTGTTTTTTAAATGGATCTGTTCCTTCTGCATATAAATATAATTCTTTTACTGCAACATTATCCTGCATGTCGCTAAACTTTGTCTGGATGTTGCCTTGAATGAATTGTATATTATTTTCCTGCATTATAAGAGCTGCGTCCTCAGTATGCACATGAATATAATGTGTCTGGTCCCAAAGTTCTCTTTCCTTATCAGCTAATGGGCGTTTCTGTTCGGTTTCATACAAATAATACCTAACATCCTTAGTAAACTGCTTAGCTTCGTTTAATGCGTTAGCAACAATGTCTTCCTTCGATGCCTTCGTAACATTTTTTTCTTTCTTCCATAAGTATTCAAACGCCTGTTTAGCAGCATCTTTTAATTTTTCTTTCCAATTATTATCTGAAAAATCAATCTCATACGCATACCATTCCAGGCTTCCATCATTCTGCCATCCGTCCTTTCCTTTGGAAAGTCTATAAAAAGCACTTAAACACTTTGTTTCTTCTGTGGAATTGTCTATACAGATATTGTATTCGACACCCTGTCTACCACTCATATACATTACTTCTCCCCAGGAATCGTAACAGTCATGGTTTTTAACTGCTTCGAGGATCTTTTTCTTATTAATACTGCATGTGAATTTTCCCATATTACTTTTGCCTCCTTTAAAATTAATTTGACTAATATATAACAGAAAAAACCGGAATGATGATACATTCCGGTTGACAAGTAATTCTTACTGTTGAGTAGTTTACTCTATCGCTCTTATAGCTTCTCTTACCTTCGAGATTATATTGGATTATCATGTCTGCTGCTACGCTATCTATCTTGCTGCAATCCAGTTCACATTCCTGTTCACAAGGGTTCTCTTTTTACGTATATAATATCGCACAGATTTTGTACATTCTTGCAATATTTCACAATACCTGTCAGCAATCTGTCTCTTGTAAGCAGATAACAAACAGCAGAGAATTTCTCCGCTGTTAAAATATATTAATTATAAACTTAGTTAAGAATTGTAATTTTCTTGCATCTAATCTTGTTACTATCATGAACTATAGCTGTTACATCAGAATAATAAATCTTAACTTTTACAACTAATTCACTGCAATATCCCATAACAGCTTCTTCTGTCCATGCAGATAAACCGAAAGAATTTTTATTATCAGAATAATCTGAAAAACATTCATATGTCTCTCCAGGTAAATACTGATATTGGAAGTTAAATTGTGAATACCTGTCATTTCTTATTCCTTTATATGCATAAAAATAATCTTTATGACATTCATACATATTAGTTTTTTCAATCATCTGTTTCCATTCGGAAGCAGATCTTTGGGAATTATTATTGATCTGAATATTATGCTTTTTAGCAAATTCAGGAGTAATGATCTGATATGCAGATATACAATCCCAATTAATTTCATCAACATGCTCTTCAATAAATTCTTCTGATAATTTCTGATATGCAGATATATAATCCCAATCAACTTCATCAACATGCTCTTCAATAAATTCTTCTGATAATTTCTGATATGCAGATATA
>OGFG01000126.1_pt1 | contig 86792 bp, 65 predicted proteins | sample 1570761 | NCBI WGS metagenome assembly OGFG01 (sample SAMEA2581938, study PRJEB24529) | metagenome | biome: Human gut stool | place: China | collected 2011
GTAAAGTTGTCGTTATGGCTGACTACGGTGCATTCATCGAAATCGCTCCGGGTGTAGAAGGTCTGATCCACGTTTCTGAAATGTCTTGGAGCCAGCACTTGCGTTCAGCTCAGGACTTCATGAAGGTGGGCGATGAAGTTGAGGCTGTTATCCTGACTCTGGATCGCGAAGAGCGCAAGATGTCTCTGGGTATCAAGCAGCTGAAGGCTGATCCATGGGAGAACATCGAGGCTAAGTATCCTGTAGGTTCTAAGCACACTGCAAAGGTTCGCAACTTCACTAACTTCGGTGTATTCGTTGAGATCGAGGAAGGTGTTGACGGATTGATCCACATCTCTGACCTGTCTTGGACTAAGAAGATCAAGCATCCTTCAGAGTTCACTCAGATCGGTGCTGAGATCGAGGTTCAGGTTCTGGAGATCGACAAGGAGAACCGTCGTCTGAGCTTGGGTCACAAGCAGTTGGAGGAGAACCCATGGGATGTATTCGAGACTGTATTCACTCAGGATTCAGTTCACGAAGGAACTATCGTTGAGATGCTCGACAAGGGTGCCGTTATCCAGCTGGAGTACGGTGTAGAAGGTTTCGCAACTCCGAAGCACCTCGTTAAGGAAGATGGTTCACAGGCTCAGTTGAACGAGAAGTTGCCGTTCAAGGTTATCGAGTTCAACAAGGAAAGCAAGCGCATCATCCTGTCTCACAGCCGTATCTTCGAAGATGCACAGCGCGCTGAGGCTAAGGAAGCTAAGAAGGCTGCTGCTCCTAAGAAGTCATCAAAGAAGGAAGATACTCCGATGATTCAGAACCAGGCTGCATCAACTACTCTGGGTGACATCGATGCTTTGGCAGCTTTGAAGGCTCAGATGGAAAAAGGTGAATAATTCTATTCAAGAATAAATAGCGAAGAGCGGTGTCCTCGGGTCACCGCTCTTTTTTTATAACAATTGGTGTTCTATGGAAAAATTCGAAGTCAATATTCTGGGTTGCGGTTCTGCATTGCCTACGATGCGCCACTATCCCTCGGCACAGGTGGTGAATGTGCGCGACAAGCTCTTTATGATCGATTGCGGCGAAGGAGCCCAGTTGCAGCTGCGCCGCTCGCGTCTGAAGTTCTCGCGCTTGAATCATATCTTTATTTCGCATCTGCACGGCGACCACTGTTTCGGTCTGATCGGTCTGATTTCCACCTTCGGACTGTTGGGACGTACCGAAACGCTGCACATTTATGCGCCGGCACCGCTGGAATCCCTGCTGCGCCCGCAACTGGATTTCTTCTGTCAGGGAATGCCTTATGAGGTAGAGGTTCACGAACTTTCTGTCGAGACTTACTCTTTGGTCTACGAAGACCGTTCGGTCGAGGTCTATGCCTTTCCGTTGCGCCATCGGGTGCCCTGCATGGGCTTCTGCTTCCGCGAGAAACCCGTGTTGCCGCATATCATTCGCGAGAAAATAGATTTCTATAAGGTGCCCGACTATGCCATTGCGCGCATCAAGCAGGGAGCCGACTGGGTGCTCGACGACGGAACTGTGGTGCCCAACGCCCATTTTGTGCGTCCCGCGCAGTCGCCGCGCAGTTATGCCTACTGTTCGGACACCACCTATCTGCCCGAAATCGTTCCTTACCTCAGAGGGGTGGACCTGCTTTATCACGAGGCCACTTTTGCGGAATGCGATAAGCGCCGCGCTCGCGAAACCTGTCACAGTACGGCCCGTCAGGCGGCCGAAATGGCGCGGATGATCCGGGCCCGCCGACTGTGCATCGGTCACTTCTCGGCCCGTTACGACGATGAGGAGCTGTTACTTCAGGAGGCGCAGACCATCTTCCCCGATACGGTGCTGGCCCGTGAGAATCTCAATCTGCAGATTTGATTTTTGTGCATATTGTTTGCTCCTTCAAAGAAAATACTTTATATTTGTGACATTGAGAAAGGAAGTCAGGATTTATGAAGAAGAAATACATTACACTTATATTGTTACTCACTTTGTTTTTGCCGGCTGTGACACCCGCCTATGCTTTTGCTGATATGCCTTCTGTGGGAATGATGGACGAACTGGCTCCATCCATTACCGTGCGTGGTAACCAGCTTACGGTGCAGCATGCCGAGGGCATGGTGTTGGAAATCTATAACCTGGCCGGTCTGAAAGTGGGTTCGTTCAAGGTAGAGAGTTCGGAGCTGAGCATCAGCACTTCTCTGCCTAAGGGATGCTATATCCTGAAACTGGGAAAACTGGTACGTAAAATCTCTATCGGATAATCTCATGTGATGAAACTCGGAAAATGCCGTTCTTTATTTCTTGCCCTTAGTTGCGCCTTTATGTATTCCTGCGGACAGGAAGAGGTAGAGGTGCACCGACAGGTGTCTGTTGACGACTTCGGGCAGTGGAATACGGATTCCTGCTCGTTGTATAGCGGAAAAATCAGAACGGAGATTGAAGAGCTGATTCATGACAAACCGGCAACCTTGTATGCCGATGCCTTTCTCAACCGTTACTATCTGGAGAAAGGTTCCTTTCTCTGGATTACCCGTAATGGGATAGACTCTCGGGCAGACAGTCTTTTGGCCTTGTGTTCCGATGCCAAAAGATGGGGCATGCCCTCAGCACTTTTCCAGACCCAGCCGATACAAAAGGATCTGGAGCGTGTGCGTGCGCTGGATTTTGCTTCGTCTCAGGAAATCAGTGCCACATACGGTCGTCTGGAATACCGGCTCACACAACTTTATCTGCGCTTGCTCTGCGGACTGCGGTTTGGTCTGCTGGAGCCTTCGCGTGTGTTCAATCGTCTGGATGTGGCCGACACCACGCCTCAGGTGATCTATACCCGTCTTTATGACATACCGACCGAGCGCGCCAATCAGGCCTATATCCGGCGGGCGTTGAACAACCTGAGTCATATTTCTTTTGTGGACAGCATACGGGCCAGTGAGCCCGCCACTCCGGCTTACCTGCGGATGCTGGCGCTGTATCTCTCCCCCGAATCCGAGTCTTACGGCCGTTATAAGGTGCTGGCCAACCTGGAGCGTCTGCGCTGGCGGCGCACGCAACCCGACAAGCGTTATGTGTGGGTCAATATGGCTTCGCAGGAACTTATTGCCTGTGACGAGGCTGCCGGACGGAGTCTGGAGATGAAAATTTGCGGCGGTTCGCTGAAGCATAAGACCCCCTTGCTGCACTCCCGGATAGACTATATGCAGATAGATCCCTATTGGGTGATTCCTTTCAGCATCATCAAAAATGAGATTGCCGTGCGCCATGTGGGCGATTTGGGATATTATGAGCGCAACCAGATCAAGATTATCGAGAAGAGCAGCGGGGAAGAAGTCGACCCTGCCGACGTGAGTGCGTCCATGCTGCTTTCGGGCAATTACATGCTCCGTCAGGAAAGAGGCGAAGGAAACTCGCTGGGGCGCATGATATTCCGCTTTACGAACAATTTCGCCGTCTTTCTTCACGACACGAACAACAAGGGGGCTTTTGCCCGCAGCAATCGGGCCATCAGTCACGGATGCATCCGTCTGGAGAAACCTTTGGAGCTGGCTTCGTTCCTGATAGACGATGACGAAACGATGGATAAGGTGCGCCTCTCGCTTGACCTGCCGCCGACAACCGACAAGGGAAGGCGCTGGCAGCAGTCCGACAGCTTTAAACCGATGAGCTATTACCGCTTTTCTGCGCCATATCCCCTGTTTATCACCTACCAGACGCTGTATTTTGATGCGTCGGGAAAGCTGCGCTCCTGCGGCGACCCTTATGGTTACGACCGCATTATCATAGAGAAACTAAAAAACATATAAAGACAAGCATACACTGTGCCTAGGCAATGAATATGACAATCAATGAGGAAGAACTGGTGAGGCAGTTGCAGGACAAATCCATGCAGCGTGCCGCTTTTGCCCGTATGGTGTCGGTATACAGCGAACCTATCTATTGGCAGATTCGCCGGATTGTACTGTCGCACGATGATGCAAATGATCTTTTGCAGAACACGTTTATCAAGGCGTGGACCAATCTGGAATCCTTTCGCGGCGATTCCAAAATTTCCACCTGGCTTTATCGCATCGCCATCAATGAGGCGTTGAATTTTGTGCAGAAGCAGAAAAATCATTTTAGTCTGGATGAAGACTCCAGTGTGGTTGACTTCCTGATGAGCGATGAGTTTTTTGACGGAGACGAGTTGCAGGCCCAGTTGCAGGAAGTCATAGCCCGTCTGCCGGAGAAACAGCGCCTGGTGTTTCAGATGAAATACTTTCAGGACATGAAGTATGAGGAAATCAGCGAGATTCTCGGCACGACTGTCGGGGCGCTGAAGGCCACATATCATCACGCAGTCAAAAAGATAGCAGAATTTTTTCAAGAAGAAGATTAAACCTTTTCGTCTTTGTATTGTCTTATAGGTGTACAAAGTAGGAGTCATTATGAGAGAAGAAGATATTATTCGTAGAAAGTTTGGCAACAAAGAACCATTCACCGTGCCGGAGAACTATTTCGCAGACTTTGCGGAGCGGCTGATGAATGAATTGCCGGAAAAGAATGCTCCGGTAGTGCACACGCCGACTGCCAAGGTGCACCATTTGCGCTACTGGCTGGCTACAGCGGCGGTGGTATGTTCTGTGGCCGTGACCGGTGCCTGGATTTATCTGAAGCAGGCTGCCGCTTCAAAAACTCCGGTTGCCTCTGTGGCTGTGGAGCGCGAAATCAATGTTTCTTCGGAAACTGAGTCGCTCTATATGGAGGACATGCTGGACTATGCTTTGGTTGATAATAGTGAGATTGCCATGTATCTCACAGGTTCAAATTAATTTATGAGTTTTATTGTTATGAAAAAACAATTGTTACTGATTGTTCTGCTGGCCTTTGGATGGCTGACCGAACTTTCGGCTCAGCAGAACGGGCCACACAACTTTTCTCCGCAAAAATTCCGTGAGGAAATGGAGGATTATATTATTCTCAGTACCGGTATGACGGCACTCGACGCCAAGAACTTCTTTCCGTTATATCATGAGTTGCATGACAAACAGCGGAAAATCAATAAGGAAATCATGAAGCTCAAGCGCATACACAAAAATGAAAATCCTACGGAAAAGGAGTGCAAGGAGTGCGTGGAGCGGATTATGGAACTGAAAGTGGAGTCTGCCGAGTTGGAACAGGCTTACTTTAAGAAGATGTGCAAGGTGGTGTCTCCGAAGAAGGTACACGCCGTGATGATTGCCGAAGACAAGTTCCATCGCCGGATGTTGCAGAACATTCCCAGTAACAAGAGATTTATTAAGCTGATACCTTCGCAAGGTCCGAAGAAATAAAAAAAGGGGCGCTTCTCAGCGTCCCTTTATTTCGTTTTTAGGTATTAGTTTTGTCTTAAGGTAAAAAGATTGTTTTCAGGATAACGATGCAAAGGTAATTGTATTTTTCTAACATTACAAATATATTTTTATGTTATAAAACATGTTTGTGTTTTATTCTGTAAAAACACCTGAAATGCCTTTAACAATCTACTTACCGATATAGTATTTCAATAGGCCGTCCATAGGGTCCTGGATCACGGTTCCCAGTTGAAAGCCTCTTTGCTGGAGACATTCTTTCAGTTCTTCCTGAAAATAGAAGGCAATGCTTCCGATAAAAGAAACCTGTGTGCTTTGCGGCTGGTATGCTTCCAGATTATAGAATATGAAATCGTCGAAGGCGTTGCAGAGCAGTGCATGTATTTCTTTTTCATCTTTGTGCCGATGCAGGAAAGGAGTGAGCGAGGCCAGAAAACGGTTGGCCATAGGGGCACGGTAGGTACGCTCGATGACGGTGGCCATATCCAGTCCGTATTCTTCCTGAAAGGCTTGCCGAATGGATGCCGGCAACTTTCCCTTGAACAAAGCCCGCAGCAGCATTTTTCCCAAATAGGCTCCGCTGCCTTCGTCTCCTAAGATATAGCCCAGTGCCGGAGTCTGTGCGGCTATCTTTTCGCCGTCGTACAGACAGGAGTTGGCTCCGGTTCCCAGAATGCAGGCTATTCCTGTGCTCCGCTGAAACAGACTGCGGGCAGCTCCCAGCATGTCGCTGTATACCTCTATGGTCTTTGTTCCGAAACACGCTTGCAGGATTTCGGCCATAAAGCTTTTTCGGGCTTCTGTGCAGCCGGCACCGTAAAAGAAAATCTTTTCCGGTTTTGAGGTCGAGAAGATATTTTCTTGTTTCTGAAGTTCCGGAAACAGTTCCTGATGGATGATGTTCAGAATGACTTCGCGGTCTTGTGTCGAAGGGTTGATTCCCGTGGTGATGATGCGTATCTGTCTGTCGGTTTCCAGGGCAAAGCACCAGGTACATTTGCTGGAACCGCTGTCTGTAATCAGTATCATAATCTTTTTGTTTTTTGGCTTTTCGTGCAAAAATAGTAAAAAAGCCTTTTTCGCGGCAGCTTTTCCGGAGATATTGTTGGGGCTGTCTCTGATCCTTCAGAATTTGCTTTGAAGCAAGAAAAGAGGTCTTCCGCAGATTTATCCCGTCATATTCTGTGGTAGTTTACCCGATTTTGTGTAAATTTGCAACATAATATGAATAGATAAACAACAAATTTATATGGAATTAGCAAGTAAGTACAATCCTGCAGATGTAGAGGAAAAATGGTATCAGTATTGGCTTGACAACAAGTTGTTCAGCTCTAAGCCCGATGGCCGCGAGCCATATACCGTGGTAATCCCACCGCCAAACGTAACTGGTGTGTTGCACATGGGACACGTTCTGAACAATACCATTCAAGATATTCTGGTGCGCCGCGCCCGCATGGAAGGCAAGAATGCCTGCTGGGTGCCGGGTACCGACCACGCTTCTATTGCCACTGAGGCCAAGGTGGTGAACCGTCTGGCCGCACAGGGAATCAAGAAGACTGACCTGACCCGTGAGGAGTTCCTGAAGCATGCCTGGGCATGGACCGAGGAGCACGGAGGTATCATTCTGAAGCAGTTGCGCAAGTTGGGTGCCAGCTGTGACTGGGACCGCACCGGTTTTACGATGGATGAAATCCGCAGCAAGAGCGTCATCAAGGTGTTCTGCGACCTGTATAACAAGGGACTCATCTACCGCGGTGTGCGCATGGTGAACTGGGACCCGAAGGCACTGACTGCCCTTTCTGACGAGGAAGTTATCTATAAGGAAGAGAACAGCAAGCTGTATTATCTGAGATATATGGTGGCCGACGAGAACGGTCAGCCGGACGGAAGCGGACGTTATGCCGTGGTAGCTACCACACGTCCTGAAACCATCATGGGTGATACTGCGATGTGTATCAATCCGGAGGACCCGAAGAACACCTGGTTGAAGGGCAAGCGTGTGATTGTTCCTCTGGTGGGCCGTTGCATTCCGGTCATCGAGGATACTTATGTGGATATCGAGTTCGGTACCGGATGTCTGAAGGTAACTCCGGCACACGACATCAACGACCATATGCTCGGTGAGAAATACAATCTGGAAACAATTGATATTTTCAACGACAACGGTACTATCAGCGAGGCTGCCGGTATGTACGTGGGCATGGACCGCTTCGATGTGCGCAAGCAGATTGCCATCGATCTGGAGAAGGCCGGTCTGTTGGAGAAGATCGAAGACTATAATAATAAGGTAGGTTTCTCTGAGCGTACCAATGTGCCTATCGAACCGAAGCTGTCTATGCAGTGGTTCCTCAAGATGGAGCACCTGGCCAAGATCGCTCTGGGACCGGTAATGAACGATGAGATCAAGTTCTATCCGGCCAAATACAAGAACACTTACAAGCACTGGATGGAGAACATCAAGGACTGGTGTATCAGCCGTCAGTTATGGTGGGGACACCGCATTCCGGCTTACTTCCTGCCGCAGGGCGGTTTCGTGGTAGCCGAGACTCCGGAGCAGGCTTTGGAACTGGCTAAGGAGAAGACCGGCAACGCCGAGCTGACTCTGGCCGATTTGCGTCAGGACGAGGACGCGCTCGACACCTGGTTCTCTTCTTGGTTGTGGCCTATTTCTCTGTTCGACGGTATCAACAATCCGGGCAACGAGGAAATTAGCTACTATTATCCTACTGCCGATCTCGTAACCGGTCCGGATATCATCTTCTTCTGGGTAGCCCGAATGATTATGGCGGGTTATGAGTACGAAGGCAAGATGCCGTTTAAGAATGTTTACTTCACCGGTATCGTGCGCGATAAGTTGGGACGCAAGATGAGTAAGTCACTGGGTAACAGTCCTGATCCGCTGGATTTGATTGAGCGCTTCGGTGCCGACGGTGTGCGTATGGGTATGATGCTTTCTGCACCGGCCGGTAACGATATCCTCTTCGACGAGGCACTGTGCGAGCAGGGACGTAACTTCAACAACAAGATTTGGAATGCCTTCCGCCTGGTACAGGGTTGGAACACCGCTGCTGTGGAACAGCCGGAGAGCGCGAAGATTGCTGTGGAGTGGTTCGACGCCATGCTGAAGAAGACCGCTGCCGAAGTAGCCGATCTGTTCAAGAAATATCGTCTGAGCGAGGCCCTGATGGTGGTTTACAAACTTTTCTGGGACGAGTTCTCAAGCTGGTATCTGGAAATGATTAAGCCGGCATACGGCGAGCCGATCGACGAGCAGACTTATGCCAAGACCCTGTCATTCTTCAACTCACTGCTCAAGTTGCTGCATCCGTTCATGCCATTCATCACTGAGGAGTTGTGGCAGCACCTGTACGACCGCAAGGCCGGCGAGAGCATCATGGTAGATGTTCTTGACTTTGCTGCACCGACAGAGCAGGATGAGGCTCTGGTAGCCGCTATCGAGCAGGCTAAGGAAATCGTAGCCGGTGTGCGTACTGTGCGCAACCAGAAGAACATCTCTCCGAAGGAACTGCTCGCCCTTGAGGTGGTAGGCAGCAATCCGGTTGCCGCTCTGAACAGTGTCATCATGAAGATGGCCAACCTGAAGAGCATCGACACCGTAGAGCAGAAGGGTAGCGGAGCCGCTTCGTTCATGGTTGGTACTACCGAGTATGCCGTAATCTTGGGCGATCTGATCGATGTGGAGGCTGAGAAGGCAAAACTCGAAGCCGAGCTGAAGTATCTGCAGGGCTTTCTGACAGGAGTACAGAAGAAGCTGTCGAACGAGAAGTTCGTGGCCAATGCTCCTCAGGCTGTTGTGGAGATGGAGCGCAAGAAACAGGCCGATGCCGAGAGTAAGATTGCTTCTATCAAGGAGAGTCTGGCTCAGTTGGGATAATACTTTATAGCAAGAAAATACGGACAATCACGGCAGGGGCTTGTTTCCCTGTCGTGATTTTTTAATAAACGGTAAAACAGATAATCATGCATACAAGAGAAGAACAAATGGCGGCATTCGGGCGCTTTCTGGATGTGCTCGACACGCTGCGCGAACAGTGCCCGTGGGACAAGAAGCAGACCAACGAAAGCCTGCGCCCCAACACCATAGAAGAAACCTTTGAACTGTGTGATGCCCTGATGAAGGACGATACGAAGGACATCTGCAAGGAGCTGGGCGATGTGCTCCTCCATGTGGCCTTTTATGCCCGCATAGCCAGTGAGAAGGAACAGTTTGACATAGCCGATGTGTGCGACCGTCTGGTGGAGAAACTCAAATTCCGCCATCCGCATATTTACGGCGACGTGCAGGCACAGACCGCCGATGAGGTGAGCCGCAACTGGGAACAGATCAAGCAGAAGGAGAAGGACGGAAACAAGACCGTGCTTTCCGGAGTGCCCAACGCGCTGCCTTCGCTCATCAAGGCTTACCGCATTCAGGACAAGGCGCGCAATGTAGGCTTCGACTGGCAGGAGCGTGCTGATGTTTGGGACAAGGTTCGCGAAGAACTGGGAGAACTTCAGGTGGAGCTGGAGAAGGAAGACAAGGAAAAGTCAACCGAAGAGTTCGGCGATTTCCTGTTCAGCCTGATCAATGCGGCCCGCCTGTATCACATAAATCCCGACAATGCGCTGGAGCATACCAACCAGAAGTTTATCCGTCGCTTCAATTATCTGGAGCAGAAAGTCAAGGAAAGCGGTAAGGATTTCAAAGACCTTACTCTGGAGCAGATGGATGCTTATTGGAACGAGGCCAAGGCTTTGGAGCGCCAGGGTTGATTTTCAGGTTCTGATAACCGAAGCGGGTTGTCAGAACCTTTTTTTATGTTCCGCATGGTTTGTTTGTGGGTATCATCCTAAAATGACAGATTGCTCCTGATTTCTGGATTTCTTCTTTCTTGGGTAAGAAAATTTCGGGCCATGCCTTTCTTTGTCATTTTTCAGAAAGAGTATTCTGGAAAGAATTCTGCATAAATATTTATTCAGCCCTCCGATTTATGCAGCTTTAAGTCAATATTTATACAGAAAACAGCCCCTTAAAATGAAAATTCGGTGTGTTTCTCGTTTGAAACTCTCAGGGTCACTCAGAAGAATCACCCTGATGATTGCAGAAAATCATTGGGAAGGCTGAGAAAAATTATCGAAGTGTTCTTTTTAACTCGCCGTATCGCTACTTTTTTCAGCTCTTTTCCGGAGAAAGATAAGTATAGAAACAAGGGCTAATTTCTTCTTTTTCAAGTATTTCTTAGAAAAACAGCTTGCTGAGAATCTTTATTTTGAAATCTTTCCTGGAGCAGGGTGTATATTTTAGAATCTCAGAGCCTTGTTTTGACAAACTGTCATTTTGCTTTCCGGTCTTTCCCTGTGCTCGTTTTCAGAAGAGAATATGTCGGTGCTGAGCTAGACCTTTTATCTGTTTGCTTCATATTTGCAGGCATGTTTTTTTCTTTCATTGCTTCGCCTCCGGATATTCCGGTTTTTGCTGTGTTTTTGGTTTCTGTATGAAATTAGTTTGAGGTGTCTTGATGGAAGCATTCAGCTCGCAAGTCCGGGCATTTTAGGAAATCCTATTTAAGAAGACATAAAAAAACTGCATCGTAACGCACGATGCAGTTTTTTCTATTTATATGGTCAGATGATTAATACCAAGTGTTCTCAGTCTTATACATCTTGAAACCGTCGATCTTGTTCCAGTATCCACGAGTGAAGTCAGGAATTTCAACTGGAGCACATCCGTTAGACATTGACAGGTAACCCAACTCTGCCAAGCAGCACCACTCAGCCAAGTCATATACGTCCATATCCATTGGCAGACCGTTCTGCAAGCAGTAAACCATACGGTAGTCCATGATGAAGTCCATACCGCCGTGACCACCTACGTTCTTAGCCTTTTCGCCGACCTCAGTGATCAATGGGTGCTGGTACTGCTTAACCAATGCCTGCTGAGCCTCTGCTGGCAAGAAGCCGTGAGCTGACAGGTTTTCGTGGTTAGGCACACCGTCCAATTTAACTTCCTTACCCTGCAATGCATAACCCTCTACCGGATACTTGTTGGCAAAACCCTTAGTACCAGTCAACTGATACTTACGGTTGTATGGCTGAGGAGTCATTACGTTGTGCTGGATTTCAATAACCTTACCCTTCTCTGTACGCAGCAAAGTAGTAGTGTGGTCACCGTTCTGGAAGTCGTTGCACTCCTTACCGGTAGCCTTCTCTACCAATCCCTTACCGATAACAGACTTGGTATCCATAGCAACCAAAGTAGTCAGACGGTCACCACGGTGAATATCCATAGCCTGTGCTACAGGGCCAAGGCCGTGAGTAGCGTATACGTCACCTTTGTGCAGTTTGTTGTATTCCAAACGCCATCCCAGCTTGTCGTTTGCATCCTTCTTCCAGTAGTAAGCCCAGAAGTCGCTCAAATCGTGAATGTAAGCACCTTCACCGCGGATTACCTCACCGAACAAGCCTTTCTTAGCCATGTTCAAAGTGTTCAATTCGAAGAAGTCATAGCAGCAGTTCTCCAACTGGATACAGTGCTTGCGAGTCTTCTCTGACATGTTGATCAAGTCCCAGCAATCTTTCAAGCTCATTGCAGAAGGAACCTCGATAGCTGCATGCTTGCCGTGCTCCATAGCATAGAGAGCTACAGGTACGTGGTGGTTCCAGTCTGTTGCAATGTAAACCAAGTCGATATCGTTGCGCTCGCACAACTGCTTGTAACCTTCCGGACCGCTGTAGATATCAGCTGCTGGCAGACCAGCCTTCTTAACGATATTTTCGTTTACACCTTTAGCACGTGCTTCTTCGTGGTCGCACAATGCTACGATCTGTACATTCAGACCAACATCTTTCATGTGAGTGAAACGCTCTACGGCACCTGGTCCGCGCATACCCAAACCAACGAATCCAACACGTACGGTCTTCAAAGCTGGAGTCTTCAGTTCCAGAACATTTTCCTGACCCTTTTCGCGTTTTGGAACGACTGTACGGATAACACCGTCTTTTCCGCGTTTCCATTTAGTAGTAAAGTGGTAATTCAAGGCAGGTTCATTGCCTTCATTGGCAGCAGAAGTGCTTTGTACCGGACACCAGGTAAGCATCATAGCAAAAGCACTAGCCAATAAATAATGTACTTTTTTCATGTGAATTTTGTTTAATTAGGGTGTTATTAAATTCTTCGAGCCACAAAGATAGTTTAATGTTTTATTTTTTCCAACGATTGTGATTCTTAATACGTAAAAAGTTTGTTTTTTTTAATGATTTTAAAAAAATGTACCTTATTATTTTTTACCGAACAACGGATCAATTTTCAAAAGTGAGGATACCCAAATGGTTAACGGGCAGCAGGCCATGACAAAAAGGAAGAAATAGAAATATCCGATCTGTTCCTGTATCCAACCGGCAAACATCCCCGGAATCATCATGGACAGAGCCATGAAAGCGGTGCAGATGGCATAGTGGGCTGCCTGATATCTGCCGCGACTGTAATAAATCAGATAGAGCATGTAGGCCGAGAAGCCGAATCCGTAGCCGAACTGTTCCAAAAAGATGCAGCTGCTGATGAGCAACAGCGAGTCGGGATGATAATAGCTCATATATACATAAACAAGATTGGGCACGGTGATGCTCCAGGTCATGGGCCAGAGCCACCGGCGCAGTCCGCCGCGTGCGATGGCAATGCCGCCGATGATGCCGCCGAGTGTCAGTCCGAGCACGCCGATGGTGCCTTGCGCCAGACCGACTTCCTGAGTCGTCAATCCCAGTCCGCCCTGACTGACGGGGTCTATCAGAAACATGTTGGCCACCTTGATCAGCAGGGCCTCCGGGAAGCGGAAAAGCAACATGAAAAGCACTCCGGCCAGAAACTGCGGCTTGCGGAAGAAACTGATAAAGGCGTTCATGAAGTTTTTCAGGAAGTCGCGCGACCGTGCCGAAGCTTGCGGAGGAACGCTTTCGTTGCGTGGCAGCATCACTTTGTGATAGGCTGCCATAAGAATCAGGAGAGCGGCCAGAATGTAGAACATCAGACTCCAGGAGCGGGCTATATTTTCGGTATAGACTTCCAGAGTGCCGGCCAGCATGATGAGCAAGCCTTGTCCGGCAATAGTACCGACGCGGTAGAATGTGCTGCGGGTGCCGACATAGAGCGCCTGCTCATGCTCCTTGAGAACACTCATATAAAAGCTGTCGGCGGCAATGTCGTGGGTGGCACTGCTGAAGGCCACCAGCCAGAAGAAGGCGAGGGTGCTCTGCACGAAATGTGTCGTGGGGATGCAGAAGGCCACTCCGGCCAGTCCTGCTCCCAACAGAATCTGGGTGATGATGATCCACCACCGCTTGTTGCGGAGCAGATCGATCACCGGACTCCAGAAAGGCTTGATGACCCACGGCAGATAAAGCCAGCTGGTGTAGAGGGCGATTTCTGCGTTCGACAGGTTCAGCCTTTTATACATGACGACCGAGATACTCATTACCGTGACATAAGGAAGTGCCTCGGTGATGTAGAGGGTCGGAATCCATTTCCAGGGATTATTGTTTTGGTTTTTCATGAATATTCTTGTTTAGTAGAGTTTCTTGATTTGGGTATGCGGGTAGTAGTGTTTCAGGATTTGCCGGTAGTCGTATCCTTTTTTGCCCATCACAGCAGCTCCGATCTGGCACATGCCCACACCGTGTCCCCAGCCGGCGCCGTGCAGGATGAATTCCTTCGGTGCACCGTCGGCTTCCGGACCTTTCTCGATGATGAAGGCGGCACTGTATAAATGGGTCTTGGCAAACAGACGGCGTATCTCGAGTTCCTTGCCGATGATTTTCGAGCATTTTGTTCCGACAATCCGGATGCGTGAAAGACGGCCGCCCGGTCCCCGTTCTATGGGAACGATATCGGTTATCTGTCCGAAATCGATGCCTGTGGCTTCCTGTAGCCGTTCCAAAAGCAGCTCCTGAGGGCAGACTGCCGTCCAGCGGAAGAAGTCCGTAGTGCTTTGGTCGTAATGGTTCAGAATCTGTCCGAGCAGTTCCCGGTCGTTGGTGTTGCAGAAACATTCCGGGCTTTGGGATATCCATGCGGCGGCATCCGCTTCCCGACTCAGGTCGGCAGCCTGCGACGGGACGGTGTCTCCGTGTGCCACGAGATAAGGCACCTGATGGTCGTCCCAGCAGTAGCGGTATTCTTCCGTGGCTCCTCCGCAGCATTTCGAGAATCGTGCGTCGCAGATTTCGTGATTGAAGAGCAGCACCTCGCCCCGTGTTTCCAGTACGGCATTCCGGCTGCGCTCGGAAGTGATGCGGCTGATGCCCTGATAGCGCTGGCAGTGATCGTCGGCACACACGTCGAACAATTTGTGCTCGCTCTGCTCATACCAGCGGATGATTTCTTCTTCATTGCTGAAACCACACACACCGGTGGCCGATGTCTTTTGCTTTTTCTGGAGAATCTGTGACAGAACCCAGCTGCGGCTGATGATGGCCGACGCTTTGAGGAATTCATACGGACTCTCGGAATTCATTTCACTGCAGATGACACTGCTCAGATAGGTCTCGGCTTTCACTCGGTTGATCAGCACCACCAGTCCTTCGTGTGCTTTCAGCAAGATGCCGCCCTGAAAGGTCTGTGCTTCTTTCTGCTGCCAGTGGAAGTTGATTCCTATGGTTACTGCCGGCAGGGTGAAGTTTCCTTCTCCTTCGGGCGTCAGGCAGAGCCGGGGGTACGACTGTCCGTTCCACAGCAGTTCTCCGTTCCGGCAGCTCACGGTCTGTTCGCCCGTTACACGCTGTCCGTTGCATTGATAAGGTTCGTTCAATACGAAGGTCACCTCTTCCTGACTGAGGATACCCACCTGAATCTCAGGTTCCGATTGGGGCAGGGCCGGAGCCTTGCCGGTGATATATTCTGTGATCAGGTCGCTTTGTTCGTGGCTGATTCCCACCTCACTCAGGATTTCTGAAGCCTTTTTCGGAGTGAGTCGGTCGTAGTCCTGCTCGCTGATGGCTATCAGCAGGCCGCCCATGTCGATGGCTCCCGGGCTGACCGACATTTGCTGGTCGTCCTCCCGGTAGTACACCTCCGGACGGTGCTTGCTGCGCGGGAATATCAGGATAATCTGTTCGCCGCCTTCCTTTTGCCAGCCCAGCAGATTCATCATCGGTTCCTGGTCCAGCAGTTCTTCGGTCTGGGGCAGAGTATCGGAAAACTTTTCGAGTGCCTGATATACGACGCGAAAGAGCGGACTGGCATCAATGTCCTTATGGATGCGCAGCACGAACACCGGAGTGGGGTAGTTCAGCAGCAGGAAAATACCATAATGAGGCGTCGGGGCATGAGGCCCTCTTGCTGTAGTCTTGGGATAAAGATACTCCAGATAAGGTTCATAGTCTGTTTCCCAGCACGCTTCTATCGGCACACATCCCTTGCTGCCGGCCTGAAAGTGCATGTGGTCGGGTGCGGAGGCACCGCAACTCGGACCGTTATAGAACACGATATACGGAGACAGCCGGTTCAATAACGTCTGGTACGAAGAGAAGGCCGGCAGGATTTCCTGCGGACGGTGTGTCTCGGCCACGATGGTGAAATGTACCGGCAGAATGGGAAAGGGATTGACCAGCAGCTGGTATCCCTTGCAGATGTCCTGATACATTTGTTCTTTGGGCCGGTTGTCGTCGCAGAGGAAGCACGAGCGGCGCTTGATGGACTGTTTGTCGGTTTTTGCCTTTGCCGACTGGACGCGTGCCGGGTTGAATTGCGCTTTCAGGCAGGAGTATTCATAAGGCAATTCCTTGCTTCGGCACGTTTCTTCCAGATTCCGGAAGCGTTCTGCCGCTTCGGGCCATCCGGCCAGCTGCTGCTGGAAAAAATCCGTGCAGGATATGTTTGGATAGTTGGAATTCATCGTTGGTTTTCTCTTTGGCGCGCCTTGATTTCCAGGGTGCGCAGCTTGTCTTTATAATGATTGTTCTTGTTTGTCTGTGTGATGTTCAGGGCGGCATCCGAGTTTCCTTCCCAGCGGCGGCACAGATAGAGTTCCGTGTAGATGCGGGCTATGTGATAATGCCGTGAGAACATCAGTCCCAGAGCATAGTCTTCGCCATAGCTGGTGTTCGGGATCTGAAGCTCGCGTAATAGCGGAGTGAAGAACGCTCTCGGTGCGCCCAGACCGTTGATGCGCAAGGCATTGTTGAGGCCGTTCTCTGCTGTCCATTCCTTATGGTCGATGAGGCCGGGAGGCAGCGTGTTGAGCTGGAAGTCGGTCATGCGGTAAGAGCCGATGACCATGGCGGCCTGCTCTTTTCGGAAGGTGTTGACGATGGTCTGCAGAGTATCGGGTCCGCTATACAGGTCATCGGAGTCCAGTTGTACGGCAAAACGTCCGCACTGCGGATGGTTCACGGCCAGGCACCAGCAGCCGCCGATACCCAGATGTCCTTCCTCGGGAATGAGGTGGATCACACGCTTCTGTGCTGCCAGCGACCGGATAATGTCCGTAGTCCCGTCGGTGGAGTGGTTGTCCACGACGATCACGTTGTAGTCAAAGTCCGTCTGTTGTGCCAGAGCGCTCTCGATGGCATCGCGTATGGTACGTGCCCGGTTGCGCACGGGGATGATGACCGAGGCCTCCACCGGAAAGTCACCCTCGTGACAGATGCCGCGGATGCTTTCGGGCGCGATGTAGGCCTGTATCTTTTTCAGATGCGCCGTGCAGGCCTGTTCCATTTCGATTTGTGCCTGGCGGTTCTTCGGGTCCACATAGTCAAAGTTCTTCTCTCCGCTGAGGCGCAGGTCGTCTTCCTGCTCCGTGTAGAGAAACTCATCCAGATGCACGATGCTTCCGTGCCGGCTCAGGAACAGGCGCAGGTCATACAGTCCGGCAAAGGCATAGTCCGTTTCCGGTGCCTCGTCCAGGTATTTCCGGAGCAGTTTGGTGCGGATGAGCAGCAGGGAACCCATCTGGAAATCATCGCGCACGCTGCCCTCCTGATAGTCGTTGACCGGGTGTGCCTGAAGCTCTCCGTTCTTGATTTCATAAAAATCGGAATAGAGCAGGGCGGCCTGGGAATCGTCTGCCACGCGCACCATGCGCTCCAGAGCGTAAGGCTCGGGCGTTACGGGGGTTGTCTTGGTATAGAGCAGACAATATTCGGCGTGGCTTTCGCGGGCTATCTGGAGCATGCAGTCGGACGAGAACAGTCCTTTGGATGCATTCAGGAGTCGGGTATCGGGAATTTCAGCGACGGCGCTTCCGGGCAGGCAGAGCAGACTGGTCTGGCGAACAAGAGGCAGGCTGTTCCAGGCGTGGAGAAGCGGTTTTGCCTGTTCCGGAGACAGATAAGGAACAAAGCAGTCAACTAGGTGTTTCATGTGTAAATGATTTTTTATTTGATATGATAATAAATGCAAATATAATAATAAGCCACGGATTGCTATGAAAGTTTTCTGTTTTTTCCGTAACTTTGCCTACGAACAAGAATTATTTTGATATGAACGAATCGAAACAACCCTTGTTGGGAATGAATATGGAGCAACTCAAGAATGTAGTTGCCGAACTGGGCATGCCGGCTTTTACGGCCAAGCAGATTGCCGAGTGGATTTATGCCAAGAAAGTGCGGTCCATTGATGAGATGACTTCCATATCTTTGAAAAACAGAGAAAAACTGAAGGAAAAGTATCAGATAGGATGTTCCGAACCGGTGTCGTGCCAACGGTCGGTCGACGGTACGGTGAAATACTTGTATACCACCCTGGCCGGCGGATTCATCGAAACCGTTTACATACCCGATGGTGAGCGGGCCACGCTGTGTGTGTCTTCGCAGGTAGGTTGCAAGATGAACTGCCGCTTCTGCATGACCGGCAAGCAGGGCTTTTCGGGCAATCTGTCGGTGACCGACATCCTGAACCAGCTTTACTCCCTGCCCGAAAAGGATAATCTGACCAACGTGGTCTTCATGGGACAGGGCGAGCCGTTTGACAATCTGGACGAGGTGCTCAAGGCCACCCATCTGCTGACCGCTCCCTACGGATACGGCTGGAGCCCGAAGCGCATCACCGTGTCTTCGGTCGGTCTGAAGAAAGGACTGAAGCGTTTTCTGGACGAAAGCGACTGCCATCTGGCCATCAGTCTGCACAATCCTTTCCCCCAGCAGAGAGCACAGATCATGCCTGCCGAGAAGGCTTTCTCCATCCGCGAGATTGCCGATTTGCTGCGACAGTATGACTTCACCCACCAGCGCCGTCTTTCGTTTGAGTACATCGTGTTCCGCGGTGTCAATGACTCGATGGAGCATGCCCGTGAGCTGATCAGTCTGTTGCGGGGGCTGGAGTGCCGCATCAACCTGATCCGTTTCCACAAGATACCCGGAGTGGATGAACTGGACGGAGCTCCCGAGGAGGTGATGGTACGCTTCCGCGACTATCTCACCAAGCACGGCGTGTTTACCACCATCCGCGCTTCCCGCGGAGAGGACATCTTTGCGGCCTGTGGTCTGCTGAGTACCGCCAAACAACAGGAACTGGAAAACAAACACTAAATGATAAAACCCATGAAAAAAATAAAGTATCTCATTCTGGGAGCATGCTTCCTGCCTTTCTTCACTTCGTGTGAGAGCAGTCTGACCAAGCCTACGGCCAGCGGACGACCTTATGAAATGCTGGTTGTGGTGGGCGACTCCCTGTGGCAGCGCCCTGCCGGAAGAGCCCTTTTCGATGTGTTGGATACGGACATCCCCGGATTGCCCCAGCCCGAGCGCTCTTTCCGCATTTCGCAGACAGACCCGGCACGCTTCAATCAGATTCTGAACATCTTCCGGAATATCATTCTGGTAGACATCAACAAAAAGGAATATACGCAGACCAAGATGCGTTATGTGCGCGACGAATATGCGCGCTCGCAGATCATCCTGCACATACAGAGTCCCACCGAGGAGGAATTCCGCCAGTTCGTGTCGGAGCACTCCCAGCAGATTATCGACTTCTTTGTGCGCGTGGAGATGAACCGTCTGATCAAGCAGCTCAAGGACAAGCATTCGGTTATGGTTTCCGACATGGCCAAAAATATGTTTGACTGCGAACTGCTCGCTCCCGACGAGATTCAGAGCTATAAGAAAGGAAAGGATTTCTTCTGGACTTCTTCCAACTCGGCCACAGCGATGGTGAATATCTGCATGTATTCCTATCCGTATGAAGGACCGCAGACCTTCAACAAGGAGTATGTGCTGCACAAGCGCGACTCGGTGATGCAGAAGAACATTCCGGGCTCGCAGCCCAATATGTATATGGCCACCGATACCATGGCCACCTTCTGCCGTCCGATTTCCGTAAAGGGAAGCTATGCCTATGAGACCCGCGGTCTGTGGTATATGGAGAACGACGGTATGGGCGGTCCGTTTGTGAGTCATTCACGCGTGGACACCGTGAACAACAAGGTGATTGTTGTGGAAGGCTTTGTATTTGCTCCCGAAAAGATGAAGCGCGGACTGATCCGTCGTGTGGAAGGAGCCTTATATACGCTGAATTTGCCTAAGGAAAAGGTGCAGGAACTGGAACTGGGTATCCCCGAGATTGAGATTTCTGCCAAAAAGCAAGACTAACATTTAGAACATTTATTGATTATGGAGAATAGAAAAATTCGTGTGGGAATCACACAAGGAGATATAAACGGAGTGGGCTACGAAGTGATCCTGAAGGTTTTTCAGGAGGGAGGTATGCTGGATCTGTGCACCCCCATCATCTACGGTTCCCCCAAGATCGCGTCTTTCCACCGCAAGGCGCTCGACCTGAACACCAATTTCCTGACCATAGACCAGGCCGAGGATGCCGTCGACGGAAAGGTGAATCTGGTGGCCTGCATCGAGGAAGAAGTGAAAATCGACCTGGGCAAGCCGACCAAGGAGAGCGGACAGGCGGCCCTGATGGCGCTGGAGCGTTCCATCATCGACTACCGTTCCGGACTGATTGATGTGCTGGTAACCGCACCGATCAACAAATACACCATCCAGAGTCAGGAGTTCCAGTTCCCCGGACACACCGAATACATTCAGGCCTGTGTGGGCGAAGGTCAGGAGGCCCTGATGGTGCTGATGAACCGCACGCTGCGTGTGGCTCTGGTAACGACACACCTTCCGATCCGAAAGATAGCCGATGCCATTACTCAGGACGCTATCGTACAGAAGCTGCGCATCTTCAACAAGGCGCTGAAGCGCGACCTGGGCATCGAATCTCCGCGCATCGCCGTGCTCGGACTGAACCCTCATGCCGGCGACCAGGGATTGCTGGGCGAGGAGGAACAGGCCATCATCAAGCCGGCACTCGAACAGGCTATGGGCGAGGGCATCTTCTGCTTCGGACCGTTTGCGGCCGACGGTTTCTTCGGTTCGCGTGCCTATGAGGCCTATGATGGTGTGCTGGCCATGTATCACGACCAGGGTCTGGCTCCGTTCAAGGCATTAGCCATGAACGACGGAATCAACTATACGGCCGGACTGCCTATCGTGCGCACTTCGCCCGATCATGGCACGGCATACGATATCGCCGGCAAGGGATTGGCTGATCCTACTTCGTTGCGCGAGGCCATCTATACCGCCATCGACGTGTACCGCAACCGGATGCGTTATGATGAGGCTTATGCCCATCCGCTCCGAAAGATGTATTATGAGAAGCGTGACGACAGCGACACGCTGAAGCTGAATGCTCCCGAAGAGGAAGAGGCATGAAAAACAAACTGAGAAACTTTTTCTTCCTGATCGGTGTGGTGGCGGTGGTCATCATGCTCTGGAAGTTTGAGATGCCTTACGATCAGGTGTTACAGAATGTGCAGCGTGCCGGAATCTGGTTTCCGGCCGTGCTGCTTCTGTGGGGCGTGATCTACTTGATGAATACCTGCGCCTGGCAGGTGATTCTGGAGTCGGGCGACGGTGAGGGGCATGTGCCTTTCTGGAAAGTCTACAAATACACGGTGACGGGCTTCTCGCTCAATTACGTCACTCCCGTGGGGCTGCTGGGCGGTGAGCCTTACCGCATCATGGAGGTCAGTGCCTATGTAGGCAAGGAAAAGGCCACCTCGAGCGTGATTCTGCATGCCATGATGCACATCTTCTCGCATTTCTGCTTCTGGGCTTTTTCCATTCTGCTTTATCTGGCGCTTTACGGAGCGCAGATGGGATGGGGAATGGCCGTGCTGCTGTTGCTCATTGCTGCCTTCTGTGCGTTGGGAATTTACTTCTTTATGAAGGGATACCGCAACGGACTGGCCCTGAATGTGCTGAATTTCTTTGCCCGTCTTCCTTTCTGCAAGAAGAAGTTCGGAGGATTCATCGAGCGCAACCGGGCTGCCATTGAGCGGGTTGATGAGCAGATTGCTGCCCTGCATGCCCAGAGCCGCCGTGTGTTCTATCTGTCGCTGTCGCTCGAATTCTTTGCCCGCATAGTGGGATGTTTGGAGATCATGTTTGTCCTGTTCATCATGACCGATCATGTTTCCTTCTGGGACTGCATCCTCATTCAGGCCTTCACCTCTCTGTTTGCCAATCTGTTTTTCTTCATGCCCATGCAGATGGGAGCGCGTGAGGGCGGCTTTGCCCTGGCAACCGGCGGGCTGGCCATGACGAAGGCTTTCGGAGTCTATACCAGTCTGATTGTGCGCCTGCGGGAGATTTTCTGGATCATTGTGGGCATTGCGCTGATGAAGGTGGGCAACCGTGTGCGGAAGTCCTGACGGCTTGCCGGAGACCCTCCGGAAAAAACATCTTGATGAATTATAAAAATCATTTTGATGTTTTCAGAATTTCATCGAAATGATTTTTGAGAACGATAACGGCCGGCTGCTGCATGCGGTCCGGCACCCATAAATAAAGGAGGCATTCCCATTCCGGAATGCCTCCTTTATTCGTATCTGTCCTTTCGTATTATTCCTTTTGTGCCTTGCGCCAGCTGATGACGGCCTGCACCATCTCTATATCTGCCGGTACGGTCACCTTGAAATTATAGTTGTCGCCTTGCGCAATGTGCAGAGGCATGTTTCCCCATTCCGCCATCAGGGTGTAGAGCGACTGGGTGCGTTGCAGTTCTTCCTGTTTCCGTTCTTTCAGTATCGGGAGCAAATCCTCCATGCGGAAGGTTTGCGGAGTCTGTGCCCGGAACAGCTTGTCTCTTTCGATCAGTCCCTCGGAGTGCAGCCGGTCGCTGCTCACCATATAAGCCTCGTTGCTTTGGATGCCGGTAATGGCATTCCCGTAGCGCTGACAGGTTTCCAGGTTCTGGGAAATCACGTTTGCGGAAATCAGCGGGCGCACGGAATCGTGTGTCAGCACCAGATCCTGGTTGCTGTAGCCCTTGGTTTCCAGTCCCATGATGCCGTTGTAGAGCGATTGCATGCTGGTTTCTCCCGAGGGAAAGCATCCGCAGAATTTCCGGATTCCTTCCTGCTGTGCAATCTGCTTCACCTTCTCTTCCCACATCTGGTCGCAAACCACATAGATGGCATCAATGCCCTCATGCTTCTCAAAGGCGGCCATCGTGTAGGAAATGAGCGGTTTTCCTTCTATTTCCATAAACTGTTTGGGGTCGTGCTGGTGCATTCGGCACCCTTTACCTCCGGCCAACAGCAGAGCGATGTGTTTGTTTGTTCTCATTTGTCGTTCATTAATTCTTCGGTGAATTGCTCACAGAATTTCTCGTGTCTGTTTTGTGTATAGAATCGGAGTGCCTCCAGCACAATGATTTCAAAGCAGAAGAAAATCCACGGCGCTCCGACCAGCAGAGACAGGAACAGCACGCCGACACGGGTGTCGAACGTCAGAATATTGGTGTATTTCATCAGCGGCAGGCTGGCCTGACGGAATCGGTTGCACAGATCCTGCGGGATGACAGTGGGGTACTTGCTGCGCAGCACCTTGTAGAACTTCTGGAACTTGGGCGTCATCTTCTCCTGGCTGCGGGTGTAGTTGCTGTAGAAGTACAGATAAATCTTGTGGAACCATTCCTTGCGGTTCCAGGGCAGCGAGTACATCAGGTCGCGTTGCTGGCGGTAGTGGTCCAGTTCGCTTCCGCTCTCTCCCTTCAGGAAAAAGAGGTGTATGTTGCGGTAATAGTCGGCCAGAGCACATTGGCGCGCATGGCAGTGGAAACCGGAATAGGCGGCAATGATCCAAATCCAGTAGCCCCATTCCGCGTGCAGGCGCAGGCAGATGAAAAAGTAGATGGAGAAGAACCAGACATCTCCGGCAAAACCATCGAGGATGCGTCCGATGAGTGTCTTCTTTCCGGTCATGCGCGCCAGCTGACCGTCGGCACAGTCGTACCAGTTGGCCCAGATGAGCAGCAGCATACCGATCAGATTCATTTTCACATCGTCATACCAGAAGAAATAGCCTGCGGCGGCGCCGATGACGATAGACAGCAAGGTGACCGCAATGGGGTGTACGTTAAGTTTCCGGAAAAACAAAGCCCATAAATATCCGGGCGTGCGGGTTACATATTGTTCAAACTTACCTTCGGTATCTTCTGATTTCATAGTAGCGCGCACTCGCTCTTCTAATTCACTGAATTTCATATTTCAAAATTAACTATGGGGTCAAACGATCTGCATGGAGCATCGTATTCGTACAAAACACTCCCTAAAAACGTTGCAATATTCGCAAAAAAAAGCGAGATATGCAAGTAATAGTCACAAATTTCAAAAATAGTGCTGTCATAATTGCAGTCCCTGATTTTTTTGTGTAATTTTGTCAGATTATGAACCAAAACAGTGTTTTCTATGAATACGCCCGAAGTACAGTTGCAAAAGAAAAAATATGGCATTGTCGGTAATTCAGAAGGACTGAACCATGCTTTGGATATCGCCTTGCAGGTAGCCAAAACCGATCTTTCCGTGCTTATCACGGGAGAAAGCGGAGTGGGAAAGGAAGCGATTCCCCGCCTGATACACGACAACAGCCTGCGCAAGAACAAGAAATATTTTGCGGTGAACTGTGGCTCCATTCCCGAGGGAACCATTGATTCCGAGTTGTTCGGACACGAAAAAGGGGCCTTCACGGGAGCGGTAGGCGAGCGTGAGGGCTATTTCGGTGCGGCCAACGGCGGAACTCTCTTTCTGGATGAGGTGGGCGAATTGCCGCTTTCTACCCAGGCCCGTCTGCTGCGTGTGCTCGAAACGGGTGAGTATATCCGCGTGGGCTCCAGCGAGGTGCGCAAGACGGATGTGCGCATTGTGGCGGCCACAAACGTGAACATGGCGCAGGCCATCAAGGATGGAAAGTTCCGTGAGGACCTGTATTACCGTCTGAACACCATCCCCATCAAGATGCCGGCCCTGCGCGAGCGTCCGGACGATATCGTGCTGCTCTTCAAGAAATTTGCGATGGACACCGCCGAGAAATACAATATGCCCGAACCTATAGAACTGAGCGAGGAAGCCAAAGTCCGAATGAAGAGCTATCCCTGGCCGGGCAATGTGCGCCAACTGAAGAACGTGACGGAGCAGATTTCCATCCTTTCGAAAGAAAGGTTCATCACTCCCGAGATCCTGGAGGAATATGTGCCCGAGCAACCCATCTCGCACGACCTGATCCAGTTGAATGCTTCGGGAAAGGAGCAGCATTCGTTTGAGAACGAGCGTGAGATTCTTTATAAAATCCTCTTCGATTTGCGTAATGATGTAACCGAACTGAAAAAGCTGGTGCACAGTCAGCAGACTGCCGGTTCTTCAGTCGTGCCTGCCACTTCATCGGTTCCGGCAGTGCAGATGCACAATCCGGCTTCCTATTACGGCAGCGGCATGACCTATCCTCAGGAGCATTCGGCCGCCTCGGTCATGCCGACCCAGGTGCAGGTCGTGCCGGCGGCAAAGCCTGCGCATGAGGAGGACGAGATACAGACCCCCGAGGAATATGTGGAGGAGTCTCTGTCGCTCGACGATTGGGAGCGCCAGATGATCATCAAGGCTCTGGAGAAAAACGGAGGCCGGAGAAAAGGCGCTGCACACGATCTTAACATTTCAGAAAGAACCCTTTATCGAAAAATCAAGGAATATGGACTTGAAAAATAAAAGAAAACAAATCCGGTGGGGCTGGCTGGCCGCTATGGTCGTGCTGCTGGCTTCATGTACGATATCCTATAAATTCAACGGAGCGTCTATCGATTACACGAAGACCAAAACCATTCAGATCACTCCGTTCCCGCTGCGTTCGGCCTATGTGTGGGCGCCCATGCAATCCATCTTCAACAACCGCCTGACGGATGTATTTGCAACCCAGACCCGCCTGATCCAGGTGCAGCGTAACGGCGATTTGCAGATTGCCGGTGAGATTACGGGATACGAGCAGTATAACAAGGCAATCTCGGCCGACGGTATGTCTTCACAGGTGCAGCTCAAGATGACGGTCAATGTGCGCTTTGTAAACAACAAGAACCATACGCAGGACTTTGAACGCCAGTTCTCCGCAACAGCGGAATATGATGCTACCCAGCAGCTTAATGCCGTGCAGGAGGAGCTGGTCACTCAGATGGTGAAGGACATTGTGGACCAGATATTCAATGCCACGGTGGCCAACTGGTAAGGAGTATTTTTTATGATTTAGACATGTCTTTATGGACAACATGACTATCTGGGATTATATCCGGCACCCCGAAAAATTGGATGCTGCATCCCTCGAATATCTTGAGGAACTGGTTGCGCGCTATCCGTTCTTTGCCGTGGCAGAGTTTTTGTATGTACGTAATCTGAAGAATCTGCATCACCGCTCTTTCGAGGCTTCCCTGAGTCGGGCGGCTTTGAATGTGCCTTGTCGTGACAGGCTGTTTGCTTTTCTGGAACCCGATGCCTGTGTGCTGAAACACGAACAGAGAAGTCCCGTAGCGGCCGTGACCGAACCGGCCAGCCGGGCGGACAATCTGATCGATTCCTTCCTGAATGTGAGTACACCGGCAGAGCGGCCGTCGCGTTCCCGTGGGCGTATGGTCGATGCCCGTACGGACTATATCGGATATCTGCTGCAAACCGAGGGAGAACAGCTTGAAGAAAATGCGTCGACGGATGCCTCCGAACCGGTGCCGCGCCTGAATCATCAGGATCTGATTGACGATTTTATCGGTCAGGGGGACAAGCGTATCGTGCTGTCGCAGGAAGAGACACAGCCGCATCCCGAAATCGAGGAGCAGAGCAACGGAGAAAGCGACTGTTTTACGGAAACATTGGCTAAAATTTATATCAAACAGGGCAGATATGAAAAAGCTATTGAAATTATACGTAAATTAAGTTTGAAAAATCCAAAAAAAAATCGTTACTTTGCAGACCAGATACGTTTCTTAGAGAAACTGATTATTAATAACAAAAACAAATAACTAAATCAATGTACACAATTCTTTTAATTTTAACGGTCGTTATTTCCATTTTGATGTGCTTGATCGTTCTGATTCAGGAGTCTAAAGGAGGAGGTTTGGCTTCAAGCTTCTCATCTTCAAACCAGATCATGGGTGTGAGAAAAACTACCGACGTCGTTGAGAAAACCACTTGGGCTTTGGCCATCGCTTTGGTTGTATTCAGCGTACTGACTGTTTTCTTCATCCCGAAGACTACTGCAACTGATTCTGTAATCATGAATCAGGCTAAGGAGCAGAGCGCAACAAATGCAAACAACATTCAGGGATTCGGCGCCAGCCAGCAGCCGGCTCAGCAGGGTGCTGCAGCTACACAGTCTGCAAGCCAGCCAGCTCAGCCAGCCAGTCAGCCGGCTCAGTAATCCTTTTGAGGGTATTTGTTGCCCGTTTCCTTCAAGTCTGACTATAAATATAAGGCTTGTTTAAAAAAGGTTATAAAAGAAGACATCTGCTCTACGGATGTCTTTTTTTATTTATCTTTGCTTTATAACCTATTATAATATAATTAGAGTATGAAGAAAATGATTTTGGGCGTAGCCCTCGTTTTAGGTTTAGGTCTGTCGTATTCTTCTGTAGCTTACGCTTCAGCTCCAGCAGCCGAAGTAACACAGGGAGATTTGAAGAAAGGGGATGCTTCTCCTTCATTCTCTTATAAGGATATCAATGGTAAGACTGTAACCTTGGAAAGTTTAAAGGGAAAGATTGTTTATATTGATGTTTGGGCCACTTGGTGCCCTCCTTGCCGCGCAGAACTTCCTGCCCTGAAGGAACTGGAAAAGAAGTATGGCGAGAAGATGCATTTCGTAAGTATTTCTTGCGATCAGGATAAGTCAAAATGGGAAGCTATGGTGAAGGACAAGGATCTGAAAGGTATCCAGCTTCACATCGGAGCCGATCGTTCTTTTATGCAGGCTTATGCAATCAGTGGCATTCCTCGTTTCATTTTGCTGGATGAGGCCGGTAAGATCATTGAAAGTGATATGACCCGTCCGTCAAATCCTGAGACTGCCAAAGCATTGGAAGGCTTGTTGAATAAATAAGATTATCTTAAGAAATTCCCTTTGGATAGGGTGGAGGCATGAAGTTTTCTTCATGCCTTTCTTTTTGGCATGCCGGTATAACAAAAAAAGAGACAAGATAACTTGTCTCTTTTTGTACTGTGGTGGGGTGGCAGATGGGACTCGAACCCACGACATTCAGAACCACAATCTGACGCTCTAACCAACTGAACTACAGCCACCGTATTGGCTTTCCTTTCAAAAGCGATGCAAAGGTAAGGCTTTTTTTTATATCTGCAAACTTTTTGCCGAAAAATTATTCAAAAAAATATTCTTTTATTCCTCTATTGTATGTATCAAACAATATTCTAGCTCTCATAAGAAAACGTTTCATCGCACTAACCTCCTCATTTTTAATCGGTTTATCAAGGAAAGAAGCCGGATAAAGCTCAAATCCTTTTTTTCCACTTAAATTGGGACGTGAAGTCCAAACTAGAGAATATTCACAGTTAATCAAACGAGTTATTCTAAAAATACGCTGCAATTCCAATTTCACCATAGCTCCCCCATCCGTATCTTCTTTCGACATGTTTGATATAAAATTACCCAATGAATACACAACGACATGTTTGGCAGGAGTATGCTTATCTTGTATGACCTCCATGGGTTGAAGTACATGGGGATGAGAACCTATCACATGATCTACCCCCTGAGTTATCATCCAATCTGCCAAGTCCCGTTCCGAACGCTCAGGCAACGAACGATATTCTATCCCCCAATGCATACACGCTATAATGACATCGGGCATCATGCGGCGCGCCTTAAGAATATCTTTCTTAATTTGTTCCCGGTCAATGTAGTTCACCACATTGGGCGGAGTGACTTCAATGCCGTTTGTTCCATAAGTATAATTGAGCAGAACAATACGAAAATGATTCTTTTCTATCAACAAGGGATAGCCCTCATCCCGTTTGCCCTTATTTACATAAGTGCCCGCATGTGGAATATGCAAGGAGTCCAGCATCAGAATGGTGCGTTCCAATCCTTTTTTCCTTCGGTCAAGACAATGATTATTCGCTGTAAGCAACACATCAAAACCGGCCTCTTTAACAGCATACAAATATTCATCGGGAGCACTAAACGCCGGATAACCGCTATAGGGCTTGCCACCCAATGTCACTTCCAGATTGGCAACAGCCAAGTCTGCCGCACTTATCTCATCTTTTACATGCTTGAAACAAGACGAATAATCATAGGATGTCCCTACACGGGCAGCCTCTATTTGTGCCTGATGCTGCATCAGGTCTCCCACAAACAACAAGGTTATTTTCTCTTGCGCAGTAAGCGAAAGACTAAAGCACAAGCTGAACAGTATAAAGAGCTGCCGCATATTAAATGTATGATTTACAACGTTAATAATCGGCAAGATAAAGAGAATATTCGGAAAAGCCAAAGATACCGGTGAAAAACGATATTACAGGCTTACTATTTCCTGCAAGATGCCGACCGCTGTTTCTACTGTTTCCACATTCTTTATCACCATACTGCGTTTACCATTCTGCTCACGAAGATTGCAATAACGGGGATTCTTTCCCATGTAATCAATCACTTTTCCAAAGGCTGCACTCTGATAGTAAGGACTGTCAGGATTACTCACAAAGAACAGCGTCATTCGTCCGGCTTTCAGGAAAACTTTCTCTGCACCCAAGCGTTTTGCCATCCGGCGCAAAGGAACAATGCGAAGCAGTTCCTGACCTTCGCGCGGAACTTTCCCGAAACGGTCTTCCAAACGGGATTTGAATGCCAACACATCTTTATCCAGCTCCAAGCCATCCAACTCACGATAAAGTAACATACGTTCGCTGCTGCTGGGAATGTATTCATTGGGAAACAATAATTCCAAATCACTTTCCACCTGACACTCATCCACAAAGTTTTCACCACTTATTTTTTCCTCACCTGCCGCTTGCAGCTCTTCAGCATAAAGGTCTGCAAATTCATCCTCTTTCAGCTCTTTCACAGCCTCAGCCAAAATCTTCTGATAAGTTTCGTATCCCAAATCGGCAATGAAACCACTTTGTTCGGCACCCAACATATTACCTGCTCCACGGATATCAAGATCCTGCATGGCAATGTGAATTCCACTACCCAAATCACTAAAGTTCTCTATGGCCTGCAGACGACGTTTGGCTTCGGGAGTCAACGAAGTGAGTGGAGGAGCCAATAAATAGCAAAATGCTTTCTTATTGCTACGTCCCACACGTCCACGCATCTGATGCAAATCGCTCAACCCAAAATTCTGCGCCTGATTGATGATAATGGTATTGGCATTGGGGATATCAATTCCACTTTCGATAATGGTAGTCGCCAGCAGCACATCATAATCATAGTTCACAAAGTCGAAAATAATCTTCTCAAGTTTTTCCGGCTCCATCTGTCCATGACCGATGCAAACACGGCAGTCCGGGATGTTTCGTTTAATCATTGCTTCCAGCTCCACCAGGTTCTGTATCCTATTGTTTACAAAAAATACCTGACCGTTACGACTCATCTCGAAGTTGATAGCCTCAGTGATAATTTCTTCATTGAATGTATGCACCTCGGTCTGGATGGGGTAGCGGTTGGGGGGAGGAGTCTGTATCACAGAAAGGTCGCGCGCACCCATCAGTGAAAACTGCAAAGTACGCGGAATAGGGGTAGCCGTCATGGTCAGAGTATCAACATTGACTTTTATCTGGCGAAGTTTCTCTTTTACGCTGACTCCGAACTTCTGCTCCTCATCTATAATCAGTAGCCCCAAATCCTTGAACTTAATGCTTTTGCCAATAATTTTATGCGTACCAATCAGAATATTAATCTTGCCTTCTCCCAATTCTTTCACGATGCGGGAACTGTCTTTGGCACTACGAGCCCGACTCAGATAATCCACTTTACACGGAAAATCCTTCAATCGTTCACGGAAAGTCTGAAAGTGCTGATAAGCCAATACGGTAGTCGGTACAAGTACCGCCACTTGTTTGTTGTCCGTCACAGCCTTAAAAGCAGCACGCACTGCTATTTCCGTTTTTCCAAAACCAACATCCCCGCACACCAGACGGTCCATCGGACGTTCGCTTTCCATATCAGCCTTTACATCCTGAGTTGTCTTCAGCTGGTCGGGAGTATCCTCATAAATAAAACTGGCCTCCAGCTCATGCTGCAAAAAGCTGTCGGGAGTATAGCTGAAGCCCTTCTCCTGCTTTCGCTGAGAGTATAACTTAATCAAATCACGGGCAATATCTTTAATCTTGGTCTTGGTGCGTTCCTTCATTTTCTCCCAAGCACCGGTACCCAGTTTATTGAGGCGCGGAGTTTCTCCTTCCTTCCCTTTATACTTGGAAATCTTGTGCAAGGAATGAATAGACACAAAGACGACATCCTCATTTTGATAAACCAACTTGATAACCTCTTGCGTGGTATCGCCGTTGGGGATACGCACCAGCCCGGCAAACTTCCCTACTCCATGGTCAATGTGCACAACATAATCTCCCGGTTCAAATTGGCTCAACTCTTTTAATGTCAGTGCCACTTTGCCGCTACGGGCCTTGTCACTCCGAAGGTTATATTTATGAAAGCGGTCGAATATCTGATGGTCGGTAAAAAAACAGCTCCGAAGAGTATTATCGCTAAATCCTTCGTGCAATGTCTTATTGACCGGAGTGAATGCTATTTTATCTCCCCGCTCCTCAAAAATATCTTTCAACCGCTTAGCCTGTTTTTCACTGTCCGTACATATATATAATGTATAGCCATGTTCCAGATAATCGGTAAACGTACTGCTTACCAAATCAAAGTTCTTGTGAAAAATCGGTTGCGCACTTGTATCAAAGGGCAAAGTGGCCTGCGGAGTACCCGTAGGCTTATTCCCAAATTCTATTCTTTTGAACTCTAACGCACGAACTGCAAACTCTGAACCATCAATCAACTTTGTCTCCAAACTCATCAATTCTGTCTTCTCCCCTTCATAAGCAGCCAAAGCCTGTGGAGAGAGCGCCTCATCTCTGACGGATTGGATTCTTTCGCGTACCCACAGGAAATCCTTCATTGCCAATACGGTATCCTTTGGTATAAACTCAAAAAAAGAAACACCGTTCCTGTCCGTCGCCTTTGTCAGTTCCGGCACAATGGCTATGCTTTGCTTCTTTTCCTTCGAGAGCTGATTCTCCACTTCAAAAGTGCGGATACTATCCACCTCGTCACCAAAGAAATCGATGCGATAAGGATATTCAGAAGCAAAAGAAAAAACATCGATAATGCTTCCTCTTACTGCATATTGCCCCGGCTCATACACATAATCCACATGCTCAAACCCATAGCCGGTAAGCACTTCTGCAATAAACTCAGTATCCACATGTTCACCTACACTCAGCTTCAATGTTTTATCAGTCAGTTCTTCTTGTGAAACAACCTTTTCGGCAAGAGCATCGGGATAGGTTACAACACACAAAGTATCACCTTTCTGCAAACGGCTCAATACTTCCGTGCGAAGAATCTCATTTGCCGCATCCTTTTGCCCGTATTTGATGGCACGACGATATGAAGAAGGAAAGAATAAAATATTCTCTTCTCCATTTACTTGCGTCAAGTCATGATAAAAATAACCTGCCTCTTCCTGATCTCCCAATATAAAAACAAACGTCTGTTTATTTTCTCTGATAAAGGAGGAAATAAATAAAGGTGTCGCTGAAGCATGTAAGCCTCCCAGGAAAATAGTCCTCACCGAGGAATCTTCCAATAACGCAGCCAATCCCGCAGTATTCGGGTGTCCGGCATATATACGTTGTAATTCCGAAATGTCCATATCTTCGTTTAAGATGGGAACAAAATTAGAGAATTTTCTTATTACTTCCTCTAATTATAGCCAACTATTTAAGATTTTACTTACTTTTGTGACTCAATGTTTAAATCATGGAAACAAAAGTAATAAGCACAATTAAAGGACACGCACGTGTAGATGTAGCCGATGTGCTACGCGGATTGGCAGTAATGGGAATCATCATTCTGCACTCCATTGAGCATTTTAATTTCTATTCATTTCCAGATACAACCACGCAGAGTGACTGGCTCAACTTTACGGACAAAGCAATCTGGAATGGATTATTCTTCATGTTCGGCGGAAAGGCATATGCCGTATTTGCCCTTCTCTTCGGCTTTAGTTTTTTTATTCAGAACGATAATCAGCGCATGCGCGGCAACGATTTCCGATTACGTTTCTGCTGGCGGCTCATCCTGTTATTCTTAATAGGCAATATCAATGCCAGCTTCTTCACCGCGGAAGTGCTGGTACTTTATTCACTGGTAGGTTTTATCCTGCCCCTCACCTGCCGTCTGAAAGACAAATGGGTATTCCTTCTCGCTTGCGTGCTATTGATACAGCCTTTGCCACTTTACTATGTAATACGTGCCTGCCTGGACCCGTCTTTCATTACTCCGGCCATTCCCACCCGCAGCTTTTGGGATGCCACCTTTGCCGTACAAAGTCATGGTTCGTTTTTGGAAACAGTCCGGGTGAATTTATGGGAAGGACAAATAGCCAGTCTTGCCTGGGCATGGGATCACGGACGTGTATTCCAAACGGCAGCTTTGTTTTTGTTGGGTATGTTAATCGGACGACGCGGACTATTCCAAAAAGAGAACTTGAAGGTATGGAATAAAATACTTGCCGGTGCACTTATCGCATTCTTTCCTTTATACGGATTAGGCAATATGTTGCCGGCATTCATTGTCAATAAATCAATATTGACCCCTTTATCACTTATCATCACCTCGCTTTCTAACTTCTCATTCATGTTGGTATTGGTTTCGGGAGTTATCTTTGCATTCTATAATACAAATATGCATTATCTTTTAATGAAAATCACTCCATACGGAAAGATGAGTCTTACCAACTATATTACTCAAAGCATAGTAGGTTCTATGTTATACTATAACTGGGGATTTGCTCTTCACAACCAATGTGGCATCACTGTCAGTTGCCTGGCGGGTATCGCATTCTTCATCTTGCAGTTTACATTCTGCCGCTGGTGGATGAGCCATCATTCACACGGACCGATGGAATACATATGGAAACGTGCCACTTGGCTGAAATGAGAACTTAAAAGGGCTTCCGGTTGTTTTACACATAAATAGAAATATAACTTATGGCTAATATGCATAATGAAATAGAATACGTTTTCAATTTACTCGAAAATCATCGTTTGAAAGAAGCATTGGTACAAATCCATGCCATGGCCAGCCAATGTTCCAGCTGGCAGCTGCGTACTGACGTAGAAACACTGCAAACGACATACGATCTGATGTTGCAATACAACGCAAAGGGCATAAAAGATCCCAAACAAAAGGATATGTATAATAAAATATTCCGATCGGCTTACGAAATGGCAGAACGGACACATATCATGAAAAACAGTACATCTTCTTTTGCTTTATATTATGATTTGATACGCACTTATGAGCACGCTAAACCGCATACTCTTTCCGAGCTGCAAATGCAATTGGAAGCCTATACGGAAGATGCAGCGACAGCTCCTCTGATTTACAGTGATGCCAATCGCTGTAAATCAGAATTGGCAGGAATACGCGAACGTCATGAAAAAGCACTCAACGAGTTATTCGAAAGAACCTGGGTTTCTTTATATTGGACGGAAGCCGAAGCACAGGAAGCCCAGACACTGCTCAATTCACTTCTGGTACCGGTCAATGATCTTTGCGTCTTCATCAGTGCCGTCACGATGAGCCAATCCAGAATTTTTGATATACGAAAATATATGCTGCTCCTCGAAGCGTATAATCACCCTGATCCTATGGTGAACCAACGTGCTATCGTAGGTATAGTGATAACTGCACTTTTCCATGAACATCGTATCATGATGTATCCCGAAGCACGTGCAAAGCTCTCACTACTCAATGAAGATGCTGATTTTATTAAGAACCTGCATACCATACAGATTCAATTGCAGCTTTCACGCGAGACACAGAAAATAGACAGGAAGATGCGGGAAGAAATCATTCCCGAAATGATGAGAAATCCGCGCATTGGGAACGCCAACAAAATCGGGTTCGATGAAACAGAAGACTCCGATGATCTTAACCCGGAATGGGAAAACTGGATTGACAAATCGGGCATTACTGACAAATTACGTGAAATGGGCGAATTGCAAATGGAGGGAGCTGATGTTTATATGAGCACATTCTCTCAACTAAAGCAGTTCCCTTTTTTCCGCCAAATGTCACATTGGTTCTATCCTTTCGACCGCCAATTTCCCGATATTGTTACCATATTTGGAGATAATGAAGAAAAGAGAATGTCCTTATTGGACATTATACTCAATAGCGATTCCTTCTGCAATTCAGATAAATATTCTTTCTGTTTCAGCTTGATACAAATGCCTGAATCACAAAGAGAGCTGATGATACATCAGATGAACGAGCAAAGCTCTGTATCGCAAGAACAGCTGGAACAGATAACAAAGATGACGAAGTCCACCTTGAAAAAAGAGAATATCAGTCGCCAGTATATTCATGATTTATATCGCTTCTTCAAATTATGGTCTCGCCGTTCCGAAGAAAAAGACATCTTCGAAAGCCGCTTTGAACTGTGGAAATATAACAGCCTTAAAAAAGCAATAACCCAACCTGAAGAACTGAAAAAGTTGGCAGATTATTTCTTCCAAAAAGATTATATGGAGGAAGCATTCCAGCTATACAGCATCCTGCTTGAAGAGAATAAAACCAACTCCGAGTTATGGCAGAAAGCCGGTTATTCCCTCCAGAAATTGGGAAATTACGATAAAGCGTTGAGTTATTATAAACAAGCTGATATCATTGCCCCGGATGCCTTATGGACTAACCGTCATCTGGCCTTGTGTTACCATAAGCTGGGCATGCCTGAACAGGCATTGCAATACTTCAAAAAAGTAGAAATTGTTCAGCCCGACAATTTAAACCTGTCCTTACAGATTGGTCAATGTCTGGTAGCCTTGAAAAGATACGAAGAGGCTTTGGGGTACTTCTTTAAAGTGGAATACCTGGAAAAAAATCCCAATAATGCACGCCGTGCTATCGGCTGGTGTTCATTTGTTATCGGCAAATATGAAGAAGCACGTAAATATTATGATCTACTGCTTCAGGCTACCAAGCCCAAAATGCAAGACTGGATGAATGCAGGACATTTATACTATACATTAGGAAATATCGAAACGGCTATCAACTATTATCAAAAAGCACAGAGTATGTGCGAAGACCGTAACATGTTCCTTACCTTCTATTTGGAAGACAAAAAATACCTTATTGAAAAAGGATTTTCGGAAGAAGATATCTATATCCTATTGGATGAACTACTTTAATGACTTATAAGACAATTCGATACGAGACAGAAGTTTTGTATAATTATACAGGACTTCTATCTTTATCGGAGATTCATCATCCAATCTATAGTTAGCATGCACGTTATAAGTCTCAGCACCATGATTTACACAACGTCCGATATCATTGGGCAAAACTGTATCTACCCTGAAATCTCCCAAGTTTAGTAAAAAATAGAAAAAGCCATCCAAGCCATCACTATCCATTACATAAGCCTGTATATTCAAATTTGCCCGATAATTAATATGATTATCATAATTATAATAACTATGACACACATAAGTACTGTCATTTAATTCATGATGTGAGGTAATGGATTCCATCAGTTTTCCATCATCACCAAATATATATTTCGTACAGACGCGTTTTAAGAAATCATTTCCTTCCACTCCAAAATAGTCCGACTTGATACACAATGTATCAGCTCCGTATTCATAAGTCGAAGTCTTAAAAACATCCCATGTTTCCGAACCTCTTTTCAACAAACAACGTGTACGACTTTCTATCGCCTTGCCTTTAGCCATTTTAAAAGTTACCGAGCAAAGCTTATTTCCCGAATGAAGGCAATCCATTTTTCCTATGGTTACCTTATCGCCCGCATACACTATCGGAGTATCACCATAACGTATTATTCTGCCGTCACCATCATACTCTATATCCGATATAACCTCTTCTTCTTCTGTCAGGTCAGTTACTTTTGCTATAAGTGTTTCGTCTTTATTTTCTTTACAACTCAAGTTTGCAAACAGTAAGAAGCTCACTACAATATATTTTACAATCGCTTCAATTTTCATACTTCAATCATCCTATCTGTGCAAATAAAACAAAAAATATTAGAACTATGCACAATTTGGATGATTTTAACTCAACTTCTTTTTATCCCTTCTGTTGTAGATTGCAATTATAAAAGAAATAAGAATATATGGAATGGGTAATACATCTATTAAGACAACATTCAGAACTGGCTATTTTTCTCACTATTGCCGCAGGATTCTGGATTGGTAAAATCAAAGTAGGACAATTCAGTCTGGGAATCGTCACCAGCGTACTTTTGGTCGGAGTACTGGTAGGTCAACTCAACATCACCATTGAAGAGCCGGTCAAATCGGTTTTCTTTCTACTATTTTTATTTGCCATCGGTTACAAAGTGGGACCGCAATTCTTTCGTGGATTAAAAAAAGACGGCTTGCCACAAGTGGGATTTGCCGTCTTAATGTGCGTTGGCTGTTTGGTTATAACCTGGATTTTAGCACTTATAATGGGATATAATGCAGGCGAAGCAGCCGGATTACTGGCAGGTGCACAAACCATTTCTGCTGTTATCGGAGTAGCAGACGACACCATCAATGGCTTAAACATCAGCACAGAGCAGAAAAACAATATGATAAATATTATTCCCGTAGCCTATGCTGTTACCTATATCTACGGAACTGCAGGGTCAGCATGGGTACTCTCTTCTTTGGGTCCGAAAATGTTGGGCGGACTGGAAAAAGTAAAAGCTGCCTGTAAAGAACTGGAAGCAAAAATGGGAACGAGTGAGGCCGATGAACCCGGCTTCGAACATGCTCGCCGACCGGTCGTATTCCGTGCTTATACCATAGAAAACGATTGGTTTGGAAACGGTAAAACGGTAGAGCAACTCGAATCTTACTTTATTTCGCAAGGGAAAAGGCTGTTTGTTGAAAGAATGAGGCATAATCATACCATTATTAACGAAATTCTTCCGGGACAATTATTACAAAAAGGTGACGAAGTAGTATTAAGTGGACGTCGTGAATTTGCCATAGGAGAAGAAGATTGGATTGGCGAAGAAGTGATAGATCCCCAGTTGCTTGATTTCCCTGTAGAGGTATTGCCGGTCATGATACATAAGAAACCGTATGCCAACCGAAAACTTGAATTCATTCGTAAGCAACCTTTCATGCATGGAGTGAGTGTAAGACGCATCAAACGTGCGGGTATTGATATTCCCGTGTTTGCCCAAACCATGGTCGATTCAGGTGATACATTAGAATTGGTAGGACTGAAGAAAGAAGTAGAAACAGCTGCTAAGCAATTAGGATATATCGACCGGCCTACCAATGCTACCGATATGGTATTTGTCGGCATCGGCATCTTAATAGGAGGAGTTATCGGCGCCTTGGCCATTCACATAGGCGGAGTTCCCATCAGTCTCAGCACAAGTGGAGGAGCACTGATTGCAGGTCTGGTATTCGGATGGTTGCGCAGTAAACACCCCACATTCGGACAAATTCCGGAATCCTCTCTATGGGTATTGAATAATGTAGGATTGAATATGTTTATAGCCGTCGTAGGAATCTCTGCAGGTCCCAGTTTCATCCAAGGACTGAAAGAAGTAGGACCGATGCTTTTTATTATCGGCATCCTTGCCACTTCATTGCCTTTATTGCTAGGACTGATATTGGCCCGATATGTATTTCACTTCCATCCTGCACTGGCATTGGGATGCACAGCCGGAGCGCGAACTACCACTGCTGCACTGGGAGCTATTCAGGAAGCAGTAGACAGTGAGACCCCATCGCTCGGCTATACCGTGACCTACGCCGTGGGGAACACCCTTCTCATTATTTGGGGAGTAGTCATTGTTTTATTAATGTAATCATCTAAACCTTATAACATTATGGAATATTTAAGCGATAAGAGCAGCGTAGCGAAAATGGACAAGAACTTGGAAAAAATCAGTCCGTTTGAGCTCAAGAACCGTTTGATAGAAATGGCAGATGAAAGTGTGAAGAAGATGGCACACGTCATGCTGAATGCCGGCAGAGGAAACCCCAACTGGATTGCCACCGAAGCTCGTGAAGCCTTCTTCATTTTGGGATCTTTTGCCATTGCAGAATCTCGACGTGTCATGGATATGCCTGAAGGAATAGCCGGTATTCCTCAGAAAGAAGGTATTGCCCAACGGTTTGAGCTGTGGCTGAAAACCCATGAAGGCGAACCGGGAATCGGTCTGTTGAAGCGTACTTATAATTATATGTTGATGGAACATGCAGTCGATCCTGATTCCTTAGTACATGAGTGGGCCGAAAGTATGGCAGGCAACCAATATCCGATGCCTGACCGTATCCTGAAGTATACGGAAATACTTGTACGCGACTATCTGAATCGGGAAATGTGTGACGGACGTCCCCCTCAAGGCAACTTTGACCTTTTTGCCACCGAAGGCGGTACGGCAGGCATGTGCTATGTATTCGATTCGTTAGAAGAAAACTTCCTATTGCACCGCGGAGACAGCATCGCTTTGATGGTTCCTGCCTTTACTCCATACATCGAAATACCCGAACTGACTCGTTACGATTATGACGTACTGAACATCAGCGCTGACACGATAGACGAAAACGGCTTGCACACCTGGCAATACAAAGTAGAGGATATCAACAAGTTGCGTGACCCGAAGTACAAAGCCCTGTTTGTAATTAACCCGAGCAATCCGCCCAGCTACGAGCTGAACAAGGAATGTGTAGATGCCATCAAAGACGTAGTAAATCGTTGGAATCCAAACCTGATGATAATAACAGATGATGTCTATGGAACTTTTGTTCCCGGATTTAGAAGTCTGTTGGCAGATTTACCGTTCAATACCATCTGCGTATATTCATTCTCGAAGTATTTCGGAGCTACGGGATGGCGCATAGCCGTCAATGCCATCCACGAAAATAATGTATTCGACAAGCTGATTGCCGCTTTACCCCGTAAACGCAAAAGTGAACTTGCCAAACGATACGGTTCTTTGACTACAGATGTAGAAAAGATGAAATTCATTGACCGCATGGTGGCCGACAGCCGTCAGGTTGCTCTAAACCACACCGCCGGACTGTCACTTCCACAACAAATGCAAATGTCATTGTTTGCTGCTTTCTCATTGCTTGATAAAGAGGATAAATATCGTCATGCCATGCTTAACCTGATTCATAGCAGACTGAAAGCATTATGGGATAATACCGGATTTATTTTACCCGATGACCCGCTTCGTGCCGGATATTATTCGGAAATAGATATGCTGGTATGGGCAAAGAAATTCTATGGCGATGATTTCGTCCATTACCTGAAATCAACATATAATCCACTAAATGTGGTCTTTCGTCTGGCAACAGAAACCGGATTGGTAGTGCTGAACGGAGGGGGATTCGACGGACCTGAATGGAGCATACGAGTCTCTTTAGCCAATCTTAATGAGAAAGATTACATCAAAATAGGGCTGAGCATTCGCAGAATCCTGAATGAATATGCCGAAAAATGGAAGAGTGGAAACAAGTCTTAAGGCTAATAAAAAAGCGAGGAAGGTATATCACAAATGCACACCTCCCGGCGACTTGACCGGGCTCATCAAATGGGGTGACGGGAAGCTGGAAGAGTATGCCGATGGCAGCAGCCATACTTATACCATCCGCCCCATACCGTGGTGGTGGAAATGAATGGTGTGGAAGAAGTGGACTTTTTAAGTTCTGATGCCATACGTAACTTATCCTTCCTGCACAAAAAACATATGCGCAGAAGGGTTATTCCCAATGGCTCGGTAGTCTTATCATTTTGTCATCCTGAGCGTAGTGAAGGAAGTGTTTACATCTACTTTATGTTAACAGATTCTTCGCAAAGCTCAGAATGGCAGAACTAAATGATAGCATTGTCAATGTTTTGACTTTATCCTATAGCCTAAACTTGCAGAAGTTCCCCTGTGATTATCAACGGAAACACTTCCCGGAGTATAATGTTACTTCAATCTTCCTCTAGATTTTTCAAAACCTATCATTGGAGTATCTATTACTTTATTCTTAAATCCATTAATGTAAAAACTACTACAATCATTTAATTTAATAATAATTTTATTTTTATTCTTATTTATATTCCACCCATCAACATGCAAAGTATTCAAAAACGACTTATTCTTATTTTTCGTAAAGAAATCAAATAACCATTTATCCAAATCCATTAATTCAGCATAAGAATAATCACATTCCACAAATGAAACATAATTCAAATCAATTCTTTTAGATAAATCCTTTTTAACGAAATCCTTATCGGACTCTTTAGTTAAAAAAAATGACCACCTTATCATCTTTTACATAAGCTCCTCCAAAATAATCAGGATACAAAATAGAAACACCATCTAACCCACGGGCAGAAACATCTTCAAATGAATTAATCAAATCCGTATACATGGAAGTTAAACTTCTTTGTTCCATATTTTGAGTAGTGTTGTTACTCTCTTTATTTATAGAAGAATCAGAACAGGAGAAAAAAAGAACTCCCATAAACAATAATAACAATAACCTTTCCATAGTATATCCTATTTTAAGATTTATATTACTCTATAAATTAAGCAAACAGAATTAAAGCCAACAAATAAAATAACTTATTTAACACCCCAAATACACATTATTAATCAGGTGGATTTTCATCATTAAGATAAATTTTCTGAAGAAGGAATCACTATTGTATGTGTGAAAAAACGTATGTACGGAAGGGTTGTTCCCAATGGTTCAGTAGTCCTGTCATTTTGTTAACCGTAGGGGTGAGGTTATCCGGGGAATTGGGCTTTTAGCGAAAAACGGTCATGTCATGCTCTAGATTATGCTGATGTAAGATGAAAATGTGATAATTTGGACAAATAAATTCTGTTTTTCTTGCTTGTATTGTTTTTTTTTATAAGATTGCAACATCTTAAACTAATATGGGAAAAATAAATCCTCCTCATTTAAATTAAGGTGGCTTTATAGATGAATTAATAGAGTATCTAGATTATTTTATTATGAGGAAAAATGAACATATATCATATTTAAATAATGAATATCCTTCTGTTAGGATAATGAATGTTTGTGGAAAAATATTTGCCTGCAATTGAAAAAATATATCATGTTATTAAATAGAGATGAGCTATATGAGAAACTAGAAACTGCTATACTTAATCTTCCAAAGAGAACTTTTTTAAATTATCGTGAACCATTAAATATTAGATTGTATGAAAAAGATTAAGACTTTAGAAAAAATTCGTTTGTCTGACAAGACAATAAAAAAATGAAGGAACAGGCTTCTTCCCTCCTTCATGCTTTTATGAGACAACAGGTCCAGAAGGATGCCTTTTCCCTGATCCTAATATGAATTATGGCAGTGGTTCCCCACTTCCACCGAGTTGTACATGTGGGTGCTCTGGTTGTATTTGGGATGATGATGGTACTGGCTTTTCTCTTGGCATGAATATGAATAAAATCGGATAAATTATGAAAAAGACATGGTTGATATGCTTGGTTCTGGCTTCGTTTGTATGCGGATGTCAGAGTAAGAAGGAAAGTAATGCTGTCCTTTTTGAGAAATTCTTAGATAAGAATGTTGCGTCATTCGCCAAGGTCATGGCAGAAAGCGGAGTCGATACAATACAGGCCAAAAAGTATTGCAGATGTGTGTTTACCCAGCTGTATGGCATTGACTCTACATTCTTCAAACTTCCTAACGATAGTATCAATAGCCTAATCGATAAACATAGTCTATTGATAGAAGAGAAATGTGGAAATCTGAAGAAATGATTATCACTATTATTCCGCTCTACAGTCGGAAATCGGTTTCTCTCGTCATCCTTTCATTATCCGTTGAAACGTCCTGTTGATGGGGGGGGGCCGGTAGTGAATAGGGACCCTACATTGTCCCCTCAGTCTCCTTTCAGCCTCCTTTCATTCGTAATACTTTTGGGGGCGTGACACAAATACTGAAGGCAGATTTGAAAGGACGTGATAAGCCTGGCTGAAAGGAGGATGAAAGGGTATCCTTACATTATTAACCGTCTGATTATATGAATGTTTTGATTAAAATGTAAGGATGAACGGAGAACGAGAATAACTGACTTGGTGAGGGGGAGTGATGCAATCTACCCTTACACAAAAAGATGCCGAGCTTTGCTTAAAACCTCAAGGCCTTTTGGCAACGCGTATATACGCATCGGGTCACGCGTACGTACGCGTAAGCCTATACATATATATGGATATCCGATGGTGTGAAATATAAGGAATCTATTGTTAACTTCTTAAATACTGTTCTCATGAAGACATTTTTAAATTATTTATTTGTGTTATGTCCGTCCATTGTCATATATGGGTGCAGTAATGACGACAAAGATATGGTAATTTGTCCATATCCTTCCTTTGAATGTGAAAATGCAAAAGGAGATTTGATATATGACACAGAAAATAAACAATAGGAAATTCATCTTGCGCCTGATGGTGAAACTCTTATTTCTTCAATAGAAGACCACGGCTCTCATGTTTGGGGACCGCTATCGACTCAATTGGCCGTTACGGTCACGGGAAATGGAAATGGCAGCTTCTTCATGTTCGGTTTGAATTTTCTTCGCATAACTTCCATTACAGGAATTACCTGTATATTTCTCGCTACAGAATTCTTTTCATAGCCTAAATGGGCATCCATTTTACCTTCAAGCATTTTCTCCAATACCTGGGCATGTAGTTGCTTCAGGAAATTGCTTACATCGTTCTGTCTTAAACCGGCTAAGGAACTCCTTGCTTAATACCTCATCAGGCACTGCTTGATTCTTTGCTTTCATAATTTTCTTCATTTTGCAAATCTATAAAATAAAAAATACGGAACTCAAGCTGAATCCCGTATTTCACATTTACACAAAATATTTTATAGTGCCAAAAAAGGATTGAATACTAAAAAAATCACTTTTTCAGCATCCTCGCTCATTACGACACACCTTCTTTATACCTCTATCTTGAAAAAATTATCTCGGAGACATATTATTCTCCATACATACGTGCACGCATTTCCTTAATATGATCCGAAGTGATGTATTCATCATATTCCATCATCTTATCGATAATACCGTTCGGAGTTAATTCAATGATACGGTTGGCAACCGTTTCGATAAATTCATGGTCATGAGAAGCGAACAATATATTTCCTTTATAACTCTTCAAGTTATTATTGAAAGCTTGAATAGACTCCAAGTCCAAGTGGTTGGTAGGTGTATCAAGAATCAGACAGTTGGCATTGCGCAACTGCATACGGGCAATCATACAACGCATCTTCTCGCCTCCAGAAAGAACATTCACTTTTTTCAGCACTTCTTCACCCGAGAACAACATACGCCCTAAGAAACCTTTCATATAGACTTCGTTTCCTTCACCAAACTGACTTAACCAATCTACCAGATTTAAATCGCATTCAAAAAAATCAGTATTATCCAACGGCAAATAAGCAGTGGTTATTGTTACTCCCCAGTCGAATTTACCGGCTTGCGGCTTACGGTTTCCATTAATGATTTCAAAAAGAGCAGTCATGGCACGAGGGTCACGGCTCAAGAATACAATCTTATCCCCTTTTTCAACATTAAAGTTCACGTCATTAAACAAGACCACTCCATCTTCTGTCTCGGCACGCAACCCCGACACTTCTAGAATTTGGTTTCCCGGTTCACGGTCGGGAGTAAAGATAATACCCGGATATTTACGAGAAGACGGTTTAATTTCTTCTACATTCAGTTTCTCCAACATCTTCTTGCGACTGGTAGTCTGTTTACTCTTTGCCACATTCGCACTAAAACGACGGATAAACTCTTCCAATTCCTTTTTCTTCTCTTCAGCTTTTGCCTTTTGGTTCTGCTGCTGACGAAGTGCCAACTGACTGGACTCGTACCAGAAACTATAATTACCGGCAAACATATTCACTTTGCCAAAGTCAATATCAACCGTATGTGTACAAACAGAGTCAAGGAAGTGACGGTCATGACTCACCACCAATACGGTATGCTCAAAGTTGGACAAATATTCTTCCAGCCATGTCACTGTGTCCATATCCAAATCATTGGTCGGCTCATCAAGCAACAAGTTATCCGGATTTCCGTAAAGAGCCTGTGCCAACATAACACGCACCTTTTCTTTACCACTCAAGTCACCCATCTTCATATAATGCTTGTCCTCCTTGATACCAAGTCCGCTCAACAGCATAGCCGCATCGCTTTCGGCATTCCAGCCATCCAATTCAGCAAATTTCTCTTCCAACTCGGATACCTTCAAACCATCCTCATCCGTAAAATCGGTCTTGGCATACAGTTCTTCGCGCTGCTTCATAATATCCCATAATACTGTATGCCCCATCATAACCGTGTCCATTACAGTATATTCATCAAATTTGAAGTGGTCCTGACTCAATACGGACAGGCGTTCCCCCGGCCCCAGTGTCACAGACCCTTTAGTCGGTTCCAGTTCACCTGAAATTGCTTTCAGAAAAGTAGATTTTCCGGCACCGTTTGCACCGATTACTCCATAAATATTGCCATTGGTGAACTTCATATTCACATCATTATACAATACTCTTTTACCAAATTGAATGGCTAAGTTTGAAACTGTAATCATCCTTATATACCTTAGTTTATATATTATTTCGATTTTTGAAAGTGCAAAGGTAGGCATTTTAATTCAGAAAAGTATGCCAGTGTGACATATTTTCCCTACTTTTGCAAAATATTTGAGACAGGGAAACAACTAGGCACGAAATTTGTTAGCAATAAATTAACCTAAAAACCCTGACTGATTATGAGTAAGAATAAGAAAAACAAAAAGTTTAATAAGAATATGAACCCAACAGAGAAAAACCAACCTCAGGATGAGGAAGTTTTGAAAAACCAAGAAAAGACAGAAGAAGCTGCTCTTGACGAAGAGACTCAGAAGGAAGCAGCAGAAGAGCTATCTGCCGAAGAAAAGGTAAATAAGGATTTGGCTGACGCTCAAAAGACCATAGAAGAACAACATGATAAGTATTTACGTCTTTCTGCCGAGTTCGATAATTACCGCAAGCGTACCATGAAGGAAAAAGCAGAGTTAATTAAAAACGGTGGTGAAAAAACAATCTCTGCCATCCTGCCTATTCTAGATGATTTGGAACGCGCTTTGAATATTTCAGAGACCTCGGACGATGTAAAAGCAATGCGCGAAGGTATCGAACTGATTTATAACAAATTCTTAAAGGTATTAAATCAGGAAGGACTTCAGAAGATAGAAACTGACGGCAAAGATTTTGATACCGATTACCATGAAGCCATTGCATTGGTTCCCGCACCATCTGAAGAACAAAAAGGAAAAATTCTGGACTGTGTTCAAACAGGCTATAAGCTGAATGATAAAGTAATCCGCCACGCCAAAGTTGTAGTGGCTCAATAAAATAGTATCATAAAACAACATGGCAAAAAGAGACTATTACGAAGTGCTGGAAGTGGACAAGACAGCCACTATTGATGTTATAAAGAAAGCATACCGCAAGAAAGCGATACAATATCATCCTGATAAAAATCCGGGAGATAAAGAAGCTGAAGAGAAATTCAAAGAAGCAGCCGAAGCATACGATGTGCTAAGCAATCCCGACAAACGTGCCCGCTACGACCAGTTCGGTCACGCCGGTATGAGTGGAGCTGCCGGTGGCGGTTTTGAAGGATTCGGACAAGGTATGTCTATGGACGATATTTTCTCTATGTTCGGCGATATATTCGGAGGACGTAGTGGAGGTTTCGGAGGATTCAGTGGTTTCGGTGGAGGCGGACGTGCCTCTCAACGCAAATTCCGTGGTTCGGACTTACGTGTTAAGGTCAAACTGAGCTTAAAAGAAATTTCTACGGGAGTAGAAAAAAAATTCAAACTGAAGAAATATGTAGCATGTGATCACTGCCACGGCTCAGGCGCCGAAGGTGAAGGAGGTACGGAAACTTGTCCTACATGTCATGGAACAGGTAGCGTGACACGTACTCAACAAAGTATCTTCGGTATGGTGCAATCACAAAGTGTATGCCCCCAATGTAACGGTGAAGGTAAAATCATCAAAAACAAATGCAAGGTTTGTTCGGGTGAAGGCATCGTATATGGCGAAGAAGTGGTGGAAGTTAAAATTCCTGCCGGAGTAGCCGAAGGTATGCAACTGACAGTAAACGGAAAAGGTAACGCCGGAAAGCACAACGGAGTACCGGGTGACTTACTTGTTGTCATTGAAGAAGAATCACATCCCGACCTGATTCGTGATGAAAATGATTTGATATACAACCTTCTATTGAGTATTCCTACAGCTGCATTGGGTGGAACTGTAGAAATTCCGACTATCGACAGTAAAGTAAAAGTAAAAATTGAAGCAGGAACTCAACCAGGCAAAGTGCTACGATTACGAGGTAAAGGATTGCCAAATGTAAACAGCTATGGATATAGTACAGGTACCGGCGATTTATTGGTTAATGTCAGTGTATACGTACCCGAAACACTGAACAAAGAAGAAAAGCAAATAATGGAGAAGATGCAGGAATCTGACAACTTCAAACCTAACCTGAGCATCAAGGAAAAGATATTCAAAAAGTTTAAAAACTTCTTTGATTAACTATCTCATAGCCGTTGTGCTATGACCAAAAAGTTACTTTCATCCACTATAGAGAAAATGTTTTCATCTTTACAGTGGATGAAAGTGTATTTTACCTCTTATATCTGCCCATTTTTATCATATACTATCACAACGGACAATAACTTTTACGATTATGACTTACGAAGAAACACTGGATTATTTATATAATAGTGCCCCCCTCTTCCAACACATAGGAAAGGATGCCTATAAAGAAGGATTGGAAAACACTTATCTTTTAGATGAATATTTCGAACATCCTCATCGCAAATTCCATACCATCCATATAGCCGGCACCAATGGAAAAGGTTCATGCTCACACACATTAGCAGCAATTCTACAATCTGCAGGATATAAAACAGGCCTCTATACATCTCCCCACCTAATTGATTTTCGTGAACGAATCCGCATCAACGGAACTCCGGTTTCTCAAAAGTTCGTAATTGACTTCGTTGAAAAGCACCGTACCTTCTTCGAACCGCTGCACCCCTCTTTCTTTGAGCTTACCACCGCTATGGCTTTCCATTATTTTGCTACTCAACAAGTGGATGTAGCCATTATTGAAGTGGGACTGGGCGGACGCTTGGACTGCACCAATATTATTCATCCCGATCTCTGTCTCATTACCAATATCAGTTTTGACCATATACAGTTTCTCGGTAATACGCTGGCAAAAATTGCCGGAGAAAAAGCCGGTATTATCAAAGAAAACACACCGATCATTATTGGTGAAACAACTCCCGAAACCAAACCTGTATTTATTGAACGCGCACAGAGTGTTCACGCCCCTATCCTATTTGCCGAAGAAGAACATCTCTTACAAAGTTCTTCTGTCAACGAAACCGGTGAACGAATTTATCAAACAACAGACTTCGCCGAACTAAAAGGAGAATTGGGAGGACTTTGCCAACTTAAAAACACCAACACACTGCTTTCTTCCATTCGCCAACTAAAAAAGATAGGCTACCACCTCACCGAAGAAAATGTGCGCGAAGGCTTTGCCCATGTTTCAAAACTGACAGGACTGATGGGACGTTGGCAGAAATTGGAAGAACACCCTGCATTGGTATGCGACACCGGACACAATGTAGGAGGCATTTCCTACATTGTGGAACAACTGAAACATCAAAAATATGACCGCCTGCACATTGTAATGGGCATGGTGAATGACAAAGACATCAGCGGAGTGCTTAGCATGATGCCCAAAGATGCCATTTATTATTTTACCCGTGCCGATGTAAAACGCGCCCTGCCGGAAAATGAGTTGCAAGCGTTAGCACAACAAGTCGGTTTGCAAGGTCAGAGTTACCCCAATGTTAAAGCAGCAGTTGAAGCAGCAAAACAACATTCCAGTGAAAAAGATTTTATTTTTGTCGGCGGAAGCAGCTTTATCGTAGCTGATTTATTAAAATTTCACGTTTAGCAAGTTCACTTTTCCACAAAAAGTTTGGGAATACCGAAGAAAATCTTTTTATTTGCAATAGTTTTGTACTTACTATAAAAAGATTTTCAATAATATGATAAACACATCAACTTCCGATGAGAATTTGTGCGGTCTGAAACGGACCGACTTTCAAAAAACAGTAGATGGGAAACAAACAGACCTTTTCATACTAAAGAATGAAAATGGAGTTGAAATAGCTGTCACTAATTACGGTGGTGCTGTCTTAGCTATAATGGCTCCCGATAAAAACGGCAAATTTGCTAATGTCATCCAAGGACATGATAGTATAGACCATGTAATCAACAGTCATGAACCTTTTTTGAGCACGTTAATAGGACGCTACGGTAATCGTATCGCAAACGGAAAATTTCTTTTAGATGGGCAGGAATACTCACTGACAATCAATAACGGACCAAACTCACTACACGGTGGACCAACCGGTTTCCACGCACGTGTTTGGGATGCCGAACAAGTAACTCCGCAAAGTTTGAAGCTACATTATTTATCGGCTGATGGCGAAGAAGGCTTTCCCGGAAATTTGGATGTAACAGTAGTTTATACACTGAGTAATCAAAATGAATTCATCATAACCTACTCAGCAGTAACAGATAAAACAACATTAGTCAATCTCACTCACCACGGTTTTTTCAGTCTTTCAGGTATTGCCAATCCTACAGCAAGCGTTGAAAACAACATCGTAACTATTAATGCAGACTTTTACACTCCAATGGATAATGTATCTATCCCCACCGGCGAGATAGCCAAAGTAGAAGGTACACCGATGGATTTTCGTACTCCTCATGCTGTGGGTAGCCGCATCAATGACAAATTTGAACAACTAGAGTTTGGTGCCGGCTATGATCATTGCTATGTACTCAATAAACGCGAACAAGGAACCCTTAGCTTTGCTGCTAAATGTGTTGAACCTGAAAGCGGACGCAGCATGGAGGTTTACACCACTGAACCGGGTGTCCAAGTATATACAGCCAATTGGCACAATGGCTTTGAAGGCGCTCACGGTGCCACTTTCCCTGCCAGAAGCGCTATCTGCTTTGAAGCACAACATTTCCCTGATACTCCGAATAAAGGTCATTTCCCTTCTTGTGTATTAAAACCGGAAGAAGTATACCAACAGATAACCATCTACAAATTCGGCGTAGAAAAATAAGCAAAACAATTTTAAAATAAACATAAAGAACGATTTAACAATGGCTCAAAAAACAAAACAATGGGGTGCTATCATCATCATGATTGCCCTTTTTGCAATGATTGCCTTCGTGACCAACCTGTGTACACCCATGGCAACAATTATCAAAAACCAAGGACCAATTTCAAATGTGCTTGCACAGATTGGTAACTATGGTAACTTCATCGCTTACCTCGTAATGGGTATTCCCGCCGGTATGCTTATCTCTAAGTATGGCTATAAAAAAACCGCCCTTATCGGTCTTGTCGTAGGTAGTGTGGGTATCCTTATCCAGTGGATCAGCGGTCTGATGGATGTAGATAATAATCTTGGTCTTGTATTTGCTGTTTACCTGATTGGTGCTTTTATCGCCGGTCTGTGTATGTGTATCCTTAACTGCGTGGTTAACCCCATGCTGAACCTTCTCGGAGGTGGTGGTAACAGCGGTAACCAGCTAATTCAGATTGGCGGTGTGTTCAACTCTACCGCAGCTGTAGCTTGTTATATTCTGATGGGAGCTCTCATCGGTGATGCTGCAAAAGCCAAAATTTCCGATGCAACACCTGCCTTGATGATTGCACTTGCTATCTTCGTTGTGGCTTTCATCGTAATTTCATTCACTAAAATTGAAGAACCTAAACAAGCTCCTGTACAGCTAGACCTTATCAAAGGTGCTATGAGTTACCGTCATTTTGCATTGGGTACTTTGGGTATTTTCGTATATATGGGTATCGAAGTAGGTGTACCTAACTTCGTACAACAGTACCTCATCAGTGACTACGGACTCCCCGCCAGCACAGTAGGTATGATTGTAGCCGTTTATTGGTTTATGATGCTGATTGGTCGTTTCGTAGGTGCCAGTATTGGTGAAAAAGTATCGAGCCGCACCATGATTACCGTTGTATCATCAGCTACTATCATCCTCGTTTTGTTTGGTATGTTTGCACCTACCATCACGGTAGCTTTTCCGGGTGTGAATTGGGGTACACTCGAAATTATTTGGGAAGAAATTCCTTTGGGCATCTTCTCATTCCTACTGGTAGGTCTTTGTACTTCAGTAATGTGGGGAGCTATTTTCAATATGGCAGTTGAAGGTCTTGGCAAATATACAGCCATCGCTTCCGGTATTTTTATGACAATGGTATTCGGTTGCGCTGTAATGATGTTTATCCAAGCTACAGTTGCCGACCTCGTAGGCTACATTCAGAGTTTCTGGTGTGTAGTAGCTTGCGCTGTCTACCTGCTGTTCTACGCCCTTATCGGCAGCAAGGTTACAAGAAGAGAAGCAGAATAATAATAAATGCGATATATTAACCTTTAAATTATAGAATTATCATGGACATAGAATATGTAAGAAGTCGCTTCATCAAACATTTTGATGGCACAACAGGTTCAGTATATGCTTCACCCGGTCGTATCAACCTCATTGGTGAGCACACCGATTATAACGGTGGTTTCGTATTTCCGGGTGCTGTAGATAAAGGTATGATTGCTGAAATCAAACCTAACGGAACAGATAAAGTACGCGCTTACTCTATCGACCTGAAAGACTATGTAGAATTCGGTTTGAACGAAGAAGATGCTCCAAAAGCCAGCTGGGCAAGATACATCTTCGGAGTTTGCCGTGAGATGATTAAGCGCGGTGTAAACGTAAAAGGCTTTGATACTGCATTTGCAGGTGATGTGCCTTTGGGTGCCGGTATGTCTTCATCGGCTGCACTGGAAAGCACATATGCTTATGCTATCAACGATTTGTTTGGCGACAACAAGATAGATAAATTCGAATTAGCTAAAATAGGTCAGGCAACTGAACACAATTATTGTGGCGTAAACTGCGGTATCATGGACCAGTTTGCTTCTGTATTCGGTAAAGCAGGTAGCTTAATCCGTTTGGATTGCCGTTCATTGGAATACCAATATTTCCCATTCAAACCGGAAGGGTATCGTTTAGTATTGGTAGACTCCGTAGTTAAGCACGAGTTGGCATCATCTGCATACAACAAGCGTCGTCAGAGCTGCGAAGCTGCTGTTGCCGCTATTCAAAAGAAACATCCACATGTAGAGTTTTTACGTGATTGTACAATGGAAATGTTGCAGGAAGCTAAAGCTGATATCAGCGAAGAAGATTACATGCGCGCAGAATATGTCATCGAAGAAATCCAACGTGTACTTGATGTTTGTGATGCATTGGAAAGAGGTGATTATGAAACTGTCGGCCAGAAAATGTATGAAACACACAATGGCATGAGCAAATTATATGAAGTTAGCTGCGAAAAACTTGACTTTTTAAATGATATCGCATTCGATTGTGGCGTTACCGGCTCACGTGTTATGGGCGGTGGCTTCGGCGGATGTACTATCAACTTAGTGAAGAATGAACTTTATGAAACATTCATCACTACTGCAAAAGAAAGATTCAAAGAAAAATTTGGTCGCAGTCCGAAAGTTTACGATGTAGTTATCAGCGACGGTTCTCGTAAATTGATCTAAACTCACAGATATGTGAACTTAACACAAAAGTCAAAATAAACTTAATCAGCCGCCATTGACCAATCAAAAATCAATGGCGGCTTTTTTCCAAAACAAAACTATATTATGAAAACCTTATGCACATTATTATTGGCTTTGGGAACCTTATGTTCCATACAAGCCCAAGAACGTAAAGTCAACCAGCCTCCGTTTATTGTTCGCAACACATCCACAGTGGAGATCAACCAAATCACACTTTCCGACACCGCTACCGTTTTGGATATCAAAGCATATTATCGCCCACACAATTGGATTAGAATCAGCGGAGAAAGCTATCTGTTAGCTGATAACGGTAAAAAATACCCCATCCGTTCGGGCAGTGGCATCACCCTTGACAAAGAATTTTGGATGCCCGACAGCGGTGAGGCTACTTTCAGTCTGATATTTCCTACCCTGCCGGCTACCGTAAAAACGATAGACTTTATAGAAAGTGACTGCGAAGACTGCTTCAAAATATGGGGAATTTCTTTAAATGGGAAATTACCCGAATTAGTGTTACCGGAAGAGGTAAAACAAAAAACAAATGCCGTAGAAATATTACCGGCTCCTCAATTGACAATGGGAAAGGCTACACTGAGTGGAAAACTTTTGGACTATAAACATAACTATCAACTCAACCTAAATGCCTACCTTTGTGAGTTATTGACCGGTAATGAAAACGAAATTCCCATAGAAATCAAAGAAGACGGCAGCTTCTGCACAGCAATCGACCTCTCTGCTCCGACCAGCCTTGATTTAGTGATGGGAAGAGAGAAAATCAGTACATTGTTTATGACTCCCGGAGAAGACACCAAAATAATCATTAATTTACGGGAAATCAGCCGTTCACAAAGCAAATTATTGAAACAGAACAAACCGGAAGGAGAGAAACTATATTTCTCAGGCACAATGGCGCAACTCAACAAAACCCTGAACAGCAAATGGGCAACCGAATGGGAAGGAAAAGATTTTCTAAAAGAAATATATAATATGTCGGCAGAAGAATATAAAGCCTATTGCCTGAACAAATACCAAAACAGAAATTCAATCATACAAAATGCCAAAGAACTGGATAATGCATCCCGCCAATTATTGCTGATAGACAATAAATTTCAATGTACCGCAGCACTCAACAGTATCAACTCAAATCTGATGAATGCATATATATATTATAGCGGACTACCCGAAAGAGAAGCATTCAAAAGCTATAAAGCCCCCGACCTGCCCACCAATTATTATGACTATATAAGAACCATAGGAGCACTGAACAGCAATGAAATGCTTTACTGCAACGGCTATTCCAGAATGCTAAAATATTTAGGCTATGAAATACGTGTCCCTTTGGATGGCAATATGAAAGACATATTCAGCTATATTATTTCGTCAGACCGGACTTCAGCCGAAGATGCAGCAGTCATCAAAGCATATAAAGACAGTATTGATGCAGGAAAAAGCGCCAAAGCATTAGCCGGAAAGATGCAAGACTTGAGAAAGAAATATGACCCGCTGTTCATGGAATACAGCAAGAAAGTACGAGAAGCCGGCATGAAAGTAGTAACCAACTATATGGGTGCTGATAAAGGCCTTTTCTTTGATATACGCAAAGCTATGAAATATGCCGAAAAAATCACCGACTTCCGTCCGTTGACTGAAACCGATTTTCAGGAAATTCGCCTGATGGAAAACCCTTACTATCTGGAAAAACTGACTTCGATGAATAATAAGCTGATAGAAACGATTGAAGCCAATAAAAAGAAAACGGGCTTCACCATCAACGAAACCGGCGAAGTAGCAAATGAAGATTTATTCGCTTCCATCATTTCCAAATTCAGAGGAAAAGTCATGCTGGTAGATTTTTGGGCAACTTGGTGCGGCCCCTGCCAAAAAGCAATGAAAGATATGAAACCAATGAAAGAAGAATTGGCAGACAAGGACATAGTATATTTATTCATTGCCGGTGAGAACTCACCAAAAGAAACATGGGAGAACATGATTTCAGACATCCATGGAGAACATTATCGCCTCACCAATGCACAATGGGCTTACATCAACAAACAATTCAGCATTCAGGGAGTGCCCACTTATATGATTATTGACAAAGAAGGAGGCATCAAAAATAAGTTTACCGGCTTCCCGGGAGTAGATACGGTAAAAAAACAATTGCTGGAACTTTTATAAAGGAAACAAACCATAAACCATACAAGTTTGTTAAACCGAAATATGAAAATATATTCTATAGAATATTCTTCATAGAGTTAGGAATGACATTATCAAAGATTTAATTATCTTTGCACCATAAATAACATTTTACGCTATGAATGATAAGAAACTAATGAATCGCGCAGCTGATAATATCCGTATTTTAGCCGCAGCGATGGTAGAGAAAGCCAACTCCGGTCACCCCGGCGGTGCCATGGGTGGCGCTGATTTCATAAACGTACTCTTTTCAGAGTTCTTAGTATATGACCCGGAAAATCCGTGTTGGGAAGGTCGTGACCGCTTCTTCCTTGACCCGGGCCACATGTCACCGATGCTTTACTCCGTATTAGCTATGAGTGGCAAGTTCACTATAGATGAACTAAAAGAATTCCGCCAATGGGGAAGCCCCACTCCGGGACATCCCGAAGTGAATATTATGCGTGGTATTGAGAATACATCCGGTCCTTTGGGACAAGGACATACATTTGCGGTAGGTGCAGCCATCGCAGCCAAGTTCTTGAAAGCCCGTTTGGGAGACGTGATGAATCAGACTATATATGCTTACATCTCCGATGGTGGCATCCAGGAAGAAATTTCTCAGGGAGCAGGTCGTTTGGCAGGTCACTTAGGCTTGGACAACCTCATTATGTTCTACGATTCAAACGATATTCAGCTTTCTACTGAAACGGATGCTGTTACCAGCGAAGATGTTGCTAAAAAATATGAAGCATGGCACTGGAAAGTAATGACCATTGACGGCAATGACCCTGATGCTATCCGTGCTGCATTGACTGAAGCCAAAGCTGTAACCGGACAACCGACGTTGATTATCGGTAAAACTGTTATGGGTAAAGGTGCACGTAAAGCGGATAACTCAAGCTATGAACGCAACTGCGGTACTCACGGTGCTCCTTTGGGTGGTGAGGCATATATCAATACCATCAAAAATTTGGGTGGCGACCTTGAAAATCCATTCCAGATTTTTACTGAAGTAAAAGAGCTCTATGCCAAACGCAAAGAAGAATTGAAGAAAATTGTTGCCGAACGATATGCATACAAGGCCGAATGGACAAAAGCAAATCCCGAATTGGCAGCTAAAATGGATTTCTGGTTCTCCGGAAAAATTCCCCAAATCGATTGGAATGCTATCGAACAGAAAGCCAATGCCGCTACCCGCGCCGCATCAGCTACTGTTCTCGGAGTATTGGCTACCGAAGTAGAAAATATGATTGTTTCTTCTGCCGACTTATCCAACTCTGACAAGACAGACGGATTTCTAAAGAAAACCCATGCATTCACTTACGGTGACTTCAGCGGTGCTTTTTTACAAGCAGGCGTATCCGAGCTAACCATGGCATGCTGCTGTTTGGGTATGGTTCTGCATGGTGGTATCATCGCCGCATGTGCTACTTTCTTTGTCTTCTCAGACTACATGAAACCGGCTATTCGTATGGCAGCTTTAATGGAACTCCCCATTAAATTCATCTGGTCACACGATGCTTTCCGCGTAGGTGAAGACGGACCTACCCACGAACCGGTAGAACAGGAAGCACAAATCCGCCTAATGGAAAAATTGAAGAACCACAAAGGACATAACTCCATGTTGGTACTCCGTCCGGCTGATGTAGAAGAAACAACCGTTGCATGGAAACTGGCTATGGAAAATACCTCTACTCCAACAGCATTGATCTTCTCACGTCAGAACATCAACAACCTGCCCACAGGCAACAACTACAGTCAAGTAGAAAAAGGTGCTTACATTGTTGCCGGTTCAGATACTGACCCCGATGTAATTCTTGTAGCATCCGGTTCCGAAGTATCTACTTTGGTGGCAGGTGCTGAACTACTACGCAAAGACGGTGTCAAAGTACGCATTGTCTCAGTGCCCTCAGAAGGTCTGTTCCGCAATCAGAGCAAAGAATATCAAAACAGCGTAATCCCTGCCGATGCCAAAGTATTCGGTCTGACAGCCGGTCTGCCTGTCAATCTCCAAGGTTTGGTTGGTGCAAATGGTAAAGTATGGGGATTAGAATCATTCGGATTCTCTGCTCCTTATAAAGTATTGGATGAAAAACTGGGCTTCACGGCACAGAATGTGTATAACCAGGTAAAAGAAATGCTGGCATGAAAAAAATAGGTTTGGCATCCGACCACGCCGGATTTGAATTGAAAGAATATGTAAAAACTTGGCTGAAGGCCAAGAACTATCCGTTTGAAGACTTTGGTACATACAGCACAGACAGTTGTGACTACCCTGATTTTGCACACCCGCTGGCACTGGCAGTCGAAGCCGGAGAATGTTATCCGGGTATTGCTATCTGTGGTAGTGGTGAAGGTATCAGCATGACATTGAACAAGCATCAAGGTATTCGTGCCGCATTGTGCTGGATGCCCGAGATTGCTCATCTTGCACGCCAACACAATGATGCCAATGTTCTGGTAATGCCGGGACGTTTCATCGACAATGAAATGGCAGACAAAATCATGAACGAATTCTTCTCAACCGATTTCGAAGGCGGACGCCATCAAAAACGTATAGAGAAGATACCTGTGAAGTAAATTTCACTCTATAATAATAAAAGTAAAAAAAGAGAGGCTTTATAGCTTCTCTTTTTTTTTATTTCTATCTTTGCTTACTATTAAAAACAATTAATATTATTACTATGAAGAAGTTTCTACTTTCAGTACTCATCTGTCTGCCTTTATTAGCCAAGGCACAAACCGATGAGAAATATTTGGCGGGAGCTATTCCCGTTGTTGATGGAAAAGTTTCTTTTACTACAGAAATGCAAGTTCCTGCCCTCTCACAAGAACAATTGTATGATGCATTGCTTGACTGGGCCAATACATACTTCAAGCCCGAAGGCAAACTTAATGCCCGGGTTCTTTATACCAATAAAGAAGAGGGTACGATAGCAGCCGGTGGAGAAGAATATCTGGTATTCACCTCTTCAGCATTGTCATTAGACAGAACACGCATTTATTACCAGCTCCTTATGACCTGCAAACCAGGCAAATGCGATTTGGAAATGACACGTATTCGCTATTGGTACGATGAAGCCCGTGACGGCGGTGAAAAATATGCTGCCGAAGAATGGATTACTGACGATATGGCACTTAACAAGTCAAAAACCAAACTGGCACCCATCTGCGGTAAATTCAGAAGAAAAACAATTGACCTGAAAGATGAACTGTTCAAATCTATCCAGTCATCATTAGGTAACAGAATGATTGCTTTGGGATTGCAACCGGCTCCTGTTACTCCGACTCCGGCTGTAACTGTGGCTACTCCGGGCGTAACCGTAACACAATCCAACACTGCCAATATACAGCCCACGGCACCGGTAGCCCCCATAGCCCCCATCGCACCTGTTGCACCTGTTGCTCCTACTGCACCTGTTGCTCCTACTGCACCAACGACCCAAAACATTGATGCACAAATACAAGCCGCTGTCCGTATGACCATCACCGCAGGCAACGACGAACAATTTGAAATCGGCAAAGAATGTTGGGGCGGATTTGGAAAGCTATTCGGCAAAGACGTAGCATTCTGTCTCATCGACACGCAAAAAACAATGGGAAATATGCTTTTGTCACAAAGCGACAGCTATACAGTTTCTTTCTATATGCAAGGAAACAACAAGCCATCCGTAGTGGTCAAATGCAAAAAACTGATGCAACAGAATATCACCGGTGAAGAAGCGAAAAAAATGAATCCGAACAACGATGGACAGAAAACATATAATATGTATGTAGGTGAAATCATAAAATAAAGTTTACCGAAATAAAAACAGTCGGATATGTCATGTCCGACCGATTCATCGTCCCACGACTCTGAGAGACTCCTCTCCATAGCCGTGGGACAATTGTTTTCTTTAAGAATAAATAACAGAACCGGAGATCAATGGTTTCATTTGAAACTATTTCTATCATAATCAAATCATTAGGAAAAACAAAATAACATATCCACCCGTTTCGCGGACATAAAGTTTTAAATGAATTTAGCAGAAAGTTCGTTTTTTCTACTCTAAACTTCCTGTTAATTACAAATAAAGAGTATCTTTGTATGCAACAAGATTATTACCATAAGCAATGGCAAAGCAATTATCAGACATAAAGAAACTTATAGAACGAGGAGAAACAGATACAGCGATTAACGCGCTAACTAATTTCATCGGAAACCATCAGGGTTCCAAAGATGAAGCCTATTATTTGCTGGGCAATGCCTATCGCAAAAAAGGTGATTGGCAACAAGCTCTGAATAACTATCTGGAAGCCATCGAACGAAACCCTGAAAGTCCGGCAGTCCAGGCACACACCATGCTGATGGATATTCTTAATTTCTATAATAAAGACATGTATAATCAATAATAACTAACCCTATGGCAAAAATTAAAGGTGCAATTGTAGTCGACACAGAACGTTGCAAAGGCTGCAATCTCTGCGTAGTGGCATGTCCGCTACATGTAATATCGCTCACCGCCAAAGAAGTGAATAAAAAAGGATATACGTTTGCCCAACAAGTATTGGAAGATACTTGCAACGGCTGTGCGTCTTGTGCTACAGTGTGTCCCGACGGATGCATCAGTGTATATAAAGTAAAACAACAATAAAATAAAGAAACATATGGCAGAAGAAGTCGTTTTAATGAAGGGAAATGAAGCCATAGCCCATGCCGCCATCCGCTTCGGAGTGGACGGCTATTTCGGCTATCCCATCACCCCCCAATCGGAAATATTGGAAACTCTTGCCGACGAAAAACCTTGGGAAACTACCGGTATGGTAGTGCTTCAGGCCGAAAGCGAAGTAGCAGCTATCAATATGGTATACGGAGGTGCAGCCAGCGGAAAAATGGTAATGACCTCTTCTTCAAGCCCCGGTGTGAGCTTGAAACAAGAAGGCATTTCGTACATTGCAGGAGCCGAACTCCCTTGTTTAATTGTGAATGTCATGCGTGGAGGTCCCGGCTTGGGAACCATCCAGCCCAGCCAGGCAGACTACTTCCAGACAGTAAAAGGAGGAGGACACGGTGACTATCGCCTGATAGCTCTCGCACCGGCATCAGTACAGGAAATGGCTGATTTCGTAGGTCTGGCCTTCGATTTGGCATTCAAATACCGCAACCCTGCCATCATTTTGGCAGATGGTGTTATCGGACAAATGATGGAAAAAGTGGTATTACCCGAACAGCGTCCGCGCCTCACCAACGAAGAAGTTATGGCACGTTGCCCATGGGCAACCTTCGGCAAGCTCAAACACCGAGGTCCCAACATTGTAACTTCACTGGAATTGGATCCTGCCGAAATGGAAAAACGCAATATCCATCTCCAACAAAAATATGCTGAAATAGAAGAAAAAGAAGTACGCTATGAAGAAATTCATTGCGATGATGCCGAGTATCTGATTGTGGCTTTTGGCTCATGTGCCCGCATTGCTCAAAAAGCAATGGAGGAAGCACGCGCAGAAGGTATCAAAGTAGGTTTGCTCCGTCCTATTACATTGTGGCCGTTCCCATCTAAAGCAATCGCCGAACGCAGCCGCCAAGTAAAAGGTATCCTCACCGTGGAACTGAATGCCGGACAAATGGTGGAAGATGTTCGTCTGGCAGTAGAATGTAAAGTGCCCGTCGAATACTTCGGACGCTTGGGAGGTATCGTTCCCGACCCGGATGAAGTAGTTACTGCGCTCAAAGAAAAAATTATTAAATAATAAACGTATGAACACGAATCTGATTAGAAACATATTGAATATCATATTCATGGTATTGGCACTGGCAGCTGTTCTTACTTACTTCTTTGTCAGTGACTTTAAAGTATTCATTTATGTTTGTGCCGCAGCTATCTTTACCAAGCTGATAGAGTTCTTTTTACGGTTCATGTGTTAAGCGATAGGAGGAGAAAATATGACAAGAGAAGAAATCATAAAACCCGAAAACCTGGTTTATAAAAAACCAACGCTAATGAACGACAATCCGATGCACTACTGTCCCGGATGCAGCCACGGTGTGGTTCATAAGCTGATAGCCGAAGTAATCGAAGAAATGGGCATGGAGGACAAGACCGTCGGCATATCACCGGTGGGATGTGCCGTATTTGCATATAACTATCTGGACATTGACTGGCAGGAAGCTGCTCACGGACGTGCACCTGCCGTTGCTACTGCCGTGAAGCGTTTATGGCCCGACCGTCTGGTATTCACTTATCAGGGTGACGGCGACCTGGCATGTATCGGTACAGCCGAAACCATCCACGCGCTAAACAGAGGCGAAAACATTACCATTATCTTTATCAATAACGCTATTTACGGTATGACCGGCGGTCAAATGGCTCCGACCACACTAATCGGCATGAAAACCGCAACCTGTCCTTACGGTCGCGACGTAACCATCCACGGTTATCCATTGAAAATGACCGAAATAGCCGCCACACTGGAGGGTACAGCATACGTCACCCGTCAGGCTGTTCATACAGTTGCCGCTATCCGCAAGGCAAAGAAAGCCATCCGCAAAGCTTTCGAGAACTCGATGAACGGAAAAGGTTCCAATCTGGTAGAAATCGTTTCCACCTGTAACTCAGGCTGGAAGATGACACCACAAGCATCCAATGACTGGATGGTGGAACACATGTTCCCCTTCTATCCGTTGGGCGATTTGAAAGATAAAGAATAAAAAAACAAAAGTGATGAAACAGGAAATAATTATAGCAGGATTTGGCGGTCAGGGCGTATTGTCAATGGGTAAGATATTGGCTTACTCAGGACTGATGGAAAACAAGGAGGTAACCTGGATGCCGGCATACGGTCCCGAACAACGAGGAGGAACTGCCAACGTTACAGTTATCGTCAGCGATGAACGCATCTCCTCTCCCATTCTCAGCCAATATGATACAGCCATCATACTGAATCAGCCTTCATTGGCTAAGTTTGAAAACAAAGTAAAACCGGGAGGTATTCTGATTTACGACGGATATGGTATTATCGAACCACCAACCCGTAAAGACATTCAGATTTACCGCATCGACGCTATGGATGCAGCCAATGAACGCGGCATTGCCAAAACATTCAATATGATTGTTTTGGGAGGATTATTGAAACTGCGTCCGGTGGTAGCTATTGAAAGTGTACTGAAAGCGTTACGCAAGACATTGCCCGAGCGCCACCACCACCTTATCCCCGTAAACGAAGAAGCAATTCACATCGGAATGGAGATTATTAAGCCTCAGTAAGTTAAAATAACTCTAAACGAATAATAAAAGGAAGAACTTTCCACAGTGGAAAAGCGCTTCCTTTTATTTTTATATTGTATCTTTGCGGGCGTTATGAAAAGAATATTCTCACTCATTCTATTAATGTTTCTGTGCAGCCAAGTGATGTTGCAGGCACAAAACACACTGAATAATAACTTCGGTTCTTCTGCCAGCGGATTAAGCATGGGGCAGCGTGACCGTAATGGTAACCCTATAGATACAACTGCCGTGATCGATGCAAACACAATTCCCATCGGGCTTTATTCATGGAAAATAGACAGCCGGTTCGGTAATGTGACCTTCGTACCGGTAGATACCCTTACACACGCTTTCCAGAACACAAACGACACCGGAGGCATGACCGGACAATATAACTACTTGGGCAACTTAGGCTCTCCCCGCCTGTCGCGTCTTTTTTTCGACCGTCGGGATGCCAGTCAGTTCTTTTTTACCGATCCATACGACCTTACCGTACTCCGCCCGGAAGATATCATATTTACCAATACGCTTTCTCCCTTTACCAACCTGAGCTATTATAAAACTTTCGATAGCCGTAACGGTGAAGAGCGTTTCAAATCCTACTTTGCCATCAATGCCAACAAGCGATTCGGTGTCGGTTTTTATATTGATTATCTCTACGGACGCGGTCTCTATGCCAGCCAATCCACAGCATTCTTCAACGGAGGATTGTTTGCCAGCTATCGGGGAGACAAATACAACATGCACTTTATATTCAACAATGACAACCTGAAAATGGCTGAAAACGGCGGTATTGCCGACGACCGTTACATCACCAATCCTTTGGACATGGCAGAAGGAAAAAAGGAATACAAATCGTACGACATCCCCACCAACTTGAACAAAGTATGGAATCATAATACCAGCTATCACGTATTTATGACCCAGCGTTACAACCTTGGTTTTCACAAAGAAAAAACAGACAGCGTAACTAAAGATTCTGTAAGAATTATCCAAGAATTCGTTCCTGTTACCAGCTTCATCCATACCTTGCAAGTCGACCTGAACGGACGCAAATACATCTCTTATGATGACGAACAGAATCAGAAATATTTTGAGCACAATTACTTGGGCAACGACTCTATTGATAAAACCCGACGCTCTTCCATCAAAAATACCATCGGCATATCACTGCACGAAGGATTTAACAAATGGGCTAAGGCAGGTCTCACCGCTTTTATGAGTTATGAATACCGCAACTTTACATTGACAGATACAACAGATGTTCCCAAAGAACGCCGTTTGGGACATTATAAAGAAAGCGTGCTGTCCATTGGAGGCGAGTTATCCAAACGTCAAGGTAAGCTGCTACACTATAACATCTTAGGAGAACTGGCTATTGCAGGTGAGGATGCCGGACAATTCAATATTGAAGGCAATGGAGATTTAAATATACCTCTATTTGGCGATACCATTCGGTTGGAAGCCAATGCATTTATCAAAAACCAGAATCCGGTCTTCTATTTCAGGCACTTCCATTCTAAGCATTACTGGTGGAACAATGATGACTTGTCCAAAATCATGCGTACCCGACTGGAAGGCAAGCTAAGTTTCGATAAATGGGGAACAACTTTGCGTGCCGGTGTAGAAAATATCAAGAACTACACCTACCTTGCCAATACCAGTGTCCCCGTAAAAGACAATGAAGGCAAGATTCTTTCTTTTAAGAATAATGCCGCCGTAGAGCAATACACCGGAAATATTCAAGTATTAAGTGCCGTTCTGCAGCAAAAATTAAAATTCGGTATCCTTCATCTGGACGGTGAAGTAGCTTATCAGAAATCGAGCAAACAAGATATACTACCTTTGCCGGAGCTATCCATGTATGGCAATCTATATATCAAAACAGGACTTGCCAAGAAAGTGCTCCAACTGGAACTGGGAGCCGATGTGCGTTATTTCACGAAGTATTATGCGCCGGACTATTCTCCTGCCATCGGTCAATTCTATAATCAGAATCCCGAAGACAAAATTGAAATCGGTTCTTATCCCATCGTTAATGTATATGCCAATCTACATTTGAAGCGTACCCGTTTCTTTGTGATGATGTATCATATCAATCAAGGTTCGGGAAGTTCAAGATACTTCCTCGCACCTCATTATCCTATCAACCCGAGAACCATTAAGTTCGGACTTTCATGGAATTTCTTTGATTAACGGCAGTGATGAAGAGATATTTGAAATATATCATAATGGGAATTGTGGCTGTTACCCTCTATACTCTCTTCTTTCCCGGAAAAGACAAAGAAAAGGGTAAACCCCGAGACTATCAGACTATCGTTGAATCGGGAATCCTGCGAGCTGTGACAGAATATAATTCCATCAGTTATTTTGCCGATGGGGATACTGTGAGCGGTTTTCATTATGAATTATTGAATGCGTTTGCCCGCAGTAAAGGACTGACACCCGAAATTATTCCGGAAATGAGTTTTGAAAAAAGACAGGAAGGCATATTAACCGGAAAATACGACATACTGGCAAACAGCACCATAGCAACCAGCGAATCGAAAGACTCATTGCTGTTCACCCACCCCATCCTTCTCAACAAGCAAGTGTTGGTGCAGCGCAAGCCCGAACTGGAAAATGACAGTATGTATATTCACAGCCAATTAGAACTGGCACGCAAAACCCTTCACGTAGTCAAGGGATCACCGGTCCTGCTCCGCATCCATAATTTGAGCAACGAAATCGGAGACACTATTTACATTCAAGAAGTAGAAAAATATGGTCCTGAGCAACTGCTGGCAATGGTGGCTCACGGAGATATAGACTACACAGTATGTGATGAAAGCATCGCCCAAGCTTCCATCAATGATTTTCCGCAACTGGATATAAAGACAGCCATCAGTTTTACCCAGTTTTATTCATGGGGAGTAAGCAAACATTCTCCCATCTTGCTGGACAGTCTGAATGCATGGCTCGACACCTATACCCTAACTCCCGAATTCAGAGAACTACAAAAGAAATACTATAATAAGTGATTTTTTATACGGTTTAAATTGCAAAATCTTAATATATTTGCAATCTGAATTGTTGTCATTTCAGGAGAAATGACGAAAATATTATAGTAATGAACAGACTGAAAACAGTTAAATGGGGTTTTATCGGTTGCGGTGAAGTAACCGAGAAAAAGAGTGGACCCGCCTTCGCCATGATTGAAGGCTCTCAAGTAGTGGCTGTGATGAGCCGCAACAAAGAAAAAGCAGAATCATACGCCAAAAGACACAATATCCCACGTTGGTATACCGACGTACAACAACTCATTGGTGATGAAGACGTAAATGCTGTCTACATCGCTACGCCCCCCTCTTCCCATGCCACCTTTGCCATCATGGCAATGAAAGCCGGAAAACCTGTCTATATTGAGAAACCAATGGCAGCCAGCTATGAAGATTGTGCCCGCATCAACCGCATCTCGCAGGAAACAGGAGTTCCGTGTTTTGTAGCTTACTATCGCCGCTACCTTCCTTATTTTCAGAAAGTGCGTCAAATGGTAGAGAACGGAGAAATCGGCAACGTAATCAATATACAAATTCGTTTTGCCCAACCACCACGTAATCTCGATTATAACAGTACAAACCTTCCTTGGCGCGTACAGGCGGACATTGCGGGAGGTGGTTATTTTTACGACCTTGCCCCTCATCAATTGGATTTATTACAAGATATGTTCGGCTGCATACTTGAAGCAGAAGGATATAAAAGCAACCGAGGTGGTCTGTATCAGGCAGAAGACACCATCAGTGCCTGTTTCAAATTTGATTCCGGTCTGCCCGGTTCCGGCTCATGGTGCTTTGTGGCACATGAATCTGCCAAAGAAGACCGCATCGAAATCATTGGCGACAAAGGAATGATTTGTTTCTCTGTCTTCACTTACGAACCTATTGCCCTCCACACAGAAAGAGGCCGTGAAGAATTCCTGCCCGAAAATCCCCCTCATGTACAACTGCCTCTCATCAAGGCTGTGGTAGAACATCTGCAAGGAAAAGCAATCTGTACTTGTGACGGAATCAGTGCCACTCCCACAAACTGGGTAATGGATCGTATTTTAAATAAACTCTAACATCACATTTATGACGAACGCCCGGAAAATCTGTTTGCTGCTCAGCTTCTTTCTTTATATCCTGAATGCTTCCGCACAAGAAGAGATAAAGAAGGATACAACAGCGCAAAACAGTAAAGGCGTTCTTGTCAATCTGACAGATGGTATTGCCACTACAGTGCGTCACACGGGGCGGAAAATCAGAAAGGTAGGAAAAGAGTTCAATGCTGTCGACACCACTTTCATCTCCCCCAACCTTTATAATCTGGCGTTTATGCTGGAACACAGCAGTTGGTATGAATATTACCGATTGGGAAGCAACAGCAACAACGGTGAACAAAGCATAAGTTTCTCACCGAATGCCAACTTCAAATTGGGAGTTTATTTTGGTTGGCGCTGGATATTTTTGGGATACTCTTTTGATGTAAAAGACATATTCGGCGGACATAAAAATAAAGCCAAGAAAACAGAAATGGCATTAAACCTCTACAGTTCCAAATTCGGAGTAGACCTGTATTGGAGAAAAACGGGAAGCGATTTCAAGATACGCTCGTACAATGGCTTCCAATTAAATACCCCGACCAAAAATATGGACTTCAACGGCTTTCAAAGTAAAATCAAGGGGTTGAACGCTTACTGGATATTCAATTACAAACGATTTTCCTACCCTGCCGCTTACAGCCAATCTACAAACCAAAGGAAAAGTGCCGGTTCTTTAATGGCAGGATTCTCTTACTCACAGCATAATATTTCTTTTGATTATGATAAATTACCGACCGAGATGCGTGATCAGTTACACAATGCTTTACTTTTCAAGAAAGTGAAATATTCGGATTACAGCCTTTGTCTGGGCTACGGCTATAACTGGGTCTTTGCCAAGAACTGGGTATCCAATCTTTCACTCCTTCCCGCCATTGCCTATAAGAAATCAAAGATAAACGATACTCCCCAACCCCATACCCACTGGATAAAAGATATCAATTTCGATTTGATTACCCGTGCCTCCATAGTCTATAACAACAGCAAATACTTCGCAGGTGCCGCACTGGTCATGCACACCTACGATTATCGGAAAGAAGATTTTTCACTGACTAACACTTTCGGAACACTACGTGTATATGTCGGACTCAACTTCTGGAAAAAGAAAGAATACCGTCATAAATAATGACACGTTAATAATCCTCTTTTAATCAAATAGCAAAGAAACAATCATATATCCCCTTGCATTACAGAATCTTTCTCAAGCAATCCCCTCAATGCAAACTGCACAGAAATCAATCTTATTATATAAAGCAATAATGCAAAAACAACAAAAGAATTAGACAGCTTTTCCCTTTAACCACAACATCCTACAAAAAAAAATGTATCAAGAGCAAGCTTCGCTCCTGATACATTCGCATTAAATTTAACTATATTAGACTCACAATAAATCCATTAAAAACGTGCTCCTACAGTGAACAACAACTGATGACGTGAGTTATCCACCTGTGCGGCTTTCAGCTCCACATCATCAAAAGGATAAAACTTAGACTTATACATATCATATTTATAAGCTAAATCGGCATATATCACGCTTCCGCGATAACCTAAACCGAAAGTAAACGTATTCTTTGACTCCGTATTGTTATAATCGGTATGTGTGCTATACAAAGCCAGTGCGTTATAAGAATCCTTAGCAAAAGCTGCCGATGTGTAGTTATATCCGGCACGAATGCTAAACTCGGGAACAATACGCGTTTCCATACCTACACGCAGATTGTGAACACCTTTCAGATAATCGTCCACACTTGACTGGTCGCCCAGCGGATAACCATCCACATCCTCCAATTTACTGGAAGAATAATCCTGATATTCATATTCTGCTCCGATAGCTACCAAACCTCCGACAGTAGTACCTGCGCTGACATTAAACTTCCACGGTGTAGTCAGATTATAATCATAAGTGAGATAATCATAATCACGTCCAATCAAGAAATCACCAAGATTCTGATTGTACGCCTCTCCATAATAATCAATATTTGAAGATAAATTGGCATTATAGCTCTCTCTCAAATCATACCATGTGGGAGTATGTACGGCAAAGCCCAAACGGAAAGGCGAACTTTCGAAAGGCCGGACAATCACACCCAGTTTCAAATCAATACCGGTTCCGTCCAAAGTATAATAATTATCCAAGGTATAACCACCGTTTTCTTTACCGAAATCATCATTCAAATCTTCCGTATAAGAAGAGAAACGATTATAGCTGACATCATATACTCCCAGAGTAGCTCCCAAGTACACTCTATCTTCGATATTGAAAGATACATTGAAATCATATTGACTGATACCGCCGGTCTCCTTGCTGAAGAAATTATTGCTATAACAATTCCAACCCATTACTCTATCCTGTCCGGTCGGCCAGTCCACCACACCGGTCTGGGCACCCAAGACTCCCAGCACCGGCAACTTATTCCAATATTTTGCATAAGGATTGTCCACACGGATAATCTTATCCTGAAACGATTCAGGTCCGGTAACCCCTACTCCTTCCATTCCTATGTCCATCAGTTCCGCCAATTGCATACTCTGCGAGAGACCGTTATCCAATATTCCTCCCATCGAGAACAAACGATTGAAATTCTTGCTCTTATGATAATTGAACCCAAAATTCACAAAACGCAGAGAAGTATTATTGCCAATCTTATTGCTATATACAAAACCGATTTGGTCGAAAGAAGCGCGTGTCCGGTCTTCCTTCATCGATGTGCCATAAAAATTACTCTTCGCTGCCGTATTATTAAAACCGAAAGACAATGCAACATCATTGCTGCGATAGATGCCGATACCGGCAGGGTTCGTGCCCATCACAGACATATCGCCGCCCAAAGCGCCCATTGCACCACCCATACCCACAAAACGAGCTGTTCCGTTCAAATCATTACCAAGCAACCGCTCGGCATCGTATGCATTTTGTGCACCTGCCGTTGCCATTGCCAGCAACGCACAAGCGGTTAATATTACTTTATTTTTCATATACCAAGTCTATTTAATTCTATCATCTGTCTAGTTTAATCTCTAACTCTTATCTTCTGCGAGAGCCTCCGCCACTTGAACGTGAACCGCCGCCACCGGAGCTTCGTGAAACACTGCTTCCACCGCTTGAATAGCTGCTGCGTGAAGATGACGAAGAGCTGTTGCTACGGTATGACGAGTTACTTCTGGAGGTTGATATATTATTCCGAGAAGATGAATTCTGCCGTGAGTAAGAATCTCTCCGTGAATAAGAATTACCGCGAGAAGAACTGCTGTTACTGTTACTGCGATATGCTCCGCGACCTACCGTACCGTCAGAGTTTCTCCGATAAGAAGACGAACCAGAAACACTGCTGCGAGTGCTGCTTGGCCTGTTGTAAGAAGAACCTCTTCCTGCCTCGGGACGAGTGTAAACATTCTCATTACGTAAACCTGCCGACTGACCGACTGATATGTTTTCTCCGGTACGAGAGCGATAAGTCGTTCTTCCCGGACGAACCGAATTCGAACTGTTTGAACCGGAAACTACTCTTCCCGAACTGGAACCTCTACGAGCAGCCGAACGATAGCTACTTGAACTGGTGCGTCCGCCTTCACTGCGTCCTACATAGGAGCTGCTGTTAGTACGGCCATAGTTATTTACGTAATTATTACGGTTCGGGCGTGATGAGTTATAATTGTTGTTATATCTGCCGGCATGAATGCCCGGACGGTGAGCACTTGAACCATACCATCCATGTCCGCCGCCCCAATAACCGCCGCCCCAGCCATAGCCGGGATAATGATGGTGATGATGCCAAGCATGGTGTCCCCAATAGCCGCCACCCCAGTAACCGCCATACCAATAATTGGGATACCAACTGCTATAATACCACGGTGAAGTCCATCCCCAGCTGAAGCTCCATCCGGGTCCGTAAAGATAGTTAAAGCGCCAATCCCACCATAATCTATTTGTATAAGTGGGGAAAACGTATGCATACAATCCGTCATCATACACATTCCAATCCCAAGAGGGAAGTCCGTAAACCACATCCCAATACAACGGGCTGCTCACAGGGATAGCATATCGGGGATTTCTGAAGCGAACGATACGCATAGCGTATTCATAATCATCTTGAGAACCTTCGAAACCATTTACCCATTCGCCTCTCTCATTCAAAGGTTTTTCCTCGATATATAAAGTATCATTCTCCATCGAGAACGTATTATCCCGTGAAGTATAACGACGGTTATACTCATCCACATCACGCATATTGCCTTTTACATCCTTCACAACAACCGTAGAACCGGGAGCTGCATAGACAGTGGTATTGTTCTGCTTCTGCGGAACTGCTACCTTTACCTCCTGCTTAACCTCTTCCTTCTTTTCGGCTTTCTTTTTCGGGATGAAATAAAGGTCGTCTTCTACGCTTTGTGCCACTGCCAGGAAAGGCAAGCACACCATCATAAGCGAAGTCAATACAATCTTTTTCATACTCGTCACTTGTTTATTTGTTATTTTATCTACCTTTTCCGGTACAAAGATAATCAGAGGTTTTACTCCATAACAAAGAAAATCCCTATTAGTTGGTAGGGATTTCCCTATTTTACCTTTGTCAGCAGAACATGGAATCGTTTCTTAAAAAACCGATTAAATACTTATAATATAATGAATATACAAAGAATCAGTCATTCACAACATAATGTCCATTCACAGGCTTATAAACCGGTTGTTTGGGAAGTCCCGCATTTTCCAACTTTCCCTCCTCGCACAAGCGATGTAAATGGCGGTTGGCCGTGGTTTGTGTCATACCACAAAGAAGTTGGAAACTCTTCCGCAGCACAAAATCATGGGTCACGAAATACTCCGTCAGCAGTGCATCTATTTCCCCAACCGTCAGTCTGGCCGAATGAAAAGGGAACTTGGTGCGTTGCACCTTTATCCTCCCCACCTCATCCAACAAAGCTTGATCGGGTCGGTAGACAATCCCCTTCAGTTTTACCTTCGTATTCTTGTACTTCGTCTTTTCCGTCACCGGCTCGGTGCTCACCAGGTTGGGACGAAAAAACCCGATGCCGTCCAAATGCACCTGCTTGCCGTCTGCCAATTCCTCGCCCATGGCGTGTGACAGCGCATCAAGCACAGCTATCACGTCCGTCTCCGTCAGCGTACAACGTTTCTGAATACGGGCACGGAGTTGGGCCGTGCTCATCTTCCCATTCAGCCGGAGACGCGGATGCAACGCATTCTCTTCTCCCTGTTGTTCAGAGCTTTGGGGATTCTCATACCAATCAAATAGTATTGCCATACTGTTCTTCTTTTATTAGTTAAAGTCAATTATTCCTTAACCACGAAGGTGGTTAACTTTCACCACGGACGTGACTAACTTTAACCACCCTTGTGGTCAGACTTAACCACCTTCGTGGTTAAGCATTTGCAAACATACAAAGATAGTGAAAGAAAAGACGGAAAACAACAAATTGACTCGAAGATATTCTCCAATAAACCGGATATTCCCCTAAAAACCAATATCGGAGGAATCTGTATCATGGAACAAAGTTTACCTGTTGATATCCGACCGGAATGAAGAAGATAAATAGATGCCGAACAGTATAAGGAGAAAAGCAATTAACACCTATTCTACTCTTATTCTCATTTTTTCTCCCTATCTTTGCCACTACCCTTTTTAAGGGTATATAAACTTAAAACAAACAACCACATGAAAGCAGTGAAATTATTTTATCAGGAAAGATGTCCGTTTTGCAAAAAGGCATTGCGTTACATCGAAGAGCTGAAAGAAGAGTACCCTGAATTCCAACCGATAGAAATAGAAATGATAGAGGAAACACAACATCCTGATATAGCCGACCAATACGACTATTACTATGTCCCGACTTTCTATGTGGATGGTGTGAAAGTACACGAAGCCGGAATTTTCAAAAATGAAATGGAAGCATTACTCCGTAAAGTAATCGAATAAACAAAGACATATGAAATATTTAGAAGTAACCTTTACCACTCACCCCTGCAATGAAACAGTAAATGATGTAGTATCTGCACTGGCAGGAGATATCGGATTTGAGAGTTTTGTGGAATGTGAAGGCGGTATACAAGCCTACATCCAACAAGCCTTGTTCAATAAAGAAGTACTGGATGAAATGATTTCGGAATTTCCCATCCCTAACGCAAAAGTAGAATATACCGTAAAAGAGGCCGAAGATAAAAACTGGAATGAAGAATGGGAAAAGAATTTCTTCCAACCTATCGTTATCGGTGACCGTTGTTGCATTCACAGTACTTTTCACAAGGATACTCCGAAAACAGAGTACGAAATATTGATTAACCCTCAAATGGCTTTCGGAACAGGACATCACGAAACGACAAGTTCCATCATCAGCGAACTGCTGGACGCCGATTTAAAAGACAAATCTGTACTGGATATGGGATGCGGTACCTCTATCCTCGCTATCCTGGCATCCATGCGCGGAGCCAATCCCGTTACCGCCATCGACATTGACGACTGGTGTGTAAACAATTCCAAAGACAATATTATTCTGAATCAGATTAATAATATTACGGTAGAATTGGGAGATGCCTCCTTATTAAAAGGACGCAAGCCCTTTGATGTCATTATCGCCAATATCAACCGCAATATATTATTGGCGGATATGCCTCAATATGCAGCTTGTATGCATGCCGGTTCCGAGCTTTACATGAGCGGATTCTATGTACAGGATATTCCTGTCATCCGGGAGAAAGCGGAAAACCTGGGAATGAAATTTATTCATTACCGGGAAAAGAATAATTGGGCGGCTGTGAAATTCATCATGCTATAAAAGTCAGCACATACCGATAAAATTAAAAAGCCGACTGAATTTCTCATCATTCAGCCGGCTTTCTTATTTATATAATCAACCCTATTATATAAAACGTTTATAGGATTTTAATAACCGGGATTTTGGTCATCAGCCAAAAGCGGATTCAAGTCGATTGCAGTTTGAGGAATAGGTCTCAAGTGCATACGGGGATTCCAACTCATAGTGATAATATTATCACCATCAGGAGCTGCAATTTCTACATTGTTGATATGTTTATTCCAATATTCATCACTGTAACGATACATATCGTCACTGCGGAACCCTTCTGCCGCCAACTCAATACGACGTTCGTTTGCAATCAGCTCCAACCCTTCTTCCTTGCTTAAGCTGGTCGGAACATCAGGCATACCACAACGATCACGCAATTCATTAAGAGCTGCCTGTGTCTGAGAATCAAATCCGGCAGTATGCGTATGCGCTTCGGCATATATCAACAATATTTCTGCATACCGAATGCAGGGATAGTCTCCTGTAGCTTGTCCCGACTGCTTTTTTTATTTGTTTTTCCATGCTCTGTACTTTATGTACATTACTCGTTCGGATGCTCTAAATCAACAGTAATAGGTTGATTATTAGCCATTTGTTTTCATTAGCGCAATATTAACCAACCCATACTCTTATTAAGATAATATTTTATATGCTTTCTTCAAATAGAACTGTTAATTTTTGACTTTAGCCCGATGTATAGGTTCTTCTATTGTTTCCAACAATTTTTTGCCAGTCTTTACAGGCGCCTTGATTAATTCCGGCAAGTTATAGGTATATGTAAAGGTATCATAAAAATCGGGCTCCTTCTGAGGTAATAGGAAAGGCTTACTAAAATGTCCTGTCTCGGGATCAAAATGCGCAAAAAACGGACGAGCCCACAACCCATCCAGACGTTTGCTGCTGAAGACCAGCCATCTTCCTGTTGAAGACCAGGTATGAAAACTATCCACATTGTCACTGTTTATTTCCGCGATATTTCGTATATTACCTGTAGCCAAATTAAGCAGATATAAATCACTTTCAGGATGCCAGATGGAGAAATTGCCGTAATCAGACTGAGTAAATAAAAGGAACCTGCCATCCGGTGAAATTCTCGGAAAAGAGACAGTCTTACGAAGGGCTGATGCTTTATAGACACATTCCAATGTATGCAGTTTGGAATGTTCTGCGTCAAAATGTATACGATATAAATCATACCGGATACTGTCCAAAGACATTCCTTGACGATATCCTTCAGCACGACAGAAATAAATCTGTTTTCCATCAGGACTCCATGTTGGAAAAGTTTCCATATATTGTTCACCATAAACTAACGAATCAGTAAATGTTTCGTGAGTCTGTACATCATAAATCATTAAATCGGCAGCCAAATCAGATACTTCTATGGGCTTTTGTCCTGAGGAATGGAAGAACTGCTGTATCTCATTGGCAGAAAATGCAATATATCTGCCGGAAGGATGCCAGGCAGGATAAGTGGCTCCATGCCTGTATTCTTCAGGCTTAGGGTCGACTTTTTCCATCTCACCATTAAGGGAAATTAAAGTACCCCCCTGTTTACCACGCACATGAACCATCATCGTATCGGGTGAATTTCGGTTAAACGTATGACAGTTAATGCATTGCTTCCCAAAATTTCTATTTTCAGCGATAGGAGTCTGCTCATACGTTGTCAGGTCACGTTGATAAATTCCCATTTCATTCCAAAGTTCATATCCGGGATAAAGCAGACGGTACGCTAAAAAAGGATCTATCGCATGAACGGATATACTATCCTGAATATCAGAATAACGTACCCATTTGCCATGCTGCTTAATAGTAATTCTGACATATATTTTTTTGCCGGCAGCTTTCTCCAACAGTACCTTCCACTCGCTTTCCGGTATACGGACTATTGGTTCGTCATCCTGAATAAGAATGTCATAATTTTCCTCTCCGCATCCTAATTCTGTCTGGAAAGCCTCTCCTTCCTCCTGAATTCTAAAATTAGGAGGTGCAATATTGATAGGGAAAGTCACATCCGTATAATCCGGATAAATTAACGGTAATCGGTCACTCATACTTTCTGCCTGATGATATTGCGTACATCCTGACAAAAAAATAATTAATGTATAGTAAAGCAGATTTTGTATTTTCATATAATTTCCCATTAATTAGCTATCACCTTATTACCATAAGGACTGATATAATTCAAATAAAACCAATACGTATTTCCGAACTCCTTTTGCAAAGTGCCTAACTGTTTGCTCTGTACAAGACTATAATATCGTTTAAACCGTTCTTCCGTTGCCGGACTTATTTTTATTCCTACCTTTGAAAACTCTTCTTCGCCAACACCTAATTTATAAATATAAAGAGCTTCTTCATAAATACGAGGAAGTTTTGTATAAGAAAAAGATGACATGAATTTCAAGTTATTCACAAAACGAACCACATGGTTACTCAGTAATAAGTTACTCATTAAATACTCAAAAGCCATTTTGTTGGTGCTGTCATTCTCACATAAGTATTGCAATTCAGGCCCTATATTCAAGACATTGGCAAACCGTGCCGGAGTATCCACCTTTCCATCCAATGCATTTCTTAGTCCGGGAACTTTGCCTTCATTTACAATTTTTTCAAGTAGCAAAGCTTTCTCTCGATAGAAAAGAGACTGTTTTAGCTTATTAATAAAGCGTTGTGCCACTAACGGGCGGTGGTTTACAATGTTATATTGTGCCAAATTTATAAGGTGAGGTGCTGTTTCTCCCCATACTACCATTGACTCAAACTCCCAGCGTTGTGCCTCATTGATATACCCAAGTTCTTCATAAAGAATATGTCCGTATTCACTCTCACGACTGTCACTGTTCCACGGAAAGTAAAGTCCCTTGACTCCCTGTTTTTGTGGATAATCCAATAAATGATAAGGAAGCTGTCCTGTATGATAAAGTGCCAAATGATGAAAATAAGAAATGAGCTGATTATAACGTCCGGTATCTAAATATTTTTTTGTATACTCCAGCACGCTTCTCCAGTCTTTGCTTTTTACAAACTGTTCGGCTTTTAACATTATACGCTCATTCCTATTGTAGTTATTAAAAAAATAGTGAAAACCATATCCTGTATATCCTAGTAAAAAAAGAGAAGTTAATAAAATACGTATTTTTTTATTTGATATGCCAGGCAGACGAAAGAGGGGAAATACGTTTCGGTAACGTTGAATAAACAAAAGAAGCAAATAGAGCATCAACAGGCATAGCAGACTTCCTGGTAATATAGAAAGAGAATGATTCGCTTCCATTGTATAGAAAAAAAGAATAAGGGAAGGAATAATGGACAATTGCAACAGATCATTCTTTCCGGTTATTATTTTTATAATGCTATTTGTCAACCAATAGACTGATGCCAACAAGAATGCCAAAATAGTACTTCCTAAAATAGGATAATAGAAAAATTGAATAATAAAGTTAGTGATATAGTTTAGCCAACCCTCAGATTGAACACATTGCAGAAAATAAGATTTAGAAAAAAGGAAAAGATGATGTTGTTCGTGATAGTAAAGCACATGCGACAACACTCCTTGGTAACATATATAATAAAGGATAAACAAAGCTCCAAATAGGGTATAGACCAGTCGTTTCATCTTATATATTTATTTAATAAAGTAAGTGAGGACACTTACTATAAGACAATGCCCTCACTTAAATTATTGCTTGTAGATATTATAATGTTATTAATATCCCGGGTTCTGAGTCAGTTTAGGATTCAAATCGATTTCTGTCTGAGGAACAGGGAGTAAGTAGTTATGATCTTCATAATGACTACCCGCCAATTTTATATTTTCACCTTCATAAAGAATATAATCCACAATTGCCGGTTTGCCATCTACTACTCCTTCTACAGGTTTCATCTTCAATCCCAAGAACGGTGCATTCAAAACTTCTTTGGCAATGCCCCAACGACGAATATCCCACATACGTTTACCGCCTTCGAGTGCAAACTCTACACGCCATTCGTTTTGAATACGTTTACGAAGTTCATCTTGAGTAGCACAATATGTCGGTTTGCTTGGGTCTGTATTTTGTAAATCAGGCATACCTACACGTCTACGAACTTGATTGACAGCATCAAATGATTCTGCGCTCAACGGATGAAGCTCATTCATCGCTTCTGCATAAGTCAGCAGAACTTCGGCATAACGAATAACCACCCAGTCTTTACCCATATTCCAACCTTCGCTTTGAGGATCAATACTTGGGTCTAACCATTTTTGCTGATAATATCCGGTTGCTGTAGCATCACCGTGCTGTTCAATACCGGTTTTTCCACTTGATTTCAGCGGTTTGACTTTAATTGTAACACCATACATTTCTTCTCCGTCATGAAGTACATTGACTTCCAAACGAGGGTCGCGATTTTTAAACGGATCCTTTTCATTATAAATTGTAGATTTACTGATAGGAGCACCGTCTTTATCTTCGAATGCGTCAACCAAGCTCTGAGTAGGATTCATACCTCCCCAACCTAAAGTAGGGAAACATTCCCAACCAATCAAGTAGTGAGTTTTATCAGGGTAGTTGAATTGTACATACAAGATATTTTCATCACATCCATCTGATTTTTCCCAAAACAACTCCTGATATTTACCGGTATTTCCGGCATCATAAAGTTCATATTTACCTAAATCCATTACAGCCTTAGAAGCATCTGCTGCAACTTGCCAGTTATTATAGTACAAAGCAGCTCTAGCTTTCATAGCCAAGGCAGCTCCTTTGGTAACACGAGGAGTATTTGCGGCATCCCATTCTTCAGGCAAATATTCAATTGCCTTGTCAAAGTCCGCCATAACCTTTGCATACACTTCTTCGCGTGGAGTACGAGTGATATCTTCTACATCCGTTAAGTTCAATGGTTTATCAATATAAGGAACATCACCAAAAGAACGGATTAAATTGAAGTATACAAATGCACGGAAGAAATAAGCCTGTCCTTCAATTTTTTTACGCGATTCGTCACTCATTTCGATATCTTTTACTTTTTCCAATACCAAGTTACATTGACGAATCGGAGTATAACTACCCGCCCAGCTTTGGTCCATCGGATCGTAAACACCTTTTGATATGTTACCGGCAGCCCATTTAATGCCATGAACTGCATTATCTGAATTGATATCTTCGTCTTGATCCCATGTAGGCAGGCAGCCATAAATATCAGTTACGGCCATCATCGCATCATTCTCTGTTTTCCAGAAACTGCTATCAGATAGCTCATCCAATGGATAACGGTCTAAGAAATCACTACATGAAGAAGTGAATCCTACAAATAATAAGGCCGTTGCTATATGTAAAAATTTTGTTTTCATGTTATTTATACTGTTTTATTTGAAATATTAGAATGAAAGTTTTACTCCGACAGACAGCTTTTTAACGTTACTGTAAGACCATCCTCGTTCACTGCTTTCTTCCGGGTCGATACCACCGTCCAAACCTGTAAGGGTAAATAAGTTTTCACCGGTTAAGAATACTTTTGCATTAGAAATACCGGCTTTAGTTAACCATGCTTGAGGTAATGTATAGCCTAAGGTAAGGTTTTTCAAACGAACGTATGATGCATCTTGAAGCCAGAAAGAAGATGTTACAAAGTTTGTTTGACTAGAACGTGTAACACGAGGATAAGAAGCATTGTGATTATCCGGAGTCCAACGATCCAAATGTCTTTTCAAAGCAGTTGCACCATTATAAAATGCATAAGCAGCTTCAGAAGTGTAGTATCCGTCTACATCAAATGCTCCTTGGAATAAAGCAGAAAGATCAAAATTCTTATAACCTACACTCAGATTCAAACCTCCGGTCCAACTTGGGAAATTCTTACCTATAACAGTACGGTCTTTTTCTGTAATTTTCTTATCACCATCCAAATCTTTGTACTTGATATCACCTAATTTTTCCTGACCGGCAGCCAAACGTTTCGGACAGTTAAGAAGGTCTTCTTCTGTATTAAAGAAGCCGTCGGCTACATAACCGTAGTAAGAACCGATAGGATATCCTTCCAAATTCCAAATCTTGTCGTTGCTTGTCGGACCTTCTGTACCTGCCATATCCGTAATCTCATTCTTTACATAAGATACATTCAATGATACAGAATAGTTCCAGTCCTTATTAATTTGCTTGTTATGGTTAATCAAGAAATCAAAACCGGTATTCTGCACACTACCAATATTCTGTGCCGGAGCATTCATACCGATAACTCCCTGAATAGGAAGATACAGCAACATATCATTGGTTTTCTTCTTATAAACAGATAATTCAAAATTAATCATGTTGTTTAAGAAACCGGCTTCCAAACCTAATTCATAGTTAGTAACCGTTGCCCATTTCAAATTATTGTTCACATAACGAGCTTCATATATAGCTGAGTACAAAGTATTGTTGAATAAATATTTAGTAGCATTGTCAGCTATATTATATGTATATGTTGGTACTGCCGGATAAATATCATCGGATTTCAATTCCTCATTACCGGTTTTACCCCAACCAAGACGTAACTTCAAATTGCTCAGCCAGTCTACATTGTCTTTAATAAATGCTTCTTCAGAAATTCTCCATCCTGCAGAGAATGCGGGGAATACTCCCCAACGATTATCTTTCGGGAAACGTGAAGAGGCATCACTACGTAAATTAGCTTCAAACAGATACTTACCTGCATAATCATATTGGATACGTCCGAAATAAGACAAACGAGCCATTTCATAACCTCCGTCTTTATTTTTTTGTGAAGACTGGTCTAATGTATTCAGAGATTCAGGCAACTCATCACTACCGCCACCTTGACGAGTAGCTTCTGTATACTTATAAATATGTTCATAAGATTCAAAACCTGCTAATGCACTGATATTATGCTTGCCAAAACTCTTGTTGAAGTTAATCAAGACTTGTCCTGTGTAATAGTTGTGGTTATAATATTTATCATAGCCTTCACGCAAACCGGAATCATACGCATTGCTTCCGCTACCATAAGTGAAATGCTTTTTAAAACCATCTTGGTTACTGGTATAATTACGTACTGAATACACACCTTTAATACTCAATTCAGGTAAAATCTGTATAGTAGCATGACCCGTAAGATTTATTTCCTGCTGTGTATTACGTCTGAAACCTGACTTGTCTCCTTGTATGGCAACCGGGTTATCTACACCGGAATAAGTATAAGAACCATCTTCGTTATAAACTTTATTAGTCGGCTTTTCGCGAGTCACACCTTGATAAACAGACACAAAGCCATTCCATGCATCATTAGAGACACCTCTATAACCGGATGCATTGATACCTACCTTTATATATTTACTGATTTCCGAATTCAAATTCATACGGGCATTGAATCGAGAATAATCATTATCGGCAGTCAAACCATCCTGATAAATATAACCTAATGAAGCATTGTATGTTGTTTTTTCAGTACCACCGCTGATAGAAACATTATGCATTGTTTCTATAGCACTCTTTTTAATAGCAGCTTCATACCAGTCTGTGCTGGGTAATGCTCCGGTACGATAGTCTTCTATTTCTTCCGGAGAGAACATCAATGTAGCATTAGGATTCTCATTTAAAGTTGCTTCATTATATAAAACAGCATATTCATAAGCATTCACTAATTCACGTTTTGCTACCGGAGAAGACCAAGATACATTACCGGAATAAGTTACGCGTGTCTTTTCTCCTTTTTTACCCTGTTTCGTAGTAATCAAGATTACACCGTTAGCAGCCTGTACACCATAGATAGCAGCAGAAGCAGCATCTTTCAAAACTGTAAATGTTTCAATATCATTTGGGTCAATTGTATTCATGCTACCCGGTACTCCATCTACAATAACCAATGGACTGGCTGCATTGATAGAGTTCTTACCACGAATAGTAATATCAGCAGCTTGACTACCCGGAGCACCTGAACTCTGAATAGCTGTTACACCAGGCATTTGTCCTGCTATAGCTGCAGAAACACTTGACACGGGACGGCTTTCCAATGCTTTTGCATTTACAGTTGCAACTGCTCCTGTTAAATTAGCTTTCTTTTGTACACCATAACCTACTACGACAACTTCTTCCAATGTTTGACTGTCCTCTTTCAGGATTACATTAAGTGGTTGACCGTTGAATTTTACTTCCTGGGTAACATAACCTACATAGGAAATAACAAGAATACTTCCTTCGGAAACTCCACTCAAGGTAAAATCACCATCGATACCGGTAATTGTACCATTGGTTGTACCTTTTACTACTACGGACGCACCGATGACTGTTTCACCCATAGCATCCTTTACAACTCCTTTACAGGTTTCGGTCTGTTGCTCAATAGCATTTGAACTTGCTATTGCAGGAGCTGAAACAGCATTCATGCTTCCTGTAGATGCAGCCATAAGAAATAGCAGCATACTGACCGACTTGACTCTCTTTAACATAAAGTATTAATTTAAAGATAATAAATAAGTTACTATCAACGTAGTTCTTCTAGAACTATGTTTTTTCAATATGATTTAGATTAATGGCGCAAATATATAATATTTTTAAAAAAGACCAATCATTTTTGAAAACTATCTTTGTTTTTCTCTGCAATTTAACAATTAAACTATAAAAATATCTAATTAAAGGGTTACCCTAAAAAGACTTAACTATTTAGTTGGTAGAATTTTAGTAATATAATGATAATACATAAAACTCTTTTTTACTCACAATTTATATATGAGTTCCCATGTAAAGCCGTTATAAACAATAGTATAATGAAAAGGGGATTAATAAAAACGAATAGAATATCGGTAGAAATATTATCTTTTTTCCTCATTTATTGTGATTTACAGTATAAATAATCCAAGAATCTATTTAATACAAGCATTGATTATCAGCAGATTATAAAAAGGAATAGTTCTAGAAGAACTTATCCTTTTAGAACTTTGAATTTCAATCAAACACTTTAAAATTCAATATTATGTTAAAACGACTGAAATCAGTTAGCATGTTATTGTTCTTGGGAACATTCTCTACAGGAACCATTTCTGCTGTTACAGCTTCCGAAGTTAACGCTTCTGCTATCGTACAACAAAATGAAACATGTAAAGGTATTGTGAAAGACGCCACGGGAGAATCCATTATTGGTGCTTCTGTAATAGTGAAAGGAACCACCAACGGAGCAATTACCGACTTTGAAGGTAATTTCGCCTTAACTAACGTGAAGAAAGGAGATATCATCGTAATCTCCTATGTAGGGTATCAAAAACAAGAAATCAAATGGAATGGTGGGACTCTCAATGTAGTGTTGAAAGATGACACAGAAGTCCTGAGTGAAGTTGTTGTTGTAGGTTACGGTATACAGAAAAAGGCTAACCTCTCCGGTGCCGTTGCACAAGTAAACAGCGATGAGTTAACCAATCGCCCTATTTCGAATGTATCAAGCGGTTTGCAAGGCTTGATGCCGGGTGTAACAATTACTGCAGGTCAGGGACGTCCCGGTGAAGACGGAAGTAATATCAGAATCCGCGGTGTAGGAACGTTGAATAATGCATCTCCCTATATCTTGATTGACGGTGTAGAAAGTGGTTCCATGAACGACCTTGACCCGAATGATATTGAAAGTATCTCCGTATTGAAAGACGCTTCTTCTGCAGCTATCTATGGTTCTAAAGCATCTAACGGTGTAATTTTGATTACCACCAAACGCGGTAAGACCGGTGCTCCCCGTATCTCGTATAATGGATATGTCGGTATTCAAAATGCAACGGCAACCATTGACCGTGTAAGCTCTGCCGATTATGCCAGACTGTACAATCGCATTGACGATGATAATAATAACCCACATCGTTATTCGGACGAAGACATCCGTTTGTTCGAGAATGGCTCCGACCCATACGGACATCCTAACACCGACTGGAATGATGCTGCCTATAAAACAGGTGTTCTGCATAAGCACAATGTAAGCATCAACGGTGGTACAGAGAATGCAAGATATATGGCTTCTGTCGGTTATCTGGGGCAGACGGGTATCCTTCCGAATTCAGAACGCAGCCAGTTTAACGGACGTATGAATTTAGACGTAGATATAACCAAGAAATGGCATGTGCGTATGAATTTGTCCTATATCAAGAATGATTATAAAGACCCTAACTCAAACTATGGTGGCGGTTCTTCAGACCAGATTATCCGTCAGCTCAACATCCTAAGCCCGATGATTCCTATCAAGAATGAAGATGGAACTTATGGTTCAACTAATGACGGTAACCCGATTGCATGGTTGGATTCAAAATCTACAGTAGACAAATATAACCAGAACTTTACCGGTATGTTGTCTGTTGATTACAAAATTTTGGATTGCCTTACAGCAACCGTATCGGGAGCTTATGTTAATGATGACCAACACTACAAGGCTTTCGTAAAGAAAATCAATAATGACCCGGCACAGGCCGCACGTCCTAACAGCTTAACTGAGTCATTTACAAACTGGACCCGGTATAACTTTGATGCTTTGTTGAATTTCGACAAGCAATTTGGTGATCACAACTTAAAAGCAATGTTAGGTTATCATGCAGAAGCATACGATGTACGCTACAATGATATGTACCGTGAAAATTTCCCAAACAATGAATTGGACGATATGAATGCAGGTGCAACTGCTACTCAAACCAATAGTGGTTTTACACGAGAATTGAATATGTTGTCATACTTTGGTCGTATCAACTACGATTATAAAGGAAAATATTTATTCGAAGCTAACTTCCGTGCCGATGCATCTTCTCGTTTTGCTCCGGGCAACCGTTGGGGATACTTCCCTTCATTCTCCGGTGCATGGCGTATCAGTGAAGAATCATTTATGGAAACCTTAAGAGACAGTTGGTTGTCAAGCCTTAAGATTCGCGGTTCTTGGGGTCAGCTGGGAAACCAGGATGCTTTGGGAAACGGTACTCCGACCGGAGGAGACTACTATCCATGGATGAATACATACAACCTCGGCGCCAACTATCCGTTCGGAGGTTCGTTAGTGACAGGATACTATCAAGGTTCATACAAAATGGCTTCTCTTTCTTGGGAAAAAGCTACCACTTGGGGTATCGGTATAGACTTCACTTTATTCAATAAGCTGACCGGTTCTATTGACTACTACAACAGAAAGACCACAGATATCATCATGAATGTCTCCGTACCTAAAGAATTTGCCTTGGGTGCATACAAAGATAATGTAGGTGCAATGAAGAATAGTGGTATTGAAGTTCAGTTGGCCTACAACGATACATGGAACGATTGGACCTTCGGTGTTTCGGGAAACTTTGCCTACAACAAGAATACCATTGAAAACTTGGGTGGAGTAGACCGTATGGCCGATGGCAGCTTCATGCGTGAAGTAGGTTCTCCTATCAATTCATGGTTCGTATATCGCACAGACGGATTTTTCCAGTCTGATGAAGAAGCTGCTGCATGGCAAGCCAAATACTCTGCAATGGACGGATATCCTTTCGGACAAGATTTCAAGGCAGGTGACTTACGCTATGTAGATGCAAACGGTGACGGTAAAATATCGGCTGATGACCGCGAGCTTTATAGAACCAAAGATCCGAAATTCACATTTGGCTTCAATATTAATGTCGGTTATAAGAACGTAGACTTGTCAATGAACTTCAATGGTGCTGCCGGTGTAGGATATGCATTTACCAAGGAAGCATTCGGTGAATTCTCCGGTAGCGCAGGACATCCGTCAACTGCCTGGTTGGATAGCTGGACACCCGAAAACAAAAATGCAAGCATGCCACGCATAGCAGAAGCACGTGTATCTCCAAGTGAAGCTTCGAATGTACTTTCCGATTTCTGGATTATGGACACAAGCTATCTCCGTATGAAAACCATACAATTAGGCTATACTCTTCCTAAAAATTGGATAGAGAAATGGGGTATTCAGAATCTGCGTGTATACTATTCAGCAGAAAACCTACTGACATTTGACGATATGCCAATCAATGTAGACCCTGAAACTGTCAGTGAACGTTTGTCTAGTTACCCTTTGAATAAAACACATTCATTCGGAGTCAACATTACATTCTAAACTTTTTATAATCACTTAATTAATACAGAATAATATGAAACGTTTATCAACATATTTATTAGCAGGTATCGCATTGCTGTCTGCTTCATGTTCAGATTTTCTGGATACAGCTCCGAAAGATGCCCTTTCTCCTGCAACAACCTGGAAAACAGAAACTGATGCCGAGAGTTTTGTAGTAGGTTGCTACAATGGATTATTAGATCCATCGTCCATTCTTTATTTAGATTGCGGTTCCGACATAGGTTACAATAATTTTTCATGGGAAGGATGGCGTCCTTGGGGAGACGGTTCCTTATCCAGCGGTAACACAGGTGCTTCATTCTATGATTTTGCCATCATCCGCCGTTGTAATACAGTGTTAGAAAACATCGACAATGTAGAATTCACTACTGCAGGTAAGAAAGAAGAACTGATAGCAGAAGCCAAAGCCATCCGTGCCTATAGATATTTCATTATGAACTGGTGGTATGGCGGTGTACCTATCATCGGTTCTTATACTACGGCCGAAGAAGCACAGGTACCGCGTAATACGGAAGCGGAAGTACGCGAACAGATTGCACAGGACTTGGACGATGCACTTACAGCCATCAACACCACTCCGGCAGCACGCGGACGTATTGCCAAAGGAGCTGTTTTGGCTACCAAAATGCGCGAAGCACTATATTACGGTGACTGGCAGAAAGCAAAAGATGCAGCTCAGGCTATCATCGATTTAAAACAATACGAACTGGATTCTGATTATGAAAACTTATTCAAACTGTCAGGCATAGATTCTAAAGAAATCATATTGGCAGATCAACGCCTCGAAAGTGTCTTCGGACTGGGCGTTATCGGTCAAATGTATAATAATGATGATGCAGGATGGTCTTCAATTGTTCCTACTCAAAATTTGGTAGACATGTATGAAATGGACAATGGTTTGACTAAAGAAGAAGCTACAGGCTATTATGATGCCAAACATCCTTTTGCCAATCGTGACCCGCGCATGGATATGACTATTCTTTATCCCGGACAAGAATGGAGAGGAAAGATATTGAATACACTGGATGAGAAGCTGGCAGACGGTTCAAAAAACAAGAACTTTCCTACTTATACAGACAATGCCTCAAAAACAGCTTTAACATGGGCCAAATATCTAGATCCATACGAACAGTATTCTAATATTTGGAATACGGCTGCCTGTGTTATCATATTCCGTTATGCAGAAGTACTGTTAAGTTGGGCAGAAGCCGAAAACGAATTAAACGGTCCATCAGATCAAGTGTACAACTATATCGACCAGATTCGTGAACGCGTAGGTATGCCTAAAGTAGTCAGAACTAAATATGATACTCAGGATAAATTACGTGAATTGATTCGTCGTGAACGTTGTGTAGAATTTGCAGGTGAAGGTTTACGCCGTGCAGATATCCTGCGTTGGAAAGACGCCGGTGGCAAGATGTTGGCAGAAACTTTAATGAGCGGTGATTTAAAACGTATTACCGGTGCTATCAATTACAGTGAAACCGATCCGTACAAACGTGCAGAAGTTACCGGCACGGCAACAATTGAAACACGTAAGTTTGCTCCGAAGAACCGTTATTTGCCATTCTCTCAAACGGACGTACTTGATAAGAATCCGAACATCAAACAGAATCCCGGATATTAATCTATCATAACAGAGAAAAATAACATTCATAGAAAAAGGGAGTGTGCCAAAACTAAACCGGCCTATCCCATCGTCAGCTGTAGGGGCAGGGTTTGCCTGCCC
>OGFG01000127.1_pt1 | contig 86647 bp, 77 predicted proteins | sample 1570761 | NCBI WGS metagenome assembly OGFG01 (sample SAMEA2581938, study PRJEB24529) | metagenome | biome: Human gut stool | place: China | collected 2011
GTTAAAAAGTTCTTGTTTCTTCATTCTTACTAGCTTTATTGTATGATAATACCTAATTGAAGTGTCAATTTGTTCGGCAAAGTTAGTGGTTTAATTTCAAAATGATAGTAAAATATAAGTTTTCTGTAACGCGAAATTAAAAGAAGAGCCTGTCTTCTTCTAATTTGTAATTAAAAGAAGGAGATTTACTTTTAATTTGTTAGCTCTTTGGGGTTAATGGTGAGCTAATTGTAATTTGTTTCTTTTTGAGCTAAAAATAATATATTATTTAACTTTTTGATGTGTTTACAACTTTTTTATGCGTTTCTGTCAAATAAATATGCTTTTTGTTGTCTTTATGTTATTTGTAATGTGTATATTTGCAGTCGAAATAAAAATATCATAATATGTGTGGAATAGTAGGCTATATTGGTAAACGAAAAGCCTACCCTATCCTTATAAAAGGGCTGAAGCGACTGGAGTATCGTGGATATGATAGCGCGGGGGTAGCAATCATCAGTGATGACCGACAGTTAAATGTGTATAAGACGAAAGGAAAAGTCTCCGATCTTGAAAATTTCGTCACACAAAAAGATATTTCCGGTACAATCGGAATTGCCCATACTCGTTGGGCTACTCACGGGGAACCTTGTTCCGCTAACGCCCACCCTCATTACTCTTCTTCCGAAAAGCTCGCTCTCATTCATAACGGTATTATCGAAAACTACGCCGTTCTCAAAGAAAAACTTCAAGCCAAAGGCTATATTTTTAAAAGTAGTACAGATACCGAAGTCCTTGTTCAATTAATAGAATACATGAAAGTCACTAATCAAGTCAGTTTGCTGACAGCCGTTCAATTGGCGTTGGGAGAAGTGATTGGTGCCTATGCGATTGCGATTCTTGATAAAGAGCATCCCGATGAGATTATTGCTGCCCGTAAGAGTAGCCCGCTGGTAGTGGGGATTGGAGCGGACGAGTTCTTCCTTGCTTCGGATGCCACTCCGATTGTAGAATATACAGATAAGGTGGTTTATCTGGAAGACGGAGAAATTGCTGTTCTCCATTTGGGAAAAGAATTGAAGGTGGTCAATTTGAGTAATGTTGAAATGACACCTGAAATTAAAAAAGTGGAGCTAAATCTCGGCCAGCTGGAAAAAGGAGGATATCCGCATTTTATGTTGAAAGAGATTTTCGAACAGCCCGATTGTATTCACGATTGTATGCGTGGACGTATCAATGTGGAAGCAGACAATGTGGTACTTTCCGCTGTGATCGATCATCGGGAAAAGCTGTTGAATGCCAAGCGGTTTATTATCGTTGCCTGCGGAACTTCCTGGCATGCCGGACTGATTGGAAAGCATCTGATTGAAAGTTTCTGCCGCATACCGGTGGAAGTGGAGTATGCTTCCGAATTTCGTTACCGTGATCCGGTGATTGACGGACAGGATGTAGTGATAGCAATCTCCCAAAGCGGTGAGACTGCGGATACTTTGGCTGCTGTGGAATTGGCAAAAAGCCGCGGAGCATTTATATATGGTATTTGCAATGCTATCGGGTCTTCTATTCCCCGTGCCACTCACACCGGTTCGTATATCCACGTAGGTCCGGAAATCGGAGTCGCTTCCACCAAAGCGTTTACCGGACAGGTCACTGTGTTGGCAATGCTGGCATTGACGCTTGCCAAAGCGAAAGGAACAATTGACGAACGGCATTATCTTTCAATTGTACAGGAATTAAATCATATTCCGGAGAAGATGAAAGAAGTGCTGAAACTGAATGATACCCTGGCGGAATTATCGAAAACTTTCACGTATGCGCATAACTTTATTTACCTGGGACGCGGATATAGTTATCCTGTTGCATTGGAAGGTGCATTGAAATTGAAAGAAATATCGTATATTCACGCCGAAGGTTATCCGGCTGCCGAGATGAAGCACGGACCGATTGCCTTGATTGACGCGGAAATGCCGGTAGTGGTGATTGCTACGCAGAATGGACTGTACGAAAAAGTGCTAAGTAATATTCAGGAGATCAAGGCGAGGAAGGGAAAAGTGATTGCGTTCGTTACGAAGGGAGATACGGTTATCAGCAAGATTGCCGATTGTAGTATCGAACTTCCTGAAACAATAGAGTGTCTCGATCCGTTAATTACTACGGTACCTCTCCAACTTCTTGCTTATCACATTGCGGTATGTAAGGGGATGGATGTAGACCAGCCGAGAAATCTGGCGAAGTCGGTAACGGTGGAGTAATGTGATTTACAATTAGACAATTTACTATTTACTATTTACGATTGAAGAATCAATGATAGATAGTAAGTTGTTTGATTGGCAGGTGGTAATTTAAATCGTAAATAGTAAATCGTCAAATCGTAAATAGTATAGATGGAACAATTGAAACATGAATGTGGCGTTGCCATGATACGCTTGCTTAAACCGTTGGAGTACTACGAGAAAAAGTACGGAACATGGATGTACGGTCTTAATAAACTCTACCTGTTGATGGAGAAACAACATAACCGTGGACAGGAAGGTGCGGGACTGGCATGTGTGAAACTGGAAGCGAATCCGGGTGAAGAATATATGTTTCGTGAACGTGCTTTAGGTTCCGGGGCTATTACGGAGATTTTTGAAAATGTTCAAAACAATTTTAAGGATCTCACTCCCGAACAGTTACATGATGCTGCGTATGCCAAACGGACCCTGCCTTTTGCCGGGGAAGTATATATGGGGCATCTTCGTTACTCCACTACAGGAAAATCCGGCATCTCTTATGTGCATCCATTCTTAAGAAGAAATAACTGGCGTGCCAAGAATCTCGCTCTTTGCGGAAACTTCAATATGACGAATGTGGACGAAATATTTGCCCGTATCACTGCCATTGGCCAGCATCCGCGTAAATATGCCGATACATATATCATGTTGGAACAGGTGGGACACCGTCTTGACCGTGAAGTGGAGCGTGTATTCAATCTTGCCGAAGCCGAAGGGCTTACGGGTATGAGCATCACGCATTATATAGAAGAACATATTGATTTGGCAAACGTACTGCGTACTTCCAGTCGCGAATGGGATGGGGGGTATGTTATCTGCGGATTGACCGGAAGCGGTGAGTCTTTCGCTATTCGCGACCCGTGGGGCATCCGGCCTGCATTTTGGTATCAGGATGACGAAATAGCTGTTCTTGCTTCCGAACGTCCGGTTATCCAGACAGCTTTGAATGTTCCGTTTGAGGAAATCAAGGAACTGCAACCGGGGCAGGCGTTGCTGATTAGCAAAGAGGGTAAGATACGTACTTCGCAAATCAATAAGCCGCGCGAAAATCAGGCCTGTTCTTTCGAACGTATCTATTTCTCCCGTGGCAGTGACGTCGATATTTATAAAGAAAGGAAACGGTTGGGTGAAAAGTTGGTTCCGAGAATACTGAAAGCAATCAATAATGACATCGATCATACGGTTTTCTCTTTTATTCCCAACACTGCGGAGGTTGCTTTCTACGGAATGTTGCAGGGACTGGATGATTACTTGAATGAAGAGAAAGTGCAGCAGATCGCTGCATTGGGGCATAACCCGAATATGGAAGAACTGGAAGTTATTCTTTCCCGTCGCATTCGCAGCGAAAAGGTGGCAATCAAGGATATTAAGCTCCGTACGTTCATCGCCGAAGGAAACAGCCGTAATGATTTGGCTGCCCATGTGTATGATATTACATACGGAAGTCTTGTACCCGGTGTTGATAATCTGGTGATTATCGATGACAGCATTGTGCGTGGTACTACGCTGAAACAAAGTATTATCGGTATTCTCGACCGCCTCGGTCCGAAGAAGATTGTCATTGTATCTTCTTCTCCGCAAGTGCGTTATCCTGACTATTACGGTATTGATATGGCAAAGATGAGCGAGTTTATCGCCTTCAGGGCTGCTGTCGAACTTTTAAAGGAACGGGATATGAAAGATGTGATTGCGGCCGCATATCGTAAGTCGAAAGAGCAGGTAGGACTGCCGAAAGAGCAGATGGTAAACTATGTGAAAGACATTTATGCTCCGTTCACTGATGAGGAAATCTCTGCCAAAATGGTGGAACTGCTGACACCCAAGGGAACCAAGGCGAAAGTGGAAATTGTTTATCAACCGTTGGAGGGATTGCACGAAGCTTGTCCGCATCATAAAGGCGACTGGTATTTTAGCGGCAACTACCCTACACCGGGAGGTGTGAAAATGGTGAACCGGGCGTTCATCGACTATATAGAACAAATGTATCAATTCTAACAACCATACAACGATTCAATAATAAGAATGAGAAATGTGACATTAATCCTTGACGACGGGAGCCGGTTTTCCGGTAAGTCGTTTGGCTACGAGAAGCCGGTGGCGGGCGAAGTAGTGTTTAATACTGCCATGACCGGATATCCGGAGAGCCTCACTGACCCTTCATACGCCGGACAGTTGATGACGCTTACCTATCCTTTGGTAGGTAACTACGGTGTTCCTCCTTTCACTATCGAGCCGAATGGACTTGCCACTTTCATGGAAAGTGAAAAGATTCATGCGGAAGCGATTATCGTAAGTGATTATTCTTATGAATACAGCCATTGGAACGCAGTGGAAAGTCTCGGCGACTGGTTGAAACGGGAGCAAGTTCCCGGCATTACAGGCATTGATACGCGCGAGCTGACTAAAGTGCTTCGTGAACATGGAGTAATGATGGGGAAAATAGTATTTGAAAATGAAGAATTAAGAATGAAGAATGAAGAATTTCCGTCTTATAGCGATATAAACTATGTAGACCAGGTTTCCTGTAAAGAAATTATTCATTATTTCCCTAGTGGAACAAGCAGCCACAGCGCAGCTAATTCTTCATTCTTCATTCCTCATTCTTCATTAAAAAAAGTGGTTCTGGTGGATTGCGGTGTGAAGACTAATATCATTCGTTGTCTGCTGAAACGTAATGTTGAGGTGATTCGTGTTCCTTGGGATTATGATTATAACGGACTCAAATTTGACGGACTGTTTATTTCTAACGGACCGGGGGATCCGGATACCTGTGATGCTGCGGTGCAGAATATCCGCAAGGCAATGTCAAACGAGAAACTACCTATTTTCGGAATCTGCATGGGTAATCAACTGCTTTCGAAAGCGGGAGGAGCCAAGATTTATAAATTGAAATACGGTCACCGTAGCCACAACCAACCGGTGCGTATGGTAGGCACTGAACGTTGCTTCATCACCTCGCAAAATCACGGTTATGCCGTAGACAATAATACGTTGAGTGCAGATTGGGAACCGTTATTTATTAATATGAATGATGGCTCTAACGAAGGAATCAAGCATAAAAGAAACCCTTGGTTTTCTGCACAATTCCATCCGGAAGCAGCGAGTGGACCTACGGATACGGAATTCCTGTTCGACGAATTTGTAAAACTATTATAACCCATATTCATCACGGATTATAAAAAATCTGTATAATCTGTGGTGAACTAGAAAGTAGAATCAATGAAAGAAAATATAAAGAAAGTATTGTTGTTGGGTTCCGGTGCCCTGAAGATCGGTGAGGCCGGTGAGTTTGACTATTCCGGTTCGCAGGCACTCAAAGCCTTGAAAGAAGAAGGCATTGAAACGATTCTTATCAATCCTAATATTGCTACGGTACAGACGTCCGAAGGAGTGGCGGATCAAATCTACTTCCTTCCGGTGACTCCGTATTTCGTAGAGAAAGTGATTCAGAAAGAAAAACCGGAAGGCATTATGCTGGCGTTCGGTGGTCAGACAGCCTTGAACTGTGGAGTGGCATTGTACAAAGAAGGTATTCTTGAAAAATATAATGTGAAAGTACTTGGTACCCCGGTACAAGCCATTATGGATACCGAGGATCGTGAACTTTTCGTTCAGAAATTGAATGAAATCAATGTAAAGACCATTAAGAGTGAAGCCGTAGAAAATGCGGAAGCTGCGCGTCGCGCAGCAAAAGAACTGGGGTATCCCGTAATTGTTCGTGCTGCGTATGCATTGGGTGGCTTGGGCTCCGGTTTCTGTGATAACGAAGAGCAACTGGATATTCTTGTAGAAAAAGCGTTCTCTTTCTCTCCGCAGGTATTGGTGGAAAAATCTCTTCGTGGTTGGAAAGAAGTGGAATATGAAGTGGTGCGCGACCGTTTCGACAACTGTATCACAGTTTGTAATATGGAAAACTTCGACCCGCTGGGTATTCATACCGGTGAATCTATCGTTATTGCTCCGTCACAAACGCTTACTAACAAAGAATATCATAAACTTCGGGAACTGGCAATACGTATCATCCGCCACATCGGTATTGTGGGCGAATGTAATGTACAATATGCCTTCGACCCCGAATCCGAAGATTATCGGGTGATTGAAGTAAATGCCCGTCTTTCCCGTTCATCGGCTTTGGCATCTAAGGCAACGGGTTATCCGCTGGCTTTCGTTGCGGCCAAATTGGGACTGGGTTACGGACTCTTCGACCTGAAGAACTCTGTAACAAAGACTACTTCTGCTTTCTTCGAACCGGCACTGGATTATGTTGTATGTAAGATTCCACGTTGGGATTTGGGTAAGTTCCACGGTGTAGATAAAGAATTGGGATCTTCTATGAAATCTGTCGGTGAGGTGATGGCTATCGGTCGTACTTTTGAAGAAGCTATCCAGAAAGGGCTCCGCATGATCGGACAGGGAATGCACGGATTTGTAGAAAACAAGGAACTGGTTATTTCCGACATCGACAAGGCTTTGCGCGAACCGACTGATAAACGTATTTTTGTTATCTCGAAGGCTTTTCGTGCCGGCTACACCATCGACCAGGTGCATGAACTGACTAAGATTGATAAATGGTTCCTTCAGAAATTGATGAATATCATGCAGACTTCCGAGGAACTGCATAGCTGGGGAAACAACCACAAACAGATTGTCGATCTGCCGAACGAATTGCTTCGTAAAGCTAAGGTTCAAGGTTTCTCTGATTTTCAGGTTGCCCGTGCCATCGGCTACGAAGGTGATATGGAGGATGGTATTCTTTATGTCCGCAAACACCGTAAAGAGGCGGGTATTCTTCCGGTTGTGAAGCAGATTGATACTTTGGCAGCCGAATATCCGGCACAAACCAATTATCTGTATCTTACTTATAGCGGTGTGGCGAATGATGTGCATTACTTGGGCGACCATAAATCCATCGTCGTACTGGGGTCCGGTGCTTATCGTATCGGTTCTTCCGTAGAATTCGACTGGTGTGGAGTGCAGGCTTTGAATACTATTCGTAAAGAAGGATGGCGCAGCGTGATGATTAATTATAATCCTGAAACTGTATCTACGGACTATGATATGTGCGATCGCTTGTATTTTGACGAATTGACTTTCGAGCGTGTCATGGATATTCTGGAGCTTGAGAATCCGCATGGGGTAATTGTGTCTACTGGCGGTCAGATTCCGAATAACTTGGCTTTGCGTTTGGATGCACAGCATATCAATATCCTTGGCACAAGTGCCAAGAGCATTGACAACGCTGAAGACCGTGAGAAATTCTCTGCTATGCTCGACCGTATCGGTGTGGATCAGCCCCGTTGGCGTGAATTAACATCTATGGATGACATTCAGGAGTTTGTTGAAGAAGTGGGTTTTCCTGTACTTGTCCGTCCGTCATACGTGCTTTCGGGAGCTGCAATGAATGTTTGTTCCAATCAGGAAGAACTGGAGCGTTTCCTGAAACTGGCAGCCAATGTCTCGAAAAAACATCCGGTAGTAGTAAGTCAGTTTATTGAACATGCCAAGGAAGTAGAAATGGATGCCGTGGCGCAGAATGGCGAAATTGTGGCATACGCTATTAGTGAGCATATCGAATTTGCGGGAGTACACTCCGGTGACGCGACTATTCAGTTCCCGCCACAAAAGCTATATGTAGAAACTGTTCGTCGTATCAAGCGTATCAGCCGTGAGATTGCCAAGGCTTTGAATATCTCTGGTCCGTTTAATATTCAGTATTTGGCGAAAGACAATGATATCAAGGTGATTGAATGTAACTTGCGTGCCAGTCGTTCTTTCCCATTTGTCAGCAAGGTACTGAAGATCAACTTTATTGAACTGGCAACCAAAGTTATGCTTGGCCTGCCTGTCGAAAAACCGGAAAAGAATCTTTTCGAACTGGACTATGTGGGAATCAAGGCTTCACAGTTCTCTTTCAACCGTTTGCAGAAAGCCGACCCGGTGTTGGGAGTAGATATGGCTTCCACCGGTGAAGTAGGTTGTATTGGTATGGATACTTCTTGTGCCGTATTGAAAGCAATGCTTTCTGTAGGCTATCGTATTCCGAAGAAGAATATCTTGCTTTCCACGGGTACGATGAAGCAAAAAGCGGATATGATGGATGCAGCCCGTATGTTGGTGAATAAGGGATATAAACTCTTTGCGACGGGCGGTACACATAAAGCGCTTGCCGAGAGCGGTATTGAGAGTACTCATGTTTATTGGCCGAGTGAAGAGGGACATCCGCAGGCGTTGGAGATGCTTCATAGTAAGGAAATAGATATGGTAGTTAATATACCGAAGAACTTGACTGCCGGAGAATTAAGTAATGGGTATAAAATCCGTCGTGCCGCCATCGATTTAAATATTCCGTTGATTACGAACGCTCGTCTGGCTAGTGCATTTATCAATGCTTTCTGTACAATGAGTGTGGATGATATAGCTATCAAGAGCTGGGCAGAATATAAATAAGATGATTATATTCTATTGAAATGAAAAGACAAAGGTCGTTCTTATTATTCGAGAGCGGCCTTTGTCTATTATTGTAGAAATACAATTTTTCGATTATTCAGTTGGAAAATTAAATACTCTTGGTCTTTATTTGCTGTTTTGGACATTTTAATGTAACTTGCGCGCTTATTTAAATAATATTTTTTTTTACAGGAGGATGATAGGTATGGATAATCATGTTGTAATAATGGCTGGTGGCATAGGGAGCCGTTTCTGGCCGATGAGCACTCCGGAATGTCCTAAACAATTTATTGATGTAATGGGATGTGGCCGGTCACTGATTCAATTGACGGCAGACCGGTTTGATGGTGTTTGCCCCAGAGAAAATATGTGGGTGGTAACTTCTGAAAAATACATTGATATTGTTCGGGAGCAGTTGCCGGAAATTCCGGAAAGTAATATTTTAGCGGAACCTTGTGCACGAAATACTGCACCTTGTATCGCATTTGCTTGTTGGAAAATCAAAAAGAAGCATCCCCGTGCTAATATTGTAGTAACTCCTTCGGATGCATTAGTCATCGATACGGGCGAGTTCCGTAGAGTGATGGAGAAAGCACTTCGTTTTACGGATGATAGCAGTGCTATTGTCACAATAGGTATTCGGCCGACTCGTCCGGAGACAGGCTACGGATATATTGCTGCTGCCAACCAGCTTCAAACAGATAAAGAAATTTATACAGTAGACGCATTCAAGGAAAAACCCGATAAAGAGACAGCAGAAAAGTATTTGGCGGAAGGTAATTTCTTCTGGAATGCGGGAATCTTTGTGTGGAACGTGCGTACTATCACTTCCGTGATGCGTGTATATGCTCCGGGTATCGCACAGATTTTTGACCGTATTTTCCCGGATTTCTATACGGAAAAAGAGAATGAAACAATCAAAAAGTTGTTCCCGACTTGCGAAAGTATTTCTATCGACTATGCGGTGATGGAAAAAGCGGAGGCTATTTACGTGTTACCGGCTTCTTTCGGCTGGTCGGACTTAGGCACATGGGGAGCACTTCGCGGTCTTTTACCACAGGATAAATCGGGAAATGCTACGGTAGGAACCGATATACGTTTGTATGACAGTAAGAATTGTATTGTGCATGCCAGCGAAGAAAAACGAGTTGTTGTTCAAGGACTGGATGGATATATCATCGCGGAGAAAGATAATACATTACTAATTTGTAAACTGGAAGAGGAACAACGGATTAAAGAGTTCTCGAAATAAAGATTATTTCGTTTGCTGATATTCGTGTGGTGCCATTCCTGTCATTCAGCTGATATTCAATTGAAAGCCGGAGTTAAGCACTCCGGCATTATTTTTATAATTGCACTTCGATATTTAATTTTCCACCAAGTCCACGTTCTACAATATCAAATAATGTTTTGAGAGTAATATTTTCTCCATCGTTTTCAACTTTTGATATGAATGTACGTTTCTTGTCAATGCGACTTGCAAGTTCTGCTTGTGTCATATCTAATTTTTCTCTGGCACTTCGTATCTTAAAGCCAATGCGCAAAGCCTCAAGTTCTCGCTCAAGCCTGTCTCGTTCCGGTGCTCCAACTTCACCGTAATACTCATTTTTGATTTGGTCTAATGTCTTTGTATTCATTCTAAAATCTCCTTTTCTTTTTCTTTATAATAGTCGGTCATAAGCCGTTCTGCTCTTTTTATTTCTTCTGATGGTGTTTTTTGTGTCTTTTTCTGAAAGCCACTTAACAAAACAACCAATTTATTACCGTCAAAGAAACAAAAAATGCGGAAGATATTATTGCCTAGTTGCACGCGAACCTCAAATAGTCCATTAGTACCTTCTATGTATTTTAGATATGTCGTTGGGATTCGGTCTATCTGCTCGATAATATCTAGCACTTTGATGATTTTATCGCGAACCTTCTGTGGTTGTTTCTTGAAAAAATCATCAAAATATTCTTTATATGTTATGACTTCTCTTACTTTCATTTTACAAAGGTAACTTATAAATTACATAAAAGCAATTTTAGGCTACTTTTTTCTTTAATTTTTCTCATCATTTTATCCATTATCTCTTCAGAACATTTTGCCAACTCATAGAGAGTGACTGTATTCAGGAAATCCCTATCTTTGTCTTTCGAAGAAACCAAAGAAATAATGGATATGAAAAGAATGATTTTCAGTTTCTCCTTTTTACTGTATGTAGCAGGAGCGTATGCGCAGATTACATTGGAAGAATGTCAGCGGAAGACGCAGGACAATTATCCGTTGGTACATCAGTATGGCTTAGTGGAGAAGACAAAGGAATATAATCTGGAAAATGCAGCCAAGGGATATTTGCCTCAATTTGCTCTTTCGGCAAAGGCCTCTTATCAGAGTGATGTGACAGAAATTCCGGTAAAACTTCCCGGAGTAGATTTAAAAGGATTGTCTAAAGACCAATATCAGGTCATGTTGGAATTGCAACAGAAGATATGGGACGGGGGAGGAATCCGTATGCAGAAGAAGCAGACGATTGCAGAGGCTGAAGTGGAAAAAGAAAAACTGAATGTAGATATGTATGCGCTGAATGACCGCGTGAATGATCTTTATTTTGGAATTCTCCTGCTGGACGAGCAAATCAAACAGAATACATTGTTACAAGATGAGCTAGAGAGAAATTATCGTCAGATTACTGCTTATGTGGAAAATGGAATAGCCAATCAAGCTGATTTGGATGCAGTGAAAGTGGAGCAGCTGAATACAAAACAGAAAAGAATTGATTTAGTATCATCACGGGCAGCTTATTTGAAAATGCTTTCGCTGTTGGTAGGAGAAGCACTATCTCCGGAGACGGTGCTGGAGAAGCCTGTACCTCAAAGTATGGTTTCAGCTGTCAGTGAGATTCGTCGGCCGGAGTTGGCTTTGTTTGATGCACAGGGAGCCGGACTGCAAGTGCAGGAGAAGGCTTTGAATGTGCGTCATCTTCCGCAGTTCGGACTGTTTGTGCAGGGGGCATACGGAAATCCCGGATTGGATATGCTGAAGAATGAATTTTCTCCTTATTATATGGCAGGTGTCCGGCTTTCATGGAATTTCGGTAGTCTGTATACTTTGAAAAATGACCGTCGGGTGATCGAGAAGAAAAGACAGCAACTGGATAATAACCGGGATGTATTCCTTTTCAATACAAGACTGGAAATGACGCAGCAGGATCAGGCTATCCATTCTTTGGAGAAGCAAATGCGGGATGATGATGAAATAATCCGGTTGCGTACAAATATCCGTAAAGCTGCCGAAGCAAAGGTGGCAAATGGAACATTGACCGTGACTGAAATGTTACGTGAACTGACTAATGAGAGCTTGGCGCGTCAGTCGAAAGCTATGCATGAGATTCAACGGTTAATGGGAATTTATCAATTGAAATATACAACGAATGATTAATATAACTTCTCCGGGTATGAAAAGAATAACAAAAATAGGAATGTGGGGGATAACGCTGATGATGTTATCTGCCTGTGGAAATGGAACACCTGATTATGACGCAACCGGTACATTTGAAGCTACGGAAGTAATAGTGTCCGCCGAGGCTGCCGGAAAATTGCTACGACTGGAAGTAGAAGAGGGAACAAAGCTGAAAGCGGGTGAGGAGATCGGGTTGGTAGATACGGTACAATTGTATTTAAAGAAACTGCAATTGGAAGCCAGTATGAAATCGGTAGAAAACCAGCGTCCTGATCTTGCCAAACAGATTGCCGCTACCAAACAGCAAATTGTCACGGCAGAGCGTGAGAGGAAACGGGTGGAAAACTTGCTTGCTGCAGGTGCGGCCAATCAAAAACAACTGGATGATTGGGACGCGCAAGTCAAATTACTCGAACGGCAGCTCGTTGCACAGGAATCATCGTTGCGTAATAGTACGAATAGCCTTACAGAACAAGGCAATTCGGTTGCTATACAGGTAGCGCAAGTGGAGGATCAGTTAGCTAAATGTCATGTTCAGTCACCTATCGCAGGTACAGTATTGGCTAAATATGCGGAAGCCGGTGAATTGGCGGCTATCGGCAAGCCTTTATTTAAGGTGGGCGAAGTGGATCGTATGTATTTGAGGGCTTACATCACTTCCGAACAGTTATCAAAAGTGAAACTGGGAGATCAAGTGACTGTGTATGCTGACTATGGCAACTCGGAGCAGAAAGCTTATCCGGGGGAAGTGACTTGGATTTCCGATCGTTCGGAATTCACTCCAAAAACAATTTTGACGAAGAATGAACGTGCTAATCTGGTATATGCAGTGAAGATTGCGGTGAAGAATGACGGAGCGTTGAAGATTGGTATGTATGGCGGAGTAAAATTAAAGAATGAAGATTAAAAATTAAAGTCAGGGAGATGGAGAAGGATGTACCCATAGTGGTTGTGAAAGAAGTCGGCAAGAGCTATGGAACGGTGGAAGCGCTGAAAGAGGTTTCTTTTGTGGTAGAACGGGGAGAGATCTTTGGGCTGATAGGTCCTGACGGTGCCGGTAAGAGTACCTTATTCCGTATTCTGACTACTTTGCTGCTGGCAGATAAGGGAACGGCCACGATTGGCGGACTGGATGTGGCAACAGAATATAAACAGATTCGTACGAAGGTTGGATATATGCCCGGTCGTTTTTCACTTTACCAGGATCTTTCAGTAGAGGAGAATCTGGAGTTTTTCGCTACCGTATTCCATACGACTGTTCAGGAGAACTATGATTTAATTAAAGATATCTATCAGCAGATAGAACCGTTCAGGAAAAGAAGGGCAGGGGCTTTGTCGGGTGGTATGAAGCAGAAACTGGCATTGAGTTGCGCTTTGATTCATAAACCGGATATTTTATTCCTGGATGAACCCACTACCGGAGTGGATCCTGTGTCGCGCAAGGAATTTTGGCAAATGCTTCGTAACTTGCGGGAACAGGGTATTACTATTGTTGTTTCTACTCCCATCATGGATGAAGCCCGGCAATGTGACCGGATTGCTTTTATCAATCATGGAAAGATTCATGGCATTGATACCCCCGAGCGTATTCTTCAGCAATTTGCATCCATCCTTTGTCCTCCTTCTTTGGAACGGGAGGAGGTGAGACATGAAACCGCTCCGGTCATTGAAGTGGAGCAGTTGACAAAGTGTTTTGGTAATTTTACAGCGGTAGATCATATCTCCTTTCAGGTGAACCGGGGAGAGATATTTGGCTTCCTGGGTGCTAACGGTGCCGGAAAGACTACAGCCATGCGCATGCTTTGCGGATTGAGCAAACCGACATCAGGCATAGGAAAGGTGGCAGGATATGATATTTTCCGGGAAGCTGAACAAGTAAAGAAGCATATCGGCTATATGAGCCAGAAATTTTCGCTGTATGAAGATTTGAAAGTGTGGGAGAATATCCGTCTGTTTGCCGGGATTTATGGGATGAAAGAGCAAGAAATAGAGCGGAAGACAGAAGAATTGTTGGATCGCCTGGGGCTTGCTGACGAGCGGGATACTTTGGTGAAGAGCCTTCCGGTGGGGTGGAAGCAGAAATTAGCTTTTTCAGTTTCAATCTTCCACGAGCCGAGAATTGTTTTTCTGGATGAGCCGACGGGTGGAGTAGATCCCGCTACGAGAAGGCAGTTCTGGGAATTGATTTATCAGGCAGCCGACCAGGGAATCACCATATTTGTCACTACCCATTATATGGATGAAGCGGAATATTGTAACCGGATATCTATCATGGTGGACGGTCAGATTAAAGCTCTTGATACACCTGCCCGTCTGAAGCAACAATTCGGTGCAGAAACGATGGATGATGTTTTTCAGCAATTAGCCCGCGGTGCGGTGCGCAAAGCAGATTGATTATGAGACAGTTTATAGCTTTTGTAAAGAAGGAATTTTATCATATTTTCCGTGACCGGCGAACCATGCTGATTTTGTTGGGGATGCCGGTTGTACAAATTATACTATTCGGTTTTGCCATCAGTACAGAGGTGAAAAATGTCCGGTTGGCGGTACTCGATCCTTCTAATGATGTGGTGACACGAAAGATTATTGATCGTTTGGACGCCAGTGAATATTTCACTGTTACCACGCGTTTTCATTCGCCCCAGGAAATGGAAGCTGCTTTTCTGAAGAATAAGGTTGATATGGCTATTGTTTTTAGCGAACGTTTTATAGATGATCTCTATACGGGTGATGCTCGTGTGCAGCTGGTAGTAGATGCGACAGATCCGAATATGTCGACTTCGCAGGTTAATTATGCAACGGGAATTGTTTCTATGGTAGGTCAGGAAATGATGCCGCCCAATATGTCGGCTGCCCGTTTAACGTCGGATATAAAATTGTTGTATAACCCGCAAATGAAGAGTGCTTATAACTTTGTTCCGGGGGTAATGGGGTTGATCTTGATGCTGATTTGCGCTATGATGACCTCGATTTCCATCGTTCGTGAAAAAGAGACGGGGACCATGGAAGTATTACTGGTTTCGCCTGTGAAGCCACTATTTATTATTTTGGCAAAGGCTGTGCCTTATTTTGTGTTGTCGTTTGTCAATCTGATAACAATTCTTTTACTTTCGGTCTTTGTGCTGGATGTTCCGGTAGTAGGAAGTTTGTTCTGGTTGATAACCGTCTCTTTGTTGTTTATCTTCGTATCCTTGGCGTTGGGCTTATTGATTTCATCAGTCACGCGTACACAGGTTGCGGCCATGCTGGTTTCCGGTTTGATGTTGATGATGCCCACGATGCTTTTATCGGGGATGATTTTCCCTATTGAGAGTATGCCGTTGATACTTCAATGGATCTCGGATATACTTCCGGCACGTTGGTATATTCAGGCTGTGCGAAAGTTGATGATTGAAGGAGTGCCTGTTGTATTGGTATATAAGGAGATTGGTATCTTATTATTGATGGCGACGGTACTTATTACGGTTAGTATCAAGAAATTCAAGTATAGATTGGAGTAGATAAGAATAATATGTTAATGTGCCAATTGGCTGTGTTATACTACATGGCATTGACATATAAACATATCAGCAAATTGAAGAATTATTTATGATAAAGTTCCTGATAGAAAAAGAGTTTAAACAATTGCTTCGCAATTCGTTTCTTCCGAAATTGATTCTTGTATTTCCATGCATGATTATGCTATTGATGCCTTGGGCGGTAAATTTGGAAATCAAGAATATACAGCTGAATATTGTGGATAATGACCATTCGGCTATTTCACAACGTTTAGTGAATAAGATTGCTGCCTCCACTTACTTTCGCTTGGTAGAAGTACCGGCTTCGTATGAAGAAGGTCTTCGAAACATTGAAATTGGAACGGCTGATATTGTGATGGAAATTCCGAGGCATTTGGAACGGGATTGGATGAATGGAGAGGATGCTCATGTATTGATAGCAGCTAATGCCGTGAATGGAACGAAAGGCGGTCTGGGCAGTTCTTATTTGTCTTCTATCATTAATGATTATGCAGCCGAACTACGTTCGGAACATCCCGAAGCAGCTACCGTTTCTGGCACTTTCCCTTCCATACAGGTTGATACGCAGGGATTGTTTAATCCGAATCTGAACTATAAGCTCTATATGATTCCGGCATTGATGGTCATGTTGCTGACTTTGATTTGTGGTTTCCTGCCTGCGTTGAATGTGGTTAGCGAGAAGGAAGTGGGGACAATAGAGCAAATCAATGTGACTCCGGTTCCGAAGTTTGTTTTTATTTTGGCAAAGCTCCTGCCTTATTGGCTGATTGGTTTTCTGGTGCTGACGGTGTGTTTCATATTAGCCTGGTTAATTTATGGCATAGTACCTGTCGGGCATTTTCTGTTGATTTACTTTTTCGCGGTTCTTTTTGTTCTGGTGATGTCCGGCTTCGGACTAGTCATTTCCAACTATTCAGCAACGATGCAGCAATCAATGTTTGTTATGTGGTTCTGTTTGTTGGTGGTGATCTTGATGAGCGGTTTGTTTACCCCCGTTAGCAGCATGCCGGAATGGGCACAAATAATAACGATATTCAATCCTTTGAAGTATTTTATGGAGGTGATGCGAATGATATATCTGAAGGGGAGTGGTTTCTTTGATTTGCTGCCGCAGTTCGGAATATTGTTGCTTTTTGCAGTCGTGTTTAATAGTTGGGCGGTAATTAGCTATCGGAAGAACAACTGAAGATAATAAGGGGGCAGTCCGAAAACCCTGTGGGTATGTTATGTTAATAAGGCGGCATTGCCTGCAAAGACAATAAAAAAACAGCTCGTTTCCCTTTAAGGGAGAGAGCTGTTTTTGATCCTTTTCATCACCGTCTCCGGTGAATAGTAAGTGGTTACTGTATTACTTTATTTCGATTTGTCTATTTGGCTTCTTTACTTCTTCTTCAGAGAGTTTCGGAAGTTCGATATTTAGAACGCCATGTTCTACAGATGCAGCAATTTTCTCTTTGTCTACATTATCCGGTAGAATCATAGTTTGCTGGAACTTAGAGTATGAGAATTCGCGACGCAGATAGCGACCGTCTTTCTTTTCCTCCTTGTTTTCTGTCTTCTTCTCCATGCTGATAACGAGGTTATTGTCTTCATCAATGCGAACATTGAAATCATCCTTCGTCATACCCGGAGCAGCCAATTCCACTTTGTATTCTTTTTCTGTTTCCAAAACATTAATTGCAGGTGCAGTAGCATTTGCTTTTACCATCCAATCGTTATCAAAGAAATCATTAAAGATACTTGGTAACCAACTTTGAGTTCTTCTAACAGGCATCATAATTTTAGTCTCCTATCTTTAAGTTAAACATTCAGTTAATTATTCTTGAACTTCGGTATTTTCACTTCTGATGGTACCGGTTGTCCCGGTTTCCATCGTCTGCTCTCGAACCGTTGTTCGCTTCTATAAGTGCAAACCTTATGCCAAGTGATTTTTGAGACTAAAATTGTCTATTTGTCATTATAATAATGCCAATTTTGCAATAATGATGACAAAATGTATTCTATTTTTATTTATTTTATATAAGATAGATATTAATTTGATAATATGTCTATTTCTTCTCGATTAGTTTGAATCTCATTCTTAATGTTTGCCTTTCTTCGTCATAGTCATAGCTAATGATTTTGAAAGTTCCCATTTCAGAAGTATTTGATACATGCAATCCGATACAGGCACAGGCGTCATAATTTCCAATGCGGACAATGCGAAGGGTAGGACTTGCGTCAGCAGGTAGTTTGCTTAAATCTACGATGTCTTTGGCCTGTTCATGTGTCATATACTCAACAGTCACAGGTAGGTTCTGACTGATTGCCTCGTTCACTTTATTTTCAATAGACTGGATTTGTTCCGCTGTCGGACATGACGAAAGTATATAGTCACATTTGCTCTTTTTCCTTTCGATGTGGGCATTGCGAGAACGTGGGCAACCAAAGGTTTTCACCATGGTGGCATTGAGTAAATGCTCTGCTGTATGCATAGGAGGGTATTCCTGCTTGTTGTGATCGTTGAGTTGAATTTGTTGTTCCATTGGATTTAGTTATTTGAATTGATTGTTTCTATTTTACGATAGATCCTATACGTATAGATATAAAAAAAGGAGCAACGCCTTGCTCCAACCTTTGTTAACCTTAAATCTAATACTATGAAAAACACATTGCAAAGGTACGGACTTCTGTGATATTTGCAAATAATCCAAGAAAAAATGTATGTTATATAACATAGATTAAGAAAATGCATTCCTGTCTTAACGGTTATTCGGAATTTTACTGTCTATGTACAGAGATTTTTTTTATCTTTGCGTCCAATATCTATTACTAATACCTAATATAAATATGGATAAAAGAAGAATGTACCAATGGTTACTGTTGGCAATTATTTGTTTAAGCTTCTCAATGGGAGAGAGCTATGCACAGAAAAAGGATTTTGCAAATTTAGCTCGTTATTCAAAACAAAATGCTGCGCTTCCGCAAGCGACAAAAAAAGATAAACGGGTTGTTTTTATGGGAAATTCCATCACTGAAGGTTGGGTAAGGACTCATCCGGACTTCTTCAAGACAAATGGATATATTGGTCGCGGAATCAGTGGGCAGACTTCTTATCAATTCTTGTTACGTTTTCGGGAAGATGTGATTAATCTTTCTCCTGCTTTAGTAGTGATTAATGCCGGAACAAATGATGTTGCCGAAAATACACAGGCTTATAATGAAGATTATACGTTTGGAAATATCATCTCCATGGTCGAATTGGCTAAAGCGAATAAAATTAAAGTTATTCTGACTTCCGTACTTCCTGCTGCTGCATTCAAGTGGAGAATGGAAATTAAAGATGCTCCTCAGAAGATTAAATCTTTAAATGATCGGATAGAGGCTTATGCAAAAGCAAATAAAATTCCGTATGTGGATTATTATCAAGCATTGGTGGTTAATGAAAACCAGGCCTTGAATCCTCAATATACAAAAGACGGAGTACATCCGAACAGTGAAGGATATGATATCATGGAACCGTTGATAAAGAAAGCGATTGATAAAGCACTTTGAATACGAAGATAACGTATAGACATAAAAAAAGGAGCAACGCCTTGCTCCAACCTTTGTTAACCTTAAATCTAATACTATGAAAAACACGATGCAAAGATACGGACTTCCGGCAACTTTGCAAATTATCAGCCATTGATAAGTGTTTTTATAACTCTAATTAACGGAATGGATGACGTGATACAGGTTTGTTAAGATTTTCTATGCTTGACAATCAAATTTGTAGTAGAAGAGAAGTAGGGAAATCTATCCCCATTTCTCTTTCATTAAGTCTTCCAGTTTTAATAATTCGTCACGGTATTGGGCAGCTTCAATAAATTCAAGCTTTTTGGCTGCTTCCTGCATTAGTTTGCGCGTACGTTCGATACTCTTTTCCATTTGTGCTTTACTCATATACTGTACTACCGGATCTGCCGCAATGTTCGGAGTTGTCGGTTCAATATAGGCTTGTTTTTCTTTCAGCAATTCATTTGTTTCCGAATTAGCGTTGCCGAATACATCCAAGTTTCTCGCTTTCTTGATCTGCTGTGGAGTAATGCCGTTTGCCTCATTGTATGCCAACTGTTTCTCTCGTCGACGATTGGTCTCGTCGATGGTCAGTCTCATGCTGTCCGTAATTTTATCGGCATACATGATTACTTTTCCGTTCACATTGCGCGCTGCACGTCCGGCTGTCTGCGTCAACGAACGATGGGAACGAAGGAAGCCTTCCTTGTCTGCATCAAGGATAGCTACAAGAGATACTTCCGGCAAATCGAGACCTTCACGTAGCAGATTGACCCCGATCAGCACATCGTAAATTCCCTGTCGGAGGTCATCCATGATTTTTACACGTTCGAGAGTATCAACGTCGCTATGAATATAATTACACCTTATATTATTGTTGAGGAGATATTCAGTTAGCTCCTCCGCCATACGCTTGGTAAGAGTAGTGACAAGAACACGCTCTTCTTTCTCAATACGCAGTTGAATTTCTTCCATCAGATCATCGATCTGGTTCAAGCTCGGGCGTACTTCAATAATCGGGTCCAACAGTCCGGTAGGACGGATTACCTGTTCCACTACAATCCCTTCGGATTGGATGAGTTCATAGTCTGCCGGTGTAGCGCTGACATAGATCACTTGCTTCGCCATTTCCTGAAATTCTTCAAATTTCAATGGTCGGTTATCCATGGCGGCAGGTAGGCGGAAACCATACTCCACAAGATTGATTTTACGTGCCCTGTCGCCTCCGTACATTGCACGGATCTGAGGAACACTGACATGGCTTTCGTCAATGACAATCAGAAAATCGTCCGGAAAGAAATCCAGCAGACAATAAGGGCGGGTACCTGCAGCACGACCGTCGAAATAGCGGGAATAATTCTCAATGCCGGAGCAATGTCCCAATTCCCGAATCATTTCCATATCGTATGTGACACGCTCGTATAGTCTTTTCGCTTCATATTCTTTGCCGATAGACTCAAAGAAAGCGACCTGTTTGGTCAAGTCATCTTCTATCTCATGAATAGCTCGGAGGGTTGCCTCCTTAGTAGTCATGAACAAATTGGCGGGATAAATCTTATAAGCCTCGAAGGGGGCGACAGTGACTCCGCTGACTGGGTCTACCTCCTCTATGCCATCAATCTCGTCTCCCCAAAATGTGACGCGCAACAGGTTGTCCGTATATGCCAGATAAATATCCACAGTATCTCCTTTGACGCGGAAATTACCACGATTAAGGTCGATATCGTTGCGGACATACAGACTGTCTACCAGGCGGCGGAGGAAAACATTGCGGTCAATCATGCGTCCCCGTTCTATTTCAATCACATTTTTATAAAAGTCCGAAGGGTTTCCCATACCATAGATACAGGAAACGGAAGAGACCACTACTACGTCTTTTCGTCCGGAGAGTAGGGCGGAAGTTGCGGCGAGACGGAGCTTGTCTATCTCGTCATTGATGGCAAGATCCTTTTCTATATAAGTATCGCTGCTAGGCAAATAGGCTTCCGGCTGGTAATAATCGTAGTATGAAACGTAATATTCCACCGCATTATTCGGAAAGAATCCCTTAAACTCTCCATATAATTGGGCAGCCAGCGTCTTATTATGACTCAAAATCAATGTCGGCTTATTGATATTAGCGATTACATTGGCAATGGTAAATGTTTTTCCCGATCCTGTGACCCCCAATAAAGTCTGTGCGGGAACTCCTTGAAGTACCCCTTCAGTCAGTTGTGCGATTGCTTCCGGCTGGTCTCCGGTAGGTTTATAAGCTGATGTTAGTTCAAAATTCATAGTTAATTCTAAAATTGGAACAATATTCGGCAAAATAATCGAGATTACAAATCATTTTTCCAAATAAATCCTTTACTTTGCAACAAAATAATTGAAAATTGAGAATTGAAAATTAAAAAGTATTGCAGAAGCAGATAATTCCCTTTCATTCTCGATTCTCTATTTTTAAATTTTAATAATGAAAAGCATGATTTGGAATGAGAGCATTGAGTGTATGGATCGTGAGAGTCTTCGTAAGATTCAAAGTATACGACTCAAGAAAATTGTAGATTACGTTTATCACAACACACCCTTCTATCGGAAGAAGATGCAGGAAATGGGAGTCACTCCCGATGATATCAATAGCATTGATGATATTGTGAAACTGCCGTTTACCACGAAACATGATTTAAGAGATAATTATCCGTTCGGGCTTTGTGCTGTACCGATGAGTCAGATTGTACGTATCCATGCTTCATCCGGTACGACGGGGAAACCGACGGTTGTCGGCTATACTCGTAAGGATTTGTCTTCATGGGCGGAATGTATTTCTCGTGCCTTTACCGCATACGGGGCAGGCCGATCGGACATTTTTCAAGTATCATACGGATATGGACTTTTCACAGGCGGACTGGGGGCACATGCCGGAGCCGAAAATATCGGAGCTTCTGTGATTCCAATGTCTAGCGGTAACACTGAAAAGCAGATAACGTTGATGCATGACTTCGGTTCGACAGTACTTTGTTGCACGCCTTCTTATGCACTGTATCTGGCAGATGCGATTAAGGATTCGGGGTATCCACGTGAGGAGTTTAAGCTGAAAGTCGGTGCTTTCGGTGCGGAACCTTGGACGGAAAATATGCGCCATGAGATTGAAGAAAAGCTGGGCATTAAGGCATACGATATTTATGGATTGAGTGAAATTGCCGGACCGGGTGTGGGCTACGAGTGTGAATGCCAGCATGGAACCCACTTGAATGAAGACCATTACTTCCCCGAAATTATTGATCCGAATACATTACAGCCGATAGAACCCGGTCAAACAGGCGAACTGGTGTTTACTCACCTTACAAAGGAAGGTATGCCGCTGCTCCGTTATCGTACGCGCGACCTTACCGCTCTACATTATGACAAATGTTCCTGTGGACGTACATTGGTACGCATGGATCGTATCTTGGGACGCAGTGATGATATGTTGATTATTCGTGGTGTCAATGTATTCCCGACACAAATAGAATCCGTTATTCTTGAAATGGCGGAATTTGAACCGCATTATCTGCTGATAGTGGGACGCGAGAATAATACCGATACGATGGAACTTCAAGTAGAAGTACGGCCGGAATTCTATTCTGATGAAATCAATAAGATGTTGGCTCTGAAGAAGAAATTGGGTGCGCGTCTGCAGAGTGTACTCGGATTGGGAGTCAATGTGAAGCTGGTAGAACCGCGTAGCATTGAACGCAGTGTGGGTAAAGCGAAACGGGTGATTGATAACAGAAAACTTTAAAACTTAAAATTAATACTCTACGATTATGGTAGCAAAACAACTTTCTATCTTTTTGGAAAACAAGTCAGGTCGTTTGACGGAAGTGACTGAAGTGCTGGCGAAAGAAGATATCAATCTTTCTGCTTTGTGCATCGCTGAAAATGCTGATTTCGGTATTTTGCGCGGAATTGTGTCCGATCCGGATAGAGCATATAAAGCTTTGAAGGATAATCATTTTGCAGTAAATGTGACTGATGTGGTCGGGATCAGTTGTCCTAATGTGCCGGGAGCTTTGGCAACTGTATTGGGATATTTGTCCGCTGAAGGGGTGTTTATCGAATATATGTACTCGTTTGCCAATAATAATGTGGCCAATGTAGTGATTCGTCCTAGCAATCTGGATAAATGTATTGAGGTGTTGAAAGAAAAGAAAGTTGATCTGCTGGCGGCTAGCGATTTGTATAAACTTTAATTGTCTTTTTCTCCCCATTTGTCGATGTTTAACGCCTTTTATGTATTAAAAAACATAGATTAATTGCTAAATTCCCTGCGAATAAGTAACTTTGCACAATATTTTAAAATAGGATGAAGAAAAATATCATTATAACTTTGCTTGCGGCAGCTACTCTCACTTCATGTGGGGAGTATAATAAATTGCTGAAAAGCACCGATTACGAATACAAGTACGAAGCCGCTAAAAACTATTTTGCAAAAGGACAGTATAACCGTTCGGCTACTTTGTTGAACGAATTGATTACTATTCTTAAAGGAACGGATAAAGCGGAAGAATCTTTGTATATGTTGGGCATGAGTTATTATAATCAAAAAGATTATCAGACTGCGGCTCAGACTTTTATCACCTATTTTAATACATATCCCCGTGGAACTTTTACTGAATTGGCACGTTTCCATGCAGGTAAAGCATTATTTTTGGATACTCCGGAGCCACGTTTGGATCAGTCAAGTACTTATCAGGCTATCCAACAATTGCAGATGTTCATGGAATATTTCCCGAACAGTAGTAAAAAGCAAGAGGCACAGGATATGATTTTTGCTTTGCAGGATAAGTTGGTGTTGAAAGAGCTTTATTCAGCCAAATTATATTATAACTTGGGTAATTATTTGGGCAACAACTATGAGTCTTGTGTAATCACGGCTCAAAATGCACTGAAGGATTATCCTTATACTGATTATCGCGAAGAACTTTCCATCTTGATTCTGCGTGCAAGGTATGAGATGGCTATTTATAGCGTGGAAGATAAGAAAATGGATCGGTATCGTGAGACAATCGATGAATATTATGCTTTTAAGAATGAGTTTCCGGAAAGCAAATATCTGAAAGAGGCTGAGAAAATTTTCAATGAATCACAGAAAGTAATTAAAGACTAAATTTAAATAGATTTATGGACTACAAAAAGACGAATGCTCCTACTACAACGGTAACCCGTGACATGATGGAACTCTGCTCCGATACAGGGAATGTTTATGAAACAGTTGCCATTATTGGTAAGCGTGCTAATCAGATTAGTGTGGAAATCAAGAACGATCTTTCTAAGAAATTGGCAGAGTTTGCTTCTTATACTGACAACATGGAAGAAGTGTTTGAAAATAGAGAGCAAATCGAGATTTCTCGTTATTATGAGAAGTTGCCGAAACCGGACCTGATTGCTACGCAAGAATACATCGAAGGGAAAATATATTATAGAAATCCGGCTAAAGAGAAGGAAAAACTTCAGTAATTTATTTTCTGACGAAAGAATTGATAGTCAAGTAGTAAGTGGGATGACAATCCCTGCTCCTTATTGCTTGGCTATTATTGTTTAACTCAACTACTATTTATACTATTTATGATTCAAAGAATTCAAACAGTTTATTTACTGATTGTTACAGGTTTGCTGATTACAGCAATGTGCTTGCCGATGGGGTATTTTACTGATACGATGGGAGAGCACTCTTTTAAAGCTCTAGGAATAGAACTAAACGGTGCTTACGAGTCTACATGGGGCTTATTCTGCATTTTATTGCTTAGTACTATTGTTGCCGTAGCTACAATTTTCTTATATAAGAATCGTATGTTGCAGATACGTATGACGATTTTCAACAGCTTATTGCTGGTAGGCTATTACATTGCTTTTCTTGCTTTCTATTTTGCATTGAAAAATGATGCGAATATGTTTCGGGTGGGGTGGGCTTTGTGTTTGCCGCTTGTTTCCATTATTCTGAATATATTGGCTGTTCGTGCTATCGGACGTGATGAAGTGATGGTAAAGGCTGCGGATAGATTAAGATAAAATTTTCCCTATACTCTCTGAATAATTCGTTAATAATATGATAGATAAAAAGCATAGCTTTATAGGAGTTAAAGCTATGCTTTTTGCTATCTAAAGCTGCGCTTTAGCATCTTTAAAACGATGCTTTGCAGATGTGGAAATTCTTTTTGCGTAGGAGGGGGTTTATTTCTTCAAATCGAATAAATAAGTGAGTTTTATTGAAATTGTTCCATGCGCTGCACGGGCAAAATAATCCTTTTTGGTTGTCTTGTAGAAATCGGATAAGGCAAAATAATAACGTCCTTCCACTATAAAACTACCGGCTTTTTTCGTTCTAAGCTCTACACCACCGCCTCCGGTAATGCCATAATCAAATTTATTCTGAATCTTAGTACCATATACCGCTTTTTGGGTATCATTGAGTTTATTCATATTGACTCCTTCAATCTTCTCTGATTCTCCAATGAGAAATCCTATTTGCGGTCCGGCATGGATGAAAAATTGTAAGCCTCTCTCATTACCAAATGCTAGATGTGCAAGGAAAGGAATATCAATGTAGCTCATTTTACGAGTGTAAATTTGAGTGGGGTCTTCTACCATATCTCCATTTTCTCCTGGAATCTCAAATAATTGATCCCAACCTCGTTGTGAGAAGTTCAGTTCGACCTGTGCCCCGCAAATCATGGCAAAATACTTTTCAGAAATATAACGGGCTGTCAATCCTCCGGTTATTCCCATCAGGCTGTTCTGTTTGATGGTAGGAGTGAAGGATACACTATTTAAGTTGACACCTCCGTTGACACCTACAGAAAAATTGCTTCGTGCCTCTCCGATCTGAGCAGTGGCGGAGAAAGTGAATCCTGTTAGCAGAAGGCCTGCGATCAAAAATGGTTTTATCTTTATCATTTTCCGTATTATTCGAAGTCAAGTTTTACTAATTCAAAGTTTTTAGTGAAACGAATGAAGAACACTTTCTTATTAATAAATCCTCCCCAATTATTCACACGTTGGAATTTGAAGCCGGTTTGAATAGGAGTCAGATTCATTTTAGACAGATTATTTTCAAGTTCCGAGCCATAACGTGACAATCCTTTTAAGAAAAAGAATCCGGTGTCAAAACCGAGCATTGCATAATTGGGATACTTGCTGCTTAGGTCTTTACTGTACCATTTGTGGTAAGCGTTGGTAAACTGCACGGCAGCTGGGAATAGTGTGTTCGTATAAAACGAAGAATAGAAATACACGTCCAGCTCAAAGAAACTTTCCAAATGATCTCTCGTGTAAGTCTGCCATTCCGGATAGCCGAACAAATGGATGTTCTGTCCTGCATTATCTCTGACTAACAGCGTCAATTGCGGGAGTACTTTAATAAGCAATACATTTTTTCCTGAGGTAGGAATAAAGATGTTCTCCTTATCATTGCGGAGCGCTGCTTTCAACATTTCTTTTGTTGCATTCTCGTTGACTGTTTGCATGGAGATGCCCTTATTCTTTAGCTCTTGTTTCAAGCCACTGATAAATTCAGCCTTTTCTTTGTCGGCACTGATAGGCTCGATAAAGATAACATGCGCATTGGGAAATTGACGTGTGAAATGCTCGTAAACTTCTGAATATAAATAAGATTGTGGCGTATTGATCTGATAAACAGCCGGATTATTGAATACCTCTTCACCCTTTTGAGAGAAAGGAATCACTAGACGTATATCATTCTTTTTTGCGAAATCAGACAGTGGCTTGATTTGCTTCTGATGCATCGGGCCAAAAATAACATCCATCTTCTTCATCTCATTCTTTGAAAGAATCGCATTCAAGGTAGAAACCTCTTTTCCACTGTCATATACATATAAATCCAAAGAAGTACCTGTACGTTTCAGACTATCCACTGCCATAAGAAAACCTTCGTAGTATTCCACCATACGTTTGTCTTCCTGGAAAGGCAGTATCAATGCGGCTTTAATGGTCGACATCTTCTTGGGAGTCTCCTTACTTTCGCGGAAAAGTTCGCTGTTACTTGGAGGGATAGCATATGGATCTTCTTTCTGGGTGGGTTGCGTGGTTGTTGCCACCGGGTAGGGGATACATAGAAGTTGTCCTTTTTTCATCCCTTTTTTAAGTTCGGGATTAGCGGCAATCAGTTCCTCTTCACTGATTCCGTATTCGCGGCTTACGCTAAAGATTGTTTCTTTACGTTTTACTTTATGCATTTCTTTGCATCTGGGAACCACAGGACCTTGAATATTACTTTGCTCAGTCGGTTTTTGGGCGGTAACGACCTGTTCTTTCTCCTTTTGCGGGATAAGAATTACCTGTCCGATACGGAAATTCTCAGCGCTCAATCCCGGATTCGCTTCACATATATCCTTAGCAGATATATTGTACATTGTTGTCAGTTTATACAGTGTCTCTCCGGCTTGAATTGTATGGAATGTTTCTCCTTTCTGGCTTTCTTTTCCTTTGGGAATTTTAATGGTTTGTCCGGCATAAATTTTCTCGTCACAACCGGGATTCAAATGGATAATATCCGATGTTGTGACATTGTACATCTTGGATATAGAATATAAACTTTGTCCTTTTTCGATGGTATGCAAGAAATAGGATTGATTCTCCTGTGCATAACTGACGGCGTATGAAACGCTTATAAAAAGCAGAAATAAGAATATTCGGTTTATCGGTTTCATCAAATTATAACTATTGGTTTTTGAAATCAAGGAACAAAGGTACGAATAATGCCCTATATCTTCATAAGATTTGAGTTAAGAAAATAATATTGTGCTTTTTTAGGAGCATATTTCGGGCGGAAACATTAATTTTGCAGCATTTATGAAGGATATGAATATGCAGGAAACAGAATATATTAATGTGTACGGTGCGCGCGTGCACAATTTGAAGGATATTGACGCTGAGATTCCCCGTAACAGTCTGACTGTCATCACCGGATTGAGCGGCAGTGGGAAATCTTCTTTAGCTTTCGATACGATTTTTGCAGAAGGGCAGCGCCGCTATATTGAGACCTTTTCAGCGTATGCCCGCAATTTTCTGGGTAATTTGGAGCGTCCGGATGTCGACAAAATCACAGGTCTGAGCCCGGTGATTTCCATTGAGCAGAAAACGACGAACAAGAATCCCCGTTCTACGGTGGGTACGACGACTGAGATCTATGACTACCTCCGTCTGCTATATGCCCGTGCCGGAGTAGCTTATTCGTATTTGTCCGGTGAGGAAATGGTGAAATACACCGAAGAACAGATTCTGGAATTGATCCTGAAAGATTATAAAGGAAAGAAGATTTATTTGCTCGCCCCGTTGGTTCGTGCACGTAAAGGACATTATAGGGAACTGTTCGAGCAGGTGCGAAGAAAAGGATATTTATATGTCCGGGTAGATGGTGAAGTGCGTGAAGTAACGCATGGAATGAAGCTCGACCGTTATAAGAATCACGATGTGGAAGTGGTGATTGATAAACTGGTGGTGACCGAAAAAGACGACCGGCGGCTGAAACAAAGTGTGGCGACTGCTATGCGTCAGGGAGACGGCTTGATGATGATTTTAGATGCCCAGTCGGAAAGTATCCGTCATTATAGTAAACGTCTTATGTGTCCTGTGACAGGACTTTCTTATCGAGAACCTGCCCCGCATAACTTTTCATTCAACTCCCCGCAGGGAGCATGCCCGAAATGTAAAGGGCTGGGCGTTGTCAATCAGATTGATGTGGATAAGGTGATTCCCGACCGTGAACTATCCATTTATGAGGGGGCAATCGCACCTCTGGGAAAATATAAAAATGCCATGATTTTCTGGCAAATCAGTGCTTTGCTGGAAAAGTACGATGCGTCATTAAAAACTCCGGTCAAGGAATTGCCGGATGATGCCATCGAAGAAGTTCTCTATGGTTCTGATGAACGGATTAAGATCAAAAGCTCGTTGATTGGTACTTCCTCTGACTATTTTGTTACCTATGAAGGTGTTGTGAAGTACATCCAGATGTTGCAGGAGAAAGACGCTTCCGCAACAGCGCAGAAATGGGCGGAGCAATTTGCTAAAACCACTGTTTGCCCCGAATGTAAGGGAGCCCGTTTGAATAAGGAGGCATTGCATTTCCGTATCCATGATAAGAATATCAATGAGCTGGCGAATATGGATATCAACGAGTTGTACGACTGGTTGATGAAGGTGGATGAATTTCTTTCTGACAAGCAGAAAAAGATATCAGTGGAGATTTTGAAAGAAATCCGTACACGTTTGAAGTTCCTGTTAGATGTAGGGTTGGACTATCTTGCCTTAAACCGTAGTTCCGTTAGTCTGTCCGGAGGAGAAAGCCAGCGTATCCGTTTGGCCACTCAGATCGGTTCGCAGTTGGTGAATGTGTTGTATATTCTCGACGAGCCGAGTATCGGTCTGCATCAGCGTGATAATTTGCGCCTTATCAATTCTTTGAAAGAACTTCGGGACATCGGTAATTCCGTGATCGTGGTAGAGCATGATAAGGATATGATGCTTGCTGCCGATTATGTCATTGATATGGGGCCGAAGGCCGGTCGTCTTGGTGGGGAAGTGGTTTTTGCAGGCACTCCACAAGAGATGCTGAAAACCAGTACAATGACTTCGCAATACTTGAACGGACAGATGAAGATAGAAGTTCCAGCCAAACGCAGAAAAGGAAACGGAAAGTCTATCTTGTTGAAAGGAGCGAAAGGAAATAACCTGAAAAATGTAGATGTGGAGTTCCCGTTAGGCAAATTGATTTGCGTAACAGGAGTATCGGGAAGTGGAAAATCCACCTTGATTAATGAAACCTTGCAACCGATTCTTTCACAGAAATTCTACCGTTCTTTGCAAGATCCTTTGGAGTACGATTCTATTGAAGGGCTGGAATATATAGATAAGGTGGTGGATGTTGACCAGTCCCCGTTGGGACGTACTCCTCGTTCCAACCCGGCTACTTACACAGGCGTATTTTCGGACATTCGTAATTTGTTCGTTGGATTGCCGGAAGCTAAGATTCGTGGTTACAAGCCGGGACGTTTCTCCTTCAATGTAGCGGGCGGGCGTTGCGAAGCGTGTTCGGGAAACGGTTATAAGACGATTGAAATGAACTTCCTTCCGGATGTATATGTGCCCTGTGAAGTATGTCATGGCAAACGTTACAACCGCGAGACGTTGGAAGTCCGTTTTAAGGGGAAATCCATTGCCGATGTGCTGGATATGACAATCAATCGTGCTGTGGAATTCTTTGAAAATGTTCCGCAGATTCTCAATAAAATTAAAGTTCTGCAAGATGTCGGATTGGGCTATATTAAGTTAGGTCAACCTTCTACCACTCTTTCCGGTGGCGAGAGCCAGCGTGTGAAACTGGCTACGGAACTGTCGAAGAGAGATACGGGCAAAACACTTTATATTTTGGATGAGCCGACTACCGGACTTCATTTTGAGGATATACGGGTGCTGATGGGAGTATTGAACAAACTAGTCGATAAAGGTAATACAGTTATCGTTATCGAGCATAATCTGGACGTTATAAAAATGGCGGATTATATCATCGATATGGGTCCGGAAGGTGGTAAAGGCGGGGGAGAACTCCTTAGTTGCGGGACACCCGAAGAAGTTGCGAAGAGTTCTAAAGGATATACACCTAGGTTTCTTCGCGAAGAATTAGGACTTTGATTTTGCAAAGAATGGTGACCTTGATGATCTGAATAATAAATGCCAATTTATAGAAGATGAGAATCAATAAAACAAATGCTGCCCGCTTGTTGGATAAAGCAAAGATAATATATGAGTTAATCCCATACGAAGTAGACGAGAATGATTTAAGTGCCGTGCATGTGGCAGCCAGTTTGGGTGAGAATATTGAACAAGTATTCAAGACGCTTGTTTTGCACGGTGATAAGAACGGATATTTTGTATGTGTTATTCCGGGAGAGCACGAAGTCGATTTGAAATTGGCGGCTAAGGCTTCCGGCAATAAGAAATGCGACCTGATACCTATGAAAGAGCTATTGCCGCTTACCGGATATATTCGTGGCGGTTGTTCCCCTATTGGTATGAAGAAGCATTTTCCGACCTATATTCATGAGACTTGCCGGAAATTCCCGTATATTTATGTAAGTGCCGGCACAAGAGGGCTTCAAATAAAAATAGCTCCGGATGATTTGATTCGTGAATCCGGAGCGGAAACTTGTCGTTTGTTTGAAGACTAGTTTTACAAATTATTTGTGCAAAAACTCAGGAAAAAGTATATATTTGCAAGAAATATTTATTTAATTCAATCAATTATTAATTCTAAAAACTTATATCTATGTTCAGTAAACACCCTAAAGGTCTGATTGCTGCGGCTTTAGCTAATATGGGAGAGCGTTTTGGCTTCTATATTATGATGGCGATTTTGACGTTATTTATTTCAGCGAAATTCGGATTGTCCGAGACGACTACCGGATACATCTATTCCGCATTTTACGCATCCATTTATATTTTAGCTTTAGCGGGAGGTGTTATTGCTGATAAGACGAAAAATTTCAAAGGCACTATTTTGGTGGGATTAATACTGATGGCTGTCGGTTATTTGATTATTGCCATTCCTACTCCGACTCCGGTTCCTAATATGGCTCTTTATTTGGGGCTGACTTGTTTCGGACTTTTAGTGATTGCTTTTGGTAACGGCTTGTTTAAAGGAAACCTGCAAGCTCTGGTAGGTCAGATGTACGATGATCCTAAATATTCCAATCTTCGTGATGCCGGTTTCCAGATATTTTATATGTTTATTAATATAGGTGCTGTTTTTGCACCGTTTATTGCTATCGGTGTGCGTAACTGGTGGTTGAAGGTGAACAACTTTGATTATGATGCCACTTTACCGGAGTTATGTCATCAATATTTGGAAAAAGGAAAAGATATGGCTCCACAGGCTATGGAAAATCTGACTACGTTAGCTAACAGTGTTGTCTTGGATAAAACTCATGTAACAGATATGGGCGTATTTGCAAATAATTACCTTGATGTATTTAATCGCGGTTTCCAATATGCCTTTATGGCTGCTATCGGTGCTATGATTATTTCGTTGATTATTTATATGGCAAATAAGAAGCGCTTCCCGGATCCGGCAACGAAAGCAAAAACAGATAAAGGAGCGACAACGGTGAATAAAGAAGAAATTCGGATGAGTGCTACTGAAATAAGACAGCGTATCTATGCCCTGTTTGCTGTATTCGGTGTTGTTATTTTCTTCTGGTTATCTTTCCATCAGAATGGTTATTCTTTGACCTATTTTGCCCGTGACTATGTGGATTTAAGTGTGATTAATATCGACTTAGGTTTTACGCAGATCAAGGGAGCTGAAATATTCCAGAGCGTTAATCCATTCTTCGTTGTATTCCTGACCCCATTTATTATGTGGATGTTCGGCTCAATGAAAAAGAATGGTAAGGAACCTTCTACCCCGATGAAGATTGCCATCGGTATGGGTATTGCCGCATTAGCGTATGTATTCTTGATGGTATTCTCCTTTACATTGCCTTCGAAAGAGGTGTTGGGTACTATGAGTGCTGCTGAAATCAATGCTATCCGTGTTACTCCATGGATTATGATCGGCCTGTATTTCATTCTTACGGTTGCCGAACTGTTCATCTCTCCTCTGGGATTATCATTTGTATCTAAAGTAGCCCCTCCTCATTTGCAAGGATTGATGCAAGGTTGCTGGTTGGCTGCGACAGCTGTGGGTAACTCACTGTTGTTTATCGGTGGTATTCTTTATACAACTGTTCCTATTTGGGCTTGTTGGTTGGTATTTGTAGGAGCAACAGGTGCTTCCATGATTGTAATGCTTTCAATGGTAAAATGGCTGGAGCGTGTAGCGAAATAAAATCTTGCCATTAATTAAATAAACAAAATGCCCCGGAACAAGTATCATAAATGTTCCGGGGCATTTTTGTATATCAAATATCCAGTCCCATAATATAATCATTCATATAATACCCGTTACCAATCGGGAAATCACCTTCTCGCAACTTTCTCATTCCCATGTGCTCGTAAAACTGCAAAGCCTTATTATTACGATTTACATTGAGCTCCATCAAACAAGGTTCCGGGTGTATTTCTTTGATACACTTGATTGCTTCCTTGAATAAAAAACTGCCGCAATGCGTGCCCTGAAAACGTGGGAGGACATATATCTTCTGAAGATGGAATACATCTTTCTCCTGTTGTTGAATGGAAACGTATCCGCATGGTTCATTCTCCTTATAAGCAATGGAGTACACATGTCCTTCTTCCTCCATTTGTTTACGCACATTGGAAGGAGCATACATCCAGTCCATCATATAATCCAGTTGTTCGGGAGATAAAATTTCCTTGTAGGTGGCGGGGAATACCTCCTTTGCCATCTTATGAATAAGCTCGCAATCGGCTACTGTTGCTTTTCGAATTGTAAACATATCTATTATTTAATGGGCACAAATATAGCCATTATTTCTTTTTATAATAAGGTGGAGAGTCTCTAATGTTTTAATTATTATTAATTTATAGTACTTTGTAATGCAAGGTACTAAAGTAATGCATATATTTGTGTATCTAAAAGAAGTGAATAATGAAAGTAGACAATGTAAAATCACAGATGAGGAAAGGTATGCTTGAATATTGCATCATGCTTTTGCTACACAAGGAACCCTCTTATGCTTCTGATATCATTCAAAAATTGAAAGAAGCCCAACTGATCGTGGTGGAAGGCACCTTGTATCCATTGCTTACCCGTCTGAAAAATGACGACCTGTTAAGTTATGAATGGGTAGAATCTACCCAAGGACCTCCCCGCAAATACTATAAATTGACCGAACAGGGAGAAGTCTTTTTGGGAGAACTTGAAATTTCCTGGAAAGAACTCAATGAAACAGTGAATCATATTGCCAATAGATAATCCGAAAAAGAAGAAATAAAAATGAAAAAGACATTGACCATAAATTTAGGAGGAATTGTCTATCATATAGATGATGATGCCTACCGATTGTTAGACAATTATCTGTCTAACCTCAAACATTACTTTCGTAAACAGGAGGGTGCGGAAGAGATCGTAAACGATATTGAAATGCGTATTGCCGAACTGTTTGCCGAGAAAGTAACTGAAGGGAAACAGGTCATCACAGTTTCGGATGTAGAAGAAATTATCGCCCGTGTCGGCAAACCGGAAGACTTTGGAATTGCTGATGAGGATATGGACTCACAGAAAAGAACGGAACAAACATCGTCCGCTAATCAAGGCAGTACGCAAACCGCTGCTCAACGCCGTTGGTTTCGTGATCCGGATAATAAATTGTTGGGAGGCGTAGCGGCAGGATTGGCAGCTTACTTCGGTTGGGATATCACATTAGTGCGTATATTGATGATTATCCTGGTATTTGTACCTTATTGCCCGATGATTATACTTTATATTATCGGATGGATCGTTATTCCGGAAGCCCGTACTGCCGCGGAAAAATTGAGTATGCGTGGAGAAGCAGTGACCATTGAGAATATTGGCAAAACAGTGACAGACGGTTTCGAACGCGTAGCGGACGGAGTCAACAACTATATGAATTCCGGCAAACCTCGTACCTTTCTTCAAAAGATAGGCGATGTATTTGTTTCCATTGCTGCTGTTCTCTTTAAAATATTTCTGGTAGCTCTTGTTATTCTTTGCTGCCCTGTCTTGTTCGTACTGGCCGTTGTACTGGTAGTATTGGTGTTTGCAGCAATTGTCGTGGTAGTTAGCGGAGGAGCACTGCTTTACGAGATGCTGCCTGCCATCGACTGGATGCCGGTTGCTTCCGTATCTCCAATGATGACACTGCTAGGTACGATTGCCGGAGTTGCTCTCATCGGTATTCCGTTAGGAGCTTTCTTGTATACTATCTTGCGGCAATTATTCCATTGGTCACCGATGGGAACAGGCTTGAAATGGTCGCTATTGATTCTATGGATATTGGGTGCAGTTATAATGATTATTAATCTTTCAGCTCTTGGCTGGCAACTGCCTTTGTACGGCTTGCACTGCTCTTAACGAAGTCTCATTCTATTAAAAAAAAGGATAATATTTATTCTTTTATAAGTAAATGTACCCCGATAGTGTGTCCGGGGTACATTTTTTGTTTACTCTAATTCATCGTAAATCGAGAAATTTTTAGTAAGTTTGTAAATACGTATTCAGGAAATAAAAATGGGTGAACATATATGTTTTAGGAGAAACGAACGTTTAGCGACAGTCAACCCTTATTGGAGAGGAAATCCGATGGTGCGCGGGCGTTTTTTTAATCGGCAGCATCGCTTCCGTCCGGGGATGGGGAGTGTACTGAAATGGCGTCTTTCGCCCAATCCTCAACGCAAGGAGAAGAAAACGGTGAAATGGGATCCGAAAGTTTGTTACCTCCGTTCATTGGATGCGGTGGTAGGAGATTCCCTGATATGGCTCGGACATAATTCTTTCTTTCTGCAATTAGCAGGTAAACGAATCATGTTCGATCCTGTGTTCGGCAGTATTCCTTTTGTGAAGAGACAGAGCGAGTTTCCTGCTAATCCTGACATATTTACAGGGATTGATTATCTACTTGTCAGCCATGACCATTTCGATCATCTGGACAAGAAGAGTATAGCACGCCTATTGAAGAATAACCCGCAAATGAAACTCTTTTGTGGATTGGGAACCGGTGAACTGATTCAGGGATGGTTTCCTGAAATGAAGGTGATTGAAGCCGGATGGTATCAACAAATGGAAGATGAGGGATTGAAGATTACTTTTCTACCGGCACAACACTGGAGCAAACGTTCCGTACGCGATGGCGGCCAGCGATTGTGGGGAGCCTTCATGCTGCAAGGAGATGGAATCTCCCTTTATTACAGTGGTGACACAGGTTATTCCAGCCACTTTCGTGAAATCCCCGATCTGTTCGGAGCACCTGATTACGCTTTGTTGGGTATCGGGGCATATAAACCTCGCTGGTTTATGCGTCCCAATCATATATCGCCTCACGAGTCTTTGACTGCTGCCGAAGAAATGCATGCAGGACTTACTATCCCCATGCATTATGGCACATTCGATTTGTCTGACGAGCCTTTGCATGATCCCCCGAAAGTCTTTGCAACAGAGGCAAAGAAACGGAAGATCTCTGTGGAAATTCCTTATTTGGGAGAGATCGTGAAATTGAAGAAACAGAAATAAGAATACTTAGATACGAATAAAGAGATGAAGAAATTAGAAGTAAAAGACCTGAAAGAAAACTTTTTCGAAGCAATCGGAAAAGAGTGGATGCTCGTAACGGCGGGAACAAAAGAGAAGTTTAACACCATGACAGCAAGTTGGGGTGGCATTGGCTGGTTGTGGAATAAACCGGTTGCTTTCGTTTTTATCCGTCCCGAACGGTATACATACGAGTTTGTAGAGGAGAACGATCACCTGACACTTTCTTTCTTAGGAGAAGAAAATAAGAAGATTCACGCTGTTTGTGGTTCCAAGTCGGGACGTAATATAGATAAAGTAAAAGAAACCGGATTGAAACCTGTATTTACAGAAAAAGGTAATGTCCTGTTCGAGCAGGCACGTTTGAGCCTGGAATGTAAGAAACTTTATGCTGACGCTATCAAACCGGAATGTTTTCTGGATAAAGAATCAATAGAAAAGTGGTATGGTGGCGCTCATGGAGGTTTCCATAAGATGTATATTGTAGAAATTGAAAATATTTATTCGAGGTAAAAATTAGCGGATTTTGGTTGAATGTAATGGGGAAGGCTCTGAACTCAAGTAGATTGAGAACAGAGCCTTCCTTTTACTTTATAGGAATATGTACCGTTTTTATTTGGACGGCGCTTTCTTTACCCATTTATCCAACCATTCAAAGAATGTGCGCTGCCATAACACTCCATTCTGTGGCTTCAATACCCAGTGGTTTTCATCCGGATAAATCAGCAGCTCTGCAGGAACACCACGCATCACGGCAGCATCAAAAGCAGCCATAGCCTGATTAGCCAGAATACGGTAGTCTTTTTCTCCATGAATACAGAGAATAGGAGTATCCCATTTCTCTACGAATAGGTGAGGAGAGTTGGCAAACGTACGCTGTGCCACCGGATTCTGTTTTTCCCAGTATGCGCCTCCCATATCCCAGTTGGCAAACCATTTTTCTTCAGTTTCCAGATACTGCATTTCCATGTTGAAGATACCATCATGAGCAATGAACGCTTTGAACCGTTTGTCGTGATGTCCGGCCAACCAATATACAGAGAATCCTCCGAAGCTGGCACCTACGCATCCCAGACGATCTTTGTCCACATACGGCTCTTTTGCCATTTCATCGATAGCAGTGAAGTAATCCTTCATACACTGGCCACCGTAATCGCCACTAATCTGTTCGTTCCATTCCACACCGAATCCCGGCAAACCGCGACGGTTCGGAGCAACGATGATATAATCATTAGCTGCCATAATCTGGAAGTTCCAGCGATAAGACCAGAACTGGCTTACCGGACTCTGCGGACCTCCTTCACAGAACAGCAAAGTCGGATATTTCTTGTTCGGATCAAACTGTGGAGGATAAATCACCCATGTCAACATCTGTTTACCATCTGTTGTTTTCATCCAGCGACCTTCCACTTTACCCATTTCCAACTGGTCATAGATTTGTTTGTTCTCCTGTGTCAGTTGAGTGGTAGAACCATCCAGTGCCACAGTGTAAATCTCATCACCCATACTCATTGAATGACGTTTCGCAATCAGCTTATCTCCGAAAAGAGCTACCCCTTCGTAATCGTACATTCCTGAAGTAATAGCCTTTACCGAATCATTTGTCAGGTCAAGCGCATAAATCTGTGACTCTCCATGCCATACACCTGTGAAATAGATCACTTTAGCATCTGCTCCCCAGACAAAAGCATCTACATTCGATTCGAACGCTTTGCTCACAAAACGCTTCTCGCCGGTTTCCAGGTTCATGATGAACAGACGGTTCAGATCAGCTTCGTATCCGTCACGTTCCATGCTCTGCCAGGCAATATACTTCCCATCTGGTGAATATTGCGGATTGGTGTCGTATCCTTTGTTCTCTTCCGTTATATTCTCCGTTTTCTTTGTATTCAGGTCATAAATATAAATGTCCGAATTCGTAGAGATTGCATATTCCAGTCCGGTTTTTTTACGACAAGTATAGGCCACCTTATCCGAAGTCGTATTCCAGGCAAGTTGTTCGATACCCCCCCAAGGTCTCATCGGACTTTCATACGGTTCGCCGTCCAAAATATCTATGACATTGGAAATACTGTTTCCATCAAAATCTGCAATGAACGGATGCGGTGCCATCGTGACCCATTCATCCCAATGCTTGTACATCAGGTCGGTAACGATGATACCCGTAGCTTTAGGTAAATCCGGATACTTATCTACTGTGCTGTCTTTAGTCTTTACTTGTGAGATAAACAAAAGCTTTTTGCCATCCGGTGAGATGGAAAATCCCTCGATATCTCCGTCGTAGTTAGTCAGTTGTCTGCGTTCGCTACCATCCGGATTCATTTCATAAAGCTGGCTACTACCGCTGTCATTGCTTAGGAATGCTAGTTTGCTGCCCCCTTTTATCCAAGTCACCTCATTCTCTTGATAAGGAGTGTGGGTAATTTGTAGGTTATCGCTTCCATCTGCATTCATTACAAATACTTCGCGGTTACTCTTGTTCTCCGGCACACTGTAATACGCTACCGTATACGCGATCTTCTTTCCGTCGGGCGATACGGCGAATCCGCCGATACGTCCCATAGCCCAAAGTGCTTCGGGAGTCATGCGCTTCCCTTCGATCTTAATATCCGATTTCTCGATAAGCACCTGATCTGTCTTGCCTGCGTCTTTGGTTCCTCCGCAGGCAGCTAACAACATTGCTGCCGACATCATAAATAAATTAGCTTGTCTCATATATTTTATAAAATGTTTATTTTCTTGCGAAGATAGTGAAAAAAGGATTTAAATCTTCTTTTTCTGCCAGTTTCCTTTCTTCATATACCAGTAGCAGAACATCAGCGTGAAAATACCATATACGCATTCCGTTGTCCAGGCAAATGCGACGTCCATCCGCAGGTACATGATGAAATATGCAGAGTATGTGACGTAGATAGCCAATACACAAAGTTCCATAGCCAGTGCAGTCCGCGTATTCCCTGTACCTGATACCGATTGGAAATAAACATTGGCAGGCACCAGCACCAGATAGGCAGAACACAATACCCATAGTGAAGGCACGGATGCTGCTCTCAAATCCGGCATATCTGTATAAATACGTAGGATCAGATCCGGAAATAGACAGAAGAATATCAGAATTGGCAATACAAATATATATCCAATGCGAATGTGCTGCCTGATAGTACCCCGTACACAATCCTGTTCACCTGCACCGATCAGATTGCTGACCAATGAACCACAGGTGGATGCAAATGCCATTGCAATCATAAACGGGATTCCCGACACGTTTCGGATAATGTTCGCGATTGCCAAAGAGCGCTCTCCCAAATGTTCCACAAATAGAAAGAACATAAACCAGGTAGACAAAGAAACAAAGTTCTGAATCATTGTCCACACAGAAACATTCAGTATTCGTTTCAGTGTTTTCCCTTGGAACTTAGGCAGTATATTCAATGCATACTTCCTGCAGTCAATCCGTTTCCAGGTATAGATGATAAAGAAAATCACCGATACCATTTCAGCCAGCGAAGAGCCGATAGCAGCACCGGCAATTCCCAATTGCGGGAAACCGAATTTACCGAAAATCAGGATATAATTGAATACCACATTCGAAAGTACCATCACAATAGAGTTCAAAGTCAGCGTCTTTGTTTGTGTCGTACCAACAAAGAATGCACGGAACATCACCATGACAAACGAGAAAAAGAAACCATATACACGCCAATGGATATAACTTTCGGCTGCATCATAAATATGTGGTGACGAAATGATATTCCTTAGAATATGTGGTGAAAATACGATGGACAGCGTGAATAGAATGACGGCAACAGCCAGCAGGAAATAGATTCCCTGATAGAAGATCGGTCCTATTTCCTTGTAGTTTCCTTCTCCGTTACGGCGGGCAATTAATATTTGCGCACCGATACTGAATCCGAATGCCATCATGAAAATAGCCAGATAATATACACCGGCAATGGCGGACGCGCCCAGTTCAATTTCCCCGACACGTCCCAGAAAAGCAGTGTCCGTCATACCGATCATTTGCTCCATGATCAGACTGATGAGGATAGGGTAAGCTATTGTCCAAATTTGTTTATAAGTATATTTTGTTTTCATCTTATTTCATTTTTAGAGAAAGAAAGCCGGGCAACCCAAGTAGGATGTCCGGCTCTTTCAGAATATAATAGGATTTTCTTCCTTATTTCTTATTCTGTCTTTGCTGCTGCAATAACTCTTGTTGTTTTTGCATTGCCTCCAGGCGGGCAGCAAATCCGGTCTTTTTCATTTGTTTCGGGTCTTTCTTTTTCGCTTCCAGGATAGCCAGCAATTTTGTTTCGTCAGTCGTTTTGCGAAGCAAAATCATGGTACCTACGCTAATCAAGGTCGACACGAAGTAGTAGTAGTTCAAACCTGACGGATAATCGTTCAAGACAAACAGGAACATAATCGGCATCAGATACATCATCCATTTCATAGCCGCCATTTGCGGTTGCGCTCCATTATCCTGCATAGACATTGTGTACTTCGTATTCAGAATATTAGTCACAGTCATCAGCAAGCAGAACAAACTGAGGTGGCTGCCCAAGAACGGGATATGGAACGGGAATGTAATGAATGCATCGTATGTAGAAAGGTCGTCAGCCCATAAGAAGCTCTGTTGGCGTAGTTCGATAGCACTCGGCACGAACATAAACAAAGCCATCAGGATAGGAAACTGCAACAACATCGGCAGACAGCCGCCCATCGGGCTTACCCCGTACTGGCTGTAAAGGCCCATCACTTCCTGCTGTTTCTTCATTGCATCTTCCTGCTTCGGATATTTCTTGTTGATTTCATCGATTTTCGGTTTCAGTACACGCATCTTGGCAGATGACATATAGGTCTTCCACGTAGCCGGATAAACCACAACCTTCACCATGATGGTCAGAATCAACAACACGATACCCATGCTCAAGCCCCAGCCCGACAGCCAGTCGAATACGTTAATCGTGATAAACTGATTGATCCAGCGGATTAACGGCCAACCCAAGTATACCAGTCTGTTCAATTCCCATTTTTCGTCACGTCCCTTATCCAATGCTTTCAACGTTTTGAAGTGGTTCGGACCAAAATAGAAATACATCTCTGTCGGTTCTTTACCCGATGGATCGAAGAAAGTATTCATTTCAGCAGAATAATCTTTGATATATCCGCTTCCCTGTTGCTCCATTCTTGATTTCACGGAAACCTTGTCGAAGTCTTGCTCGGCAATGAATACCGATGAAAAGAACTGGTTCTTGAAAGCTACCCAGTCAATGCGGTTTTCCAATGTCTTGCTGTCGTCTTTGGCTGCCGACAGATTATCCACATCATCTCCTTTGATCTTATAAGTAAGCTCTGCCAAGCGGTTTTCGTAAGTGAATCCTTTTTCCAGTTGGCGGGCACGCTGTGACCAATCGATATCCACATAATTGGTGTTTGCCAATTTGTCTGTCATACCTGTCGCCTTGATTTCAAAGTTCATCAGATAGCTGTCCGGTTTCAACGTGTAGATAAAGTCGATATAACTTGCGCTATCTGCCGCCAGACGCATGACCACACTGCTATCTGTCTTGTTTGCCACTTCAAAGAAATAATCCTTTGTCTGGATAGCTCCTTCCTTATTATAGAAGTTGAAATTCATCGATGCATCGTCACCGTCAAACAGTACAACCGGTGTCTTCTTGTCCTGTGCCATGTAATCCTTCAGCATGGCCGAATAGACACGTCCGCCTTTGGTTGTGAAAGTGATTTCCGCTACATTGTTTTGGATACTGACTTTAGAGTCTGTTCCCTGCAATGCATTGAAAAACAGGGAGGATGAATCGGCAGCAGATGCCGCCTCTTTCTTGCTGTTAGCCAGTGCTGCCTCCGTTTTTGCTTTCAGTGCCTCTTCCTGCTGTTGTACAAGAGCGATAGAATCGTAGTATCTTTTTTGCGCAGCTATCTGCTCCTCACTGGGACGGCTCAGAAAGCTGAATCCTACTAACAATATACCTATTAAAACGAGACCTGTGATGGTATTTTTATCCATTCTTATTTTAATTACAAATTACTAATTACTTTTCGTTTTCGATAGCCGCTTTCACAAACGCCACGAACAACGGGTGCGGGTTCAGTACCGTGCTTCCATATTCCGGATGGAACTGCGTGCCTACGAACCATTTCAATGTCGGAATTTCTACGATTTCCACCAGATCCGATTCGGGATTGATACCTACACATTTCATACCGGCAGCTTCGTACTGTTCCTTGTAGTCATTATTGAACTCGTAACGGTGACGGTGGCGTTCCTGAATATGTTCCTCTCCGTATGCCTGATATGCTTTAGAGCCTTTCTGCAATACACACTCGTAAGCACCCAAACGCATGGTTCCGCCCATATTGGTGATCGCTTTCTGCTCTTCCATGATATCAATCACGTTGTGCGGAGTCTTTTCATCCATTTCGCGTGAGTTGGCGTCTGTATATCCCAATACGTTGCGGGCAAATTCGATGGCGATACATTGCATCCCCAGACAGATTCCGAAAGTCGGAATATCATGTGTACGTGTATATTTGATAGCTACAAACTTACCGTCAATACCCCGTTGGCCGAATCCCGGTCCGATCATGACACCCGCCATACCTTTCAAGGCTTCACCCACATTCTCGTCCGTCAGCTTTTCGCTGTTTACGAAATGTACTTCCACTTTGCGGTCGTTGTAAGTACCGGCCTGCGACAATGCTTCACGAATAGATTTGTAAGCATCCTGCAAGTCATATTTTCCGACCAATGCGATGTTGATAGGCTCTTTGGTCTCAGCTGCGTGGCGGCGTTCCAAGAATTTACGCCATGGACCGAGCCCCGGAGTTTCTCCTACCGGCAGTCCCATTTTTTCGAGAATGGTGCTATCCAAGCCTTGTGCCTGCATCAGAATAGGAACCTCGTAGATTGTTTCTGCGTCGATAGATTGCACTACAGCTTTATCATCCACATTACAGAATTGTGCCACTTTCTTGCGCAATCCGTCGCTTAACGGGTGTTCGGCACGCAGTACCAGTACATCCGGCTGGATACCCACACTTTGGAGTTCCTTCACCGAGTGTTGAGTCGGTTTAGTTTTCAATTCTCCGGCGGCAGCAAGATACGGGACATAAGTCAGGTGCACGCAAAGAGCATTCTTACCGAGTTCCCACTTCAACTGACGGATACTTTCGAGGTAGGGGAGTGACTCGATATCGCCTACCGTACCACCGATCTCGGTGATGACAAAATCGAATTTGTATTTGTTACCGAGCAGTTTTACATTCCGTTTGATTTCATCCGTGATATGCGGAATCACCTGAATCGTTTTACCCAGATAATCTCCACGACGCTCTTTGTCGATGACGCTTTTGTAGATGCGTCCTGTAGTAATGTTGTTCGCCTTAGTCGTTTGTATTCCCAGAAATCTTTCATAATGTCCCAGGTCGAGGTCGGCTTCGTGTCCGTCTACCGTTACATAGCATTCTCCGTGCTCGTATGGATTCAGTGTTCCCGGGTCGATGTTGATGTACGGGTCAAACTTTTGAATGGTTACATTATAACCTCTTGCTTGCAGCAACTTACCGATGGAAGATGAAATGATACCTTTTCCTAATGAAGAGGCAACACCACCGGTGACGAAAATATACTTTGTTTCTCCCACAGCTATAACTGTTTTTAAAATTGTTTACTTAGTAGTATTCTTATGAACTTAAAAAGCGCAAAATTATAAAAAAAAGAGGAAGAATGCAGACTTTCGTCTCTACAATTTTATTAAAAAATGCAATTTTGAAAGAATCCTATGATTTCTGAACAAAATAATGTAGCTTTGCAACCTAAACCATAAGCAAATATGATGAGAGTTACTACTTTATATTCAGTTTTTATCCTGTTGTTATTTTCGTTATCGCTTTCTGCACAGGAAAATGCCGACAATTCTTCACTTCCCAAATCTTCAACGGTAGTGGCTAAGGCCAAAGTCGTAAAAGCAGATACACTTTCGGCAGAACTCCAGAAATATTTAATGTTAAAACTCAACATGTCCGGTCCGACACCCAAATTGGATACCGTTTCTTATTTATATAATAAGTATATAGCCCAATTGGATTATCTGAATGATCCGTCTGTACCGCCGCGCTATATTCCGTCGGATCCCGACTATTTTCGTCTGTTTACTCCTTTGGCATATTACTATGCCCCGATGGAACAGTATTCAAGACTGGGATGGAAACCTGTGCAGCCGGACACTACCCCCAAACTGACATCGGAACTTTTACCATACGACACATTGGCGTTTACCAAAACCCGACGTGCCAATACATTAGTCAATAACGCTTTGATGGATCTTTATCTGCAACATCCGAATTTGGTTGTTACTACGGAAGACCGTATCATGAGCCGGGATGTTTTCCGGCATGATGTGAAACCGAAGATCTCCCCCAAAGCGAATGTGATTCATCTGTTTCAACGTGAAGATATGAATGATAATGTAGGAAAGGCCGATATCAAGATCAGCCGTCCCAACTGGTGGGTTGTAGGAGGTAACGGTTCATTACAGATCAGCCAGAACCATCTTTCGGACAACTGGTATAAGGGAGGGGAGAGCAACTTCTCCGGATTAGCTACTTTTCTGATCTTCGCAAACTATAATGACAATGAAAAAGTGCTGTTTGAAAACCAGCTTGAAGCGAAAGCGGGTATGACTTCCACTCCATCGGACGAATACCATAAATATCTTTTCACAACCGACCAACTTCGCGTCTATAACAAGCTGGGATTGAGAGCTTTTAAGAATTGGTATTATACGATCTCCTCTGAGTTCAAAACCCAGTTTTTCAATGGATACAAGGCCAACAGCGAAGATCTGGTTTCAGCTTTCATGTCTCCGGCCGATTTGGCGGTCAGTATTGGTATGGACTATAAGCTGAACAAAAAGAAATTCAATCTTTCTGTCTTCATGGCGCCATTGACTTATAACCTACGTTATATTGACAACTCGGAAGTGGATGAAACGAAATTTGGTCTGGATAAAGGCAAATGCTCCAAGAATGACTTCGGTTCACAGTTGCAGTCTACGTTTAACTGGAATATCATCTCTGCCGTATCATTGGAATCCCGTCTCAACTATCTGACCAACTATCATTGGGCACGTGTGGAATGGGAAAACACGTTCAACTTCGTTCTTAACCGTTATCTCTCTACCAAACTTTATATTCACACCCGTTTTGACGATAGCTCCAAACCCACTGAAGGTGACAGCTATTTCCAGTTAAAGGAACTGCTCAGCTTCGGCATTAACTACAAGTGGTAGCCTTCATTTGTGAAAAAAAACATCTTTTTATTATTTTGTCTGATATATAATATTTATATTTGCACGAAATTTCGTTGCTTCATTTAAGAAGTAGCAAGAAATATGGGGTAAATATACATGATCATTAGCAAAAATGACGATCAAAATCTTCTGCCAACAACTGTGATTGGCAGAAGCGTAGCGCGCTCAAAACGCTGGCTAGTGGCGGTTGTACGCATATATCACGAGAAAAAAACGAGTGAGCGGCTAACGAAAATGGGGATTGAAAATTTCCTTCCTATTCAACAAGAGGTTCATAAATGGAGTGATCGTCGTAAAGTGGTAGATCGCGTTTTACTTCCGATGATGATTTTTGTCCATGTCGACTCTCAAGAACAAAAAGAGGTGTTGACGCTGTCCGCTATCAGCCGCTATATGGTACTGCGTGGGGAAAGTACTCCGGCTGTTATTCCTGACCAACAAATGTTGCGATTCAAATTTATGCTCGATTATTCGGATGAAACGATCAGTATGAGCACATCGCCGTTAGCACCGGGAGAAAAGGTACGGGTGATAAAAGGACCTTTGGCAGGTTTGGAAGGAGAGTTGGTAAATGTGGACGGCAAGTCTAAAGTTGCTGTCCGGTTAACTATGTTGGGGTGTGCATGTGTGGATATACCGGTGGGATGTGTAGAGCCGGTATCAGAATAATCAAAAAAAATATTTTCATGAAAAAATTTCTAGCAAACTCTTTGCTACTCTTGTGTCTTGCAGGAGGGCTGACTTCCTGTGTCTCATCTAAAAAAATGCTTTATTTGCAGGGTGCAAATTCGTTAGACCCAAGTTCACAGAAAGTACTTGATGATTATGAATTGCATATCAAGCCGGACGACCAGCTTTATATTACGATTAATAGTAAGACACCGGAATTGTTGACACCTTTTGCCAATAGCCAGGTGTTGGGTTCATCCACCACTAATGGAGCTTCACAGGAACTTCAAGGGCTTCTGGTAGATAAGAATGGTGATATTGAAGTACCTGTTTTGGGAAAAATACATGTAGCCGGTCTTACTCGTTTGGAATTGGCAGGGGTAATCAAGAATAAGTTGATAGAAGGTGAGTATATCAAAGACCCGACGGTAGAAGTCCGTTTTAAGGGAGCGAAGATTTTGCTTTTGGGAGAAGTCAACAGTCCCGGTGTAAAAGAACTTCCTAGCGATCGGGTGACCATCCTGGATGCGATAGGGCTAGGCGGTGATTTGCCGCCAACAGCGAAACGGAATAATATACAAGTGATCCGGGAAGAAAACGGAGAGCGCAAGAGCTATACGGTAGATTTGACTTCCAGTGAAGACATTTTTAATTCTCCGGTCTATTATATGCAACAAAATGACGTGGTTTATGTAGAACCCAATAAATCAATTAATGTGAAGGGAAGTTCCGCACTGACCTATCTGTCCGCTGGTGGCAGTGTCATAGCGGTACTGGCTTCCGTACTGTCATTAATCTTTGTTCTTGCGAAATAAAATGGAATATATTCAGGAAAATAACAATGAAAAAACGACTAGAGAAAGTGGTTTTAATATCACTTTACGGGATGTTGTAGAGTTGATAATAGCCAATTGGTATTGGTTTGCCATTTCTGTAATTGTCTGTGTGAGTGTAGCTTACTTGTATACCCGTACACTGGTCCCTGTCTATCAGCGTCAGGCCGTCATGTTAGTGAAGACCGGTGGAAAAACAGCTAATTCGGATATATCCGCCATGCTGGAACTTCAGGGAGGAGTAACAGGGAGCGGGGTTGAAAATGAAATGTATATCCTTCGCTCGCATCAATTGGTACGTGAGGTAGTCAATCGCCTGCATTTGGATGTGTCGTATGAGGAAGACGGCTTTTTTCGTAATACTTCCTTGTTTGCAGAATCTCCGGTTGAAGTGACTTTTTTTGATCCTTATCACTCTTTTGTTTCAATGAATGTCACTCCGCTGGATGTAAAGAACTACGCGATTTCCAATTTTGTCGTAGGAGGAAAGAAACTTTCAATAAATGGTAATCATGCCTATGGAGACACGTTGCAGACAGAAGCGGGACGAATGGTTGTCAATCTGAAACCTGAGAACCTCTCTACATACATAGGTAAGCCTGTCTTTGTAAAACGTATGAGTCCGGAAGCGGCTACGGCTATTTATAAAGGAGGTATTTCTACTTCTTTGGCAGGTAAAGGTACTACGATGGTACAAATCACCTGTGTTGGCAATAATGTTTCACGTGCCGATGCGATATTGAGTGCTTTGATAAATGTGTATAACGAAACGATTATTGAAGATAAAAATCGTATAGCTGTAAATACGGCTAAATTCATAGACGAACGCATTGCGGTTATCGGCAAGGAACTGGGAGATGTAGAAGAAGAATTGACAGACTTTAAACAACGTAATCGTATTATAGGTACAGAAGGCAACGGCTCTCAATATCTGGCTGAAAGCAGTCGTGTGAAAGGTGAAACCTTGCAGATGGAAACAGAATTATCTATAGCACAATCCATTAAGAGTTATTTGATGGATGTAACCCGCAACAATCAACTGATTCCTAATGTTTCCGGAGTGGGAGATGCAAGTGTTCAAAGTCAGATTACCGCTTACAATGAACTTATGCTTCAGCGTAATCATCTGTTGGCTGAATCTGGAGAAAAAAATCCGGTTGTCCAGGCAGCTGATAAGAATTTGGCGGAGATGCGTACGGTAATCTCCGGTTCAATGGATAATTATATCAAAAATCTTCGTCTACGATTGGACAGGACACGTGCTGTGGAACATCAGATTAATACTGAGATTCAAGCGGTTCCCAAGCAGGAAAAGATGGCGTTGAGTATTATCCGTCAGCAATCCATTAAAGAGGCATTGTATACTTTCCTGTTGAATAAGCGTGAAGAAAACGCACTTCAGTTAGCTGTAACAGAGGCTAATATTCGGGTTGTAGAGTCTCCATTTGGTTCTAATGCGCCTATTGCCCCTCATTCCACAACTTTTTTGCTGGCTGCTTTAGCAGTGGGATTAGCTATTCCTTTGGGGATACAAGTGTTGTTGATGCTATGGAGTACTTCCGTTCGGGGACGTAAGGATATAGAAGATTATACCACCATTCCGGTGTTGGGTGAGATTCCTTCCCGCAAGGAAGAAGTGGCAGATAATTCCATAGTAGTAGATGAACATAAGAACGATCTTATCTCTGAAGCTTTCCGCCTATTGCGCTCAAACATCAATTTTGTAGCAAAGGATGCCCGTGTGATTATGTTTACGTCTACCATGCCCGGTGAAGGAAAGTCTTTTGTGTCTCGAAACCTGGCGGTAGCATTGGCAATAGCCGGAAAGAAAGTGGTATTGGTAGATACTGATTTGCGCAAACGGACTCAAGGTAAATTAGCGGGTGTCAAACATAAAGAAGGATTGAGTACTTATCTTTCCGGTTTACATGATAATATAGATAATATATTGGATAAGGGGCTGATTCATCCCGCTGTGGATATGCTTTTAGTTGGTCCTGTACCACCCAATCCTTCCGAACTTCTGATGAGCAATCGTTTGGAGAAACTGGTAGATGAGCTGAAGAAAAAATATGATTATATAATTTTGGATAATGTCCCTGCACAGGTGGTAGCGGACGCTACGATTGTAAATCGTGTGGCTGAATTGACTTTATATGTGGTCCGTGATGGAAAACTCGATCGTCGTTATCTTCCGGAATTGGAACGTTTGCATCAGGAAGGAAAATTCAAGCATCTGTGCATTGTGTTAAATGACAGCCATATTGAAAAGAAAAAGTATGGTTACGGCTATGGTTATAGCTACGGTTACGGATATGGCTATGGGGATGGCTACTATTCGGAGACGAATAAAAAAAATAAGAAATAAGGGGAACTTTTTATTATTGGGGGATGAAAGAAAAATTGAATGCTTTTATCCAGTATATAAGTAGAACTTACTTTAGTTATTGGATAATATGGGGAATTGATTTGTTTATTTCAGTGTTGTCCACTTGTTTCACTTATTGGTGGATACATTATAACGCTGAAGTGTCTTTGGATAGCCGGGCTATGATTCGGGTTGGAATTTTAGCCGCTATTGCGACTACGATAGCTTCCTATCTTTTCCATACTTATCGTAATACCATTCGTTATTCCCAGTTGCGTTGCTTATGGCCGTTGATCTGTTGTTCATCATTCAAATCGGTATGTATAGCGATTGCCATTTTCTTGTGGATTGAACCGTTCGGACTGTCTGCCAATCAGAGATTGATGTTTGTCTTGTTTGATGGAATGTTGACTTTGATTGCTTTGTCTACTTTCCGTATGTTGATGGTCATAGTCTACGAGACGCTGATAGAACTGATGAATAAAGAGAATATGCGTATTCTCATTTATGGCACGGATGATAAGAGTGTAGCACTGAAAACCCGTTTACTACATAGTTCTCATTATAAGGTTATCGGATTCTATTGTTATGGAACTATTTACAAGCATCGTCGTTTGGCGGGATTACCTATTTATTATTTCACCAATGAACAAGATTTCCAGCAGCTTATTCGTAAACGCCGTATTCAAGGTATTTTATTTGCTCATAATGAGTCTACCCGTTTAGAGGAAACCCGTTTGCTTCAATATTGCAAGGATAATCATATCAAGACTTTGATAGCTCCTTCTATCAGCGAAGCAGATGAGAATGGTAGCTTCCATCAATGGGTGCGTCCCGTCAAAATTGAAGACTTGTTAGGACGTCCGGAGATTAATATCAATATGAGCGAAGTTGCCAATGAATTCAGCGATAAAGTAGTAATGGTTACGGGAGCGGCTGGTAGTATTGGTAGCGAACTTTGTCGTCAATTGGCACATCTTGGAATCCGCAAACTAATTATGTTTGATTCGGCCGAGACCCCATTACACAATATTCGTTTGGAATGTGAACGCCGATTTCCACATCTTGATTTTGTTCCTGTGATAGGCGATGTACGTGTCATAGAGCGTTTACGTATGGTGTTTGATACCTATCATCCTCAAATTATTTTTCATGCTGCTGCTTATAAACACGTCCCGTTGATGGAGGAAAATCCATGTGAAGCTGTGTTGGTCAATGTGACCGGTACCCGTCAGGTTGCGGATATGGCAGTTAAATATGGAGCGGAAAAGATGATCATGGTTTCCACCGATAAAGCTGTAAATCCTACTAATGTGATGGGGTGCTCCAAACGTTTGGCAGAAATCTATGTACAGAGTTTGAGCTATGCCATTAAAGAGGGTAAAGTAAAAGGATGTACTAAATTTATAACTACCCGTTTTGGAAATGTATTGGGTAGCAATGGCTCAGTTATTCCCCGTTTTAAAGAACAAATAGAAAATGGTGGTCCCGTTACAGTGACTCACCCTGATATCATACGCTATTTCATGACCATTCCGGAAGCGTGTCGTCTGGTAATGGAGGCCGCCACTATGGGGGAAGGATATGAGATATTTGTTTTTGAAATGGGAAAACCTGTAAAAATTGTAGATTTGGCCGTTCGTATGATTGAATTGGCGGGATATAAGCCGAATGAAGATATTGAAATACAATTTACAGGACTACGACCGGGTGAAAAACTGTATGAAGAGGTCTTGAGTGATGAAGAAAATACTATTCCTACTCATCATAAAAAGATAAAGATTGCAAAAGTACGTCGGTATGAATATGGGGATATTGTGGAAACATACGATGAATTCGAGAGATTATCCCGCTCTGTACAGATTTGGGAAACGGTGAAGTTGATGAAGCGAATAGTTCCGGAGTTTATATCAAAAAATTCACGGTTTCAAGAATTAGATAAGTAATCCATATTATTTATTAATGGTATATTGATATATTATCCATATATGAAATTTTTATTTGATCTTGACGGAACGGTTACCTCTGTAGAAACCCTTCCAATAATTGCTGAATACTTCAATTGTAAAGAACAAATTGCAGAATTAACTGTTAAAACCGTAGCGGGAAATGTTCCTTTTGTTGAAAGTTTTATTCGCAGAGTAAATATTCTTGGTAAAAATTCAGTGAGAGAAACTTCTGAACTTCTAGCTCAGGTACCTCTCTACCCCAAAGTTGCAAGGTTTATCGAAGAACATAAGGAAGATTGCATTATTGTCACTGGTAATCTTACTTGCTGGTGTGAGGGATTATTTAAGAGAATAGGTTGTCAATGTTATGGATCAGAAGCAGAGTGTGGAAATGACGAAATTGTGTCTTTAAAGACTATTCTTAGAAAAGAAGCCATTGTAGATCAATATAAAGCCTTAGGAGAAACTGTTGTATTTATAGGTGATGGAAATAATGATCTTGAAGCTATGCGTCATGCGAATATTTCTATTGCAGCAGGGCTCACACATGATCCAGCACAGAGCCTAATGGCTATATGTGATTATGTAATTTATGATGAAAATGCACTGGTACGACAGATGTACCAACTTTGTGGACAATACGGTGATAGCAAATCTGTAGTAATTAGTTGCGCTGGCATTGGTAGTAGATTAGGATTAGGGCTTACTAAGGCACTTGTGCAGATTAATGGTGGTTCGTTGATTTCATGGCAGTTAAAACTCTTTAAAGAGGTTGAGGATTTACGCCTTGTTATTGGATTTCAAGGTGCGGAAATTATTGAAGAGGTACGAAAATACCGCGAGGACGTTGTGTTTTGTTATAATCATCGTTATTTTGAAACAAAAACAGGTGCAAGTTATTATTTAGGTGCTCGCCATGCAAATCGAGAATCGTTAGAATGGGATGGGGATTTGCTGGTCCATCCGGATGATGTTAAAATGTTACTAGCTACTCCTGGCGAATTTATTTGCTATGGTGATATTACTAGTGAGGACTCTGTGTGTGTACATACTAATGAAAGTGGTGAGGTTCTTAACTTTTCTCGTGAGGGGGGGGATTACGAATGGACAGGACCTGCTTGCATGGATAAGAAACATCTTACGTATTGTTCACAGAATGTATTTAATATGTTTGAACCTTTTTGTCCTATGAGGGGTATTAAGGTTCGAGCTTATGATATTGATACATATAATGATTATATTCGAGTTTCTGAAATTACAAAAGATTGGAAAGTATGATTGGAATAATAGGTGGTAATGGCGTTGCTGCGACAAATAAGCTTAATTCACTCATAGAAGAGCGGCTGACAAAAAAAGGAGCTTTTCGCGATGCTCATCATCCGGAAATGATAATTTGGCAAGCTACCCAAGCTCCTTCCCGTAGTATGTATCTTGAAGGACGTGGTCCTTCATGGATAGAAGATTATGTAAAAGTAGGGAATAAGCTTAAGTTATGTGGGTGTGATGAGCTTTGTATGTGTTGTAACACTGCGCATTATGCCATAGATGAACTTTCAGAGAAGATAGGAATTAAATTTATTAATCTTTTAGATCTTGTGGCGATGCGTTGTCGTGATTTGGAAGTTAAAAGAGTTGGTATGATGTGTTCTGATGGTCTTCGTAAAGTGGGATTATACGAAAAGCGATTTATTACTTATGCTCCTGAGATTGAATTTGTATACCCTGATGAGGATTACCAAAAACTTGTTACTAAGGGTATTTGTAATGCCAAAGATAAGATTCGCTTTTCCAATCCTGAAGTAGAGGACTTACATCCTTATAATTGTTTTGCAAAGGTTTGTGATCATCTTCTTTATGACAAGGGAGTCGATTGCATTGTAGCTGGTTGTACTGATATCTGTAATGTATATTCACAAGTACAAGATAATTGTAAATACAAATATGTAGATAGCTTATGTGTATTGGCTGATTATATTGTCTCAGTAGCTCCTAGATACTTTTGATATGGGTTCTGTAAGACAAGATACTTTGTCAGGTGTAAAATGGACTGCCATAGAGAATTTTTCAATACAAGGTATTCAATTCTTTCTTGGGCTTATTATGGCCAGGCTTTTAAGCCCTTCAGATTATGGAGTCTTGGGGATGATAGGTATATTTATTGCCATATCTCAGACATTCATTAATTGCGGTTTTACTTCAGCACTAATTAGGAAAATAGATCGTACCCAAGAAGACTGTTCTACAGTTTTTTACTTTAATATCGCGACTGCTTTATTTTTTTATATTTTGCTGTTTTTTACAGCTCCTTATATTTCTTATTTTTTTGAAACTCCAGTTTTGAAGGCTGTTATAAGAGTTATTGCTATTAATCTTGTAATAGATTCATTGGCTGCTGTTCATAGAACTCAATTAACTATAAAAATTGATTTTAGATCTCAGGCTATAATATCTTTTATAACATGTATTTTGTCCGGAGTTGTTGGTGTATATCTAGCTTATAAAGGATATGGTGTATGGGCTTTAGTCTATCAGCAAATAATCGGGGCGATATTGAATGTTATATTGACTTGGTATGTGTCAAAATGGGTGCCATCATTTCTATTTTCTAAATCATCATTTAGCGAACTTTTTGCTTTTGGTAGTAAATTGTTGGGTGCTAATCTTCTTCATACTTTTTACTCCAATGTAACAACACTTGCGATAGGGAAATTCTATTCTGCAAAAGAACTGGGTTTTTATACACGAGGAAACAATTTCGCAAGTTTACCTTCATCGAATTTAGTAGGTATTCTCCAACGGGTTACATTCCCAATTTTGTCCAAAATTCAAAATGACGAAGAACGCCTTTTGGGGGTTTATAGCAAATACATAAGGATTACATCACTCCCTGTATTTTTCTTGATGTGTTTGCTTGTCGGTGTAAGCAAACCATTGATTCTGATACTGATAACAGATAAGTGGTCTGATTCAATTATTTATTTACAGATTCTATGTTTTGCGATGATGTTTGATCACATTACAACAGTAAACATGAATCTCTTGCAAGTAAGAGGACGCTCCGATCTTGTTCTTAAAACAGAGATAATAAAAAAGAGCATTTCTTTTGCGATGATTATAGCCTCTATTCCTTTTGGGGTGATAGCAATCTGCATATCACGAGTTGTTTACACGCAGATTGCAATTTTCTTAAGTACATATTACACAGGTAAAGAATATGGATTGAGTTATAGATCTCAGTTTAAGAGTTTCTTTCCATATTTTTCTTATGGAATGATAGCTATGTTGCCATCGTTATTATTTTGTGGAACAGACGTCTCTCCATATATTACTCTACCAATAGGTATCATAGTTAATACTGTTATATATTATTTCCTAATAAAAAAGGATTCAATGTGGCTTGAACTGAAAGAACTTTTATTGTCAAAATTAAATTTGAGATGATGGAAATATTTCATAAACTGCATCTATTTTTTGGGGGGTGTAAGGGCGATTTATATGGCATATATCGTTATTATGGTTATAAGATGACAATTCCTTATAAAGTATGGCGAGTACGTCACAAATCTAAAATAAAGGTTCTTTTCGTTGTCTCAGAGATTAGTATGTGGAAAACAGAACGATTGTATAAACGTATGCTTGAACATGATCGTTTTGAACCTGTCTTACTACCTGTTTCTGATTGTGTTAGTCATGAAAGTATTGAGGTTGAAAAGTATTTTATATCAAAGGGATATGCTTACGAGATTCTTTCAGAGGGAGAGACTATTCGAAATCGTATTTCCCCAGACATAATCTTTTATCAGCAAGCTTATTCGGGTGTAATAGAGAGTAAATACTTTGAGGGGGCTAACAGAAAGTCTCTTTTTTGTCATGTAAATTACTGCTTTCGTAATACAATAGTTAAAAGTACAGTGGATTTACCTCTTCTTAATATTGCTTGGAAGGTGTTTTCTGAAAATGAAGTTTGTAGTAAAGAATTGGCACCATTGATGCGAAACAAAGGGAAAAATTTAGTAAATACAGGACTTCCATTTATGGATGATTATTGTCAGGAGAAGCAATTCTATTCAGATAGATGGAAACCACAAGAATGTATTAAGAAACGAATCATTTATGCACCACATCATTCCATATTAGATGTAGACAAATTAGCATGGGGGACTATTGTCGAGTATGGAGATTTCATACTTTTGATGGCAAAGAAATATTCACATCAAACACAATGGGTATTTAAACCACACCCATTCTTGAAACCTAAGTTAATCGAGGTTTGGGGGAATGAGCGTACTAAAAAGTATTATGATGAATGGAAATCGCTTTCTAATACGCAACTTGAAGATGGAAATTATATTGATTTGTTCAAACATTCAGATGCTATGTTGCATGATTGCGGATCATTTATGATAGAATATATGTATACTTTAAATCCGGTAATGTACTTATATGCATCACGTCCGCAGAAAAAAATAACTCTTTCTTTACTTTCTGAAGAATCTCTTAAAATGCACTATTCAGGTTATAGTTGTACAGACATTGAGTCATTTATTATTAATGTAATTAAAGGGCATGATCCTATGAGAAAAAAAAGAATAGAGTTTTATAATCGATGGTTAAAACCGCACGGTGATTCATCCATAAACATTATTAATTCTATATTGGGTATCTAGATGATTTTATTACTAGTCTTTTTGGTATTTATATCTTTTTATAATGTGAAATTTTCACATTATAATAAAGACTATATGCTACCCTCAAATACAAATTCTATAAAAGGTGTATTTGCCATCTTGATTTTATTAACACATTTACGAAATTACATAGAAATACCTAATGTAAATTTGAATACAAATTTTGAGTATGTACTTGATAAAATAGGCCAGTTAATGGTAGCTGTATATTTCTTTTATAGCGGCTTTGGCATCTTAGAATCTTATAAAAAGAAGTTGAATTATGAGAAAACTTTTTTCAAGAAACGAATCTTGAAAACTTTATTACACTTCGACATAGCTGTTTTATTATATGTAGTGTTAGGTTTTTTTATATCTGATGTTAGGCCTGTACTTAATTATTTAACATGCTGGATAGGTGCAACATCCGTTGGAAATAGTAATTGGTTCATTTTTGTTATTCTGATGTTGTATGTTATTGTAATTATTTCATTTAATATTGTAAAAAAGAAACGTGTTTTTGCAGTAAGTTGTAGTGTCACTATATTTTCTGTAATTTTATGGGTACTTTTACGATTATATTCTGCTGGATTTTGGTGGTATGACACCTTGATGACATTCTCGGCAGGTGTGTGGTTCTCGTGTTATTATAAACAAATAAATAGATTATTGGAGCATAGAGTATTATCAAATATTATAATTGTTATAATCAGTATATTTTTTGCTATTCATTATCATTATCATTGGGTAGATGTATATGGTATTACTGCATGTATGTTTGTGTATTTAATTGCTGCTATTTCAACAAAAATTCAGATCGGTAATGCCATACTTGCATGGTTGGGGACAAATGCATTCTCCATGTATATTTTACAGAGATTGCCAATGAATATACTTCGATATTTCAATGTTACTGAAAATTATGTACTTTTTACTGTCCTATCAATACCTATAATTTTAATAATGGCTCATATATATACTTTATTATTAAATAAGCTTGATAAATGTACTGTGAATTCATGAATAGACCATTCTTTTCTATAATAATACCGTTATACAATAAAGGTAAGACAATTCGTGATACTTTGAATTCGATTATTTGTCAGTCATTTGTCAACTATGAAGTTCTTGTAATTAATGATGGATCTACTGATAATAGTTGTGAGGAAGTTTTACGAATTGTAGATAAACGTATAATTCTTTTCACTAAAGAGAATGGTGGTCCTTCAAGCGCGAGAAATTATGGAATGGATAAGGCCGTGGGGGAATATGTATATTTTCTTGATGGAGATGATAAGATAATCCCTGATGCGCTTTGGAATATGTACAAGGTGATTGAGATGAACTCTGAGCAATCATTATTTTGTTTTAATTGTTTTATTGTTAATGGTACTGATAAAAAAATATCAACTGACAGTATGAAATGTGGGATTGTGCGTTGGCCTTTTGTACAATGGCTATTGTGTGATTTCTGTCCAAAACCTGGAATGTTTGTGTATAGGAATGGTACTATTAATATGAGATTTAATGAAGATTTATTTAGATATGAGGACACGGATTTCTTTTTTAATCTAATGAGAACTAGGCGTTTTTATTATTCAAGTTTACCTATATTTGAATATAACCAAGAGACATTAGAAGGAAGTTATGCTCGTAAGAATTGTGGGCAAGATTTTATTTGTAACTTACAACCAGAGGGCAAGACGTTTTGGGAACGTTTATGTCTTTATAAGTTATATTTGGAGTCTTGTTTTTTATATCCTACAGCTTCAGTAGAAATATATGGTAATACTTTTGAAAAATTGTCCTATAAAGTTATGTATTCGTTAATGATGAGATACCTTTCATTTAAATGGAGAAAGCGGGAGTAATATGGGCAATATAAAGTTATCAATAGTAACAATTTGTTATAATAATTGTGGGGGATTGAAAAAAACAGCACAATCTATAGTTACACAAACATATGCAAATGTTGAGTGGATTGTAATTGATGGTGGATCTACAGATGGAAGTGTTGATGTTATCAATCAGTATGAAAATAAAGTCTCTTATTGGATTAGTGAACCTGATAAGGGGATATATAATGCTATGAATAAAGGCCTTGAAAGGGTTACAGGAGAGTATATAATGTTTCTTAATTCAGGAGATTATCTTCTCAAAAGTAATACTATCGAGAGCATTATCCCGTATTTACACGATAAAGATTTATATGTCGCTGACATTTGCCATGATATAGATAAGAAATATACTCCTGGTTTCAAACTACCAGAAAATATTACAGATCAACAAGTTTTATATCAGTTGATACATTTTACTTTTCCTCATCCTGCGAGTTTTTTTAAAAATAATTATTTTAAGCGATTTGGATGTTATGATGAAACACTCAAGATAGTGGCAGATTGGAAAGCATATATGTTAGGTGCGATTCTTGGGAATTGTAGTATTGAAATAATTCCTTTAGTGACAACAGTATTTGATACTACAGGTATTAGTAGTTCTGGTACCCAATCGGATAATGAAAGAGAAAATGCGTTTTGTGATATGCCTAGATTAAATGAACTTTTTTCATTCTATCGTAATTACTACACTCTTCAAACTGCTCTTCAGGATACTAGTATAGGGCGTGGAATCGTTCGGCTATATTATTTTTTTTACCGATTATTTAAATGACAATGAGATTTGGGCTTATGGTAATTAAATTGTTGTCAAAATATAGGACAGAACTTATGGGTATTTCCATGTTGATGATCATGCTTTTTCATACAGTGGGAGGATTAAGCGTTCTTGGTATTCCTTCTTTCAAACCATTTTTGTCTTTTGATTTTGGAGTGGAGTTCTTTCTCATTCTTTCAGCACTAGGTTGCACTTATTCCTTGGATAAAAATAATGTTGCAATTGATTTTTATAAACGTAGATTAAAAAGAATCATTCCTACATTTATGATAATTGTGACATTAAAATTTATTATATTTGATGTCTTGATATATAAAACAATAAATTGGCAGGGATATTTGTTGGATCTTTCATTGTTGTCGTTTTTTGATGGAAATATAACCTATTGGTTTATTTTGCATATATTGACTTGTTATTTGCTAACTCCTTATGTATATAAGAAAGCGGATTCTATGGCATTATGGATGTTTATAGTGATTATAACGTGTACTATATTCATTTACGGGTTCAATAATCTTCATGTGCAAAATGTTTCACTTTATAGATACCCTATATATTTTGTATCCTTAATTTATATTTTAACTGCGAAGAAATCTGTTGATGGTAATGGAAATATTAATAGAGTACATTTGTTTTTGCTTACTGTGTTCGTAATGTTTGTCTATGTATCTGTAACTCTATATATTCATAATTCATACAAATATCTTGTGTATTTGAGTGTGGCGATTCCGTGTCTGGTTTTTGTTGCAGTATTAGTTGATAAGACAAAGAACTACTTTTTTCATATGATATTTAAATATATAGGCGTTATAAGTCTTGAACTATATTTATTACATGGATCTTGTCTCTTATTGGCAGATATAATTGCGCCTGATAATGTAATATTTAGGCTCGTTTTCTCTTTTATTTTAGCAATAACCTTGGCTACATTATTACATAAGGGTATTGTGTGTTTAAAATTGTAATCAAAAAGAAATGATAAGTATAATCGTTCCAGTTTATAATGTAGCCAAGTCAATAGAAGCTTGTGTAAAGAGTATACAACTACAAGATTTTACTGATTGGGAACTGTTACTTGTCAATGATGGAAGTAGCGATGATAGCTTAGCTGTGATTCAAGAGTTAGCACAAACAGACTCACGTATTATAGTAATCGATAAAAGACACAGCGGGGTGTCCGATACTAGAAATCTTGCTCTTAGTAAAATGCGAGGTGAATATGTGTGTTTTATAGATGGGGATGACATAGTCGAGCATAATCATCTGAGTAATTTATATTTAAGAAGAGACTATGATATGGTCATTTGCGGCTATAGGGTTGATGAATATACGCATGACGGAAATTTGATTAGAACGGCAGAACATATACCAACAAAAAGTAAAATAGAGCGACTTTCTGCAAATAGAGAGAGTTTGAAGCCTTTGTTTTTGAGTGGTATGATAAACATTAATTGTAACAAGCTATTAAAATCTTCTATCATTAGGAAATATAATCTTCAATATAAATCTATTCCTGTAAATGAAGATTTTTATTTCATGTTAGAGTATCTGTCTGTCGCGAATAGTATCTGTACTATAGCGAGTGTAAGTTACCATTGGATTAGAGTTCAAAGTCGCCAAAGTGGTGTGGATTCATTACCTGATGATCTACTGGAAATTTATACCAAAGCCCATGATAACATTACATCTTTTTTTCATAGCGAGAAGTTAGCTGATGAATTAATGTACTATTCTTACTATTATGTAGTACTTAAATATTGTAAAGCAATTGCAAATGGAGGGATAAAGAGAAAAGTTGGTCTTAAGCAATTGAAAGGGGTAATGAATGATAGATATGTGAAGGCGGCATTCAATACGCGGCTGAATGTTTCAAGAGGTGAAAAGCTGATGAACTTTCTTCTTAGAAATAATTTCTTTAGTTTTTTTATCACATTAAACAAGTATATAGGAGCAATATAGTATGCAAATCACAGTATTAACAGCAACTTATAATAGGGCGCATCTTTTGGGAGACCTTTATGATTCGCTGTGTAGGCAGACATCGAAGGACTTTATTTGGATTATCATAGATGATGGGTCTTCTGATGGAACAAAGCAGTTATGTGGGAAATGGTTGCATGGGAATAATGGCTTTAAGATAGAATATTGCTACATAGAAAATGGTGGGAAAAATCGTGCTATTAATTTAGGGGTTACAAGAGTTGAAACCCCTTACACTATGATAGTGGATTCTGATGATTATTTGGTGGATGATGCTATTGAGAAAATGAATAAGGCTGTCGCCAGTGTTTCTAGTATGAATGCTGTTGCTGGTGTCTCCGGTATGAGAGGTGAGTCTGTTATAAATTCTTTAAACCAACTTCAGCAAAATTATATTGATGCGTCAAACTTGGAAAGGAAGGAATTGGGTATCAATCGTGACTGTTGCGAGGTTTATAAAACAGAAATCCTTAGGTCACATCCTTTTGTACCATGGGAAGATGAAAAGTTTGTTCCGGAAGAAATAGTTTGGAACCAAATAGCTTTGGAGGGTTATAAACTTAGATGGTTCAATTTTATAACTTGTATTGTTCGTTATCAAGAAGGAGGACTGACAAAAGGTGCATGGAGTTTGTTAAAAAACAATCCGATGGGTTATGCAATGATGTTCAATCATCGTCTCCTTTATGAGAAATCTTTTCAGAATATGTGTTATAATACGATTCAAATGATTAGTTGCACTATATTGGGACATCATATGAAGTACTTATTGAAATCAAATAATAAGTTTCTGACAATATTGTTATTTCCTATTGGATGTGTTGTTGCTGTTCGAAGATATATGCAATTGTCACGAAAATGATAAGAATATTAAATCAGTAAATTTAATAAAAAGACTTGATCGATAACGATAACTAAATGGCTCCAATACACTATTTGTTTGGTGTGAAGCGAAAAATACTGCCAAGTAAAAGCAAATTTATGCGTAAAAAAATATTAATAGTTATAGAATCTCTGAGTGGAGGGGGGGCAGAGAAGGTACTCACCACGCTTATAAAGCACATAGATAAGGCATTGTTTGATGTTACAGTGTGTACTATTGTTGACACAGGCAAGTATGTAGATGAGGTGAAATCTGATGTATGCTACAAACCTGTGATACAAAATCCAGATCATATGTCTGTATGGGGAAAGCTAGGGTATGTGCTGAAATATAAACTTGTGTATAGATGGCTACCAATGTACTTGGTATACAGACTTTTTATTCCTAAGGGATGTGACGTGGAAGTTGCCTTTTGCGAGGGATTTGTGACAAAGATGTTGGCAAAATCGAATAATAAGAAAGCTAAAAAAATAGCATGGATACATACTAATTTAAAATATAATCCTTGGCCTCAGAAACAGAGTATATATAAAAGTGTAGAAGAGGAAACAGCATCGTATAATGAGTTTAATAATATTATCACTGTATCAAAAACGGTAGAGAACTCTTTCAAAGAGGTTTATGGACAAAAAGGCAAGGTTTTTACTATTTATAATCCTATTGATGTGGCTGATATAAGGATTAGAGGACAAGAAAGTATTGCTGATTTTGATAAAGGCGTGTTGAATCTTGTGACAGTCGGTCGTCTTGTCCCTCAGAAAGGGTATGATATTTTGTTGCGTGTAGTTAAGCAGTTGAAAGAGAATGGATTTAAATTCAAACTTCGGATTTTGGGTGAAGGTGAACTCTACAAACAATTGTTTGCTTATATTAAAGAAAATAGTCTACATGATTATGTAGAGCTTATAGGTTTTAAGAAAAATCCTTATCCGTATATCGCTAGGTCGGACTTGTTTGTGTGTTCATCACGATCGGAAGGATATAGCCTTGTGATAGCGGAAGCATTAGTATTGGGTATTCCTGTAATCAGTACTTATTGCTCTGGTCCTAACGAATTATTGGAGGACGGCAAATATGGAATGTTGGTAAAAAACAGCGAAGATGGCTCTTGTCTTTATGAAGGATTAAGGTTATTGATAACAGATAATGAGCAGTTAACAGGATATAGAAAGAGAGCGGCAGAGCGTGGCAATCATTTTTCGTTAGCAAAGATAATGAGTGAAATAGAAAACCTATTTGACTAATGGTAAAACAACGTACGATATATCTTGATGTAGTTCGGGTAGTAGCTTGCATAATGGTTATTGTGATGCATGCGCCTATATCCGGTGTCGGTGCCGAAGAACATGGTCCTTTTTTGGTATTGAACAGTTATCTTACCACTCCGTGTGTTCCATTGTTTTTTATGGTAAGTGGAGCATTGCTCCTTCCATGCAAAGAAGGAATGTCTGCCATATTGTATTTAAGGAGACGCTTGGGAAAGATAATTGGTCCTACAGTGTGCTTTTCTTTATTTTATTTGGCTAACAGTTCTTCTTCTGTGGATTGGATGATTTCTCTTTTTTCGTTGCCATTTAGTGTGCAGGGACATGGTGTGCTGTGGTTCATGTATACTCTTGCCGGGCTTTATTTGTTGGTGCCTATCTTGTCTTCATGGGTTAGGAAGGCCTCAAAACGAGAGTTGGAATTCTATCTTCTTCTGTGGCTTGTAACGTTGCTTTATCCATATATTTCTTTGTTTTTAGGTGTTAATACATCTGAAACAGGTGTGCTTTACTATTTTACAGGATATGTGGGATATTTTTTGTTGGGATATTATCTGAATACTGTCGTGATAAAGAATAGTCGGTGGGTTTGTTTTCTTGGCATAGCGATGTTCCCTTTGCCATTGCTGAATAAAATATTGGGCTGGGATCTTGATTTCTATAAAGTTTTTTGGTATCTGTCTGCACCGGTAGCGATAATGGCAACATCTTGGTTTATTGGCATCAAGTGTTTGTGTGCGCAAAAACGTCTCTCTCGTGTAGTAGTTTCTGTGTTAGAACAAACAAATAATCTTAGTTTTGGTATTTATCTTATTCACATTTTTGTGATGCGTACATTATTTTGGAACTGGTCGATGATACAGGCCATAGGAAATTATTACTTTCAAACTTTGGTTGTTGCTGTTCTGACATTTGTAGGATCTTATGTAATTTGTTATTTAATTGCATATTTACCGTTTTCACAATATATTATTGGTTATTCTATTTGGAAAAAATAGGTAATTGGGGGTTAATATGATACCTGCTGAGTTTTATAAGTATATATATTTAATTCTGATTACTATTATTACGCTTTTTGTAGTAAAGCAAAGGAATGATTTGAACCTTTGTGAGGGAATTGGAAAAAATGTCTGGTTTTGTGTCTTTCTTATATTGTTCATAGGCTTTAGACCACATAGTCCCATTTTTGGCGATATGATGAACTACGCAAACTGGTGGAGATTTTCATCATGGAATGGTTGGGATTGGAATACTGAAAATAAGATTTTTGATAATATATATGGATTTATGGGAAGCGTTTTTCCAGATGCTACTCCGTTTTTTGTTTTGATAGCAGCTATATATTTTATAGCTATATTGATAGCTTGTCGTAAATTGTTTCCTTCAAATACTTTTATCGTTTATCTAGTCTATTTGGCTGCATTTTCAACTTTATCATATGCAACCAATGGAATCAAGGCTGGGGCTGCCGCTGCATTGTTTTTAGTGGCTCTTGCTTATCGAGATAAGATATTTATTTCTTTGTTGTTTTTATTTTTATCGTGGGGATTCCATCATTCTATGGTGTTGCCTGTTGCCGCTTATGTGGTTACATTATTTTTCAAGAAGAAGGAATGGTTTTTTTATGGCTGGTTTTTCTGTCTATTGATGGCAGCAGGTCATATCTCTTTCTTTCAACAATTATTTGCTGGTCTTTCAGACGAATCAGGTGCCGGTTATCTGACTAATAATACGACTGCTGAAGTGTTGTATGCGAAAGTAGGTTTTCGTATAGACTTTATAATTTACTCTTTTATGCCTGTGTTGATGGGTTATTATGTCAAGTATAAATACAAAATGAAGGATGATTTTTATGATATGCTGCTGAACATATATCTTACAACAAATGGCATTTGGATGTTGTGTATGTATGCAGAGTTTACTAATCGTATTGCTTATTTGTCTTGGTTTATGTATCCTATTGTACTTATATATCCTTGTTATGCAATTAAAGACAAATTGCATCCGTTAGTTTTGAATAGGCAAAAGATTGTGCTATGCCATCTTGCCTTTACACTATTTATGGATTTAGTATATTATGCTTAGAAGATTGAAATGAAAAAGAAGAGGTTATTTATAAATATCCACTATTTGGAAATTGGCGGTGCAGAACGTGCGTTATTGGGTTTGCTTTCTGCACTTGATCCTGAAAAGGTAGATATAGACTTGTTTGTAAATCAGCATACGGGCGAATTTATGTCATTGATACCTGATTACGTTAATCTTTTGCCTGAAGTGTCAGAGTATACCTGTATTGAGCGTCCTATTGTAACAATTGTTAAAGAAGGGCATTGGAAGATTGCCATATGCAGGATGTGGGCAAAGTGGAAGCATCGGCAATACCTTAGAAACTTGACAACTGAAGAGTATCATCATGATTCCAGTATATTTCAATATGTGGCGAATGCAGTGGAGGAAGCTTTGCCATCATTGAATAATTTGGGTGTATACGATCTTGCCATAAGTTTCTTACAGCCTCACAATATTGTACTAAACAAGGTAAAAGCCCAAAAGAAAATATGTTGGATACATACTGACTACTCTACCATTCATGTGAATCATGATTTGGAACTGCCTGTGTGGAATGCTTTTGATTATGTGGCTTCAATTAGTGATGATTGTACAGAAGCATTTTTGCGGACATTTCCTGAACTGAAAAATAAGATTGTGTTGATAGAGAATATTTTGTCGCCTCTCTTTGTTCGTCAACAAGCGGACATGGAAGATGTGACTGCTGAAATGCCTGACGAACAGGACGTTGTGAAGGTTCTTACCATAGGTCGTTTTTCCCCACAAAAAAAAATAGAGGGCATTCCTCACATTTGTGCTGAGATGGAGCGGTTGGGGGTGAACTTCAAATGGTATATAATAGGTTATGGTCCTGATAAAGAAATTCAGGAAGCTTTGGACAAATATAAAATGCGACATCGCATGATATTTCTTGGAAAAAAAATGAATCCGTATCCTTATATAAAGGCTTGTGATATATATGCTCAGCCTAGTATTTACGAAGGAAAAAGTGTAACTGTGCGTGAAGCTCAAATGTTGTATAAGCCTGTGGTGATTACGGATTATCCCACTGCAAAGAGTCAAATAGCAAGTGGTGTAGATGGAGTGATTGTGCCGCTTGATGAAGTGGAAACAGCTAAAGGGATAGCTGAACTTATTAGAGATAATGCTTTAAAAAGTAAGTTAATAGAAAATCTTCATATTCGTGACTATGGGAATGAGCGTGAAGTCGATAAAATTTACGAATTATTATGATACCTAAAATAATACATTATTGTTGGTTCGGGGGAAATCCGCTTCCTAAAGATGCTTTAGTGTGTATTGCTTCATGGAAAAAGTTTCTGCCGGACTATGAGATAAAGGAGTGGAACGAAAGTAACTTCGATGTGAATTGCTGTCCTTATGTAAGAGAGGCGTATGAAGCTAAGAAATATGCTTTCGTGAGTGATTACGCACGCTTTTCTGTGCTTTATCAGGAAGGGGGACTGTATTTCGATACTGATGTAGAGATTATAAAGAATATGGATTACATAGTTGCTGCTGGTAATTTTATGGGATTTGAACAAAATTTAGCTACGAAAATCTCAAATAGTGGAGTAAAACTTGGAGTAAATCCCGGACTCGCTTTAGGTGCAAGAAGGGGCCTTGAGTTTTATAAAGAGATACTTGAATTCTATGAAACAAGAACGCACTTTGATATGAATGAAGGAACTGTTGTGGATTATACGACAAATATCCTTCGAAAACATGGACTTCAAGAGAGGCATATAAACCAGAAAGTTGTTGAGATAAATATATATACAGCAGATGTATTTTGCCCTATGGATTCTACGACAGGATTAATATCTTTGACGAAGGATACTGTATCTATACACCATTATTCTTGTTCTTGGATGAACCATAAATCTTTTAATTTTCGATTACATCTATTGAAGAATAGGCTTATAAAGATATTTGGAGCAAAATTTATTTTAACAGCGATTGAAATTGTGAGAAAGATAAGAAAATGAAGACGTTAACAGTATTTACTCCAACGTATAACCGTGCACACACTTTGGCGCGTACTTATAAGAGCCTTTGTAATCAAACATGTAATGATTTTGAATGGCTCGTAATTGATGATGGATCTGTTGATAATACAGAGGAACTTGTTAAAGGATGGATAGTAGAGGGGCGGATTTCTATTCGCTACATTAAAAAAGAGAATGGGGGACTTCATACTGGATATACGATGGCGATAGCTAATATGGAGACAGAACTTAATGTTTGCATTGATTCAGATGATTTTATGCCAGATAATGGCGTTGAGATAATAGTGACAACGTGGAAAAATGAATGTCGGGGAAAAAATCTTGCTGGTATTATTGGACTAGACTATCTTCTTGATGGGACGCCTAATGGAGGTATGTTTGCAAATGAGGGTATTTATCATATCTATGAAATTAGAGGTTTTCACCGAGGAGATGATAAGAAAGTTTGTAGAACAGACTTGTTGAAGGCTTTAAAACCAATGCCTGTTTTTGAAGGAGAAAAAAATTTTAATCCAATATATTATTATATTCAGGTTGATGCCCAATATAAGTTTCAAGTAATTAATAAAAATTTGTGTTTTATTGATTATCAACCTGATGGAATGTCTGCTGGAATTTTTAGACAGTTCAGAGATTCGCCTCACAGTTTTGCTCAATTGCGTAGGCTTTATATGTCCATGAATTACGAAAAATGGACAACACATTTTCGTAATTCCATTCATTATGTATCTAGTTGTATCTTTGGTAAAGAATGGGACTTTTTAAAAACATCACCTCGTCCATTTACAACATTGTTAGCAATACCATTGGGCATTCTATTAAATATTTATATTTGCTATAAAACTCGTTAATTATCTGGGTATGATTTTTTTTGTTTCGTATTTGGGACGACATGGTGGTGGGGCTGAATATTCTTATGAGATGACAAAAGGATTATTGGCAAATCATAAAGATGTTTATGCAGTTATCTCTGCTCAAGTGGATAATCTTGACTTGTGGAAGAAGCTGCCATTAAAGAAACTTATATTAGTTCCAACTTCCGATCATTATAAAGGCTTTTTTTCGGGGACATTACGTTTCATTTTTAAGAATATAAGAGAAATAAGAAAAGCTATAGGAAAAGAGAAAATTGATGTGTTCTATTGTCCTATGGGACACCCTTGGACTACAATAGCAAGATTTCTCATTCCTCATAAATGTTCTGTTTATACATTACATGATCCTATTTATCATCCAGGAACACCATTATTGATAAAGTTGGCAGGAAAGATAGAACGTTTAAAAACAATAGACTCTTATGTTATATTATCAAAGACATTCGTCGATTATACGAAAAAACATTATGGCAAGTCAGATAAAGATATTGTTGTAATTCCTCACGGTGCATTTTCACATTATGATGTGTATAGTAATGATATTAAGCCTTTTTTTTCTCTAGCAAAGTATAATTTCTTGTTTTTTGGTCGTATTACTAAGTATAAAGGGCTTGAATTACTTATAGAAGCTTACCGAAAGCTGGCAAAAGAGAGGGATGATATTTCTTTGCGGGTAATTGGCTCTGGTGATATATCAGAATATAAGAGGGATTTGGAGGCTTGTCCCAATACTATTGTTGAAAACAGATATGTTTGTGACAATGAAGTTCATAGTTTCTTTTCGATGCCTAATACGATTACTGTAATACCTTATACTTCTGCGACTCAATCAGGGGTAATACCTATTGCGATGCATGAGAAATCTTTAATAATATCAACGAATAATGAGGGCTTGATGGAGCAGACGAAAGATGGTACACTTGCTTTAGTTGCAGATATTTCGGTAGATTCTTTCTATAAACAAATGAAAAAATCGGTGGAACAATATGACGAATGCCAGACATATATTGAGGAAGCAAAGGCATATATAGATTCCTTATCATGGGATAATTTAGCAAAAATATTGCTAGATCACTGTGAAAATATTTTGGTTGGTAACGAAGATAAGAGTATTTACAGATAATATGTCAAGAAAAAAACTTATTCGTATTTCTACTGTTCCCACTTCTCTGAATACTTTTTTAAGAGGACAGCTTGAAATGTTATCTTTTCATTTTGAAGTAGTTGCGGTTTCTTCTCCTGATGCAGAACTTGAAGAATTAGGTAAGCGGGAAGGTGTACGTACAGTGGCTGTTTCGATGGAACGGCATATTTCATTGTTACGTGATTTTATTTCTTTGATTCGTTTGATTATGTTGTTCGCTAAAGAACGACCGTACATAGTTCATTCTATGACTCCTAAGGCTGGATTACTTTCGATGATTGCTGCGTGGTTAACTCGTGTTCCTGTTCGTATGCATACATTTACGGGGTTAGTATTTCCGACGGCCACTGGGATGATGCGGAGAATTTTAATTCTAATGGATCGCATTACATGTTTTTGTGCTACTTATATTAATCCGGAGGGTGAGGGGGTAAAACGAGATTTACAACGTTTTCGGATTACTTCAAAACCGTTATACATTATTGCTAATGGTAATGTCCGTGGAGTAGATATGAATTATTATAATCGTACTTCTGAGGTAATGGAGAAAGCTGAGAAGATTCGGGAAAATGGAATATTCACTTTCTGTTTTGTTGGCAGATTGGTAAAGGATAAAGGCATCAATGAATTGATTTGTGCTTTTGTTAAGCTTTTTGAGTTACATAATGAGATTCGTCTGTTGCTGGTTGGAAGAATGGAGGACAAACTTGATCCATTGTTTACTTCAACAATTGAGCAAATAAAGAACCATAAGGCTATCCGTTATGTGGGATTACAAAATGATGTGCGCCCTTATTTGGCAGCTTCTGATGCATTAGTTTTCCCATCATATAGAGAAGGATTCCCAAATGTAGTTTTGGAGGCGGGGGCAATGGGATTACCTTCTATTGTGACTAATATAAATGGAAGTAATGAAATTATTATTCCTGATGAGAATGGGGTAATTATATCAGTTCGGGATGAGGAGGCAATTTTTAGAGCGATGAAATTTTTCGTAGAAACTCCTGATGAAGTAAATAGTATGGCTAGAAAGGCACGTGAATTGGTTGCATCTCGATACGAACAGAATCTTATATGGTCAGCTTTGTTGAAAGAGTATAAATATTTGATAAAAAATGGTTGCCAGCATAATAAATAAAAATGAGAAAATGAAAAAAGTGATAGTATTTGGTGCTACTGGAAATTTAGGGGCTTATATAACAATCTATTTAAAATCTGTGGGATATGATGTGATTGCTGTGGGACATCGTAAAGATGATAACGGTTTCTTTGCTTCAAGAGGAATGAAATATTATTCAGTAGATATAACAAAGCCAGAAGAGTTTGAACAATTACCTACAGAAAATATTTATTGTGTGGCTCATTTTGCAGGAGAGTTACCTTCCCGTTATTCTTTTCATGCTAGTGATCTAGTGCAGTCGATCACCATTGGAACACTTAATGTATTGGAATATATGCGTTCATGTGGTTGTAAGAAAATTGTTTTTCCGCAGACTCCTTCCGATATGTGTCAGTATCATAATAATGGCTCTGTAATACCGGTTGATGCTCCTCGCCATTTTCCGCTTACTGGCGATCATAGTATATATACTATTGCTAAAAATGCAGCGGTGGATCTCATAGAGCATTATCATGCGGAGTATGGATTCAGCCGTTTTATATTACGTTTTTTCACAATCTATCAATATCATCCCAACGCTTACCATTATCGTGATTTCCAGTTTCATCTTATGCCATATCGTATGCTTATGGACCGGGCTTCCAAGAGTCTTCCCATTGAAGTATGGGGAAACTGTAAAAAAGCCAAAGAGATGGTTTATATCAAAGATTTTGTGCGTGTAGTTGAGAAGTGTGTTTCATCCCCACTTGAAGGCGGTATGTATAATGTGGGTAATGGGTGGCAGGTATCGTTGGAAGAGCAGATAAAAGGTATTATAGAGGTGTTCTCTCCGAAGGATAATCCTTCTAAAATCATTTATTGCCCCGAGAAATCTGATCCTTTGGAGAATGCCTTTGACGTAAGCAAGACGTTCGGTGAACTTGATTATAAACCTGAATTCAGCTATATTGACCAACTCCGTGATTTTAAGAAAGAAATGGAGGAGGAACCTATGGCTCAATTGTGGGGTGTAAAGACAGATTATCCAAAAAACTGTAAAAACAAATAGGATGTACACACATTTTTTTAAACGCATAATAGACTTTTGGATAGCATTGGTCACCCTTATACTTATCAGCCCTGTCTTGTTAATAATCACGATTCTTCTTTATGTTTTCAATGAGGGTGCTGGTGCTTTTTTCTTGCAGGAACGTCCGGGATTACATGGAAGGATATTTAAGATTATAAAATTTAAGACTATGAATGAACGCAAGGATGCGTCAGGCAAACTTCTTCCGGATGTACAGCGTATCACCAAGTTTGGTCGGTTTGTCCGTAATACATCTCTTGACGAACTTCCGCAGTTGATTAATGTATTGAAAGGGGATATGGCACTTATTGGTCCTCGTCCGTTATTGGTTAAATATCTTCCTCTTTATAGTAAAGAGCAAATGCGCCGTCATGATGTCCGTCCTGGTATATCCGGTTGGGCACAGTGCCATGGACGTAATAATTTGTCATGGACTAAGAAGTTTGAATTGGATGTCTGGTATGTGGATCATGTAAGTCTGAAAACAGATTTTGTAATAATCTTTACTACCATTAAGAAGGTGCTTTTTAAAGAGGATATCAATGCGGATAGTCAGAAAGTCAAAGGAAAGAACCTGCAGGTGACTATCCCGGAATTTAATGGTAATAACTAAATAATATTAAGTAATGAAGGTGAAATCGTTATTCAATTATTTGTCCAAGTGTAACAGACGAATAAATGAGTTAATAAAAGTTAATCGAAGGGGGTACTTCTTGATATGGATTGATTATATAAGTGCGTTCGTGTGCCATGGCTGTTTAATAGATCATTATGTAGATGGGAGGTTCTATATGTATAGCGAAAGTGTTCGTAAGCAGATAATGACTTATCGTCGTTTATGTAAATTCATCCGTATATGTAATAAACCTGAAGAGATAGAACTGCTGAATAATAAGATTGAGTTTAATCAGAAATTTTCAAAATTGGTTAGTCGTAAATGGGTACATTCGACAGAGATGAATCGCGATCAGTTTGGAAACTTGTATAATAACTGTGATAGGTTGATCATAAAACCTTTGGATAAATGCGAAGGCAAGGGAATATATGCTTTAGATTTAAAGCATACAGAGGAAGAACGTAATCAGGTCTTTGAACAACTTTCAAAACAAGATTTATTAATCGAGGAGTGTTTAGTACAGCATCCTAGTTTATCCTTCTCGAATGTGTCAGTGAACACGATTCGTGTTAATTCTTTATTAGATAAGGATGGTAACGTGCATCTTTTTAAAGCTGTATTAAGAGTAGGTATCGGCGACTCTGTTGTAGATAATTATAATGCGGGTGGTGTTGAATATCCGATAGATATTGAGACTGGTATTATTTCATCCTTGGGCTTCCATGATAATAAATTACATTGCGTATATCATCCATTGTCAGATAAAGTAATGCCAGGAGTTAGTATTCCTTATTGGGATAAGGTGCTTTTTTGCGTAACAGAAGCGTCAAAGCAACTTCCATTATGTCGTTTCGTTGGTTGGGATGTTGCGATTATAAAGGATGGAGTTGAGCTAATTGAAGGTAACCATAATCCAGGATATGTGAGTATGGAGTATTTTGGTGAAATTGGTTGGTATGGTAATCTTAAAAAGTATTTGTAAACATGATGCATACGATTATATATAAATCAAAGAACGCTTTACTTCAGATTCTTTCGAAGCGTATGGGGAAGGCCGCAACTCGAGCGGAGTTGTATAGTAAGTCAAAAGATATGAAATTGCCCGAGTTGACTGTAGCCGAGAAAGAGGCTGTTAGTGTATTTTGGAAAGGTTACCCTATAAATTGGCGCTATTGGAAATTCTATAAAAAGGCAGGCTTCTTTAGTGCGGACTTAGTGCCAGATGATCTTTATACAAGGTTCATATTGCGAGTCTTGAATCCTCTATGTTATTCTCAGAGCCTGCATGTAAAGAATTTATATCCGATATTTTTTACAGCACTGGAGCAACCTAAGGTCCTGATAAATAGAATAGGAGGGGTTTCGTATGACAGTAAACAAAATATATTATCTGAGAAAGAAGCTCTGCATATTCTAAAATCAGTTGACAAACTAATTATCAAACCAACGAGTGGAAGTTGTGGTGGAGATGGTATAAAAATAGTTTCTCCTCACAGTTGCTCCGTGGAAGATATTTCCAATATATTGAAAGACTATGGGCATTCTTATATCTGTCAGGAAATATTGGAGCAGAGTGAACTGACGGCTCAATTTAATAGAACTTCCTTGAATACATTCAGAATTAATACGCTTAATCTGAATGGTAAGATTACTGTAGAGAACATCATGTTCCGCCATGGTCGCAACAATTCGATTGTAGATAACTTCGGTTTAGGCGGAGTCTGTTGTGGTGTTAATAACGATGGCACATTTATAGGTCGGGCAATAGATGCATCGTTGAATAATTACGATAAAACTCCTTTTGGGGTCTCTTATTGCGACATTGCTATTCCGGAAACATCCATCATTGTCGATTACGCAATAAGGGCGCATCGACAGTATTTACCAATGATAGGTCATGCTGCATGGGATTTTGCACTGTCCGAAACAAATAATCCAGTTTTTATAGAGGTAAATCTCGGATGGCCGGGGCTTGTTTCAGAACAGCTATCATCCGGACGCTCTATTTTCAATGATAGAGTAGATGAAGTGTTAGCTTACGCACAAAAATACTATGGCAATCTTAGATTTACAGACTTCTTAGGTAATTGGCTTTAATCCTATTGAATAATGAAATATATAGAATTAAATAATGGCGTGCAAATGCCGCAGGTGGGCTTTGGCACTTATCGTATAGATAATGGAATGCTCCCTCGAGTATTAAACGAGGCATACCAATTGGGATACAGACAGTTTGATACTGCTTGGAGATATGGCAATGAATCTGTTATTGCTAGTACATTACACGACTATAATATCAAGAGGGAAGATGTCTTTATTACGACAAAAATTAATTTGGACTCTCTATATTTTTGGGGTTATCATTATGGTATTGATAGACTAAAGAATTGGCGCAATTTTAAGTCAATAAAGAAGGCTGTTCAGGAGTCTTTTGATAATCTGAGAATGGATTATATAGATTTGTTCTTAATTCATCATCCATACCATAACTTCATGGAAATGTATGAGGTTTTGACAGACTTCTATAAGCAAGGAAGAATAAGGGCAATTGGTGTTAGTTCATTTTTGCCTTGTCATCTCAAGGCTCTGCATGAAATTTCGGATGTCGTTCCTGCTGTGAATCAGTTTGAAATTAGTCCCCTTAATACTCAGAAGGAATTGATAAAATATTGTCAAGATAATGGTATAGCTGTTGAGGCAATGTCTACCTTCAGCCATTTCAGATCTAACGAACCGCGTAAGGAAATAACAGAAAGTGAGGTGATTAAGCCTATTGCACAAAAGTATAATAAATCTATTGTTCAAATTGTCCTTAGATGGCTAATACAGCAGAATATCATTGTGATACCAAAGACATGGTATCCTCAGCACATGAAGGAGAACATATCTGTCTTTGATTTTGAACTGACAGTTGAGGAAATGGCGATAGTAGATACAATGAATCAGGGACGTTATCTTAACTATGACCCTACAGCTATGGCTAAGTATGCTCCTAAAAAATATCGTTAAATATATACCAATGTCTGAAGGTTTAAATTTACTAAATATTCAATCACCTTGCTTCGTCTTAAATGAACAAGACTTTAAGCAGGGAATCCATGAGTTTGATTATGCATTGAATAATCATTTTCCTCACCATATCGTCGGTTATTCAGTAAAAACAAACTCCCTGCCGTATGTTGTAGCAAAGGCGAGGGATTTCGGTTGCTTTGCGGAGGTCGTTTCGGATGATGAACTGGAACTTGCTTTAGCATGTGGATATGGGATGAAGGAAATTGTTTTTAACGGTCCGATGAAGTCGAAGTCTCAGTTCCTTGAAGCTGTAATGGGAGGTGCAATTGTCAATATTGAGACGCATCGAGAAATAGCTTGGTTGAAGGAACTACCGATTGATGGGCATTATAAGGTAGGCATCCGTCTCAGTGTGAATATCTCGGATATTTCCCCCGAAGATGCCGATGGGGATAACGATTTTAGTCGTTTTGGCTTCAACGACTCCACAGACGAGTTTGCGCAAGCAGTAGCGGCTATTCGTGCTATACCTCAGGTATGCCTTGTGGGACTACACATTCATCGTACGACCCATGGGCGTAGCGTTCAGTTTTATCGTCGTTCGGTAGCCTATGCTGCAAATGTGATATGGAAGTATGGGCTATGCTTGGATTATCTTGATGTTGGCGGTGGATATTACGGGATATTTCGCAATGCTCCAACCTTCAATGAGTATGCTACCGCTATCTATGAAGCTTTGGATGAAGCGGGGTTGATAGATTTGACTATTATCGTGGAGCCGGGTAATGCGCTGATTGCCGCTGCCTTCAGTTATTATTCAAGGATAATTGATGTGAAGCGTTTGCCCGATTGTACCATACTCACTACAGATGGTAGTCGTAATGATGTAGATCCCTTCTTCCATAAAGACCGATATATGACAGAAATACACAGGAAAAAAGAGAGTGCAAAAGTCGTGCCGTTGCAAATAGTGGCGGGTGCTACTTGCTTGGAGTATGACCAATTGTTCAGGTTAGAAAACCAACAGGAAATGGAGGTTGGTGATGTGATTGAATATAAGAATGTAGGTGCCTACACCTTATCGTTAACGCCAATGTTTATCAACTATTTTCCAAGAGTATATTCACTTTCTTCTGATGGGCTGAAACTTGTTCGTGATAAATGGACAGCAAAAGAATACATACAAAAATCAAATATATAATCCCAATGAAACCTAGTATTTTGTTTAGCAGTGCAGGAAGGCGTGGTCGTTTGCTTCGTAACGCACAAGAATCGATCGGTTCAAAATGTGATATCAATGCAACTGATAATAATTCAACAGCCCCTGCACTGTACTTTGCGACAAACGAATATGTTGTTCCGCGTATCAATGATCCCGAGTATGTTGATACGGTGCTTGATATCTGTAAAAAAGCTAATGTAAAGGCTATAACCACTCTCATAGATCCTGAGATTGAGATTCTCTCTGCGAATCGTGAAAAATTCCTGGAGGCTGGTGTGTTGCCGCTTTGTCCTGCAGATGAGATTACTGCTCGTTGTTGTTTTGACAAATATGAGATGTTCAAATATCTCACGGAGAAAGGTATTCCTACTCCGTTGACTTATCATGACTTTGATGAATTTAAGAAGGGAATAGATGAAGGTAAGATCTCTTTCCCTATATTTATGAAACCCATTTGTGGAAGTGGTAGCGTTGGTGCTCATAAAGTGAATACTATGGAGCAAGCCGAGGCTGATTGGTTCTCTGGCGAACATGATTATATTATTCAGGAATTGATGACTGGGGGAGACTGTGATGCGGATGTTTATGTGGACGCTATTAGTCATAAGGCTGTCGCAGCTTTCTTGAAACGTAAGATTGAAACTCGTATTGGTGGAGCAAGTAAGACGATCTCTTACAAAGATCCTATGTTGTTCGCTTTTATTGAGAAGGTTGCTTCAGTATTCAAATTTTGCGGTCCTCTTGATATGGATTTCTTCATTAAAGATGGTCAGTATTATTTATCAGAAGTAAATCCACGTTTTGGTGGTGCCTACCTACATGCTTATGGAGCAGGTGTCGATTTCTTCCCTCTTATTTGGAACAATATGAATGGAATAGAGAATCAATCTCAGATTGGTCAGTATGACGAGGATGTACTTATGCTGATGTACGATGACGTGGTTATACGAAAGAAATCTGAGTTAGTGAATAATAATTTTTCAATACTGTAAAATCAAATAGACTGTCTTTAAAGTTATAAAGATAGTCATATGTAGACTATGAATATTCTCCTACGAATAATTTTTGCATTAGAACATTGCTTTATACAGAATACTGCAACGTTTTGGGTGGCCGTAATATATCGAGATATGTGGAACTTACGTGATAAATTACGGATTAATAATTCAGGTGTTTTTGGGAAAATGAGACGTCAACTATATATTTATTACACTCAAAATAAAGGAGGGTGGATAGGTGTTGGTACAACATTAAAGTCTGTTCCTCTTTTTCCTCATGATATATTAGGAGTTTTCATTAGTAATTCTGCTATTATAGGAAAAAACGTGATAATCTATCAGCGCGTAACAATAGGCAGCAATACGTTACCAGGTAGTAAGGGGATGGGTGCGCCAGTCATAGAAGATGGAGTCTTGATTGGTGCTGGTGCAAAAATTATTGGTAATGTACATATTGGTGAGAATGCTCGAATTGGTGCAGGCTGCATAGTTACTTGTGATGTTCCGTCTAACTCTGTTGTAGTGATGGTACGTCCTGCTATAATTACGAAAGATTATAGGTTGTCTAATGTTTTTGTTGATAATGAATATTGTCCATAGTGTTTCATGAATAAAAGGTTTATTATAAACAAGATTACCAATTTAGCGGCAAGTATTATCCCTGAAGATGGCAAGGGACGTAAGATTGTAAAGAAGTTATATAGGAGGTTTTTAGCGTCCGCTCCTGCTGTAAATGAAATGTATAATGCTTTAACAACAGATGATAGTGACACTTTAGAACATTCTGTAAAAATATCTTTTGTTGGTGATTTAATTTTGCTGCGTGAAATGGTTGAGCATGGTTATAATTCTAATGAAAGGGGGTATAACTATGATTCAATGTTTGATAAGGTAAGGCCATATTGGGAGAAACATGATTGTGTATTTGCTGTATTTGAAGGACCTACAGCAGGAGAGGCAGCTAGATATACATCTGCTGATTATGGAGATGGAACTCCTTTATATTGTAACTATCCGGATGAATTTGCGTATGCTGTAAAAAAAGCAGGAGTTAATTTTGTAACATTAGCTAATAACCATCTTTATGATAGGGGTAAGGATGGGGCTGGAAGGACTATAGAAGTGTTAGATAAAGTGGGTATCAAACATATAGGATACCAAGATGCAACTCCGGGAAAAGTGCTCAATATAAAAGGGCTTAGAATTGTGGTTCTTGCCTATACTTATGGCTTCAATTATTATCGCAGTAAATATTTCTTTGAGCATTGCAATGAAGGACTGCCGCATTTGATAGTTCCTAAGAAAGATAAGTTTTATAATCATTGTATAGATATTGTACGTAAAGATTTTGAATGGGCTAAATCTCAAAATCCAAATACTATTATTGTTATGCCTCATTGGGGGGAACAGTTTCTTCATACCCCTGATAAAAACCAGTTGCATTGGGCCGCTATATTTAAGTCATTAGGTGCTGATATAATCTTTGGTTGTCATCCTCATGCTACACAACCAGTACGTTTTGAAGAAAATACTCTTGTTTGTTACTGTCCTGGAAATTTTGTGAATAGTTATATATCCAATGATGGCGATGCTTCTATGATGATTGAAGCATATTTGGATAAGAATTCGGGAAAACCTATAGCTGTATCTATTGTTCCTATGTTTACTTATGGAAAGTATGGAAGCATATATAATGCATTACCTGTACATTTGGCGGTAGAAAACAGACAAAATCTAAGTTTACATGATTGGCGAAGATTACAGCAGGTCCATAATATAGTACTTAAATCTGCTTATGGATTAAATCTTACAATAGATCATACACAGAATCGTTATATATTAACAAAAGAGAAAGGCTATTTGCGACAGGTAGTGCCTTCTGTAAGTTTTAATAGAAGTGCAATATTGCCTTTGTTAATTGAAAAGTCTAGTAGTGTGACATTTATTGGTGATTCTATCACGGAAGGAACTCTGAATGGTGGTTACGGATGGTTTGAGCCACTAATGAATAATTGGTCAAACAAACGTGTTGTGAATATTTCTAAAGGTGGTATAACTTCACGGATTCTTTTTGAGTACAAAGAAAAAATATGTAGTGCAAAAACAGATTTATATGTGATAGCTGTAGGATGTAATGATATTCGATATAGAAATGCCAAATGTTGTGCAATGACTTCCGCTGAATATGTTGCTAATTTGAGCATTATATGTGATTGGATAAAGGAGAGTAATCCTTATTCACAAATTGTATTCATCGCTCCTTGGCAAAGTGATGATATGTTTGATAAATGGTGTACGTTAAACGTTGAAAGTAAGCATGCTTTATATAAAGATTATAACGAATGCCTGAAAAATATGTGTGATAAGTCATCATATATATACATTAATCCTAATGAGGCTATTTGGCGTGTTTTACGTGGTGGTTACATTAGGAAATGGCTGGTTGATTGGATTCATCCTAATGCAGCAGATGGTATTAGTTTATATTCCCGCATAATTGGAGAAATGAAATAGAAGAATATGGTAATAATCATTAGGAAATACCATTTATAATAGTATAAGAAAGTGATAACGATTTAAGATAAGATTATGAATTACATTCCTGAAAAGCCCATTTACCTCTGCCTTGCTCACATGAGTGAGGAGGGGATTGAACAGAAATATGTAAAAGAAGCATTTGATACTAATTGGGTAGTACCTTTAGGACCAAATGTGAATGCGTTTGAGAATGATCTCAAGAACTTTGTCGGAGGAGAAAATGAGGTTGTGGCTTTGAGTGCCGGTACGGCCGCTGTACACCTTGCTCTTATCGGCTGCGGTGTGCAGCCGGGTGATGAAGTATTGGTGCAATCCTTCACTTTCTGCGCTTCTTCGCATCCTATCACTTATCTTGGTGCAAAGCCGGTATTTGTGGGTTCGGAAAAAGAAACCTGGAATATGGATCCTGTACTGCTTGAAGAGGCTATCAAAGATCGCATTGCAAAAAACGGTAAAAAGCCTAAGGCTATTGTGCCTGTGGCGCTTTATGGTATGCCTTATGATTGCGAGCGCATCATGGAAGTTGCCAATCGTTATGATATTCCTGTGGTAGAGGATGCAGCTGAGGGATTCGGCTCCAAATTCGGTGGTAAGGTGCTGGGCACTTTCGGCCGTTTCGGTGTACTTTCTTTCAACGGTAACAAGATGATTACTACATCGGGTGGTGGTGCCCTAATCTGCCGGAATGCTGAGGATAAGAACACCATTATGTGGTATGCGACCCAAGCTCGGGATGCTTATCCTTATTATCAGCATACTGCGATCGGTTATAATTACCGCATGAGTAATGTCTGTGCCGGTATAGGTCGCGGTCAGATGACCGTTGCTGATGCCCATATTGCTCATCATAAGCATGTGCAGGCACTTTATGAAGAATTGTTGGCGGATGTGGAGGGCGTGCATATTCACAAGCAACCTGCTGATTCCCGCTATGATTCTAATTTCTGGCTTTGTACTGCTACCATCGATCCGGAAGTGAAGGTGGTAGGGCAGGAGAATGCCTATAAGGAAGTTATCAAGACTGCTGTGGGTGGTGCTGCCGGTGTGATTAAAGCCGTAGATAGTGCTATAACTGACTGTCAGCCGAATGAGAATGTGGAAGCATTACGTATATTCATGCTATCTAAGAGGATAGAATGTAGGCCTGTCTGGAAGCCGATGCATAAGCAGCCGGTTTATGCGGATGCTCCTTTCTATACTAACGGGGTGGAAGAGGATATTTTCAAGGTAGGATTTTGTCTACCTGCGGGTCCTTATGTGACGGATGATGATGTGCGTTATATTGTGGAATCAATCAAAGGAGCGATTGGCTAGAGTGAGGAAAACTGCGGTGATTCTTTTATGGATGTAAAAGGTAAGTATTAAAATGCTTTTTGTGGTTGATATCGAAGAAAAAAAACATTGTAGTTGTTATATGTGTAAACTTTCACTATATTTGCACCATGAGAAAAGAAAGGGAAATATTATACTATGAGAATTATTTCATAGACTTCTTTATGTCATTAGAAGATGGCGCAAAGAAAAAAATCTCTTATGTGCTCGATATGCTTAAAACACAAGAACGGCTTAACAAGAATTTCGTTAAGATGATTCGTGATGGTGTTTACGAACTGAGAGCAAGCCATAATGGAAATGTTTATCGGGCTTTCTTTATCTTTGACGATGGGAATATAGTTATGTTATTCAATGGATTTCAGAAAAAGACACAGAAAACGCCTGATAGTGAGATAGAAAAAGCATTAAAACTTAAAAATGAATATTATGCAAGCAAAACCTAAAATTGGAAGCATGGATGCCGTATTGGATAAATTATACGGTAAGGTCGGCTCACCTGAAAGAGAGGAGTTTCGCAAAGAAGCATACTCTTATTGTGTGGGGCAAATGATTAGTGAAGCGCGGAAGCAAGAAAAAATGACACAATCCGAATTGGCTGAAAAAGTGGGGACTAATAAAACCTATATATCAAGAATCGAGAAAGGAGTTATAGAACCGGGGGTGGGTTTGTTTTTTCGTATAATTGATGCGCTTGGACTTAAAATCGAAATCGTAAAACCTATCATGTAAGATGTTAATACCTCACCTCATGATTAATCAGAAAATCAACTGATAATGTTTTTCTATGATAAGCATATCTGATAAAAACGAATGGCTGACAATGAAATCCTTTGTCAGCCATTCGTTTTTATCAGCTTATATTTGCAAATACTCTTTCACCGCATCAAAGCATGGACATCCTTTCATGGGATTCAAATCATGATGTCCCACAATCAATGCTTTCGGAAACTGTCTTCTCAACTCTCTCAACAAAGCAAGCAAAGCCCCTTTCTGCTCCAATGTGCGCGTATCCTTCGGCTTTCCGTCCGCATCCAGTCCACCTTCATAACAAGCACCTATCGAGTGGGCATTGTGATTCCGGCAATGTGCCCCGACCTCTTCAAGCGATCGTCCTCTGTGGATTTCTCCGTCCCGTGTGATATAGAAATGATACCCGATGTCGCGGAACCCACGATGGCGGATATGGTCCAGACGACAGGCTTCCGCCGAAAGGGATTTCCCCTCCGGCGTAGCACTGCAATGAATGATAATCAGTGTGATCGTTCTCATCGGCCTACATACAGCTTTGTATTCCGAACACTCCTCCGATAGCGGTGGCTACAGTGATAATGATTTTGAGAACTAGGCCCCATACGGAGCGGCGTGATGATGAATTGCTCATAAAACTACGTTTTTAGTGATAAAATAATAAGAATTTAAAGGTAAGTCCTTCATTATAAAGAAGGACTTACACATAGATAAGGACAAGAGGTTACTCTGCCGGGTCGGGAGCTTCTCCTCCGTTATCATCCGGGTTTGTATCCGGGGTATTGCCCGAATCGGAACCGCCACCGGAAGCGGTAGGTTTCTGATACTCCGCCTGCTGCTTCAGCTGGCTGTCGAGCTTCAGATTGGTAGTAGACAGATTACCGGTGGCACGGGCTTTGAGACGCATCCCGGTGATATTCTTCTCCAATGAGAACTCTTCCAGCGTTTCGGCAGCTTTGCTGCGTATGCCCACACCGAAGATGGCAAGGTCATCGATTTTCACACTCTTGCCGTCGAGCAATAACTCCTTGATGCAATCCACCATGTCGGTGAGCACACCTTTGATGACACCACCGGAATACGGAGAATTGTGCTTCGACATGTGTTCGGCAAGTTTGCCGAGATCATACGTCTCATCGCTTACCGCACGGGCGAACCACTTACCCGCATTCACACCTTTCTTCTGCTGGTTCTGATAAATTTTGTAACGAATCATAAAACAATAAATTAAAGGGTTAAACATTGTGCCGCAGGGATTATTTTCCCTTTTGACGATACAAAGATAACACCTCGAAACTCCGGATAATCAGTAAAGTACGGTTACGGTCATGCTTTGTCTGTTATGTGCAATTATGGTCGGTTATTCAACGGAAAAGCGTTGGCTATGTAGAAATATTTTGTTACTTTTGTGACAGTAAATCAGAAACTTATCCATCATGAAAGAATTCAAGATACGTGCGTATGGCCGTATGGAACTGGCGCAACTCTATTCCCCCGAACTAACCGGCATTGCCGCTTACCGGAAGATGAAGAAATGGATCCTGCGGTGTCCCGGACTTCTGCAACGCTTGTACGATTTAGGTTATCAACCGGAACATCGCTCTTATACACCGCTGGAAGTGCGGGTGATTGTGGATGCTTTGGGAGAGCCTTGATAGAGCAGTGCTTTACATAGGCTAAAGCATAGCTTTACGACCTCTAAAGCTATGCTTTAGGACTTATAAAGCACTGCGTCTGCCTGACGGTGGGTGTAATGCGCCTATCGGGCGCGGTGGATACGGTGGGTACAGTGGGTACACTTTTCCGGGCCTCCCTTACACACGCACACGTGCGCGCGTATAAGTTCCTTTACCGTCCACATTGACAAGCACTCCTCTTTTCGTCAATCGTTTCAACCAGGCGAGGGCGGTATTTTCTTTGACTCCCATGTTGACAGCCTGTTCCACCAACTGTGCGCGAGTAAACTCTTCACCCAACTGCTCGAAGAGGAAATCACGGTCGGCATTAGACCGGTGGCTGGTTTCTACGGTAGGAAGGAAAGACAGAATGTGCGTGGCATGACAGTAGAGAGGTTCCGCAAGTGCAAGCACAGCCTTGAAGTCCTCCGGAGTGATGGTGACGTTCCAACGGGGGATGATACCGTCACTGATGTTGTCGGTAGGAATTTCCTTGTCCGGAGTAAAGGTGGGAACAGGGGATGCCTTGAGCTGATAGGGTTTCGGATTTTCGAGGACGCGCAATACGGCTACTTCTGCCATGATGCGACATAGATTGACAGCCAGGCGGGCTACGAAACTGTACATTTCTTTGCCGTTAGCTATGCTCGAACGGGTGAACAGGTGGGAGAAGAGCGCGTCGAATTCCTCTTTTTGCTCCATCGTGAGCCGGAGTGTGTGAATCCCATGTGCTTTTATGATGTCCAGTTTCTCTTTCCATTCCAATCCCATGACGGTAAATATCTCTTCCAAATCTGTCTTGTCCTCTGTAAACTGGCTTACCCATTTCCAGATGCCATGCAGGTAGTAGTACATTTGACGGGAGAAAGAACCGTCTTCTGTCGTCGGAATAAAAGTCTTGACCTGTGACGGAGTTCCGGAAATCAGGACGGAAAGAAAGCTCTTTTTCACTTCCCGGTATTCCTGTTCCGTACGTCGGTTGTAGGACAGGCGGTCGTGGTCGAACGCTTTGCGGAGCGTGTCACTCCAATGGCCGTAATCAGAGCCTATGGCGGTGGAGAGGGTATCCGCTTCGGCTTCACAGATAAGTCCTGTCCCTTCGGAATCCATGATGTTCTGCAGGATACCCGTACCGGTGTTATTGCCGGAAATGAGAAACATCCTGTTGGCGGGCATTTGCGGAGCTTCCACCTTTGCACGCTCTTTGCCCATCGCTTCGTAAGCCGCTTTCTCTTTTTTATACACTTTCATCTGTGCGGCAACTTCCGCACGAATCTGGTCGTGGAGGGGTTCTACGAGTAGCCGGATATAGGAGAGGATGCTTTTGCCGGAGGCGGAAGGAGCGATGACGAAACATTGCATACAGGGATACTGATATTTGCCGCCGTAAGAACAACGCACGTGCCGTTCCATACAGGAACCTAAAGCTGTCAATGCTCCCAACAGCATGATATCATGTTGTGCCGTAGTGTTGCCGTAATTTATGATGCGTTGCAGAAACTCCGGCCAGTCGGCTTCGGGGAAGGTGGGGAGCGGGTGCTGCGGTTCACTGCCGGGCAATAGTTCTTCTTCTTCTCCTTCTCCGGAAGTTCCGTTGTTTTTTACCTTATTACGCGCGCACGTGTGTGTGGAAAAAAGGCGGGGTGCATTTACTGTACCTTTTGTACCTGCGGAGCTGTTCATAACTTCGTCTTTGCGGATGGTTACTCCTGCTGTTTCAGCGAGATGGAATACTGTGCCCAGATGCACGTCCCCGTGTTTCGTGGTGAGCGCGTTGGAGAATACCCGTTCGGCGTGTTCGCGTTGATACTTGGCGGACAACCGGCAGATGCGGTGAAAATAGTCCCGTCCGGCTTCACCGCAATCTGTCGCGATGGCAAAGGCCAGTTGTACATATTCGATGTAAGTGGGGGCAATGTCTGCCCCTGCCGTCTCGACAGCTTCGACAAGACGGTGTAAAGATTCGATTTCATCCATTTTTTTTGAGGATTGATTATAAATTATGTTAGATAGTTCTGAACAGTGCTTCCGGGTCGTGGCTCAGGAAACAGGCCCTTACCAGGTCTTTTCCCGAACCGTCTACGCCTTTGGCGGTTGCCGTGGCGGAGTTGTCCGTTTCCGGACCGTACGCCATTTCGACATATTGCATTGCTTTGTCTGTGCTTTCTGTGATATTCCGTACCTCGTCTGTCGGATGTGGCATTCCGGCGGGTATGAAGGCTTTCACACCCCGTCCGCTCGGGCTGATATAGACAAGCACGGGGCGGAGGAAGGGATCGTCGAACAGGGTACGGCGCATTCCGACGGCTTCTTCATAGGAGTCGAGGTGGTCTACGTCTATCACTATCAGTCGTGAGGGGGATACGAAACACTTGCCGGAGCGACGGGTGAATGTGCCGCAGGGAGTCACGTAGGGCAGGAGTGTGGCTTTTGCCGTCCGTGTGTCCGGGGTGTTGCGTACTTGCTCGGTCAGGAGCCTGAGGTTTTCGTTACAGGTAATCATCTGGAAAACCTGTTCGACGGAGACTTCACAGAAGGGGAGAAGTGTGGCGGGAGTGACTATTCGTCCCTGTTCGTCTCTGAGAGGGGCGATGGGAGGCATGAAATAGGACATTCTGTAATTGTTTGACATATTATATTGTTGTAATGAGTTTTAATATCTACCTTTGCGGAAAAATATAAATGTGCTTTATAATATGGCGTAAAATTAATAAATACAAAATAAACCTCATCCCGACATGTCGGGATGAAAGTGAAAATAATTAACTATATCGGTGTATATTTAACATTAAACAAGAATGAAAAAAGACAAAATCTGTTGTGCGGCTTTAGGAACTTACATTGTAGAGTTGCAGAACCGTGTGAAATTGAGAAATGTGGATGTATATAAGGCGCTAAAAATCGGGCACTCCGTCTATAATGATTTAAAAAAGGGGTAGATCGCAAATCGAGTAATTACATGAAAGTGATCCTATTCTTGCTTGATCACCTCAGTAAGGAGGAAGCCGAAGCGGAGTGGGATAGAGAGAAGTTGCGGTATCTGAAGTACAGGGAGAAAAAAGAGAGGGAGAGAGGAGAACGGTGAAACGATAATGGAGGAAGTAAAGGCAGGCGGGAAAAAGTTTCCTGCCTGCCTGCTTTTTGAACGGATATTTTTTGTAGCTTTGTGAAAAATATGATTGATATGGAAGC
>OGFG01000130.1_pt1 | contig 85905 bp, 58 predicted proteins | sample 1570761 | NCBI WGS metagenome assembly OGFG01 (sample SAMEA2581938, study PRJEB24529) | metagenome | biome: Human gut stool | place: China | collected 2011
TTCCTTTCCATTTTACCATTTCATTTATTATTTTTCAACTGATAAGTAAAATTTTAATGTATTTTCTCTCATATTCTTCTTCGGACGTTTATAAATCATTTTTTCATAATAGCTATTTTATAATTTTATTTTGGATTTTCCTTTCGCTATAGCGAATATAGAAATTAAATTTTTAGATTTAATAATCATTTGATAAAATCTTTTAGAATTCTAATAATTAACGTTAATACTTCTATAGATTCCTATCTATAAAGTAAACTGATTATATATCAAAAAATAAAGGAAAACAAGCAAAATCGTGTATCAAATTATTACACGTTTTCCTGTTTTTCAACATTTTTATCGTTACTTTTCAGTAACTTCATATAGTGATTTTTTTATTTTTCTAACTAATTTTTTCGCCCAAAAAAGGGCGTCCCCATTGGGCGACGTCCTTCTTCTAAAATATTATTCTTCATTTTCTGTTGTATTTTCTACATCATCTATATTGTCAACAACATCTTCTACAGCATCTGCCTCTGTATCTTCTGGCATTTTTTCTCCGTTTGGTGCTACTGATACTTCTGTGTTTTCTGGTTCTTCTGTGTTAATTCTTATTTTCTTGTATCTCTTCATACCAGTTCCGGCTGGGATTAACTTACCAATGATAACATTTTCTTTTAATCCTATTAATTCGTCTGTTTTGCCTTTTATTGCAGCTTCTGTTAATACTCTTGTTGTCTCTTGGAATGATGCTGCAGATAAGAAACTATCTGTTGCAAGTGAAGCTTTTGTTATTCCAAGTAATACACGTTTACCTGTTGCAGGTCTTAATCCTTGCTCTTCGGCTAACTTGTTCTTGTCTTCGAATTCATACATGTCTACTAAAGAACCTGCAAACATGTCTGTATCTCCGTTGTCTTCAACTCTAACTTTCTTTAACATTTGTCTTGCAATAAGTTCGATGTGCTTGTCGTTGATATCAACACCTTGGTTTCTATAAACCTTTTGAACTTCAGCAATGATGTATTCAAATACACCTTGTGGTCCGCTAATTGCAAGTACTTCTGCTGGGTTTTTAGAACCTTCTGTTATTTGGTCTCCGGCTTCTAGAACATCTCCTTCTCTAACTTTTAGTTTAGATCCGAAAGGTATTAAGTATGTTCTGCTATCATCGTTTGATGTTACAGTTACTTCTTTTCTCTTCTTTTCGTCTCTTATAGAAACTTTTCCAGCGATTTCTGTAATTATAGCAACACCCTTTGGTTTACGAGCTTCGAAAAGCTCCTCAACTCTAGGAAGACCTTGTGTAATGTCGGCAACACCGGCAACACCACCAGAGTGAATAGTACGCATTGTAAGCTGTGTACCAGGCTCACCAATTGATTGAGCTGCGATTATACCAACTGTGTCTCCTATATCAACTTCTTTTCTAGATGCCAATCCCATACCATAGCACTTAGCACAAACTCCGTGTTCTGTTCTACATCCGAATACACTACGTACTTTAACATGTGTAATTCCTGCATCTACTATCTTATCTGCTAATTCTTCTGTAATTAGAGTATTTTTGTCTACTATTATTTCTCCAGTAGTTGGATTCTTGATATCGTCTAATGGATATCTACCTAATAATCTTTCTTGCATTTTTTCGATTACTTGGTTTCCATCTTTTATATCATATACTTCAAGTCCATCTGTTGAACCACAATCATCTTCTCTTACGATTATGTCTTGTGATACATCAACCAATCTTCTTGTTAAGTATCCAGAGTCTGCTGTTCTTAAAGCTGTATCTGAAAGTCCTTTACGAGCACCGTGTGCAGAAATGAAGTACTCTAATGCGTCAAGTCCCTCTCTAAATGATGATTTGATTGGGATTTCAACTGTTTTACCAGTTGTACTAGCCATAAGTCCACGCATACCAGCAATTTGCTTTAACTGGTCTAAGTTACCTCTGGCTCCAGAGTCTGACATCATGAACATTGGGTTTTCTTTACTGAAGTTGTCTCTCATTGCATTTTTAACATCATCAGTAGCTTTTTCCCAAATCTTAATTACTTCGCTGTATCTCTCATCATCTGTAATTAATCCACGTCCATATTGTTTTAATATGTTATCAACATCTGCTTGAGCCTTTGCAATTATTTCCTTTTTCTGTGGTGGTACCTTAACATCATCTATTGATACTGTTACAGCACCTAATGTAGAATATTTGTAACCTGTAGATTTAATATAGTCTAGTAATTCTGCTGTTCTGCTTAGACCATGTACAGAAATACATTTTCCTATAATCTTTCCTAGGTTTTTCTTTGATACTACGCCATTTATTTCATATTCAAATTCGTTTTCTGGCTTACTTCTATCAATAAATCCTAAATCTTGAGGAATTCCTCTATTGAATATTATCTTACCTGGTGTTGTAGCAACTTTTGCATGTTTTTCTACACCATCTACAATCTTAGTTCTTCTTACGAAAATCTTAGAGTGCATTGTTACATCGTTGTTTGCAAGTGACATTATTGCTTCTTCTGGAGATGAGAAGTATGTTCCTTCACCTTTTTCTCCATCAACATCCATTGTTAAGAAGTAACTTCCTAGAATCATATCCTGTGTAGGAGTTGTTACTGGCTTACCATCTTGTGGTTTTAACAAGTTGTTTTCTGAAAGCATTAAGTATCTTGCTTCTGCTTGTGCTTCTGGTGATAATGGTAAGTGAATAGCCATCTGGTCACCATCGAAGTCAGCATTGAACGCTGTACAAACTAATGGGTGAAGTTTTATTGCTCTACCTTCAACAAGTACTGGCTCAAATGCTTGAATACCAAGTCTGTGTAATGTAGGAGCACGGTTTAATAATACTGGGTGGTCTTTAATAACATCCTCTAATATATCCCAAACTTCTGGGCGTAATCTTTCTACCATTCTCTTTGCATTTTTTATATTATGTGCTATTCCACGGCTAACTAATTCTTTCATTACAAATGGTTTGAATAATTCTACTGCCATTTCTTTTGGAACACCACATTGGTAAATTTTAAGTTCTGGTCCAACAACTATAACTGAACGTCCTGAATAGTCAACACGTTTTCCTAGTAAGTTTTGTCTGAATCTACCTTGTTTACCTTTTAACATGTCTGATAATGATTTAAGTGGTCTGTTTCCAGCACCTGTAACAGGTCTTCCACGTCTTCCATTATCTATTAAAGCATCTACTGATTCTTGAAGCATTCTCTTTTCGTTTCTAACGATTATTTCTGGAGCTCCAAGTTCTAGTAATCTCTTTAATCTGTTATTTCTGTTTATAACTCTTCTATATAAATCGTTTAAGTCTGATGTTGCAAATCTTCCACCGTCTAATTGAACCATTGGTCTTAAATCTGGTGGTATAACTGGTACAACTTGCATTATCATCCATTCTGGTCTATTGTTTGAAAGTTTGAACGATTCAACTGTATCTAATCTTTTTACCAATTTGGCTCTTTTTTGTTCGCTAGCCTTTTCAAGTTCTTTCTTTAATTTCTCTGATAATTTATCAACATCAATTTCTGATAGTAATTTTCTTATTGGTTCTGCACCCATTTCTGCTTTGAATGAGTCTCTACCAAATTTTTCTTGAGCCTCTACAAATTCTTTCTCAGAAAGTATTTGTCCTTTTGTTAATGTTGATGTACCTTTATCTGTTACTATATATGATGCAAAATATATAACTTTCTCTAAGGCTTTAGGTGAAACATCTAACATTAAAGCTATTCTGCTTGGTATTCCTTTGAAATACCAGATGTGAGCTACTGGGGCAGCAAGCTCTATGTGCCCCATTCTCTCTCTTCTTACTTTAGATTTTGTAACTTCAACGCCACATCTGTCGCAAACTATTCCCTTATATCTTACTCTTTTGTACTTACCACAATGGCACTCCCAGTCTTTTGTTGGTCCAAATATTCTCTCACAGAATAGACCATCTTTTTCTGGTTTTAATGTTCTATAATTGATAGTCTCTGGTTTTTTAACTTCTCCATGTGACCATTCTCTTATTTTCTCATCAGATGCTATGCCAATTTTCATTTTATCAAAATTTTCTAATTCATCCACTATTTTTTCCCCCTTGGAATTAAAAGTACCTATTTAGTTTTACTCATCGTCATCATTAAAATCTTCATCTTCTAAGATGCTTGAATCATCATCTAGTATGATGTCATCGTTTTCATCATCTAGGTCATCAAATAATTTGTCATCTTCAGAATCTTCGTCATCTGATGATTCTTCTGTGTATCCATCTGATAATTCATTTTCATCTACAACATTTTCTTCATGTAGAGATTTATTTTCTATATTACTAAAGCTTGTAGAATCGTCTATATCTTCTTTAAGCTCAACTTCCTTGTTATCATGTGTATACAATCTTATGTCTAAGCCTAAAGCTTCTAATTCTTTTACAAGAACTTTGAATCCTTCTGGAACACCCGGCTCTGGAATGTTTTCCCCTTTGACAATAGCTTCATATGTCTTAACACGTCCTACAACATCATCTGATTTAACAGTTAACATTTCTTGTAGTGAATATGCAGCACCATATGCCTCTAATGCCCAAACTTCCATTTCTCCGAAACGTTGTCCACCGAATTGTGCTTTACCACCTAAAGGTTGTTGTGTAACTAATGAGTAAGGTCCTGTTGAACGAGCATGTATCTTATCATCAACTAAGTGGTGTAGTTTCATCATATACATAACACCAACTGTAATTGGTTTAATGAATTGCTCTCCAGTTCTTCCATCGTATAGAATTGTTTTTCCATCACGACGTAGTCCTGCTTCTTCTAGCAAGTCTTCAATTTCATAGTCTTTTGCACCATCGAATACTGGTGTTGCGACTTTCCAGCCTAATGCACGAGCAGCCATACCTAAGTGAACTTCAAGAACCTGTCCTAGGTTCATACGAGAAGGTATACCCATTGGGTTAAGAACTATATCTACTGGTGTACCATCTGGTAAGAATGGTAAATCTTCTTCTGGTAATATTCTTGAAATAACACCTTTGTTACCATGACGTCCAGCCATTTTATCACCAACTGATATTTTTCTCTTTGTTGCTATATAGCATCTAATTACTTGGTTTACTCCAGGAGCTAGTTCTTCTGAATTTTCTCTAGTAAATATCTTGATATCTACTATTGTTCCAGCTTCTCCGTGTGGTACACGAAGTGATGTATCTCTAACTTCTCTAGATTTTTCACCAAATATTGCACGAAGTAATCTTTCTTCTGCTGTTAGCTCTGTTTCTCCCTTTGGAGTAACTTTACCAACTAATATATCTCCAGGTCTTACTTCTGCACCTATTCTTATAATACCGTTTTCATCAAGGTCTTTTAAAACGTCGTCGCCAACATTTGGAATATCTCTTGTAATTTCCTCTGGACCTAATTTTGTATCACGACATTCACAATCATATTCTTCGATGTGGATTGATGTATACACATCTTCTTTAACAAGTCTTTCGCTTATTAATACGGCGTCCTCGTAGTTGTAACCTTCCCATGTAGAGAATGCTATAATTACGTTTCTTCCTAATGCCATTTCTCCATTTTTTGTAGCTGGTCCATCTGCTAGGATGTCTCCAACTTTAACTACTTCACCCTTTTGAACAACTGGTCTTTGGTTAATACATGTACCACCATTTGTTCTCTTGAATTTACGTAGTCTGTAATGGTCTATCTCATTTTTCCTATTTCTTACTTGTACTTCGTCAGCTGTAACCTTTTCAACAATACCTTCATTTTTAGCAGTTACTGTTGTTTCAGAATCACGTGCAGCCTTGTATTCCATACCTGTTCCAACTATTGGAGACTCTGGTATTAAAAGTGGAACTGCTTGACGTTGCATGTTAGATCCCATTAGAGAACGCTTAACATCATCGTGCTCCAAGAAAGGTATCATGGCAGCAGCAACAGAAACTAATTGTTTTGGTGAAACATCTACATAGTCTACTTCGCTTGCCTTAACCTCTGTAATTTCAGATCTACGTCTTACTTTTACCATTTTGTTTACGAATCTGCCTTCTGCGTCTACTGGTTCTGATGCTTGTGCGATTGTATATTTATCTTCTTCATCAGCAGGCATATAATCAACTATATCTGTTAATTTACCTGTTTCTTTATCAACTTTTCTATATGGTGTTTCTACAAATCCATATTCGTCTATCATAGCAAATGATGAAAGTGCAGAGATAAGTCCAATGTTTGGTCCTTCTGGAGATTCAACTGGGCATAGTCTACCATAGTGAGTATAGTGAATATCACGAACCTCGAATCCAGCTCTTTCACGAGAAAGACCTCCAGGTCCCAATGCAGAAATTCTTCTCTTATGAGTAAGCTCTGATAATGGGTTTGTTTGATCCATGAATTGTGATAATTGAGAGCTTCCAAAGAATTCTCTTATTGATGATGTAATAGGTTTTGTATTTATTAATGTTTGTGGTGTTACAGAGTCTAGGTCTTGTATTGTCATTCTTTCACGAACAACTCTTTCAAGTCTTGTTAAACCAATTCTGAATTGGTTTTGTAGTAACTCACCAACACATCTAATACGTCTGTTTCCTAAGTGATCTATATCATCAACTTTTCCTATTCCATAATCTAGATTTAATAGGTAACTGATAGATGCGATCATATCCTCTGTTGTGATTGTTAGAGGAACTAATTCGTTGTATCTTTCTTTAATTACATCATGTAATTTCTCGTCTGGAGTTGTATCCATTATAGATTTTAATACATTGTAATTAACGCCTTCTTTGAAGTGAAGGTCAGATAAATCCACATTTGGTAACATTTTGTGGATATTTACTATTCCATTTCCTATTACTCTTACTTTTTTGTCATCAACTAATACGTCTACTATATTAATTCCAGAATCTTGAATAGCTTCTGCAGCTTCTGCAGTAATTCTTGTATTCTTTTCTGCTAAAACTTCACCTGTTGATGGATCTACTATATCGTCATAAACAACTTGTCCTGTTATTCTAGTTGCTAAACATAATTTTTTATTAAATTTGTATCTTCCTACTTTTGCTAAATCATATCTTCTGTTATCGAAGAATAAACCATCGAATAAGTTTCTAGCAGCATCAGCTGTTGGAAGTTCCCCTGGTCTTAATTTCTTATATATTTCAATTATTGCTTCATCTTGAGTTTTTATTGTATCCTTATCAAGAGTTGCCTTGATTTTTGGATCATTTGCAAATAGGTCTAATATTTGCTCATCTGTTACAAATCCTATACTTCTTAATAAAGATGTAACAGGTAATTTTCTTGTTCTATCAACTCTTACATAGAAAATATCATTTCCATCTGTCTCATATTCTAACCATGCACCTCTTATAGGCATAACAGTAGATGTGTATATTCTCTTTCCTGTTTTGTCGTAGTCTTGTGCATAGTAACAAGATGGAGAACGAACTAATTGGCTTACAATTACTCTCTCTGCTCCATTGATAATAAATGTTGCACTGTCTGTCATTACTGGGAAATCGCCTAAATAGATTTCTTGCTCTTTAATTTCACCAGTTTCCTTGTTGATAAGACGAACTTTAACATGTAATCTTGTTGAATATGTAGCGTCTCTCTCTTTTGCCTCTTCCATTGTGTACTTTGTTTTTTCTTCCATGTGATAGTCTAAGAATTCAAGTACTAAGTTTCCAGAGTAGTCAACTATTGGAGAAATATCTTTTAATACTTCGCCTAAACCTTCCTCTATAAACCAATTATAAGAATCTTTTTGTACTTGAATTAAGTTAGGCATTTCTACGAAATCACCTATCTTAGAAAAAGATTTTCTTGTGCATTTTTCGTGTTTTACTTCTTTTAGATTCAAAGTTACTCACCTCATAATAAAAATTAAAGCAGAATTTGAAATATATAAGATTTCAAAAAAGTCCTTCTTGTTTTTAGCCACTTTGTAAATTGCTTGCTCACTGCTCCTTTAAGCTTGCTTTTTACTAGTATTTTCTAAAACAATTCCTCTTTTTTGATAATTTATCAATAATATAAAAAGACAACAAAAAACCTATTGACAATCTATGCTGTTTTTGTCAATTAGTTCTTTTGTATGTTCCCTATTTTATTTAGTACTTTTGATTACTAATTTATTAATATTAACCACCCTTGCTATCTCGTTGGAGATTAATAAAATTTAAATTTTGTTGAAAATATTCCATATTATCAACACTATACTAATTATACAATTTTTGGTATGTTTATGTCAATAGAAAATATGAAAAATTTAGAAAAACTTTCTATTGTTTCGTACATAAAAAGAAAACTACTAATACCATTTTTTTAGCCTCAACACATTGTTCTTAGTCGAAGCTCCTTCGGACTCCTCAAAAGGCGAACTCAGGTCTTGCTTTCAAAAATGGTATCACTTGTTTTCTCGTTTTGAATTTGAAAATAAAAATCAAAAAGCATAGTATTTTTAATATATTCGTGTTATACTATTATTAGATTTTTTAAGAAAGGATAGTGAAATTTATGATTAATGAAAAGCAAGAAATTCTTGCAACAGTCAATACTTTACCTGACAATACAACTTGGGACGATGCAGTTTATACTTTATATCTACATTCGAAATTACAAAAAAGTAAAGATGATATAAAAAATGGTAGAGTAATGTCTATTGAAGAATCTAAAGAAAGGATGAGGAAAAAATATGCAAATTTTCATGTCAAATGAGGCTCATGAAGATATAGATTCTATTTTTGAATATATATCACATGACTCTATTAAATATGCGAATGGAACCTCAGAAAACATATATTCTCGCGTATATGAGTTGGAAAAAGCTCCATATTTAGGTAGATATGTTCCCGAACTTCCAGATAAACATTTACGAGAACTCATTTATAAAAAGTATCGAATAGTTTATGATATTTCTGAAGATTCAAAAACAGTTTACATACATTTTGTTGTTCACGGTTCAAGAAGTTTTAAATCGTTTTATAATTTCTATATCACAAATAATTTTTAAGTCAGACTAATTAATCGTATCAAATAAATTCCAAACAACTCTATAGTAAAAAATTAGAGACATGTTTTCACATATCTCTAATTTTTATTGTTCAGATTATTTTCTCTTTTTTAATACTACCAATGTTATTGTTATTCCTGCGATTAAGATTAGGGCTATTGCTCCGCCTAATACGTAGAATAGATGTGTGTTACCAAATGGAGGTAATATTACTACTTCTTGAGAATCGTCTGCATCTATTTCGCGTGGTTCCATTGTTGGGTCTTGGTTACCTACAACTGAGTATGACATTTTTCTACCAACTGTATTTTGTGTTGTTACAAGTTCTGTCATGTTGTTGTATACTCTGTCATCACTACTACTGTCTTGAGTAATCATTTGTGTTAATATTAATTGTACTCCGCTTACACTTTGTGTACTGTTTACAGTGTTTAATGCGTTCATTGGGTCATCTTTAAATGCTTTGGCAATTTTGTCTTTTACATTTCTTTGGTCTGCAATTACTGGTATTAAACCTTTCGAAGCAGCTGTTGTTGTTATAATGTGACCATCTGTATACTTATTAACATTATCTGTTAATTTAGTATTTAACAATCCATTGTTTAACAAGTCTGCACTTGAAATTGTATTCCAATTTTGGTTTTGAGCCTTGTTAAATTGTAAGTTATTTCTTGTTGACGTGTTATCATCGTTTGAATTGTAATCATTTACTTGTGTTCCAACATAGTCAACTAAAACTTTTGGATCTGTTTTTACTATTGTGCTTGTATCTGCAACTTTTCCCGTGTAGTAGAATTGTTCTTCATTATAGTCAACTTCACCAACGTTTGCTACTGTTATAGCATATGTTAATTGAAGTGTTGAACCATGCATCAATTCTTCATCCATTGTAAGTTGTACTTTACCTTTATTTGTAGAGTTTTGTCTTACTACTGGGTTTAGCATTAAACTATTGTTGTAGTTCTTGTCTGTGCTGTACACGTTATCTGTATCTTGTCCATGTGCTTTATGATCTATCCATAATACGTTTGTTGCTCTAGCCGATGCATCAAATAATGTGCTATTGTTTGCAAGTGTTAATTTAACATTTGTAATTTGTTTTGTAACTTTAAGCTGTGCCTTTGGTCTTTGTACTAAACCTAAATCTAAGTCTTTTAATACGTAGTAGCCAGCCATTTGATAATTTTCTTTACCTATATTGTCATGTCCTGTACCAGATGTATTTGTTACTCCAGGTTCTTCACCATTTCTGTTATATTCGAAGTTCACATCTATTTTTCCAGATTCTGCAATCATATATGTATTTTTCATAAATTCATTTAACAAGTTTTTCATTTCTTCAGCAGTATATTTTGTACCATTATATTCTGGTATGCTTTCATAAGAAGCTAATATTTCTGCTAAGTGGTTTGTCATATCTCCATTAGAGTACGCTTCAACGGTCTTTCTTGCATTGTTGCAGTCTACTAAGTAATCTGCATTTGGTGCAATATTTACAACATTGTCATTCTTGTTCATTATATCTTTGGCATCTGAATATTGTCCTTTGTCTGCTGCGCTAAAGTTATATTGATATGAGCCTGTTGTGTTGTTTGTATATGCTCCTGAGCCATTGTTCACGCCAACTTGATATGAAGTTGATTTATAGTCTTGGCCATTATAAGAATTTTTGTTTAATCCAATATTTGCAGATGAAGCAGAATATCCACTTCCTTCTGTTTTCTTCTTATACCCTTCTTGTGAAGCATATAAGTTTGTTACAGGATTTTCTTCTTCTTTTCCATTGTTATAATTTGTGTATGTTGTTCCAAGAACTGTGCTCTCACCAGAACCATATATAAATCTTACAATGTAGTTACCTGGTGCAAATGATGTAAATTTGTATTTACCATCTGCATTTGCAGTGTCTATTGTATAATTTGGTACTAAACCACTGTTGTTTATAATTGGTGTTGTTGAATCTGTGTTTCCAGAAAGAACTTCTTTCCATATATACTCATATGTTTTTCCGTCTTTTCCTTGTCTTAATTCAACTAATTGTACTCTTACACCGTTTATTCCGGTTTCATTGTCTTTTAGTCCATCTCCGACTCTTGCATTTTGTTCATCTACATTTCTAGTATCCTCAAATACCGTTCCTTCTACTGTTCTTAAGTTATCTCTGTTTAAGATAATTCTAATATTTGGAGCTTTATCTGTATCATTTTCGAAGTTTTCATACTTGATTACTCCGTTTTTTGGTACATCTGTTGGGTTTAGGTTACCTGGTGTAGAGTTGCAATCTGCTATACCAGCAATATCTCCAGTTTTGTATTCTTGTTGTGTTTGTGAATTGTCTGTATTTGGAGCTTTTGCTTTTTGTCCATAGTATGATTTGTATCCATTAATTTCTGCAATATTTTCTTTACCAACACCCTTGGCTGTTCCACTTGCAGCATCTTCATCTAGAAGTATGTTTCTTGCAGCATCTTTGTTTACCATAAATGTTACATAGAAGTATACATCTTTATTGCTGTCTGGGTCTGATAATGGGAACATATTGCTTGTTACAGTATCATTTGCCGCATTACTGTAGCTTTGATCACCTGTAATATATAAGTTCTTATATCCGGCTATTGTAGTTTGAGTTTCTACCCCATATCTACTAGCATCTTTCAAATATACATTTCCGAGCTTATTTCCGTCATTATCTCCTAAATATGAGCGGTCTTGTACATATGTGTAATCCGCATCATAGTAATCCACAACTTCTGTTACAGCTGCTGCGATATTTTCTGACCTATTACGCATTGTAAATTTATATGTTACATATACTTTCAATTCAGAATCTTCAGATAATCCTAAATTTTCTAATGTAGTAGCATTATCTACTATTGAATAATTATCTACTTTATAATCATAATCTTCTCTATATAGCTCTCTTGAATAATCATTTCCATAGTAACTTGCATCTGAAAGTCTTGTCTTGACCTCCCAGTAAGAGTTTCCAGCTGCGTCTGTTTCTAATCCATCTCTCTTATTATACGTATACACCTGTGTTTTTCCATTAATCTCTAATGTTGCTTTGTATACATCTTTTCTTAAGGCTAAGTCTAATTGTTCTCTTAGAACTAATCCTAAGTTAATATGATGCATTACATCTGGATTCTTGTACAATGTTTCAATTTTTTGTGCCGCTACAAATTTTAATATTTGTGCAGTATTTGATTTTGCATTTAAGAAATCCTCTGTTACAAATACTTGGAATCCTGGATATAAATCTTTGGTTGATGTTCCATTACATGTATATGCATCCATCATAGATTGATTTACATATTCGTCTTTAGACTTTCTTTCTCCATTTGAACTTACTTCTCCATTTATGTTTCCAAACTTATCAATTGTTCCAGCTTCTTCAAGTTCATCTCTTGTATGCATTTCACTTGGATTGTTTGTTGTAACTGTATTCTTTGGTGCTGAACCAATTTCTCTAAAGCTTGCATTGAAAGTATCTCTTTCTTTTAATATGTCTAAGCCTTTTGATGTATTATCCCAGTTTGAATCTTGTCTGTTTACATTATAAACTGTTGGTTGATAATATTGACCATTATATGTGAATTTTACATAGTATTGGTACATTGCATTTTGATTTTTGAATAAGTATTCTCCATTATTATCTGTTGTTGTTGCTGCAATAAATTTTCCTGATTGATTTCCATCTAATCCAGATACTTGGTATAGTGAAACTTTTACATTTGACATTGGCGTGTCTGTTTCTTTATTAAATACTCCATCATACTTGTTTTCTTTTCCAGTTCTATTATCTACCCAAACTCTTCCGCCTAATTCGAATGTTAAATTAATTGGAATGTCTATGTCTGGTGTATCTGGCTTATCTGGCTTTTTGCTGTCTGGTTTTGCACTTACAGTCGCTGTATATACATTATATGTTCTGCTTCCTTCAAGAGCAACCCTTAACTGTTGAGCACGTAGGCTTCTAACTGGATATTCAGTCATTTGTACGAATGGTTGTACTACAATTACACCTTTTGAAGAAGACAGGTAATTTACAGTCAACTTTTTATACGCTACATATGACCCAAATAAAGTCTTACGTTCATATGCATATCTAACTGTTCCCATTCCGTATCCTTCTCTTAAACGGTATTTGCTATAACTTGTTGTTGCAACATATCCAATATATTGGTATACATTTGCTTTTGTATCTAATATATTAAATTTAACAGTTGATTTTTCAAGATATTCAAGGTCCACATACATGTTTACTGTTTTTGGATAATTTGTTTTTTCAGCCGAGAATTTTACGTAGAATTTAGCATTTGATGCAGGATATTTCTTTTTCAATCCGTTTGAACCTGAGACAGTTGCTCCAATAAATTCTATTTCAAAGTCATCTGTATTTTCATCATATACAAGTGTTTTTTCATTATCAGTTCCTTTATCTGTTACTAAATATATAGCCTTCACATATGAAATATCTTCATAATATGGATATGTAACGCTTAAAGGTCCTACAATATAGCTCTTAGTTGCTTGGTTTACAATTACCTGTGCTTCTGCTTGAGGGTCTTCTGTAACACTGTTAGTATTTTTTTCGTCTTGTTTTCCTGTTTTTGTTCCAGAAGAATATGAATCACTCTTAATACCATGAACCTGTGCTTTATATCCACTGCCATTAATATATGTATCCAAGAACTTTTGGTATGATAATGCTTTGTTGTAAAGTGTTAATCCGTTACTTGTTAAATGGTTTCCATTAGGTATAATTCCATCTAAGTCTGCGACCTTCCAATGTGCAGTCTGAATATCTGATAGAGAATATCTATTACGTATTGAACCAGTTGTTCCTGAATAAGCATTTTCCATTGTAGTTAATACAAAAGATAGTTGTGTATTTGTTGTGGCTTCTGTAGATCCAACCTGTTTATAATGATCTTCTGCTCTGTCTTGAGTTTCCATTATAACAACTTCCGGACCATATATTGCATCGCCATTCCAGTCTTTTTGTTTATTTGCTGGGTTTGTTGTATCGTCGTCAGTATCTTTTGGAGTCTTCCAATCGCCTAATTTAGATAATAACTCTTTCATAAGTTCTTTAGACTTGCTTCTGGCTTTAGATTGTGCGCTCATAATTGCTAGGTTTTGGTTTCCTGCAACTAAAGCCCCATACCTTACCGAAATCATAGGTTTGTCTTTTTCAATTGCCCATTTTTCAGAGCCTTGGGTTCCAGGTCCATATTTTTGTTCGTAATGTATATTACTACATACCGCAAATAAAAATGTTCTTCCTGCACGGTCTGCATCTTCTTTTGCCACCTGCCATAAATACTGTTTTACCTTTCTCTCAAAAGCCGAATACCCATATCCATTACTTGTTGTATAACCAATTTCATCTATATAATGTTTCTCGGAATCGAATTCACCATATCTTACAGCTTTACCAGCATCATTACAATATACTGTACCAGTACTCATATCCGTTGTCCAAGCTTCATATGGAAATTGATTATCTGCATTTCCCGTAAAAGCTCTTTGTTTTAATATTTGAGGAAATAGACCAGAATCACTATAGCTTAATTGTGGCATACCACTAGTCGCATTTCCTTGCCAAGTTCCATATGCTAATGAGACATTGCTTGTAGTAAAAAATGCTGTTATTGAAATTGCTGCAGTTGCTATTGTTGTTATTAAACATTTTTTTAATGTTTTATTTTTCTTCATTACTCTATCTCCTTTCTATATTAATACTTTCTTTTTTATCATGTAAATTCCTACTCCAACTATTGTAATTATCGTTATTATTAATGTAGTATAAATTACTACGTCACCTGTTTTTACAGATGTTAGTACATTTGCTGTTGAGTAGTCATCTTCATTTGTAGCCTTATTACCAGGTGTTGAGTCAATATCTAATGCACCATAATCATTTGATGTTTCATATATTTCTGCTGAGTTATTTATTAATCCAAAATCATCGTCACCATTCATATTCTTTGTTAATATTAATGTTACTTCTTTGCTTTCTCCTGGATTAATTATTGTGTTTGCAAGTGAAGCATTATATATAACTCCATCTTTACCTTCATACCAGTCTTTATTCAATTCAGAATTGAATTTTAATTTTTCTGGTAAATAATCTGCTAATTTCTTAACATATCCTGCAATTCCACCCTCATTTGTAATTGTGAATTTATATTCAACAACCATTGATGATGTATTTGCATATTTAGATTCAAAATCTAATTTTGCAAGTTTACTATTGTAAACATGTTCTTTTGTATTTTTTCCGTTGTTTACTGTTATTGCTTGTACAACTTTATCTAGTTTCAAATCAAATTTAGCATCTTCGACTATACCCAAATCAATATTGAATTGATTTGTATCTGCTAATACTATTTCCTCTGTAACAGCTGCTATTTGATCTTTTCCTTCATAGTTAACTGTTTTATCTATAGCATCTGAATTTTGCTCTTCGCTTACTCCAGATTTTTTATATGTTGTAGGACTATATTTGGCTGAATCATAAAAGAATATTACACTGTATTTACCCTGTGGTACATTGTTAAACATGTATGAACCATCTGTTCCGGTTGTTGTTATACATTGTTCATTATTTGAATTCATTGCAATATTGCTTGTATTATTATTTAATAATAAAACTTTAACTCCTGAAACTCTTTGTTCATTTGCATCTTTTACTCCGTCTTTATTAGCATCAACCCATACAGTTCCTATTACTTTTCTTGTTTCCTTATTTGTATCATCTGGATCTACGTTTACATCTGTTTTTTCAAAATGTTTAACTATGTGTGATACTGAATTTGTTTCTACTTCTCCAATATCCTCATTTTTAAACTTCGCTTTGTTTGATATGTTTGTATCATTTTCTATAGAATTTGCTACTACATGTACATTTATTGTTACTTTTTGTCCTGCAGATAAGTAGAATTTTGTATTTATACTTCCATCACTATTTATATCAAAATTACTATCAATTGTGCCATCCTCATATACAATCTCTAAATACTTAAATGTTACTTCTGTAGGTAATGCGTCTGTAAATTCTACATCGTTTAAATATATCTCTGATAAATTTTGTATAGTAAATGTGTATGCAAAATCTTCTCCTGCTGATATTGTTGTTCCAGTAGGAATATTGGCTGTTTGTGCAACGTTAATTCCTGGTTTATTTATTGTAACTGATATATCATCAATGTTCTCTGTTTCTGTATCGTCAGCTTTTATATTACTTGTAACAGTTACCTCTTTTTTGTAAACTTCATTTGCTAGTTTTCCAACTTTTGTGTTTATAATTAAGGTTTTGCCTCTCTCTCCATCTACATCTCCGACTTTTACAGTTACTTTTCTGCCTCTTACTTTTACATTTGCTGTTGAAGTAATATCATCTTCTTGGAATGTATCTTCATTAAATCTTGTTAATTTTATAGAGTCATACTCTAACTCATCTGGCAATGTGATTGTAACAACTGTATTTTTTCTGCTATTATCAATACTTTCATCTTCAAGCTCATAATTATATTGAGACGATCTTAGTGCGATTTGGAAAGAATATGTTTCTCCTTCTTTGAGGCTCTTATATTTTGAACCGATTTGTGTGTCGAAATATACTTTTTCAATTATATTTGATACAGTATTTGTTTCTACTGATATCATATCACTATATCCAACTGTTGCTTTTAATTCAACTGTCTTTGTTTCATCACTTTGAGCTCTAAATTTAAGAGTCTTTTTTAACTTTGAATTAGCCGTAATTTTTCCTAAATTAATTTTTAATACTTCAGAATCAACATCATTATCTTCATATTGTTGCAATTCACTAATCAAATTTTCATATTTTGTTAGATCAATTACTTCATTTTCTGGTAAATTCAATAATTCCTCATATCTAGACTCATCATATTCTTCATCTTCTGGAACTTTATATGTATAGTCATCTCCATCTTGTGGAATAAAGCTTAATTCTGGTGGCAATTTTATTTCTACTGTCGTGTTTTCTGCATCTACTACACCAGTATTATTTATTGTTAATTCATATTCAAGTATTTCTCCAGATTTTACACTTGCACCTTCGCCTATTGTTGATGTTAATTTTGCATCTAATTTAGCAATACTTCCTGTTGTAAAACCTATTTTTGTTGCTATTGCTTTATCTGTAATTGTTCCAGATGTTTTATTATTGTTGAAGAATACTCCATAATTTTCATATACTTCTTGATCATAGTCTAAGTTTGCAGGTAATGTTGCTTTATATGAAAATGTAATTGTGTCTCCACCGTTCATTACATAATCTTCATTTAACACTATCATGTAAGATTTTATTTTTGTATAATCTGTTACACTTGTTGTCCATCCATTTTGTGAATTAGATAGGTCTGTTGTTGCTTCTCCATTTTCTGAATAATATATTGTAACTTTTGAAGCATCTACTCCTGTTACTGTTATTCCAGATGCAAGTGGCATTGTAATATTTGAGCCTAAACTTAATGATGTTGATACATCTTTGTTATCTTTAAATGGTGTTCTTCCTAATACAACAACATGGTCTAGTGTGTTTTCGTAATTGTTTATTACATTCATTGTAAATGTAACTTCTTTTTGTTCTGCTTTTGTTGGTATTAAGGCTTTTTGAGACTCTCCATTAATAACTTCTATTTTTTCGTCTCCATTGTATCCAGTCATTGAATTTGTTGTTACAACTCCTGAAGGAGCAATGTATTTAACATCTGTTGATACATTTGTTACTGTTGAATCTCCATTTGTTATTTCTGCTGTTATTTGTGTATTTGTTGTTGGTGTTAATGTATTTAATGTAATGTCTGTTGTTAATACAACTGTTGCACCTTTTGCAGCAGCATTATTATATTTTGTTTGTGTTCCTTTTAATTTTAATTCTAGTGTTTTTGTACCGTCGCCATTTTCATAAAGCATTATAGAATCTTCATCAATTTTAAGCTCATCATCGAAATATACATTCCAATCTTTCATAGCTAAAGTTTCTATATTTGCTGGAAATTTTATTTTTATTGTTGGTGTTGTATACATAGTGTCGTCTGCGCTGTCATTTTCTAGTGTAACTTTAATTTCTACATTCTCATTTTTTACTATTGTAGATAATCTATTATTACTTGTTGTTATGCTTGCTTTTTGTGTTGGTTCTGTTAAATCAACATTTTTTGTACTTTCTGTACTAACAATATCTATATCAGAATTTTTTGCTGTTCCTGTTACTTGAGTTTTTATTTGTGTAAAACTTTTTAATTGGCTTGTACTGTATTCAATATTTTTAGCTAAAGCTTTTGTTATTTCGAATATAACATTTCCTTCTGCTTGTGGTTTTGATGTTTTTATTGTTATACTGTTTGTATTAAATGGTACTAAGTTTACTACTATTTTATTGTCTTTTACTTCTGTATCTTTGTTTATTGTTGCAAGTGTTGCCCCTGCTTCATTTAAAATAGTAATTTCACCATTTTCCCCAAACACTTTGTTAAATTCTTGTTTTGATATTGCTAGTGTTTTGTTGTAAGCATAATTTACTTCACCAACTGTTGTTGATTGTTCGCTTCCATTTACAGTTACAAATTGGTCAACATCTTGTTTTAATACTATTGCATCTATTACATCTGCATATGAAACATGCGCTGTATACTTTGCCACATATTCTGTTTCCTTTTTATTTTCGTCTGCAGCATTTTTGTTATTATATATGTAACCTTTGCTTATGCTTTGTGTTGCATTAGATGTAAATTCTACTATATCTCCTATTTTTTTAGTTTGATCTTCGTATCCATCTACATGTGCACTTACTTTGTTTACTCCACTTTGTACATATAAGTTCATACTTGAGCTTGCATCATATGTAACTCTTGTAACTGAATCTTTTACAGCTTCATATACATCTGATGAATATATGTATGTTAATATAAATTCATCTGTTGTATTTTTAGCCCATTGGATTTTTCCATTTACAGCATTATTATTTACTGTAATTGTTATTTTTCCAGTTGTGCTATCATATGACCAGTTATTCTTAGAGAAGTTATCTCCGTTTGCATCTCCATTTGTTGCATTTGTAGAGTTTGCAACTACTGTAACTGTTTCTGGGTATTTATTATTAATTTTTGGAGCATTGACTTCTATGTTTGTATTCTTTATTGGCAACACGCTGTTTTCAACATATGATGTAATTTTGCCTTGAGTGATTAGCTTGCTTACATTGTTTGCTGAATATGGAATGTATTTTGTAATTTCATAATCCAACTTAGCTTTTGCAGTTGATGCTGTCCAGCTTGTGTGAACTACTATATCTTTCTTAACTGCAACTTCTTCACCTTTAGCATTTACATATGTTCCAGTAAATTTTATTGTATTATCTCTGTCAAACATATCTTCACTTATTTCATCTTTTTTGTCCAATGCTATGTTTATTGTTTCTGTTACATTCTCGCCATTGTTTATTTGGTTAAAGCTTATTTTTTTGTTTTCTGCATCTACTGCTTGAATGTTATCAGATTCTTCTGTTTTTGCAATTTTAAAGTTTGTGTCTGAGAAGTCTACTACTGCATCTTTTAGATATCCAGCCTTTTTTACTTTTAATGCAATATTTAATTTCGTATCTTCTGCATTAACATCTGCTGAAACAGTATGTTTTCCTCCATCATAATAAACATCAAACTCTACATTCTCATTTGTAGTTGATGTTCCTTGATTTTCCAATGCTTTTGCACTTAAAAAATTGTCTGCCGCATAGCTTACTACTGTTGCTGAATTGGCATACAATATTGTTGTGGTTAATAGCACTGCAATTACTTTAATTAATTTTTGTTGCATCTTTGCTCCTCCTTAAAAAATTCACTATAACTAATTATACTCTATTTTTGCTTATTTTTCAATGTTTTTTTAACTTTTTTTAAAATTATGTAATCTTAATATTCATGTTATATTATTGCATTTTTTCCCATATTTTTCAATGGGTCTTTAAATTACGATAAAAAAGCAATTGAAACCCGCTTTCGGAAGGCATTACTAGCACATTTATTAAATTTTTATTACATTTTTAATCATTTATTTTTTTATAATTATTTTTACTTCTAAAAGTAATTAATTTTTCCCGCTTATTTCAAGCTTTTTGCAGTTTGTATGTTTTTATGTTAATTTATTATTGTTCCTACTATATATATTTCCCTAGGTTTTTCACTTATTCGGCAAAAAAATTCTAATTATCAAGTTTTCATCTTAATAATTAGAATTTTATTTATTCTATTTATGCTTTTTTAATACAACTATTGTTATAGTAATGCCTGCTATTAATATGAATGCTACTGCACTTATTAATACATAGAATATTGGGGTGTTTCCAAATGGTGGTAAAATTACAACATCTTGAGAATCATCTGCGTCTATTTCGTATGGTTCTGTTGTTGGGTCTTGGTTACCAACAACTGAGTATGCCATCTTTCTTCCGACTGTATTCTTAGTTGTTACAAGTTCTACCATGTTGTTGTAAGTTTTGTCATCATTTGTATTATCTTGTGTTATCATTTGAGTTAATATTAATTGAACTCCACTCACACTTTGTGATGCATTTACTGTTTCTAATGCGTTCATTGGGTTCTCCTTGAATTCCTTTGCAATATTATCTTTTGCTTCCGAAGTATCTGCAATTAATGGAATTAAGTCTTTCGATATAGCTTCTGTTACAATTATATGGTCTTTTGTATATTTCTTTATACTCGTTTCATATGCCTTATTTACCAATCCATCTTGTAACACTTTATCACTTGTAATTACTTGCCATTCTGGGTTTTGATTACTGTTAAATTGTAAATTGTTTCTTGTTGCCGTTTTATCATCTCTATCATCCCATTCATGTAACTGTGTTCCAACATAGTCAATTAACTTTCTTGGATTTGTTTTTACTATTGTACCAGTGTTTCCAACCTTTCCAGTATAGTAGAATTGGTCTTCTTTATAATCTACTTCACCAACATTTGCAACAGTTATTGCATATGTTATTTGAAGTGTTGCTCCATGCATAACTTCTTGGTCCATTGTAAGCTGTACTTTTCCCTTGCTTGCTGCTTTACTTCTTACAATAGGATTCAACATTAGATAATTTTTATAGTTTTTGTTTGTACTATAAACATTTTTTGTGTCTTGCCCATGTGCAGTGTGGTCAATCCATAATACGTTTGTAGCTTTTGCAATTGCATCAAATAATACGCTGTTGTCTGCTAGAGTCATTTTAACATTTGTGATTTGTTTTGTAACTTTTAATTGGGCTTTTGGTCTTTCAACTAAACCAAAGTCTAATCCTTCTAGTACATAATAGCCACCTCTATCGTAGTTGTTAAATCCGACATTCGCTGTTCCAACAAGTGGTGTTGTCTCAGATTCTTCTCTATTATACTCACTCTTCATGTTTATAACGCCTGTTTCTGCTACCATGTAAGTATTATTCATAAATGTATTTAAATATTCTCTTGTCTTACCTTCGCTTGTTGGCAAATGCTCGTATGATGCTAGAATTTCTGCTAACTCGTTTGTAACATCTCCATTTGAATATTTCTCTACTATTTCTCTTGTATTTTCTATATTTACAAGATTTAATGGGTTTTTAGCTACTTTTAATCTCCAGTTTCCAATGCTTTGTATTATACTTGAAAGTGAACTATAATCCATATCTTTCATTATATCTTTTGCATCTGATTGATTCTTTCCGTCAGCTTCTTCAAAATTATATTTATATGAGCCTGATGTGTTGTTTCTATATGCTCCAACACCATTAAACAATTCAGATTCTACTTGATATGATGTAGACTTATAATCATTTCCATTGTATGATTTCTGATTTATAGCTGTTGCTCCACTATAACCTAGTTTTTGTGTTACAGGGTTTGATATAATTTCTCCTGTTTTATAATCAACAGCTTTTTCAGATAATACAGTTTCATCTGTTGAACCGTATATGAATCTCACAATGTATTCTCCTGGAATTAATCCTTGGAATAAGTACTCTCCAGTTCCAATTCCTTGTGATGTTAAGTCTGAGAATGTTACATTTCCTCTTCTCGGTATTACCGTCGACAGAGTCTGGCTAGTATCTCCAGTTTTTACTTCTTTCCAGATATATTCATATCTAGTTCCATCTACGCCATCCCCATTAGATTTTTCTCTTAATTCTACTAGTTGTACTCTTACTCCATTTATTCCGGTTTCCCCATCATCACGTTTTCCATTTCCAACCATTGCATTATTTACTTCTTCTGTTCTCTTGTCTTCCCAAACAGTACCTTTTATTGTTCTAACATTTTGTCGGTTTAACGTAATTTTAATGTTTGGAGCTTTATCTGTATCATCTTCAAATTTAGAAGTATCGATTTCACGTAAGTTACCTGGTGTTGAATCTGTATCTGGAATACCTGCAATATCTCCTCTTACAAACTCTGCCATAGCTTTTGTATTTCCAAAGTTTGGAGCAACTGCTTTTATTCCATAATAAGATTTATAACCATTTATTTCTGCTACGTTTTCTTTTCCAGTGTCATCATCTAAAAGTATGTTTCTGTTTGCATCCTTTTTTACTTCAAAAGTTATATAGAAATATATGTCTTTATTCTTATCTGGATCTGATAGAGGGAAACAGCCTGTACTTGCAATATCGTCTCCTGCACTACTATATATATTTGAACCTGTTACATATATAGTATTGTAACCATCCATTTTCTTCATGGTTGCTTCTGAGTATCTACTCTTTTCACTTAAAGTTACACTTCCTATACTATTTCCATCTTTATCACCTATATATGAACGTTCTGGAACAGGCGTAAAGTCTGGGTCATAATAGTCTACTACTTCTGTTACTGCTGTTGCAATTCCATATGAGCTGTTACGAATTGTAAACTTATATGTTACAAATACTTTTAATTCTGAATCTTGAGATAGTCCTAATGCTTCTTGGAACAATCCCCATTGGCTATAATCTTCTACTTTAAATGAGTAGTCTTCTCTATAAAGTTCTCTTGTATAATTATTGCTGTAATATCCGTTATTTCTTCCCTTAATATCCCAGCAGCCTTCATAAATTATACTGTTTCTTTTATCGTATTTGTATTCTTCAACTTCTCCATTTATTTCAAGAGTTGCTTTATAAACATCTTTTCTCAATGCTAAATCAACAATTTCTCTTTCCACAAATCCTTGGTTTACATGTCTCATTATGTCTGGTTCTGCATATAATGTTTTTACTTTATCGCTTTCAATAAAGTCTATCATTTGTTTTGAATCTATAAGTGCATGTTTCTTCTCATCATTTACAAAAACATCTAAATTTGGATATAAATCCATATTATTAGTTCCGTTACAAGTATAAGAATCCATCATACTTTCGTTTACATATGTATCTTTTGATTCTCTCTTACCATCTTTACTTACTTCTCCAACGATGTTTCCAAAATCATCTATCAATCCTTGATCTTTTAACTCTGTTCTTGTATGCATTTCTGCTTTCGGCTCTAGTAAGTTTTCTGGTGCAGAACCAATATCTCTAAATTTTGCATTGAATACATTTCTTTGAGTTGCAACATCCATACCCTTAGAATTGTTATCCCAATTTTCGTCATCTCTATTTGCGTTATACTTTGTTGGCTCATAGTATTGACCATTGTATGTGAATTTTACATAGTAATTATACATTGAATTCAAGTTATAAAATACATAATCACCATTTTTATCTGTGGTTGTTGCTTCTACAAATCTTCCTTTTTCTATAAAATCAAACTGTTCAGTTACACCTCCTATTGTTCCACCAGAACCTATTCCACCAGTAGAATCTGTTTTTCCTTCTTTGCTCTTTTCATATAATATTTTTTCTAATAACCATTGAGCAAGTTTTCTTGCATCTGAATTTCTATTTTCTTTTGTTGTTCCACCTAGTACAACTATTGCATATTCTTCATTTTCATATACAAATGAAGCAATTACACAGTAGCCAGAAACCCTAATTTGACCTGTTTTTGTTCCTTCTATTCCTGGTGTTGTTTTTAATGGGTTTGTACTGTAAAGTGATCTTTGGAAACTTGTACCATTTCTTGTAATTGTTATAGATATTGATTGTTTTGAGCCTTCTTTAAAATACTCTGCAAATATTTGGTTATCCATTGCCGCATCTAATATTTTAGCCAAGTCCTTAGCAGAAGATCTATCTTCTGGTTTTACACCAAAAGGAGTAACAAAGTGACTTGAGGTTGCACCCAATGAACGAACTTTTTCATTCATTAGGTTAATGAATACGTTTTTTCCACCCGGATAATATTCTGCAAGTGCTTCTGCAGCATCACAACCTGAATACACAAGCACTGCTCTTAATAAATCTCTTACTGTAACCTTATCGCCTTCCTCTAGTCCAACTATTTGAAGTTTTGGGCTCCAAGTACTTGTTCTTAAATACTCTCCTGTAGCAGTTCTATTAACTGTTACAACATCATTCAAATTCATTCTTTCTGCTACGACTAATGCTGTTACCATTTTTGTAATTGAAGCAACTGCACATTGAGTGTTTTCACCTTTTCCCCATAGAGTTTCTCCAGTTTTTCTGTTATACACTAAAAATCTTGGAGCAGATATTGTTGGTTTTTTAGGCTCATCTATATCTGTTGTTGGTGGTAGCGTTGGCTTTGGTTTTGTGCCTGGTGTTGGTATTTTAGGTATTTCATATAGTGAAACTTTTACATTTGACATTGGTGTATCTCCATCGCCATATTTACCATCATATTTATCCTCTTTGCCTACACTGCCATCTACCCATACTTTACCACCAATTTTCATAGTTAAGTCTACATTTGTTTGATTTTTATTAGGGTCTAGCCCTGGGTTCGTTGGTAAAGTTATATTGTTTTTGTGTGCTTCCATATGGTATACCTTGTATTCGCGTTTTCCACCCATTGCAACATCTATAGGTTGAGCATCAATTGTATCAACCGGATCTTTTGTCATTTGAACAAAAGGTTGAGCTATCATATATGTATCATCATTATGGATTGTAAGCCAAAGCGTACCATATTCTGTTGTTATATGTGCATATAAAAATCCAATATGCAATTGCTTGTACGAATATTTTACTGTTATAAATGCTTGTCCTCTCGCAAGTCTTAGCTTTTTGTCGCTTTTGTCTGAACTTGTTTCGTTTGCTCTTGCCGTAAGACCAATATATTGATATACATTAGTTTTTGTTCTTAATTGATTGTATTCTATTTCTGCTTTTTTCAAGTATTCAACATCAGCATATATTCCAACACTTGTTGGGTATAAAGTATCTGAAGCTGAAAACTTAATATAGAATTGGCTTCCAGAAGCTGGGTATTCCTTCTTTAAACCATTTGAACCTGAAACTTTTCTTCCTATGAATTCTATTTCAAAATCATCTTTGTTTTCATCATATACCAATGTCCTAGATTTTAAAATTTCGCCTTCATTTGTCTTAAGGTATATTGATTTTAGATAAGATATATCTTCATATTCTGGATAATTTATTGTTAATGGCCCAATTATATATTGGTTTGTGCTTCTATTTGCTATCACCTGTGATTGTGACATATCGATTTGGGCAGAGAAATTTATAAGATTTTTATTTACAAAAGACTGATAGCTTTTTGCCTTTTTGTACAATTCTTTTCCATTTGAAGTTTCTTGTGCAGAGCTTATTATGCTAAAATCCTTTGCTTCCCAATATGCTGTTTGAATATCACTTAAATTATATCTACTTCTTACAGAATTGGTTACTCCACTATATGCATTTTCCATAGCAGTTAGTATGTATGCAATATTGGCACCTCCTCTTCCAATAGATAAATTGGTGTATTTTTTTGTATCTCCTTCTTGTTGATATCCGTTTTCAGCTCTATTTTCTGTTTCCATCACAGCAACTTTTGGTCCTAATACTGGATCATAGTTCCAAACTGATGCATCAAATATGCCCATGTTTGTTGAACCATCTGACGTTAATTGTGGTTTATCCCAGTTTGTTAACTTAGGTAATATTCGAAGTGTCATTATGTTTCGAGTTAGACCCTCTGACTTGCTGTAATCATAGCCTGATGTACTTGATGCACTTGATGATTGTACCCTTGTTATTAGCATTGGTTTTGTAATCTCTACATTATATAATTCATTGTTGTAAATTGAAGGTCCTTGAATTTGATCATGCCATATAATAGGAGTACAGCTTTCATATCTTAGCCCAAATGCACCATGTACAGCTCCAACTAAATCAGCTAATGTAAATCCGCTAAAATATTTTTTTGCTCTTTCCTCACATAATTTTTTCATTTTGGCTAGGAAATCTAAATATGTTCCAACATCTTGGTTAATGTATGGTGTTGGATAGTATTTTGTTGCATCGTATTTTCCAAATCTTACAGATTTATTTGAATCTGCTCCATACATTGTTGAACCACTTACTTCTGTTGACCAATTTGTATATGGAAATTCTGTATCTGAATCTCCAGAGAAAGTTCTTTTTTGAAGTATATTAGGTAGTAGACTACCACTATCAGAAAAAGCTCCCTTTTGAGGCATTCCACTACTAGTGTTTCCCTGCCATGTTCCATATGCAAATGTTTTCTTTTCAGCAAAGAACAGCGTTAATACTAAAACAACCAAGATAATACTAGCCACTTTTATAATCTTTTTGTTATCGGTTTTAATGTTTTCTCTCATTCGCTCTTTGCCTCCTTTACTTTAATACTTTTTTTCTTATTGCATATACACCTGTTGCAATTATTATTAATACAACCATTGTTAATGTTACATATATAACTGTTTGTCCTGTTTTCACACCTACAATAACATTTGCTATTGAATAGTCGTCTTCGTTACTTGCTTTATTTCCTGGGGTGGAATCTATATCTAATAATCCGTTATTATTTGATGCTTCATATATTTCTGCAGAATTGCTAAATACTCCAAAATCATCATTGTTCATATTTTTAGTTAATATTAGAGTTACCGTTTTACTCTCACCTGGGTTTATAACTGTATTTGCCAAACTAGAATTATATACAGTTCCATTTGCTCCTTCATACCAATCTTTATTTAATTCTGAATTAAATTTAAGTTCTGTTGGAATGTAGTCTGCTATTTTCTTTGCATATCCAGCTACTCCTCCTTCGTTTGTTACTGTTATAGAATACTCAACTACCATTGAAGATTGTGCTATATATTTTGCCTCAAAATCTATTTTTGCATTTTTACTGTTATAAGTGTGTTCTGCAACATCTTTTCCATTATTTGTTGTAATAACCTTTACAGTTTTATCCAGTCTTAAATCAAATTTTGTATTTTTTACTAGCCCTAAGTCCATATTATAAACATTAAATGTTGTAACTTTTATTATTTCTGTTACTCCTGCAATTCTTTGGACTCCTTCAAATACAATAGTTTTATCTATGGCATCTGAATTTAAGCTTTCGTCTACTCCATCTTTTCTATAAGTTGTAGCACTGTATAAAGAAGACTCATATAAAAATACTACCGTATATGTACCTGAATATAAATTGTTAAATAAGTAATTTCCATCACTATCTGTTGTTGTAACACATTCTGATTTCTTTTCATTTTTTACTATGTTTCCATTTTGGTCTATTAATATAGCTGTAACATTAGGTACTTTTTCTTCATCTGCATCTTTTGCACCATTTCTGTTTTTATCTATCCAGACTGTTCCGGTTATTTTCTTTGTGTATGATGGCTTATCTGGATCTACATTGTTTTTATCGAATAGTTCTACAACATGTGTAATGCTATTACTTTCTATTTCACCAATTTTATCGTGCGTAATTTTTCCTTTGTTTGTTATTGTTGTATCTTTAGTTAAAGATTTTGCCATTACTTCTACTTTTACATTTGCTGTCGTTAATTCACCAAGACTTAAGTTTACTTCCATTTCTCCATTTTCATTTACACTTACATCTGTGCTCTTCGTACCATCTGAATATATCGTTTCTACACTTTTAAGTTGTACTTCATCTGGTAGCTTATCCGTTAATATTACATCTTCCATAGGTATTTCCGAAAGATTTGATATTGTGAATGTATATGTATATTTTTCTGCTGCAGAAATAGTTGTATTTGCTGGAATATTACACGTTTGTACAATGCTTACTCCTATTTTATTAATTGTATCTGTTAATGTTGGTATAGTTTCTGCATTTTTTCCATCTGCTTCGATGGTTCCTGTTATAGAAACGTCTTTTTTATAAACTCCATTTGGCAAATCTTTTACATTTAATTTAAGTGTTAATTGCCTATTTTTACCTCTTTCAATAGTTCCTAAATTTATCTGTAATGTATTCCCCTTTGCCACTACTTTATTAGGCGTTGTACCGCCTTCGTATGCAACAGATTTATATTCCATTTCTTCTGGTAAATTTATCTTTAATATTGCATTTGTTGCATCATTTTCAAAATCATTTGTACTAATATTTATTAAACATTCGTATATATCTCCAACTTGTATTTTTTCTTCATTATTTGCATAAATATTTACATTAAAGTAACTTATTTTTATAATGTTTGTTACTTCATTTGTTTCAGCTTTCATATCTTCGTTATATTCAACGGTTGCTTTTAATTTTACTTGTTCGTCTTCAGCATTACTTCCAAGGTGCATGGTGTTAAACTCCAGCTCTTTTTTTATTGTTTGATTTGTTTTCATGTTTCCTATTTCTATTACCAATATTTTTTTCTGCTCTGTTATATTTTCGTCAAATTCAACACCTTGTGCTTTTTGCTCTTCTACCCATTTTGAATATTCTTCCATTTGTTGTTTCATTTGTTCAGCCTGTTGTTTCCACATCGCCATTGCTTCTTCTTTGCTCATTTCTGATTTATCCCAATTTATGTTATCCCAATCTGGTTCTTCAGGCATTTCAAACTTTTGTAATGGCATTATTGTTCTTATTTTATAATTTTCGCCTTCTGTTGGTATGTACTCTAAGTTATTTGGAATTTCTATATTAATAGTTGTTCCCTCTGCTGAAATTGTTCCATTGTTGTTTATTGTAACTATATATTTAAGATGTTCTCCGGCTTTTACGCTTGCACCTTCTCCAAGCACTGATTCTAATTTAGCATTTAAAACAGCCTCTTTTCCGGTGTTTAATCCAATTTTAGTTGCAATAGCTTTATCTTCAATTGCTCCTGTATTTATATTGTTTGTAAAATACATTCCATACATTTCATATGCTTTATTCTCATAATCCAAATTAGCTGGAGCCTTTGCATTGTACGAAAACTTAAAAACATCTCCAGATTTTATGTCATAATTTTTAAAGACAATCATATAAGATTTTACTTCTGCATAATTTGTTATCTCTTTAGTCCATGCATTTTCTGCATTTGCTAAATCCTTCGTAGCATTTCCATTTGCAGAATAATATATTTCTGCATTTTCTTCTGGCAAACCACTTAGTGTAATCTTCGATGACATTGGAATATTCATTGTTGTTCCTAAATCTTGTAATGTATCTACATCTCTATTTCCTTTGAACATTGTTCTTCCTAATATTACAGCATTGCTCAATGTGTTTTCATAATTATTTATAATATTCATCTCAAATGTTAACTCTTTTTCATTTGATTTCGCTTGTATTAAAGCTTCTTTTGCTTCTCCATTTACAACTTCTAGCTTTTCATTTTCGTTATATCCTATTACACTATTTGTTGTTACAACTCCAGAAGGAGCAATATACTTTACGGTAGTTTTATTTTCTGATGTTGTTTTATTTTCATCACCATTTTGTGCAACAACTTTTATTTCAGTTTCCATAGTTGGAGTTGCCTTCTCTAATGTTATATCTGCCGCAATAACAATTGTTGCACCTTTTGCAACTGGATTATTAAATGTAGTTTGTGTTCCTTCAAGCTGTACCTCTATGGTTTTAGTTCCATCGTCATTATCATAAACCTTTGTTTCAGCAACTTTAAGTTCACCATCAAACATAACTTCTACTGCTATTATATCTAATTTTTCAATGTATTTCGGCATAATAATTTTAAAATTAGGATTTATAAACATAACATCATCAATACTATCGTTTTCTAATGTAACACCTATTGCAACAGCTTCATTAGTTGTAACTGTAGATAATCTATTGTTTTCTAATTCTATACTTACCTTTTGTGATGGTTCTTCTAACTTTGTAACCATTTCTGTCGTTTCATTTAAAACAGCTATATCCGAATTCTTAGCAACAACATTTAATGAAGATTTTAAGTTTGTAAATTCTTTAATTTCTTCTATGCTATAATCATTGTCTTTTGCGATCGCTTTTGTAATTTCAAAATTTAAGCTCCCTTCAGTCTGTGGTTTTGATGTTTCCAATACAATGTTTTCAGTTCTAAATGATGCTAAGTCAATTTTAATTTCATTTTGTTCTGCTTTTGTATCTTTATCAATTGTACTTAAAAGTGTTCCATCTTTAGATTGAATTTCAATCTTACCATCTGCTCCCAATACATTATCAAATTCTTGCTTTGACATTTTTAATTCTTTGTTATAAGTATTTGCTTTATATTCTTGTTCTCTACTCGTTGTAAACTTATCATCGTTTTGCGAAATTGTAAAAGAATCTATTAAATTTGAATATGCAATATTTAATGTATATTTATTTGCGATTTCTGTTTCTCTTTTATTCTCCTCGGCAGTAACTTTGTTGTTATACATGTAACCTTTATATATGTCCTCATTTGTTGGATTTTCAATTATAACTTCTGCAATTTCACCTAGTTTTTCTTTTTGTTCTTTTTCGACTGTTGCCTCGGCTTTTACTGTAATATCTTTATTGCTATATAATGCAAGTTCAGAATCTAGTTGGTAATTTAATTTTATCGATTTGTCTTTTATTTTTTCATAAACTTTGGCTGAATAAATATATGTAACTATATATTCTTGTGGTTTATTCTTTTGCCATTTTATCTTACCATTCTCTACCTCATTCTCGTCTTCTATTGTTAATTTACCAGTATTTTCATCATAAGTAACACCATTTTTATTAATTTCTTCTGTTGTTTCTTCTGTAGAATTTATTACTGTAACTTTTTCTGGGTATTCTCCTGCAAGCTTTGGAACATTAATATTAATTTTTGTATTTTTTACTGGTAATATATAATCTTTTACATTTGATGTTATTTTTCCTTGAACAATTAAATTGCTTTCATTTTCTGTTGCATATGGAATATATTTCGTTACTTCATAATTTAAATTTGCTTCTATATTTTTTGCCGTCCACTCTGTGTGAATAACTATTTCTTGTTCAATTTTAGTTTCTTTCAAGTTTGTATTAACGAATGTACATGTAAGTTTTATGTGATTATCCTTGTTAAAATTATCTGCGCCTACTTCTTCTTTATTTATTGGGGTAATTATTACTTGTTCAGCAATTTTCTCTTTGCTGGTCATTTGACCAAAGGTTATCTTTTTATTTTCTGCGTCAAAGTTTTGCACTTTATCAGATTTTTTTACTTGAGATATTTCAAAATTTGTATTTGATAAGTCTATTATTGCCTCTTTTATATACCCATCTTTTTTCAAAGATAATGCAATATTTATTTTTTCATCGTTTTTATTCTGGTCTATTATTGCGCCATGCTTGCCATTTTCATATTGCACATCAAAATTGACACTACCATCTTTTGATGTAGTGTTTTGGCTTTCCAATTCATTTTCACTTAAAAATAATTCCGCAGAATAGCTTACTACCGGCCATGAAATTGAACCTAAGATAATTACAACTAACATTACGGCTATAAACTTAGATAATCTTACTTGCATTTTGCTCCCCCTATTTTCCTTGAATTATTTATATTTATTATTACATTTTTAATTTAGGTTTTGCAATGGGTATTTTTTCCTTACTATTAATGTAACTAAAATTCGCTTGCGGAAGGGGTTATAAGCACTTTTATTAAATTTTTATTACATTTTTTATTTGCTGTGTTTTTTGAAATATGCATATTTTTCATATAATGTCGAATAAAGGCTTATTTTTCAACATTTTTGTGGCTCATTCCTATATTATGTAAATTGCAGCAATATTCTTATCATGTTGATTTCCCTAGGGTTATTCTTATTTTTCATTTTTTTATTTTTTTGGAATATATTTAGAATAAAAATCATACAATATAATATAGAAAAATAAAAAATTTTATTGACAAGTATCTATATAAGTTGTATAATAAAAAAAGTTCAGACATCGCGGGGTGGAGCAGTTGGCAGCTCGTTGGGCTCATAACCCAAAGGTCGGTAGTTCGAGTCTATCCCCCGCAACCAAATATAGCAAGCTTTTGAGAGCTTGCTAATTTTTTTGTTTTAAAGTTGTTCATTCTATTATTATAGTTAAAAAAATTTACCCAAAATCTAGGCATTCTTCTTACTAGATTTTGGGTATTTAATATAATTTGTTATATAATTTTCATATCAAGTTTCCATATTCACTTTATTTTAAGTTCCAAGCTCCACTCGAATCCTTTATTCCCGCTAATGCTCTTGATGATATAGATACAACTGGACGTAAGGCTATCCCAACAGACGAAGTTCCTATGTCAGATGAAAATAAGAACAATCCATACATACTATCGTCCGTGCCTAAACGTAGCCCCCAACTTGCATTTTTTGTATCAGCCAAAACATAACGAGCTGCAACCCAATAGCCTGGTTGCGCTGGTAATACACTTGCCGCATCTCCATAATTTTCACTATTAAAATCTATATCATAATATGTTTGAGTTAATGTTAGTCCCGTAGATGAAGCTTTTCCATATGAACTATCTGTAGTTGGTTCTGTTGTTGCTATTGCTTTACTTTCTTCATATGGATCATTTCCTTTAGTTATATCTGGTTGTGTTACACTCGTTGTGTTTACGCCAGCACCTTTTTGATTTATATACAATGATGGATAATATCTATAGCTACTTGATGTATATCTTTTTGTTTTTCCATATTGTACTGCATTGCTCCATGCGCTTCTCGCAACTATTCCTTTTGTTGTTAAATGTTTTTCCATATCTAATAGATTTATACTTCGTGCATACGCTCCTAAGCTCTTATTACTATATTGGGCTTTGCATATTTCATTCATAAAATATGGTCCATTGTTATATCCTAATATTCCGTTGAAGTATACTTCTTCATTTGTTATTTTTTCACTTATTAAATCAATTGTTTCTGTCGTTTTGTCTATATTTAATATTCTCCATTTCATATCAGTTGTTTGCGAAATAGACTGTTCACGACTGTCGCCACTGTATTTTGACCCTAATGTATATTTTCCAGCTGTATCATATTTATAATTTACGTAATCACCTATTTTTAAACTATTAATATTATCAACTGTTATATTATATGTTGCAGATTTTGCCTTGTGGTTCGTATTTGCTGCGCTTGTTACAGTTATTATTGCTGTTCCTGCTGTTGAACCAGATTTTACTGTTACTGTGTTTCCACTTACACTTACTGTTGCAATATTGGTATTTGATGACACTACACTTAAAGTTCCTGTATTTTCGCTTGCTGTAAACGTTGTTGCGTTTGGGTACATTAAGACTCCACTTGTTGAAGATAATGTTAAACTTCCTTCTGCTTTATTTACTTTTACTGTTTCTGTTATAGATATCGTTTTATACCCTTCTTTACTTGCTTTTACTGTTACTGTAAATTCTGATGTATCTTTTATCTTTGGCATCTTTTCACTATATTGGCCACCATTTATCGAATATTCTAACTGAACATCTCTAGGTTTTACACTTATATCAGATAACGCATCATGTCCTTGTCCATCATATATTCCTGTGTATGGAGTCGCACTTAATTTTATTGTTCCATTTTCTATAGTTGCAGTATGAACAATTTTGCTCCCTATATATTCTCCATTTGCTGCACTTTTTACTATTATATTTGCCTTGCCTGCCGTTGTTCCCGGCACTACTGTTATTATATTTTCTTCAATACTTGCCGTTGCAATATTCGGTGCATCCGAGCTTACTGTTAACTCTCCTCCAGAAGCATTATTCGTTACTGTAAATGTCCCACTATTGGGATATGTATATGTTTCCTCATATGAAGATAATGTCAAGTCTCCTAATACAGCCACCCCTTCATATATTATTTCTACATCTCCATTTTCCTTATCTTTTAATAAAAATTTATATTGGTCGTTCACTATAATATATGCGTTTTTATCATCTATTGTTTCTTTTGAGCTTAAATCATAATTTTTCTTTCCATTACTTATTTGTTCTAAATAATTTTCTAAATTTACAGTCTTTCTTTCGACTTGAATATTTACTTTTTCAAACTCTAGTGCCTCTTTTATTCCAGCTATTGTTTGTATTTTTTTTGTACTTTTTGCTTTATCAAATAGGCCATTATTTCCAATTATTAAACTAGTACTTACACCTGCTAGTATTAATAAAATTATAATTGTAACAGCTAGTGTTACTAACGTTATGCCTTTTATTTCTTTTGTTCTCACTATTCTTTCTTCCTCCTAGTTCATTATTAAGTACCATACTTAATGAAATCTTTTGTTGCATTTATTATACCAAAAGGACCAACAAAATCAAGAGTTATCTATAAATTTTTATAATATAAAAATGAAAAAGAATTTGAAATTAAACAAATAAGAAATATCTTAAAGCAGGCTTTATATATGAAAAAATTCTCTTTAAGTATCATCACTAAGTATGGTACTTAATAAAATCTAAGTGAGGCAGACGTAGCCATTTCTGGCTACACCCCTCTCAGACCCGTACGCGCAGTTTTCCCGCATATGGTTCCCCGTAATATATTACACATCATATATATTTATATAAATTTTTGGTGTTAGTAAAGGATTTTGTTTCATTACAATTTTGAATTGTTCCTTTTTATAACTTTTTCTTTCACTTCTTCTATTTAACCATTTCCATAAAAGTTTATTTATGCATCTTTTAAATAAATTTATACTGTTGTCATTGTCTGTTATACCATAATATTGATAATGTCCTCTCAGCTTTATATTTATTTGCTTTATCATTTCTGCTATTTTTAGGTATCTATGTTCTTTTATCCATACTTTCATTTCTTTAACTTTTGCATTAAATTTCTTCTTAGCTGTTTTTCTCTTGACTCTAAAATTTCCTTTCTTACTTTTGCCACAATAATGTGTAAAACCTAAAAAGTCAAAAGTATCTACTTTTCCATTGTAGCTTCTTTCCTTAGCAAATCTTCCGAAATGATATCATTTTAGTCTTTTCGGTAGCAAGTTTTTCATAAATTATTGCTAATCCTCTCATTCTGCCATTTATTTTTGGAATATATACTCTTCTAGTTGAAGCAGGAATATATTTCATGCTTTGCACTTTTGATGTTAAATTTCTGATATTTTCCTTCAAATTTACTTCGTAATCTGCTTTTGTAACTCCATCTATTCCACTCGCTTTGTTTGCTTTCAGTTCTTTATGACATATCATTAATAGTTCTTCGTCAATTAAATGATATACAGATGTAAAAACTTCTTCTGGTCGTTCTTTTGACATTTGTGCTATTCTTGCTAATTTTGTTTCCACTGTTGTAAACATTAGTTGTTTCCTTTCTTCTACCTCTGAGTGTAGACAATGTTTCTTTTAAGCAAGAGTTATATTACGTAAGCTCCTTCTCTCCTCTAGTCTTATTATTCCTAGCATCAACAATACTATAAGCTTATATGACTGCCAATAACTCTTTTGGTTCCTTTATTTCTATTGTTACCCATACCTATTCTAGGAAATTACTGGATCTCGCTGTTCATTGCATAATGATTGTATATCATGATAAGCTCTCTGACTCCGCAGAAGCATTGTTAAACTCGCCTATATTGTTTAACAACATATTGTTTTCCGATAGTGTGAAGTCGTCAACCTTCTGATTTTTCACAATTTTACGGAGCTGAATTATTTACCCTAATGTCCTTCTATTTACGCTTAGTAGGTAGCATTACTGCTACCTACCCAAAACTCGATATTGAATTACTTGGCTATAGTATTTTCAAATAGGATTTCCACCTACTACACTATGCAACCTTCACAGTCGCACCACACCATATAATACACTATCTTTTCTTCCTATTTTACAAAATTAGAAAGTTCTAGCCATACGCAAAGGATATCTGTAGTAGTTGATGTTGTCGTAGTTCAATTTGACATTACTAAAATCAATGTAATAGCCGTGGTTGAGGTAGGCATTGTACGACCAATATATACTTTCTAATCCATATCCACTATAATTTGAAGGTGTTATTCCTAATTGTCCTGCAAACGCTGCCCACAATTCGTTAGTTGGAACGCTCCATTCTCCTGAGGTCATTCCACCATGAAGAAGACTAAGCCATTTACATGTTGCACCATTATTATAATCACTTAGTGCCATTACTTTAAATCTTGCATTTCCACTTCCTCTTGCAGATAAAACATTTTTTGTTCCAAATGGTCCTTTATAGTTGGTTTGACTTATATAATACTCTTTTAAACCCGTTACTGTTGATACTGTATATTGAATACCACCCCACGAGCCACTTCCTCCTTTTTTGAAGTCCTCAAATATTATTCCATCTGGAGTTCCATCTCCATCTGTATCTGCATAATAACCTACTCCTGAATCTTCTGTAAATGTTGGATATTTTACAGTTACAGCATACGTTGCTGTTTTTTCATTATAGTTTGTACTTGCCGCACTCTTTACAGTTATTGTGGCTGTTCCCGCCGCAACCGATTTTACTGTTACCATACTTTCACTTATGCTTACAGTTGCCACACTTGTATCGCTCGAAGATACACTTAAAGTTCCTGTATTTCCGCTTACTGTAAATGTTGTGCTATTTGGATAATTAATTGTTCCACTTGTTGCTGATAATGTTAATTTTCCTGCTGCTTTGTTTACTTTTACTGTTTCTGTTGTTATTTGTGTTTTATAACCAGCTTTACTTGCTCTTACTGTTACTGTAAATGACGATGTTTCTGTTATTGTTGGAACTGTTTCACTGTAATTTTCCCCGTCAATTGAATATTCTATTTTTGCATCTGTTGGATTTACATTTATTTTTGTTATTGCATCATGTGCTTTTCCATCGTATATTCCTGTATATGGCGTCACACTTAATTCTATCGTTCCATTTTGAACTGTTGCTACATGCACTACCTTATTTTCAGCATAATCTCCATTTGCTGAACTCTTTACAATTATGTTTGCTTTTCCTGCTGTTGTTCCTGGCACTACTGTTACTGTATTTCCTTCAATAGTGGCTGTTGCAATATTTGTTGCATCTGAGCTTACTGTTAGCTCTCCTCTTGTGGCATTATTCGTTACCGTAAATGTTCCACTGTTTGGATACACATATGTCCCACTTTTAGCTGAAATAGATAAATCACTCGAAGCCGCAACTCCTTGATACGTTACCTCTACATCGCCTTCTTCGGTATCTTTTAATGCAAATTTATATTTATCATCTACTATTATTTCTGCATTTTTATCATCTATTATCTCTTTAGAGCTAATTTCATATTTCTTATCCCCATTACTAATCTGGTCTAAGTAATTATTTAAGTTCACTGTCTTACTATTTACTAGCAAATCGCCCTTTTCTAGTTCTAGTGCTTCTTTTATAGACGCTACTGTTTGTATTTTTCCTGTAGTTTGGGCTCTTTCTACTATACCATTTTTTCCAATTATTAAATTAATACTTACTCCTGCTAATATCAATATTGTTATAATTGTTATTACAAGTGCTATTAATGTAATTCCTCTTTTTTTCTCCAATACGTTCATCTTTTCATCTCTCCTATGTAAATTTTTATTTATTATTTTTCTTTAGTATCTCTCCTTTTCTTATTTATATAAATTATTTTGCAGAATTTAAAAATGATATTTATCAACTATAATTTTATCAAAGCAAAATGATATTGTAAATATATTTTACAAAACAATTCAACTTTATTTTTGAGTTTTATCAATTTTAAAATCATTCTCAAAAGTGTTATAAAATATTATATTATAGATAAAAAAGTTAAATTTTGGTTAATAAATATTTATTTTTAATTAAATTTTACACTCTAAAGGAGGAATACATCTAAATATGAATGCCGATAATATAAGTAAACATATTGGTCAAGTTTGCCAGCAGTATAGAATTAAGAATAATTTAACTCAAAATCAGGTTGCAGAATTAACCGGATTAGAGCCAAGGCATATAAGTCAAATAGAAAGAGGTCTATCAAAAGGAAGTATTGATACTCTGTTAAAATTATGTAATGCGTATTCAATTACTCCAGATATTATTTTATATGATTTGCTTGATAATGATGTAAAAAAATCTGTTTCAATTTATGATGAAAATTTTAAGAAATTAGCTAAAAGAGATAAAGATAGTATATTACATTTTATTGATTATTTTTTAACAAAATAAATTAAAAACTTATAAACATAGCAAATGGCTAAATTTATAAGTTCTTTTTTATATTCTTTTTAGATCTTCTCCATATTTTACACCTAACGAATAGCTAAATGCAAAATAATATTCTTCGGTCTTATAAAATAACTGTACTATTTCATCAAACTGTTCTTTTTGTTGTTTTGATAAAGTTTGTTCGAGTTCTTCCATTGCATCAGTCAATCTAAGATATTCTGCTTTGAAATTTTGATTTTCTTTTAAAATTGGTAATTTTTGCTCTACATAATCACTAATAAATTTATAGTTATCATTATTAAATATTTCCATGTTATTCTCCCTCCTATGGCATAAATTTATTTTTTATTAACTTATTATTTATTGGCCATTTTTATATATTAAGAGTATTTCCTTATATTACGTTTTTAGACATCTTAATATATTTTTAACTTTACTATACCACATAAGTTTAAATTAACATACTGTTATTTTATCTTTTATTAAATATAAAATAATAGCTTAACACTTGTCATCAAGTATTAAGCTATTTCATTTTCATCTAAACATAAAAGTTTAGGCGTTGGCATACCGCCTCAAATATCTATACTTAGTATAGCACCCTTGATACGATTAGTCAATCAAAATTAACGTACTGTTATTTTATCTTTTATATTATCGAATTTGCTTTCTCCTATCCCAGATACATTTTTCAAGTCTTCTATTGTTTTAAATTTTCCATTTTGCTTTCTATAGCCTATTATTTTTTGAGCTGTTGACGCACCTATTCCTGGAAGTGATGTTAGTTCTTCTAGTGTTGCTGTGTTTAAATTTACAGTACTGCTTTTTCCAGTTGTGTCTTTATAATCTTCTATTTCATCTGATTTATTCGGCACATAAATTTTGTCTCCATCATTTAATAATTGTGCTAAGTTTAATTTATTTAAGTCTGCTTCTTCTGTTTCACCCCCAGCAGCCTCTATGGCATCTACTATTCTCTGCCCGCTTTTTAGTATAACAATTCCTGGATATTTTACTTCTCCTATTATATGTATTGTTATCTCCTCGTTTTCTTCGTCTTCTGTTTCCTCTTCATTTCCCGTTGTAACAGCCAATGTATCATCATATGTATAATCGTTTTTCGATTCTTTATAAAAGTATAACCCAATTACAACAATAGCAATAACTATGGCTACACCTATAATTATTTTTGTTTTTAAATTTAAGCTTTCCATGTTGTTTCCTTTCTTTAGAAAATTTTGGTTGAAAAGAAATTAAATTTTGGCAAGGAAAATAACTTTTAAAAGGCAAGGGCGCATACTTTGTGTATGTAACCGCGTTTTAAAAGTAGTTTGACGTAGACAAAATTGTAAGTTCTTTTTAACCATTACTTTAAAATTTAATTTTACCTATATACCCATTGAAAAATCATGTATTTTAATGTATTATATACATACATTTTACAAAGGAGATATCATGCAATTTTTTCATAAGTTTAAGAAGATTACTTTTTTATTTTTTATTTTATTAACATTAAATACTAATTTAATATACGCTGAAAGTATAAATGGTTCTGCTACTGGTGCTAATGCAAGTGTTTCTAGCACTAGTACTAATATAAATTCAGCCACAGACGTAAATTCTTTAGATACTTCTAGTAATAACAGCTCTACTGACGCTACAATTCCAACTACATATTCGCCTGCGTGTATTTTGATGGATCAAAACTCTGGCAAGATTTTGTATAGCAAGAATGCAAATACAAAAATGTATCCAGCAAGTACCACTAAGATTATGACCGCAATTTTAACTCTTGAGAATTGTAAACTAGATGAAGTTGCGACAGCTAGCCACAACGCAGTATATTCTATTCCATATAGTTATTCAGTTGCTACTATTCAAGAAGGTGAAGAACTTACTATTGAACAGCTTTTGAATGTTTTGCTTATTCCTTCTGCAAATGATGCTGCAGTTGTTTTGGCTGAACACATTGCAGGGTCTGTTGAAGCTTTTGCAGAGATGATGAATAATAAAGCCGTAGAAATTGGTTGTAAGAATACGCATTTCGTAAATCCTAATGGAATTCATAATGAAGACCATTATTCAACTGCTTACGACTTGGCTTTAATGGGCCAATATGCAATGAAGTTCGATGTTTTTAGAAGCATTGTTTCTAAAACTTCATACGCATTACCTGCTACTGCTAAATATGATAAGGAAGATAGATTATTTAACACAACAAATGATTTAATTAAGAAGAATTACAGCTCTTCTCCAAGAAATTACTATTATGAATATGCTACTGGTGCTAAGACTGGTTACACAAATGCAGCAAAGAGTTGTATAGTTGCCACAGCCACAAAAGATGATGTTTCTTTAATTGCAGTTGTTTTGCATGACAGCACAACTGATGAAGGTTTGAGCCAAAGAGCTTTAGACTGCAAGGCATTGTTTGAATATGGCTTTAACAATTATTCTGAAAAAACTATTGTAAATAAGACTGATGTTGCTAAACAGATTGCTGTTGAAAATGCTACTAAAGAAACTGAAAATTTGGATTTATTATATGAAGATAGTTTGGAAGGATTAATACCAAATAATGTTGATATTTCAACATATACGCCAAACATAAAACTTTCTGATAATATATCTGCTCCTATTTTTGAGGGTACAAAACTTGGAACTGCTACATTTGACATAGATGGTTTTAGTTATACATGTGACTTAGTTGCATCTCATACTGTATATAAATCTAATTACACAAAAACATTGATGGAACTTGCATTATTAATAATTTTCTTATTTATATTTGCGAAATTCTTACATTTTATAAATAATAGAAAAAATAATAACAAGACCAATAATTATAAAAAATCTAAAAACTCTAAAAATATTAGAAGCAAAAATTCAAGAAATTCTAAAAATAGAAAATATGCTAGTAACACTAGAAGCTCAAAAGCCGTAGTCAAAGTTAAAAATTCAAAACCTGCAAAAAGAACTTCTACTAAAACTCTTTTTAAACATCTTGGCATCTTTAATCATAAAGACTATGAAAAAAGTTATATTGCTGACTTTTATCCAAAATATTAAAGCACAGAAAAATAGGGCTATGTACCCTGTTTTTTCTATGCTTTTATAAAACTTATCCTATATTATTTGGTTGTATTTGTTGTAGCTTCATCTTCACTGCTTGTTGTTGATGGAAATAACTCATTAACTAGAGCTTTTGTTTTTCTTTCATTTGCAATGTATAATGAAACTCCATTGCACATTTCTACATCTCCTGGAACCATCCCAGTTTTTATGTTATCTGCATCAAACTTAACTGCATATGGCACATATGCTTTAATTTCATTGAAGTCTAGGTTTGTTTTTACATTTTCTGACATTATGTCTATTACCTGTTTTAGCTTGAATATATTCTGTGGTTTTAATGTTTGTTTTAATGTTGCAATTATAAACTCTCTTTGAGTTCTCATTCTTCCCAAATCTTGTTGTCCGTAAGAACTTGGGTATGTAGAGCCATCATTGTTATGTCTAAAACGCAATAATTGTTCTGCTTTTGCTCCATCAATTAACTGTTCCCCAGCCTTTAAATCTATATATAAATTTTGGTCTGTATCTTCAGTGTAATGCATGTCTATTGGTACATTAAATGTAACCCCTCCAATAGCATCAACTAATTTTATTAATGCTTTTGTATCTATAATTACATAATTTTCTAGATTTAAACCTGTTAACGCATTTATTCTATCTATTGCCTCTGGTATGTTTGTACCACTTCTAAATACAGTATTTATCTTGTAACTTGCAAGATAATTTTGCGTTGCTGTATTTCTATTTCTCCTTCCAACATATGTATCTCTTGGAATTGACATTAGTGAGGCTTTCTGCGTCTTTGGATTGTATGAAGCTACCATTATTGTATCTGCTAATTTATAATCGTCTACACCGCTCTCCCCCATTATTAGAACTTGTATAGGCTCTAAGTTTTGCAATTTTTCAGTATCTTCGCCAAGTATAGTTGCTAACGCTCCTGTTAAGCCACCGCCATTTTGATATATTTTATATCCGAAAAGTGTTCCGGCTAATATTATTGCTAATAATAAAATTGTTACTACAACCCTTTTTACTTTTCTAACAGTTTTTACTTTCTTCTTAGCCTTAACTGGCTCTTGTTTTTTTATTCTCATATTTGGTTGTCTTTGCTTAACTTGTTTATCGTTATTTTTCTTATTGTTCTCTTCTGGCATTGCATGTCTGCCACGAGACTTTTCATCAGTCTTTTTATTTCTACTCAATAGTATCACTCCCACATAACTTTATGATTAACAGTATAGCAAATATACGGAAAAATAGCAATAGAAATTGAAGATTTTCAATTGATATAAAAAAATAAAAAAGTAGATGTCAGTCTTAAATTAACATCTATTTTTTTATGTTTTATTTAAATAACAAATTTAATATTATATTGTTGTTATATAGCATTTCTCCTAAGCTTGATTTTGCTATTGCTGTAACTACTGCATTGTTTGCCCAAATTACGCTTGTTAGTGATATTACCGCAAGAACTGCATATACAATAACTATTCCCTCTATTGCTCCATATGCTAATCCACCTAGTTTATCTACTTGCTTTATTACTGGAAGGTCTGTTAGTATTTTTGCAAATAAGCTTATTATTACTAAAATTACTCTTACTGCTAAAAATATTACAATGCCTGAGCCTATATTTACTATTGTTATTGTTGTGTGGTCTATTACATTGGCTTTTACTTCGTCTGTTGCATTTTCTATTTCTTTATTTATGTTATTCATTATTGTTGATGGAACGTTTTCTTTTGTATTTTCTGTTTTATCTTTAACACCTAATGTTGCACTTAATGTTGTTCTTATGTTATCGTCTATTACTGTATTCTCTATAACTGCATTTGCAACTGGTTTATATAAAACAAATGCTACAACTATTGCTATTATAAATGAAAGTAACTTTATTAAACTTCCTGTTAGTCCTTTTTTATATCCTAAAAATATGAATAATAAAACTACGGCTATTATTATTAAATCTACTATTATCCCCATACCTTCTCCTCCTTTTATAACTTAATAAGTTCAATCTTATTTCTATAAATTATTCCTGCCACTTCATTTGAAATGACTATTTTTCTAACCTCTTGATTTGATGTGTATTTTTTTATTAGCCATCCATTTGTGTCTACAAAGTGTATTTCAGAACCTAGATTTAAAGCAATTTTGCTACCACTACAATACATCTCTTTAATTACACCCTCAAATTTATATGTATTTTCTTTTTGAGTTGTAGAATTTATTATTTTTATTGCTGTGTTTGTTGTAAATAGACTAGCGTTTTCTTCCACATTTTTTACAATATTGTTATCTAGCTCAATACTGTAATATGTTATTTTTTCTTGGTCTGTATTTATGTCTGTAAGTTTTGTATCTACATTATCTTTTATAACATGAATTTCGTTATCATATTCACACACCAGCTTGTTTTTATTTTGATATTTTATGTTTAATACTAGGCTATTTAATGGTGCATTATATGTATACACTATTGCCTCTGTTGGATTTTCTTTTGCTTTAGCAATTGATAATATTTTTATGTTAGATTGTATAAGTGTTCCACTCGTATTTACTTCTGCAATTCCAACATATTTGTTGTCTTCTGAAATACTTGCATCAACCGCAATAGTACTTGACATATAATATTTAAACATTTCATTTCCAGAATCATCTAGTAATAACACAACAGATTTGTAAGCTGTACCTTTTAATATTATAGTAGAATATCCACTAGAGTTTACACTTATTCGAGAAATATTACCCTCTAAAGTTTTCTCCCATCTTATGTTGTTATCTTTTAATAGATATATTTTTGAAGAGTCTTGCTCTGCTATTATTAAATATTTTCCGTTACTAGTCGTAATTGGATTTGTAATTTGTATATTATTTTCTGCCTCAATTTTGCCAGATGAATTGTAAGTTGTTAATGTATTGTCTTTTAAGATTGCAATGTATTTTGAATATGCAAATATGTTGCTATTATCATAGTTTTCTAATGTTATGCTTTTTAAATTATCTTGTTCTATAGATTTATTTAAAATATTTGCGTCCATAAATGCCCTAAAATTTTCGTTTGCAGCATACACTAGATATATTCCTAATATCAAACAAATAATTACTAGTAGAATTCCTACTCCTATTATTTTTCTCTTATTTATTGTTTTAACTTCATCTTGGTTAAAATATAACAAATTTATATCTTTTTTACTGTCTCCAGAATCTTTCGTTTTAGGTTTCATTCTTTGAATTCCTTCCTTCATTTTTCCTATATAATTTATATCAGTTTTTAGCATTTTTTGCAATACTATTGACCTTTTTTAGTATTGTTATTATTTGAATTATTCCTATAACTCCAAACAATGGATACAGTATTTCTACTAAATTTCCAAAACCTATGTATGCTATTGGAATTTCTGCCAAACACATGGCAAAAGTTATCGTTTTGTATTTTCTTCTGTCTTTTATGTTTTCAGCTACTCCATAACCAGATGAAATTGCAGATGTTAAAATTGCAGTTATTATTGCAACCGAATATATCATTTTTTCTATTGGATGGCACTCGTCTAATATTGTAAGTACTGGTATTTCTACCTTTGAAATATTTACAGCTGATAGAGTTAACATTTGATATATTGCTATAATTAATACGAAAAATATTACTGCCGACACCAATGTTATTATTTTATTTTCTCTTTTATTTTTTATATTTGTTGTAAGCAATACTATTATTGGGATTAGTGTTATACTGTTATAACTAGTATATAAAATAGCGCTAAGTATTGATTTTCCAAGATTTTGCGTATTTATATTTAGATTATTTATTAAATTTATTATTGGATAATTTTTTATACTTATTGCTATAATTATTACAACCATTATTGGTACAACTATTAAATTTAATTTTATAATTCCATCCATATTTTTCATTAACAAAAAATATGTAATAATTGCATTTATGCTTGCAGTAATAATTATTGGAATTTTAAACTCTTGTTTAAAAAATGTGCAAAACCCTGCACACATTATCCAGAATGAGACTAATAAAAATGCATTTATAACATTTTCTAATATTATTTTCACCTTACTACTATTACTTATTTTTGCTAAAAATTCATTATTACTTTTTATTTGTAATCTTTTTGTTATTGCTATAGTGCTGTATATTATTACTCCTGTAAGTGTTGCCGAAACTATTGCTCCAATAATTCCAAATTTTCCATATTGTCCGAAAAATATGTATATTTCTTTACCTGACGCAAATCCAGCACCGATTATGGTACCTATTATAACAGAAACAGCTTTTACAATATTCATAAATTTAATCCTTTATTAATTATTCAAAGTAATATGAGATTTAAAGCAAGCCTAATTATTGAAAAATTTACATTATTCTATCCACAAGTTACACACATTACTTCTCTTTAAATTTATGAAAGGATTTTTGTTTTATTACTTGTCAAAAAAAATGACGGATAAGTTTTTACCTACCCGCCTAATATATTTTATTTTCTTCTTCTTATTTGCCATACAACAATTCCTAAAATGATTATTGCAACCGGAACTGCAATTATTATTGTTCTAATAATTTTATCTTGTTGTACTGTTGCTGTATATGTTGCAACTCCTGTATCTTTTCTAATTGTAATATTATCTTCTCTATCTGTTAAATAAGATATTGAATTTATTACTAAATCTCTGTTGTTATAGAAGTTTATTGCAACTACTTGACTACTGTTTCCAGAGCTACTATTTAATGTAACATACCAGTCACTTGCAAACATACTATTTGCAACTAATATTAATTTTGATGTTTTTTCATCATTTATTTTCTTTGTAATAGCTGATGCAATTGGCTCTCCGCCACTCAATAATTTGTCATTTTGTGTTACTGATGACGATGTTATTGATGAGTCTGTTCTTAAGAATGCTGTGCTAGATGCTGTTACTAAATTTTCTACTGTAACGCCTAGGTTCTCTAGCTCTTCACTATCTTTAAAGTTTATAATTCCACCACCTAATATTGCAACATTCCCGCTTGATGCAATGTCTTTTGTAATTTTAGATGCACTGCTTACAGTTGGTAATACTAAGTTTGTGTAACCTACTATTTTACTTGTGTTTTGCTCAAACATTGTACCATTAGAAATTGATGCACCATATACATCTAATATTGCTTGGAAATTTGTTAAGTCTTTATTATCTTTATTTGGATCTTCCAAAATCATTAAGTTTCCGCCATTGTTAATGTATTCTAATATTAAGTTTTTTTCAAATTCTGTAAAATCTTCCTTTAAAGATGTAATTACTAAAACATTACAATCATCTGGTACTTTTGCATTTACTAATAAATCTAAGTCTTCAACATCATTTGCTTCATTTTTTAACAATTCTCTGGCTACTTGATAGTATTTTGAATCTTGTGCATGTGTTGTAGAAAAATATATCTTTGGATTTGTTTCTAAGTTTACATCCAAAATTGCATTTGTCATTTTTTGCTCTGTTACATCATATTGTTGATATGTTGTATTATCATATGCATAAAAATCATTTGCTGAAACTATTTTGTTTCTGTTATTTGCTTCTACAATTACAACCGCACTTGTTATAGAAGTTCCTAAGCTATATTTTTCTTGTAAATCTGGTCTTTGTGAAGCATCTGTTAATTCTTCGTAAGTTATATTTGAATTTTTTTGGCAATATAATTTAGCATAGTTTATTGCTTCTGGGTAATTTGACATTTGATATAATGTAATTTTTGTTGGTGATTTTACACTGCTAATTTTATCAATTGATTCTTGTGATAAAGAAAACAATTTATTTCCTGTTAAATCTATATCTGCAATGTCTTGCTTTTCTACAATAATATTTATAGCAACAACTACAACAATTATTATGATTATTAATAATAATGTAAGCGTTGTATTAGCTAGCCAACTTGCTTTTTTTCTTGGCTTTTTTTGTTTTGTATCTTTTTTGTTTTCATCTTTTATTTTTTCTTTCACAACGAATTCCTCCTTACTTTACTAATTTTCTTCTTTTGATAACAACCATTGTTAATGCAACAAACATGGCTGTTATTGAAATTAAACTAATTGTTTCTGTTATTGGGAACACTCCTGTTGCAAAAGGATAGAATTTTTCTATTAATGATATTGCTGTTAATTTAGTTGAAATACTTGGTGCAAGCCATGCAAGTACAAATATTGCTATTGTTGAAACAGCTGCTATTATTTGGTTTTCTGTCAAACTAGAAATAAACATTCCTAAGCTTATGTATGCCATTGATGTTATTAAAAATCCAAACATTGTAACAAGTACTGTTGGAATATCTGGTGTTTTAAAATAGCATATAATTCCAAAATAAATTAATGTAAATAATTCTGTAATTGCAATTACAACAAGAGCTGCTAAAAATTTACCAAGCACAATTGCTACTGCACTTCTTGGTGCTGTCATTAATATTTGCTCTGTTCCATTTTTTCTTTCTTCTGCGAATGTCCTCATTGTAAGGAGTGGTATTAAGAATATTACAATATACATTACTGAATAGAAAAATACATATTGATATGTTACAGCACCTTGGCTTATTGTTGTTATGTAAAATATGAAGCTGAATATTGCTAAAAATAATCCTATAAATACATATCCAATTGGTGAATAGAAATAGCTTTTAAGCTCTTTTTTCATTACTGCCCACATTATTTTTCTCCTCCTTTTTTAGTTTCTTTTGTCTTTTCTTTTTTATTCTCTGATTTTGGTTGTTTTTTTATTTTAGATTGCTCTTTTTCTTGTTTATTATCTACTTTTTCTGCTTTTGCTTTACCCTTTTCTTCTTTTTTGGCTTCTTTCTTAGCTTTTTTATTTTCTGCCTTTTCTTCTTTTTGAGCCTTTTTACTCTCTTCTTTTAGCTCTTTTTCATGCTCTTTTGCTTTTTCGGCAGCTTCTGCTTCAGCCTTTCTTTTCATTGTATTTTCATCTATTATTGTAATAAATGCATCTTCCAAAGATTTTTCAGCAGATTTTAATTCAAATATTGTTATATCCTTCTTTGGTAGAACATCAAACAATTTTTTGCGCAAATCAAACTCTGTGCTAGATTTAAGCATATATTGTTTTGTTCCATCATCATTATCTTTAACACATTTACACTCTGTAATCTCTGGTATATCATTTTGAAGAGTCTTCATGTTATTTTTCTTATCTTCAACAGTAAGCATAATAACATTTTGTTTTTCTGTCTCTTTTTCAAGATTTGCTGGTGTATCAACTGCTACTATTTTTCCTTTATTAATTATAATTACTTTTTCGCAAATTTGACTTACTTCTGATAGAATATGTGAGCTTAATATTACAGTATGTTTCTTGCCTAATCTTTTTATTAATTGTCTTATTTCTGTAATTTGCTTTGGATCTAGCCCTACTGTTGGTTCATCTAAAATTACTATTTTAGGGTCTCCAACTAGTGCTCCCGCAAGGCTTACTCTTTGTTTGTACCCTCTAGATAAATTCTTAATAAGTCTATTTGCTACATCCTCTATTCCTGTTTCTCTTAGAACATTTGTAACACGTTCCTTTTTTTCTTTGTGTGGAACTCTTTTTAATTCTGCCATATATGTAACAAATTCTTTTACAGTTAAATCTGTATACAATGGTACTCCCTCTGGCATATAACCAATTTGTTGTTTTGCTTTTATAGGTTGCTTAGATGCATCAAAACCATTTACAATAATAGTTCCATCTGTTGGCTCTATAAAACCAGTAATCATGTTCATAGTTGTACTTTTGCCAGCACCGTTAGGTCCTAGAAAACCAACCACTTCTCCATCGTTAACAGTAAAACTTATATTATCTACTGCAACAAAGTTTCCATACTTTTTGGTGACATTCTTAACTTCTATCACGTCGTTTTCCTCCAATCTATTATTTCCCTAAGTTTTTACCACTTTATATTATCACTAGAAATTTATTCATGCAACTATTTTTGTGCAATTCACATAGAATTCACATTTTTCAGTTGCCTAGTTACAAGATAATTGTTTTCAAAAATGCTTGTAGGTTTGCTTTTATTAACAAATACAAGGTAAAAATTATTTTTATTATCTGAATTAATAGATTTTAAAAGTATTGAAGATTTATTAAAACTTAAAAACATTGTCTAGTAACGTTTTTTATTAAAAAATGACCATATGTATTGTATTTACATAAAAAATTTGATATTATATTGTATATTAAATTATTGATTGAAAAGTAATATTTTATAAATATACGTTTTATTTGAACGGGAAAGGATTGAAATTTATGAATAGTAAACAACGTGCATATTTAAGAGGCCTTGCAAACACTATGCCAGCAATTTTTCAGGTTGGCAAAAATGGAATTTCTGAAAATTTTATTAAACAAATAGACGATGCTTTAGAGGCTAGAGAATTAATAAAATTAAATGTCTTGGCAACTTCACCTGAAGATATTTCTGAAGTTGCAGAAGAAATTGCAAATTCAACAAACTCTGAATTAATACAAACAATGGGAAATAAAATTACACTATTTAGAGCAAGAAAGAAAAATTCAAAAATTAATTTACCTAAATAAAAGTTAAATTTATTATTTTTATAAAAAAAGTTATAAATAAAGAATTAATATATCATCTTTATTTATAACTTTTTTATTCATTAATTATTTTTTACTTAATATCTTTTATCATTATTGTATTTCCATATTCATCATTAATTCTTAATTTTGGAAATATTTTTTCCATTTTTTCATTTGTAAATACTGTATTTTGGAATATTTCTATGTTAGTATTGTTACTAATATAATTTTGACCAGCAAGTGTTTCTTTAGCTCTTGTTGCATATGTTTTTGCAGACCATATTGTAAACATAATTAATACTACTATTAACATTGTTAAAATTATGTCTACTATTGTGCTAACTTTTCCTTTCATTAAATTAATAATTTTATCTACGAAATCTTTTAAAACTTCTATTAATATTACAGTAATAATTCCCCATAATATAGCATATTCTAAGCACACTCTTCCATTTATATTAAACTTAGACCAAGTATAGTTCCATAATCTAGCTCCAACAATAGTCTCTAATATAAAACTTAAAGCATATTGTATAGCACTCATTAAAATGCATCCAATTATAAATAATTTTATTTTTTTACCTTTATATTGTTGCAAACATAAAATTGTAAGTATAGCTCCTATTCCATAAAATATACAAAATGGACCTGTTGTAACTAAAAACGGTGTGTCTGTTGTTTTGGCTTTAATAAAATTAATAACACATTCAAGTATTAATCCTAAAATACTGAAAATTATTAAATACCATAAATATTTATGAAATTTTCTCTCCTTTTGTGGTTGTTCAATTTTTTCTACTTTTGGTTTTACATTTGTTTTCTTTTTTGATGTTTCTTCTGCATTTTCCATTTTTGATTTAGTATTTATTTTTTTTGCTGAGTCTATTCTTACATCTTTTGCCTTTGGTTTTTTCGTTGAAACCTCTTCTTTCTGCATTTCCTTTTTCATTTTAAATTTCTTTTCCTCCTAGCAATTTGATTACTTACCTTTTAATTCTAAAATTATACTATAATATTTTACACTAATTATGATAAATTTTCCACATTTTTTTGTTACTTGATAATGTTTTTTATATAATATTGTGTAAAATAGCTTTCTATGGTATAATTTTTGCTATAGAAAAGGAGAAATTATAATGCTAAAAGATAAATATAATATGACTACAGAAGAAAATGTTTTATATGCAAAAAGAAATATAGTAGATTCAATTTGGAAAAGTGCTAATCTAGAAGGTATTCCCGTCACATTTCCAGAAACACAAGCAATATACGATGGTGCAAATGTTGGTCATTTAAGAATAGACGAAATTCAAGCAATAAATAACTTAAAACATGCATGGCAATTTGTAATTTATAGCATAAATACTCCTATAGATTTGAAATTTATACAGAGTATACATGCATTTGTTGGTTCAAACATTATAGAACAACCTGGAGAACTTAGAAAATATGATGTATCTATGGGTGGTACAAAATGGAAGCCAGAATTACCTACTGCTGAAAAGATGAACAGCTTGATAGAAGAATATCAAAATTCTTTAAGCACAAATGAAACAGATACAATATTAACTTTTATGTGTAAATTAATGAAAATGCAAGCTTTCAATGATGGAAATAAAAGAACTTCTATGTTAGTGGCTAATCATGAGTTAATAAAACATGGAAAAGGAATTCTTTCTATTGCTGATGAAGATAGAATTGAATTTGGCACAAGACTGATAAAATATTACGAAAATGAAGAAAGCATAGAAGAATTAAAACAATTTTTATACGAAAAATGTTTAGATGGGGTAAATTCAAATACTTAATTTACCCTATAAATAACATTTTTCTATGCAATTTCATAAAATAATCATCATTTTTCAGATATTTTCAAAATTTGGTTGACAAATGGCATTTTTAGCATTATAATTGTTATTGCACTTGGGTCAATAGCTCAGTTGGATAGAGCATACGCCTTCTAAGCGTAGGGTCGGGGGTTCGAATCCCTCTTGTCCCACCAAAAAATAAGTAATATTCTGAAAAGGATATTGCTTTTTTTGTTTTTCATAAATCAATGGGATTCGAAAAGGAGGATTAGAAAAGCGTCCTGTGGACGGTTTTCCCGACGTGGCTCGCCGAATCCCTCTTGTCCCACCATCTACAGATATTTTTTAATATCTACCACGGACATATTTATGTTTTTACATAAATATTTTTTATTTTATATAGACTCCACGATATTATCCTTGTTTTCAAATATTTTTTTCATTGCTCGCCAGTTTCAAGTTGCTTTTGGTAATCACTTCTTGTATATCTATTAGTAGAAGATATACTCTGGTGACCTAGCCAATCTTGTAAATCTCTAATGTCAACCCCCTCCAAATGTAACAGAGTAGTAATACTATGTCTTAGTCCGTGTGGAGTTATTAGTCTTAATTGGTATCTTTTTACTAACTTATGAAATCTCTTAGTAAAATAATTGGGCGAAACTAAATTTCCATTATCATGTGCAAATAAATATCCATCATATTGATGATTATATATATTTCCATAGAACTTTTTGCATTCTTCTATTCTTGCTATTTTCTTTAGTATAATTTCTTTTACATCTTGCACTAGTGGAAGAGTTCTACAGCCTTTTTTTGGTTTTGTTTTATCTTCAAAATATATTCTTTGTTCTGCGTGTTTTCCAAAACTCTCCAGAGCAACATGCTTTACTGTAAAATAATTTTCCTCAAATCTTAAAAACTCATAAAATTCTTCTATTTCATCAGCATTTACTTCCTTTACAGTTTTTTATGCTCGTCCATAGAAAAATATTCTTTCATATAATTCTTTACATTTCCTTCATATCCAATATATTTACTTAAGCCAACATTATTTTTTATAATATGTTCTAACCAATGTTCCATATATTTATAAAAGTCCCAATCAGCTTTAGTCTCTTTACTTAAATCATAATTTGTTGTATTTATTTGTGTTAATTGTTTTATTTCCTCTATACTTATATTATTTTCTTTTCCCTCTTTTTTCTCTAATATAGAAGATTGAAACAAATCCACGATTTCTTTTGTAATTCTACTGGCAGCTCTCTTATTTCCCCTTCCAGTATCAATTCCAGTTGTTGCCCAAAAAGATTTCCATTTTCCATTACTTTGATACTTAATTATACATTGGTAAATTCCATTCTTTTCTTGAGTCGAATACGAAATATCGATTGATATATTATTATTTTTAACTATTGGGTTAATCCTTTGTAATACTTTTTGTTTGCTTTCTTCACTCAACATTTTTCTCCTTTCCAAAAAAGCAAGCAAAATTATCACTAAAAATAAATGTAACATAACTGCGATTATGATACATTTTAAGTCTATATTTCACAAAATCTATATTAAAAATGTAACATAATCATTATAAATCGTTATACTAAAATGTAACATAATTAAAAGGAGTGATTTTATGATAGATAAATTTAAAGATTATATGCGAGAACTAAGGTTATCACAAAATTCTATTGATAGTTATTATAGTGATGTAGTGCTTTATGAAAAGTATTATAAAGATTCTTATGGAGATGATTTAAACAAATTGGTATTTGCCGACATAATAATGTATAAGCAATATTTATTAAATAATTCCATTTCTCCCAAAACAATAAATAGAAAACTAACTTCACTTCGTACATATAATAACTTTTTAATTAAAGAAAAAATACAAACTGATGAAGTTATAACAGACAAAGATTATATAAAGATTCAACCACCTATACCATCAGAAGAAACTTTGTCTGTTCAAGATATTAACAAGTTAAAGCATTATACATCAATTGACAATAAGACATCAAAAAGAGACTTTTGTATTATTTCAATTTTGTGTTATTCAGGCCTGCGAGCAAGTGAATTAGCAAATTTAAAAGTAAAAGATATAAAACTTGATGAAAGGACCATTTATGTCTTTGGAAAAGGCAACAAATTTAGAACGGTAGTTATAAATAATATAATGTACACAGCATTAACAGACTATTTAGAAGAACGAAATAAAATTGCAGTAAATAATCCATATTTATTCTTAAGTCAGAAAAGCAAGAATACTGTGCAACCAATATCACGCAATTTCTCTAATAGACTTTTAGACAAATATAAAGAATTATGCAAAATATCTGATTTACATCCTCATTTATTAAGAGATTTTTTTGCAACTAATGCTTTGCATAATGCCGGCTATAGCATAGAGCAAGTTGCCAACCAACTGGGGCATAGTAATATAAACACAACAAAAGGATATCTAAGAACAAAAAAAGAAACTTTACTTGATTTGGCTAATAAATTATAAAAAAAGAAAGGGAACCAATTGTAGGAGATTGGTCCCTCGCTCCCATAAAATGGGATGAAGCATTCGGAGATTGTTTAGTTACTTGCTATTCGTGACTCAGTAATAGAACTCTTATAGGTATTGTTAGTCCCAATCCCAAATAGTCATATCACCGGTCTGATAGTACGAACCCCAGCCAACCTGATTAAAATCAAAACGATAGTTACCCGGCTGGTAGATATTCAGGAATTCAACATGGAACGAACCATTTCTCGGCAGTTCAACCCTTCCAACGGTCTTGTCTGCCCAGACTCCCGTCTTTACCAGTTTCAATTCAAAGTTTCCTGCTTTTTCACAGGAAGTTGTAAGGTCCACACTGAAGTGATTTCCCTGATAATATCTGGTTTTGCCTTCCATACCTCCGGTAAATTTAAAGTAGGTGTTTGTCCTCCGAAGATCCAAAGGCATCGGAACATCCGAATCCTCTGTAATTTCAGTGACAACAATCTTGATGTTCGGATCAAGTTCCTCCACGTTTATTCTCGGACTCTTGGTCTCAGCTTCTTCATTTTCGCGTACCAAACCAGTATTCTTCGGTTCTTCCGCAAAAGCCGCCACCGTGCCAACAGATGTCGTCAAACACAGCACAGCCAGAAAAATAGATACAAATGCCTTAAATTTTTTCATATGTTTTCCTCCTATTTCTCCGAATGCTTCTATTATCAAATTTGCTTTAAAGAAAAAGCAAATTGACAATTTAGATATACATAGGTATCCTATGCATAGTATTATATAGTATAATATTTAATTTGTCAATATATTCCATAATCTTTTTATTTATTTTGATATTCACAATTATTATACATATAAATATCTTTTCTTCTATAAACCGCCAATATTATTGCAATGCAAATACAATTTATAACAAAATATATTAAACCATCTGTTAAAAGCGGAAAATTTACTTTAAATATAACATTGTCACTAACATTCATAATTACATTAGTTGTTAATTCAAAAATTAAACTTACGCCTGCCCCAATGACCAGATACTTTCCATATACATCTTTTATATTTCTTAATATATATATTATAGTAGCAATAATTACCACTATTAATATTATTAGTATCATTCCAAATAATATTCCCATTTTTCCAATTATATATAGGAAAGTATAATTACTTTGCCCACAAATAAATAGTTCATTTTCTTTAAAACACGAAGTTTCAGTTTCTCCCACAAATTTTGAATTTTTCATTATATCATTTTTTATTATCGCCATTTTTTTATCTTCTACACTTATATTATTAGTATCAACCATAATTGATTTACTAAAACTTAATATTCCAATTAATAATATTAAACAAAAAACGGTATATTTTCTTTTTACTTTATCCTCTGTATGCAATATTATTTCACATCCATATATAAAATAAGCTATACTTAATATTGCTATCCCTTCTATTGAACAACCAATTTTTAGTAATATTAAAGGCATAACCTCTAGTAGCAAAATCTTTAACACTTGATTTAGAGCTTTTTTACTATTTATATCTGTCATATATCCAGCAAAAGAAATTAAGTATAACGGAACTGCAATTTCAGAAGAAGAAAAATATATACTAAAAATCCTAATATATATTCTTTCGTTAATTTTATACCCCACTCCCATAAATGTTAATAGCATTACTAGGGTTGCAATAATGTATATATGCCATGAATATTTTTTTATCTTTTTGTAATCTAGTAAATATACAATTACACCAGCTCCTATTCCTAGTATTATATATTTAAATATCTTTCCAATGTATCCATTATGTGTAATTATTTGCTTGTTAATTAAATTTACAACTCCTAAAAATATAAAAATTGCAGTTACTATAATCAAAATCCAATTTATTCTTGGTCTATGTATTTTATTTAATTGTTTACCAATTTCTTCTGCCTCTCCCATTCTTTGTACAGCATTTTCTTCTGCAATGCTTTCCTCAATTCCTTGGGTCAAAAGCTCATCTTTTATTTCCAAAAGATGAGCTTTTAATTCATTGGCTATTTCATTACGCGCTGGTCTATATCTTATCTGTGTACAAACAACATTTAAAAATTGATTAATATTCAAATAATTTTCCTCCCACAACAGCATTAACACCTATTTCAAATTTTTTCCATTCTTCTTTTTTCTTTTTTAAACATTCTTTTCCTTTTTTTGTTATGGAATAATACTTTCTTTTTTTCCCAGACGATTCATCCCAATATGAATTTATGAGATTACTAGATTCTAAATTATGTAATATTGGATATAATGTTCCTTCTTTTAATTGAAATATATTCTGTGACCTCAGACTCAATCTCTTTATCATTTGATACCCATACATATCTTCATTCTCTAAAAGGCTTAATACTAACATGGTTGTACTTCCCTTTAATAATTCTTTATTTATATCCACAAAACTTCCTCCATTTCCATTTACATTGTAAAGCTAGGCATAAAATTTGTCAATAAATAATCTTTTTAAGTTTCGGTCTTTTTTGAAAATATTCCGAAACGTTATCCACAAAATTATGAAATTTATGTAAAAATAAAGAAAAACCGCCAATGTTTTGGTATAATTTAGTTGAACCAAAAAAAATACACTAAACAAAAATTGGAGGTTTTTCTATGGACAATTTTACCACAAATAATTATGAAATGAAAAGAGATATTATAAATTTTTCAAAAAAAATTTCTGAAGATACAAGCAAACCAGAATCAAAATTTGTAATGGATATGATTTATGGAATTTCAAAATCAAAAGATATATTATTATCAAGTATTGCAGGAGCATTAGATGAAAAAACAAAAAAATCTTATACAATAGATAGATTAAGCGATAATTTAACAAATGATTTATCTTCATCAATAGATAAAAAATATTGTAATTTAGCGATGGACTCTTTAGGAGAAAATCCAATATTTCTAATAGACGATAGCGATATCATAAAACCACTAGGAAAAAAATTTGAAGACTTAGGGATTGTAAGAGATGGTTCAAGTAGAAATAATAGTTATGAAAAAGGTTATCACCACACAGAAATAGTAGGATTAACCAAAAATAAAAAACAACCAATTAGTTTATTTTCAAAAATACATTCATCAACCCAAAAAGACTTTGTATCAGCAAATGATATTACATTTGAAGGAATAGATAAAATAGTAAATTTATTAGATAAAAGAAAACAAAAAGGAATTTTTGTTAATGATAGAGGTTATGATAATAATTCGATTTTTAATCATTATTTAGAGAAAAAACCATACTTTGTAATAAGATTAAAAGAAAATAGAAAAGTATATAGAAATCATAAATGGTATAAAATAGTGACAATAAGAGATTCACACAAAGGAAAAATACAAATGAAATTATTATTTCAAGGCGAAGAAAAAGAATGTTTTGTAAGTGTAATAAAAGTTCAAATTACAGCTCAAAAGAAATGGATAAATTTAGTATTAGTATATGGTTTGGGAGAAACACCAATGATGTTAGCAAGTAATATACCAATAAAAAGTAAAGAAGATGTAAAAAAAATAGCAAGATGTTATTTAGATAGATGGAGAATTGAAGAATATTTCAAATTTAAAAAGCAAGAATATAACTTTGAGAATTTTAGAGTGAGAACATTAAAATCAATAAATAATTTAAATAAAATGCTTACATATGCAATAGGATTAATAGCGTTACTTAGTGAAAAAATAGGAAAAAGAAAATTTGTGAATAAAATAATAAAAGAATCAAAATCTTTAAAAACGAATGTATATCTATGGTTTTATCAAGTAGCAAGAGGAATATATAACATATTATCAAAAACAAGATGCGGAATAAGAGAATGGCAAGATATAAGAAAAACAAAGGAATATGATGGTCAAATTTCTTTGCTGTAAAAGTCGTACTTACATAATGTGAACAACCTATTTTTCAATAGGTTTATTAATCGAGACTAAACATAAAACAATTGATAAAATAAAGATACTAATATCCATATTTTACTAATTGTTTTATGTTTTATAAATTATTTTTGCAAAAAACCGAAACTTAAAATAATCTTTATTAAAATATTATCAATACAACTATAAAATTTCCTTTTTCAATATTTTATCTATGAATAACTTATATGGATTATAATTCAAATGAGTTACTATATTCGCTATTCCTTTCATGTCTTTGATGCTCTCTACTATTGTATCAACTTTTGTATCTGTTTTTACGTCAATAACTGTTATATTATTGGTACTGCCTTCTCCATTTTCGTAGATATATCCTATTTCAACATTATTGCTCTTATCAATTATTACTTTTTTTATATTTGTTATTTCCTCTTCTGTTATGTCCTTTTGTAAATAGATTTCCATAGTTGAAGCAATGCTATTATAGTTTTTAAATACATTTACATTAAATATTATAAATAATAATAATATGATAATAAATATAAATATTATTGTATTTTTTTTATTTATATATTTTTTTACTAATTTTAAAGAATTAATCATTTTTATTTCATCAGTTTCCTTTGACTCACTTTTTATTTCTTTTAGGTAATTATTGCAATCTTCACAATTTTTTAAATGTTCTTCAATAGCATCTTTCGATGTTTTGCTCAGCACTCCATCATTATAATTAAATAATAAATCCTTAACAATATCACAATTCAATTTCATTTACTCATTTCCTCCTTAAGTTTTTGTTTGCCTCTAAAAAAAGTTATTCTTGCCCAATTCGGTGTTTTGTTCATAATTTCTGCAATTTCTTTATATTCAAAATTTCCAAATATTCTTAAATACATTACATTCTTTGTATTTTCGTCAAATGTTTGTATTATTTTAAATACCTTGACTTTCTCATCCTTATTACATATCTCTTCTTCAATAGAAATTCTATTGCAAACCGATTCTTGTATTATATCCATTGAACATGTTTCATTTATTTTTTCTCTTTTTACCTCTTTATACCATATATATTTGCTTATTTGACATAACCATGTTGATAGTTTGCATTCACCTCTAAATTTTTCAATATTTTTAGTTGCTACTAAAAAAGTTTCTTGTGTAATTTCTTCAGCCATTTCTTTATTTCCTGTTAGACAAAATACATACTTATAAACTATACTGCCGTACTTTTCATAAATTTCACCTATGTTCTGCACATTATTTCTCCTTTCATTTATTATGTATCTGTTAATGCGATTTTGTTACAAAAAAAATAATATTTTTTTACGATGCATCTTTTTGTTTCTTTAATTCTTTTTATATGTAAAATAGGAGAAACATTTTTCTCCTATTAAATATTTCTATACTTAAATAAGTTTGTCATACTTTAATCAAATTATTCTTAATAATTTATTTTTCCCATACCCACTTTGAATAATATTTATTAGTTGAAAAAACGATATATTCCTTCTCTTGCCCATTACTAAACACTAGCACTCCTCCTAGTTGCTCCTCTGGTACAATATGAAAACCTCTCTTAGCCATATACTCTTCTAAGTATTGTCCTCCACCTTTATCTGATGTATCTAATGTTTTGCTGAAACCTACTTTATTTGGAATATGTTGCACTATTGTATATTCTGTATCTGTAAATAAGATTCTTAACATTCCAAAGCAAGATGAGAATGGATTCCAAACATCAAATTTAACTATAGAAAATACAGTAGCACAAGCTAGTATTACAACACATATTATAACAGTTATAATAATTCCCCTTTTTTTCATAGTTTACCTCCAAAAAAATATCATTCTTATTATTCTTTATACCATATAATACTATAATTTTCAATTTATTCTGTATATTTTATCACTTATCATTTGCATTATCTGCGCTATTGTTGTTTATGTGATAAAAAGTTCTATGAAAATGAAATGAATTTATTGTAAAATGTATCTAATAAGTATATCTAGCTAGAAAACCAAAAGGAGAAATAAATGGAAGACCTTATAAAAAAAGCCAAAAGCGGTGATAAATTAGCTTTTACAGAACTCATGTTGCAAATGCAAGATGAATTATATAAAATTGCAAAAATTAGGTTAAAAAATGATGATGACGTTTTTGATGCGATCCAAGAGACTATGTTATCTGCATATAAATCATTAAAAAAGCTAAAACATAATGAATATTTTAAAACTTGGATTATAAAAATTTTAATTAATGAATGTAATAAAATTTATAAAATGAAAAAATATAAGAGAGAAGATTCTTATGAAACAGTTGGAAGTACTTTAGTTAGTCCAGATAAAACTGAAGAACAAATAAATTTTAAATTTATTTGTGATAAATTGAGCGAAGAAGATGGTACTATTATTCTTTTATATTATATGGAAAAATACACTGATAAAGAAATAGGTGAAATATTAAATATGAAAGAAAACACTGTTAGAACCAAAAGAAATCGAATAAAGAATAAAATAAAAAAATTTTATGAAGAATATGGGAGGATTTAATTATGGATGAGTTAGATAAAAAACTATTCAATGATTTATCAGAAAAAGTAGAAATTCCAGTCAAATGTGAATATGTCATAAAAAATGCCTTTAATAACAATGCTAAGAAATCTAAGAATTCAATAAAACAAATACTATCAACTATTATAAAAATATCTGCTGTATTATTATTATCAACCGGAACCGTATTTGCAACAACAAAAATAGCCGAAAAAATTTGGAAAAATCCAGAGAAAGTCGAAGAATTTTATGGAGCCAATGGTGAACGCATAGAAAATGAAGAATATGAAATATGGCATTCTAAAAACATCAATACCAACAACTATGAAAATATTATTTCAGAAAAGGATGCAGAAGCACAAATCAATCAAATTTTAAAAAAATTCGGACACGAAAATGAAAAAATACAGTCAATAGAATTAATAGACAACCCATCAGACACTAGCCTATTCTATAGAGCAACAACCGAAAATAAATTTTTGATTGATTTAGATGCAAAAGATTCAAAAAACTTTAAAATATTTACTGATGCCGCATATAAAAATATAGACAATTATCGAGGCACAGAAGAACAAATCAAAAACTTAGCAAGTGAAATATGTCTAAAATATGGATATGATACGTCAAAATACAGTCATATTGATATTAAGTACAATTCAGAAAATTCTGCGGATGCTAATATTTGGAGCGTAAAATATAATAAAGAATATGATGGAGTAGTTAACATATACGAAGAAATAACAATAGGCATAATTCCTGAAGTAAATGAATTATATTATTTTATATTTACAGACAAAGCTCCGGAAAATACAGATATAATGATAAACGAGTCGACGGCAAAAGAGATAGCTCTTGATAAAGAAAAGACATTAAATATAGGATACACTATAAAAAATGTTACCACAAATTTAGATATAGTAAAGATGAATGGGTACGAGTATCTAAGGGAAAATGACTTTGAACATTATTACAAAGCAAGAACAGAGCCTCTTTACCCGGTAGAAAAACTTGAATATTACCGTGTTGAAGAAAGAGTTAGAAAAGTTTGGAAAGTTAAATTAGAATTTGAAAAATCTAAAAATTTACCTTATGAAGAAGATGCTTTTACGTATTTTATAGATGCAACAACAGGTGAAATTGTTGGAGGAGAATAAAAAAAATTTAAAATTATATACTTTAGATTTTATTATTTACATTTATAATATTTTGGCCAAGTGTATACACACTTGGCCACGGAATAAACAGCATGGGAAATTTAATCACTTACATTTTCAAACTAACACTGATAGCAATTACCAAAGCTCGCAATAAATTGACATATCATATTTAGACGAATGTTCATACACATAATATGTTACGCCAATGTCACTGCTGTGCGACTTAGTCTGAAACGTCGCTGGTCCATCAGAAGCTTTAATCACAACATTTGCAATAGCATTTAATCCATCGTGCACAACCAAATTTGCTGATGCTTTCGAATATTGGGAATCAATCCACACTTTACCATGTGTCGTCAACATGATAGTATGCGGATTTTTTACTGTAAAAGTACCAGTTGTAGCTTTTCCAGCAGGAATTGTAACATGGTTTTGGTAGGTAGTCCTTGCAGCATTAACAGCGACTTCTGTTGTTTCAATGCTTTTAGACTGATATACCACATTTTCCATAAAGTTACAAGTTTTTTTACATTTTTTTACTCTTTTTGTTGACATTTTTTTATTATACTTTATACTTCTTTTTAAGAAGGGAGGAAAAATTTATGAATAAGTTAAGTAAGATATTGATAGCCATTATTGTTGTTTTGGTTATTGTAATAGCTGTAATAACTTCTCAATACATAAGCGAGAAAAAAGCTGCAAAAGAGAATCTTCGTCAACTTGACATATCTTCTACAGAGTTAATGTTACTATATCAAAAATGTAATGAGGCTGGTAATATTGATGTAGATGCTTCAGCCTTAAGGAATGAAGCAGAGGCAATAGTTAATAATAGAGAAATAAAATAAATTTATTGTATACAATAAAAAAGAGGCTTTTATGCCTCTTTTTTGCTGTATATTCTAACTTTTATCTGATCTATTATTTTTTCAATAACAATTACTCTCTAATATTTTTCTCTGTAGTATCACTTCTAATATTGTACAAGAAAAGTTTGCAGCTAACAATATAACTAAATTAGTTTGGTAACTGTTTGTTATGTCATTAATATATTTTTCAACATCATAATTTTCTGTAATGCCCTTCTTTTCTGCCTTACTTGCCAACCATTCAAATCTACTTTCTAATGTGTAATTAAAAGTTATTTCATTATAGTATGTTACAGAGTAATATAATGTAGTAATGCATAAAAAGGCAATTTGAGTAACAATAATTGCTTTCATTACACTATTTATATCTTCTCTTTTTAATTTGTATTTTTTGATTACAAGTGTCGAACTAAAAATTACTACTAAAAAACCTAATAGTACTATTATAATAGAAAAGAATAAAATTTTATATGACAATTCATTTGCTATATTATAGTAATTTGATATAGAACTTATCGAAAATTGTTCATCCATCATTGCTTTTGATGCATTTTCTGTTATGATATAAATCCCGATACGATAAATAACCCATGGAATTAATGCTATTATAACATATCTTTCTATAAATTCTCCCATGATTTTCTTTTTAGGCGTAGTTACACTGCCATATATTTTCTCTTCTAAAATTTTTGCCATAAGAACTCCTTAATATATAATCTTATTGTCTTTTTAGAAATTATATATAACGCAAATATTCTTGTCAATATGTATTTCTTCTCACTGTTAGTGCTCTATTTTTTATAGTACTGGCGAGCTTATTATTTGCACAATTTATGGCAACATAACCTGCGTGACATCTCAGAAAAAAACACACTTGAAAACTCAAATGAATTTTAAGTGCAGTTTTTTATATTTTCTAATCTTCTCTTGAATTCTTCTCTTGAATGTGTTACAATCTCATCTTTTCTCATATTTCTTTTTACTGTTTGGTCTGGTATTGCTTTCGTAACATATTCTATCCTCCATTTTTCTATTTTACCAAAAAAAGCAATTACTTCAACCTTTATTTTTTTGTTTTATGGTATATAATGCCAACAAAACACGCTCTAGATTCATCTAAATATTAGAAAGGTTAAAATGGTGAAATATATGAAGAAAAATATGTTAAAAATAATTATTGTTCTTGTAATTGTACTGTTAGTTTGCATTGTCTCTATGTATTTAATTGATTGTAACAGAATGAAAAACGGTGATGAGGTTTTATTTAGTACTTGGGGTAAAAAGTACGCACCACCAGTAAATCAAAACAATGATATTATTAAAGATACAGTTGATAATACTGAATATTCGTTTTGCGGAACAATAACTCAAGTAGAGGAAAATTTATTCTTTGTTGAGCCTGATGATGGCGAGGAAATTAGAAAGTCTTCAAATTTAATAATGGTTGGAAAATTAAATCTTGATACTAATGTAAAATATAAAGTAGGCGAAAGAATAAGAATATTTTATGATGGGACAGTAATGGAAACATATCCAGCACAAATTAAGGCTATAAAATATGAAAGTATATCAGAGCCGGATTTTAAAATACTTTTTAAAAATAATCAAGCTCCTGATAGAATCTATTCTATATTAGATAAATCGGTAACTAATAAATATGATTATAACATATATGCCTATGATGGTATTGTAACCATTAGAATTAACTGAAATAACTATTCTTTAAAAGAAGCATTATTAGAAAACAAAATAGCAATGGAAGAAATTCTAAAAAAAGCTAGTGAGGATTTTCCTAATTCGCCATAAGTGTTTTCTAGATTCAATTTTTTTGTTGTTTGGCTATTTGCTTTGATTATATAAGCTATATCATTCCAAACTGTATTTGGTAAATAGTCTAAATATTTCCATTCTCCATTTATATTTTTTTGAATTTTATACTCTTCTCCATATCCTATTTCATTGTCATTATTATTTATAATTATTATTGAAATACTGGTAGGTTTTATCGTAGTACTATCAACTTTCATTATAACATTTTCTAAATCACTATTATTTTATTCATTCGTTGATAAACTCTCTTCAAATGTCTTTCCGTACGCTTTTATTTCTTCTTCAAAATCATTATAATCCATAAACCATGTTCCAATTTTTATATCATCAAAACCTGCTATTGTGTGGAAGTCTATTACTTTATAACCTAAACCCCAATATTCTATTGTACCGCCATCCATTATCGCTCCGGCTGGATCTTTTATACAAAAAATAGGCTTTTCCTGTTTTTTCACTCTATTATAATCTACTGTAAAAAATACAATTCCTAAAACAACTATTATTCCTAAAATACAAACAACTACTTTTAAAATTTTTTTCATAAACATCACCTTTCCTTCTACAATTTAATCTCAGCAATAGATTACTATTTTTCTGCCAAGCCACTAATTTGTTGAGATAATTATATTATAATATAAAAGATAAATAATTTTCAAATTATTATCTATTTTCATTCATAAAATATTATATATACTATATAAGCAAACAAAAAATGTCAAAAAAATAACCAACTACAAAATTTTAAAATAGATTTAAAAATTGATAAATTAAAATTATAATAAACAATATTTCAAAAAAAAAAATTATTTTTGTCACATTTTCAAAAAATAATCGTCTTAAATAATAGAGGAGGTAAAAAGTGGATGCTATATATAAAAAATATTGTAAATGCGTATATAACTTTTTGTATAAACTGACAAATGATATTGAACTATCCGAAGAATTAACTCAAGAAACATTTTATACTGCAATAAAAAAAATAAATACATTAAATAAAAAAGAAAGTATTCGTACATGGCTGTACCAAATTGCAAAAAATAAATGGAAAGATTATTTGAGAAAAAACAAAAAAGCTAATATTAATTTAGATGAGAATACCGTAGAAAATTTAGTTGCAAATTATGATATAGAAGAGGATATGATTGCTAAAGATAACATTATCAAATTTTATAAAAAGATACATATGTTAGATATTGATACTCGAGAAATTATTTATTTGAAAATTATAAGAAATTTTACTTTTAAAGAGATATCTCAAATATTAGGAAAGAATGAAGAGTGGGCTAGAACAAAATTTTACAGGGGAAAATTAAAGTTAAAGGAGAGTTTGAAAGATGAAAAATGAATGTGATGTAGTTAAAGATTTACTACCAAGTTATGCTGAATATTTGCTAAGTGATAATACAAACCAATTTGTAAAAGAACATCTTGCTTCATGCCAAGAGTGCAGAAAAGTATATGATGGTATGAAAAAAATAAATTATAATAAAGAAGATGACGAACAAATTGAAATAAACCATTTAAAAAAATATAGCAAGCATATGTTAATTTTAAAAGTAGTATTGGTTATTTTGGTTTTTATAATAATTACTTTGCCATTATTTTTTGTAATTAGATTTAATTTAAATAAAAATATTACAAGTAAGGCTATAAACAATGTTAATGAATATAAGAATGTAAACAATTATTTATTGCAAATAACTGAACATAATATTGATTTTGAAAGAAACACAGAATCGTTTCATAACTCAAAGTATTTTTATAAGGATAATCAATATAAAAAGGAAATGCACTCTGAAACTCCAGGTGTTAATATACAAAATGCAGATCGTTTTGAATATGGAAATATTAATTCTAAGGAAAAGGTCGAAATCATAGAAACTCAAAAGGTATGCTATAATGTAAAAGCAAATTATATTTTACAAAAAAAAGATGGATTTTTGGATTTTATGATGATAGCATTACAACCTTTTAGTGAAGATTATGGAACATTGCCTAATATATGGGTTCAAGTAGGATATAACCTTAGAACAGATAAATATAATGGAAGAAAGTGCTATGTTTTGAGACTTGGTGATAAATCATCATATGGAGAAATATGGATTGATAAAGAACAAAACACATTAGTAAGAACTGTTGACGAAATTTATAATAGGTCATACAGTGAAAAGGTATATTCTATAAAGTCTGATGTTGTAACAAATGAAGATGTGACTTTGCCAGATCTTACAGGTTATACTATAAAAGATAGCGAAGACAATGTACCAAGTGAATATATAGGAATCTATGAACAATTAGGAATATAATGTATCAAAGGAGGAACAATAATTTATAAATATAGTTTAAGTATTAATAGTAGGTAATAACTTAAATTATGCTTCAAAAATATTAAATAATAATATTTAAATTAAAAATAAGAAAAATTTTCATTTTTCTTATTTTTAATATCGTATTATATTATTTTTAATAAAGTTTTCTTCTATGCTGTTTTCCATGAGTATCTCTGCCCTTGGCACATAAGTAATAGAAACAAAAATATAATGCCCTAATATTATAAGTAATGCAAAAATTAATGACAATAATATTATTAAATATTTCTTTTCATAATTGAACTCCTAATATAATTTTAACTATTTTTCAATATTTCTATTTTGTAAATAAAACCTGTATTCTCGTCATAATACATATAAAAACTATATGTTTTTCTATCTTCTTTTTCTATTATTTCTTTTAATTGTTCTACATCATAAGTCGACTTCATTTCATAAATTTTGTCCTTAAATTGCAAAGATACATCTGGAATAGTTACGTACTGATAGTCTGCATTAGACTTATTAATATTACTGTTGTAGACCTCATCTATCAGAGTATTAACATCATCTGTATTATACTCTATGTCAGGTCTATCATATTTTTCAAAGTTCTTATTAAATTTTGCTGTTTCGAGGAACTTTGCATAACTTATTTCATCTTCGGCAATTAGATGTTTAATATAAAGTTTATAGCCTAAAATACTTATAACTATAACAAGTAATATACTTACAATTATTAGAACAGTTTTTTTCATTTAATACTCCTTTTATGTCTCTTTTTAGAAATTATATATAATGCAAATATGTTTGTCAATATTTTCGCACTGTTAGAGCCTTATAATTCTTTACATTTTGGGCTATCTATATTATAATTCAAATATACAATATTTGTACTTTATGTTGCGTTTATAATATTCAATATGTTATGAAAGGATGGTTTATATCAGAAACTATAACTAGAAAATCAACCGGAGATATTACGCTCCACCAGTACGAGGTAAAGAATATGAAAATTTACACATTAAGTTCTTTAATAGACAATCACCAACTTTTTTGTAAATTTGCACAAGATGCTTATTCTGCAACAGATTGTCTTTGCCAAGACTACCCAAAGTATTTTGAGTGGTATTGGTCCAAAAATTTTCCAAGAGTTTTTAATGGTACTGGCGAAATTGTTGTTTGTATAATTGATGATAACATTGCTGGTATAGCTTCTCTGAAAAAAATTAACACAGAAAAGAAAATTTGTACTTTTTTTGTTGTTAAAGAATACCGAGGTCAGCATGTTGCTACCAAGATGTTGGAATATATTTTTGAATATCTTGGCACTAGCAAACCGCTTATCACAATTACAGATTACAAAGTCTTGTCTTTTGTTCCAATTATAAAAAAATATAATTGGAAATTGACGCAAATTACGAGCAAGGGTTATTACAACAATGCCTCTTGTGAGTTTGTGTACAATGGCAAGCTTCCTGAATGACTCATCCAAAAAAACACACTTAGAAATTCAAGTGAATTCCAAGTGTGTTTTTTTCTATTTCTTAATCATCTCTCGAGTTTGTTACAATCTCATCTTTTTTCGTATTTCTTTTTACTGTTTGGTCTGGTATTACTTTCGTACCATCTGCTAAAATTATTTCTGGTCTTACTATTATGAAGCCTGGTGTAGAAATTTCGCATACATTTCCTTTTGAATCAGCAGTTATTTTTCTGCCTTTATAATTTACTTCGTGACCAGTTGTTTGAAGTACCACTCTTCTCCCCAACTTTGCTCTATCACCAATAGTAATATTTCCAGCTAGTGTAGTATGATCTCCCACACTAACATCATTTCCTATTTTTACTGTTCCAATACAGTCAACGAAAATATCATCGCCCATAACCAGATTGCTACCTTGTAACGGAAATAAAGCATCCAATATTTCTTTTCTACGTCTTATAGATACGCCTTGACTATTGTACTCAGAACATAATTTATGTGATAATTCATAAATTTTAGATATAGTTGGCTCTAATGTATTATACTTTTCATATGTCAAAGCTCTAATATATTGTGTAAAATCACCTTTTACTCCAAGTTTTTTCATATGCTCTAGTATATGTTCTACTTCTGCATTGCTTCTTATTCCTTCGGCTCCCGGTTTTTTTACTTTTGTTTCATAATCTTCAGTTATAAACTTATATTCTCTACTATGAGAGTATATTATAAAATAAAAACTATTTGGAACTTTAATTATTCTAAATAGTTTTCTAATATCCATATTTATCTCGTAACTCCTTAAATCATGTTCTATACAATTTTCAATTTATATATGTAATTTTTATTATCTTTCGATTTACAAATTTCAACAAAATAGTCAATGATATTTTCTAAACATCTTAAATATTTCATTTATTGTAAAATCTCCCATTTTGTGATATAAATTAGTTAATTATTTTATTGGAGATGTTTATGGAACGATATAATCATTTGAATACTTATTTTAAGCAAGTTTTTGGAGAGCGAACTTTGAAAATTTGTATTGATGGAAATTTTGCTTGCCCTAACAGAGATGGCAAGTGTGGCACACGGTGGCTGTATTTTTTGTAGTAGTAAAGGCAGTGGTGAGCTTATTAAATCTGCACCTGATATTTCTAGCCAAATTACACAATATTTTGAAAGTTATCGAGCTAAACGTGCGAATAAATTTATTGCATATTTTCAAAATTTTACTAATACCTACGACACAATTCAGAATTTAAAAGAGAAATATGATTCTGCTTTGATTGATGACAGAATCGTCGGTTTAGATATTGCAACTAGACCGGATTGTATAAATGAAAATGTTGCCAAATTAATAAGTACATATACTCCTAAATATAAAGTATTTGTGGAACTTGGGCTTCAAACCTCTAATGACAGTACTGGTTCATTAATTAATAGGGGCTATGATTCGTCTAAATTTACCGAAGCCGTAAGCATTTTAAATAAATACAATATTCCAGTTATATGTCACATAATGGTAGGCTTGCCTACTGAAAACACAATGGTATCTGTTCAAGAAACTATTGATGGTAAAACATATGATTTTAGGGTTTTTAAAGACATAATAGAGACTATAAAATTTATAAATACTCACAATATTTCTGGAATAAAAATTCATTCTACTTATGTAGTAAAAAATACTAAGCTTAATAATATGTATGAAAATGAAGAATACTCTCCAATTACTTATGATGAATACATGGAAAATTTAGTCTACATTATTACTCATATTAATCCTAAAGTTATTGTTCATAGAATTTCAGCTGATCCTCCTAAGGATTTGCTTGTTGCTCCTGAATGGTGCCTGCATAAAAAATGGGTAACAAATAATATAGATAAATTATTAGAAGAACAAAATCTAGTACAAGGATTGTTTTACTAAATTTTAAAAAATTCATCTATTACGAATTTTTTCCGTTTATGGAACTTTTTCGTAATAGATCTTCAATTTTAAGAAAACGAACTATTTGGAATATCTCTCCAAATAGTTCGTTTTGTACATTTTTTCTCCGTTCTCAAAATGCGCTTAGCTTCTAAAGAATGCTTCATATCCCTTATATGCTTGATATACATCGTATTTGCTTGTTACTTCGTATGGTGCGTGCATTGAAAGTACTGGTACTCCGCAGTCTAATACGTCTACACCTTTGTTTGCTAAGATGTATGCTATTGTTCCGCCACCGCCTAGGTCTACTCTTCCTAGTTCTGCTATTTGGTAACCTACGTTGTTTGATTCGAATATTCCACGTACGTATGCTACAAATTCTGCGTTTGCATCTGAGCCGTTTGCTTTTCCGGCAACTCCTGTGTATTTGCTTATTCCAACACCTTTGTTTAAGAATGAAGCATTGTGCAGGTCTGCTACTGATGCATATATTGGGTCTAATCCTGCATCTACGTCTGCTGATAGCATTCTAGAGTTGCAGAACATTTTGTCTAATAGGTTGGGTCTGTTTACTCCTAATTTATTTAGTACGTCTGACATGAATGTGCTAAATACATTTGATTCCATTCCTGTATTTCCCATGCTTCCTATTTCTTCTTTGTCTACAAATAAGCAAGCTGCTGTTTTTGTTGGGTTTTCTATGTTTAATATAGCTGTTAAAGACGTGTAAACAGAAACTTTATCATCTTGACCATATCCGGCAATTAAGCTTTCGTCAAATCCTAAACTTCTGCATTTGAATGCTGGAACTAGCTCTAATTCTGCGCTTAAGAAGTCTTTTTCTACTATTCCATATTTTCTGTTTAATATATTTAGTATATTTAATTTTACTTTTTCAGATACTTTTTCATCATTGTATGGAATGCTTCCTATTAATAGGTTTAGGTTCTCTCCTTCTACCCCATCTTTTAATTTCTTTTGCATTTGCTCTTGAGCTAAATGTGGCAATAAATCTGTGATTGTAAATATTGGGTCTTCATCAGATTCTCCAATGTTTACTTCTATTTTTTCGCCATTTGTCTTAGCAATTACACCATGAATTGATAATGGTATTGTTGTCCATTGATATTTCTTTATTCCACCATAGTAGTGTGTTTTAAAATATACGAATCCTTTATCTTCGTAAATTGGATTTGGTTTTAAATCTAGTCTTGGCGAATCAGCATGAGATCCAATTATGTTTATTCCATTTTCTATGTCCTCTGTTCCAATTACAACTAGAAATAAGTTTTTATCTCTATTTACATAGTAAACCTTGTCTCCTGGCTTTAAACTCTCATATTCATCTATGCTTTTAAAACCTCTTTCTCTAGCCATTTGCGTTGCATTCTTTACTATTTCTCTTTCTGTTTTAGATTTACTTAAAAAGTTGATGTAACCATCACAATATTGGAAGATTTTTCTTCCTTCTTCTTCAGATGTGCTCTCCCATCCGTTCTTTTTACAATCAAAAAGTCTTTCTTTTAATTCCTCTCCTTGAGTTTTTTCTGACATATATTCATCACATTCCTTTCTTATAAGTACAAGTCAGCTTGGAAAAGAATTAAATTTTGGCAAGGAAAATGAATTTCAAAGGCAAGGGCGCATACGTGGTGTATGTAACCGCGTTTGAAATTATATTTGACGTAGCCAAAATTGTAATTATTTTTCAAGCTTTTACCTCCTTTTGCTTCCCATAGTATACCATTATACATATTTTTTTTCTAGTTATTATTTACATTTTTTTAATTATTATTAATGCTACTCGAAAAAGATTATTATTTTTTCGCATTTACTTCTATTAAATATTTATTTATGTTATAATCTTATTACTAATATTTTTTAGTAATTTGAATATTCTTTATAAAAGCATTTTATGCTTAATAATTTTACATGGAGACAATACAAATGAACAAACTAATTACTTCTAGCACAGATGAAAAAACAGACGAAATAGATGAAATTTTGCAAGATGCGGAAAATATTATTTTGGCTTCTAATGGAGATACAAAAAAACATATTCGAAATAAATGTCTAATAATTTTTGCAATCGTAATCGCAATTTTAGCACTTTTACTACTTGCGTTTTCCACAGTTTTTGCACTTATAAACATTAATAGTAATAAGATTATGAATGGAGTATTTATTCAAGGAATTGATGTGTCGGGTTTGACTACGGATGAAGCTAAAGAAAAAGTTTCTAATATTGTTAATAAACATTTAGCTTGCAAAATTGTGGTTAAGCGTGACGATTTTGAAGGCGTATTTATGCCAGAGCAACTTGGTGTAACTTTCGATGCAGATTCAGTCATAAATCAAGCTTATACTGTTGGTCGTGACGGTAATATTTTTGAAAATAATTATTCAATTTTAAATTGTTTATTAAATAATTATAATATTTCTACTAATATAAATTTTGATGATGAGTTTTTATCTTCTGTTATTAGTGAAATAAATAAATTGCTACCAGATAAGGTCATAAACCCTGATTATTATATTGATGATGATAATAATTTGATTATTACTGCTGGTAAAGACGGTGTTATTGTTGATGAACAAGAATTCAAAAAAGAACTTTCTACATTGCTCGATGATTTTGATAATGATGAACCAACACTAGTTGCACCAGTAAAAAACGCAACAGCAAAAAAAATTGATTTAGATGAAATTTATAAAAATATTTATAAAGCTCCAGTCGATGCGTCTTATACTGTTGACCCTTATGTTGTGTATCCTTCTTCTAATGGTGTTGATTTTAAGATTTCATTAGATGAAGCAAAAGAAATGCTAAAAACAGAACAAGACGAATATAGTATTCCATTAAAAACATTATACCCTAATGTTACAACAAATCAAATTGGAAATGAAGCCTTTCCAGATATGCTTTCAAGTTTTTCTACATCATACACAAGCAGTGGTTATAATAGGTCTACAAACATAGAGCTCGCAGCAAAAAAACTTGATGGATATGTGTTAATGCCTGGTAAAACTGCTTCTTATAATCAAATAGTTGGTCAGCGTACTAAAGCCGCAGGTTTTAAAGAAGGAGCTGCATATTCAAATGGAAAAGTAGTTCAAGAGGTTGGTGGTGGAATTTGCCAGGTTTCTTCAACACTATACAATGCAGTTTTATATGCTAATTTAGAAATAGTCGAAAGGTATAACCACGGTTTTGCGCCTTCATATGTAAAACCAGGATTAGATGCCACAGTATCTTGGGGCGGTCCAGATTTTAAATTTAAAAATAATCGCGATTATCCTATAAGAATACGTACAAATACCTCTGGGAAGAAAGTAAGAATTTATATTTATGGATTAAAAAAAGATAATGACTACAAAGTTGTATTAGATGCACAATATGTTTCGAGTGTTCCTTTTACAACTACTTATCAAAAAGATTCATCACTTGCAAGTGGTCAATCTAAGGTAATTCAGAGTGGTTCAAATGGTTGCAAAACAGTTACATACAAATATTTGTATAATAAAAATGGAACTTTGGTATCTTCAGAATGTCTTTCAAGAGATACATATAATCCACATAATAAAATAATAGCAGTTGGTTATTAAGCCAACTGTTATTTCTTAATTTATATTCTAATTTTGTGGTATCTCAATCTTTATACTTCCATAATCTTTATATGCACCAATATTTGTATAGTGCGAATATGCATTATAATTAAGTATTATTCTATCAAATGCAGTATATTTTATTACCTTATTAGAGCTATATCTACTATAATATTTTATTTTAACTGTTTGTGTTTGTCCTGCTGGTACCTTTGTGTCTGTTTCAGCAAGCTCATGTGTGTATGCTTGGTAATGAGTTGCGTTTTTATCTTCAATGTACATTGTGCTATCTATGTTAGGGTCATTTATTAATATTGGTGTGTCACGTTTGTTTGTAATTTCGAACGTAAATGTTTGATAATCAAAATATATATCTGTTTCCACTACTTTGATTGTTACATCATCTGCTTTTTGTGATTTATTTATTGTTGTTTTGCCAATATAGCTATTTATGTTAAGTTTTGTCTGCCCATTTTCATTTATTATTGTAATATAGTCTTGTTTTATATTTGATTCATCAAAGTTTCCTGTAGCTAGTGCATTCTCAGCGAATTTTACTTTATATGTGTTTCCCACCCAATTTTCAACAGTTATTTCTCTCTGTGAGCCTCCAAATACTGGATCGTAATAAGTTTTCTTAAAGTTCTCTTTACTTGGATACATTTGATTTTTACAGTCGCTTGAAATTAAGTTGTATGCAGAATCTATGTCACCATTATTACAATATGTTGCAAAATTGTCTATTAATTTTACTGTATTTTTTTGAGAATTTGTAATTTGCTCTCCAGTTATTGGTGACGTGTCTGAAGCAATTGAAATTGAATTCATTTTTGTTGTATTAGTAGTTATTGTATTTCTTGGTTTCTCTTGATTTTTTAAACTTGAATTTATTACATTTATTACTACAAATATTAATATTGCTACTCCTATTATTATCCAGATAGTTTTGCTATGTGTATTATACCAATGTCTAAAGCCTTCCATATTTTTCTCCCTTCATTTTAAAATTACGCCAGCATTGTAAATATGCTGGCATATTTTTATTAAACTTTACTATTAATTTACATTAAATGACATTACAAAGTCTGTTCCATCTTTTAATTGCATTATTACTCTTTTATTCGTCTGTTTTGTTCCTTCAATTATTGTAATATCAAATATATACAAGCTTCCCTGTTGCTGGCATTCTCCATATTTTAGCTGCTTTCCACTGAAGTTTTGAATTACATAATTTTTAAATTCTTGTACTGTTTTAAAGTTCGTTTGCTTAAATGTGTTATCTAATTTGTTATATACGTATTCATAATCTTCATTATTAATTGCATCAAATACTTTTTGTATGTTTAATCCTACTTTTGTCTTTTCATTTGCTGAATTATATTTTTCTACAAATTCTGGTAAGTCTATTGTATAGGTATCTAGAACTACTGAATATTTGCCGACTTCTTCTTCCATAAATATATAATATTTGCCATTTTCGTCTACGCAGACATATTCTTTGCCATTTTTATTTTCTACTACTTGATATTTATCTATACTTGCTACTATTATATTGTTTTTATTATTATTTACATAGCTTTCAAAATTTGAATATTGTCCAAATTTTTTCTCGGCGTATTCAGAATCTAATTTTTGATATGCTATTTTCGTGTCATTAAGCATCTTCATTCTATAATCTGAAAAATATTGAATAACAACATCTTTTTCTGTTCCTTCTACTTTTACGTCATTATTATAATTATTTTTTTGAATTTTATTTTTACTTATATTTATACTTTTTATACTCATATGTTTTGTATAATTATTTTTTGTAATATAATCATTCAAAAATAGTGAATATGTATTATTCGTACTATCTAATTTTACTAGTAAATTTAGTTCAGCATTATTTAGCTTTGCTTCTACTAAGACTATTGAAATGTTGCTTGCAAGACCACATTGGTACATATTATCTATATTTAAATTGTAATTTACTTGCTTGGTATATGTACCATCTTGTTTATAGTCATCTTGCATTTTTATTAATGAATTATCTGTTTCATCTTTTAAATAGCCTTCATCTAATATACCTTTTAGTGCTTCTATTCCATCTTCTTGCATTACTGTTGCAATTTGGGTTGTTGTCGTTTGTAAAGATGAGGCGTCTACATATTCGTCTCCATTTATTTGTTTCATATATGTAATATAATTTTCTACAATTTCTTTTACAGTAAAGTACGTTTTATAATCATTTACTTTTTCAAAAGCTTCATCTTGCTCTTTTACAATTGGTGTATATGTATTATTGCCATGTGAAACTTCTTGCTTTTTGTTTGTGTTAATTAATATTGCTACCATAACAGCCATAACTATTAGTAATGTAATTAACACAATTAAAATTCTTTTAGATTTTTCCATTTCTTCCTCCTACTTTACCTTTTCGAGCCATTGCTGTGCATACGTATATCTCTGAGCAGTATTGCTTTTGGTTTTCTCGAAATTTGTTCCTACAAAGAAGCCTTCATAGAATCTGCCCCAATACCAAGTTACATATTCTAGGTTTTTTTCTGTTGCTCCAGTTATTTTATTTTTTACACTTGGATACTTTGATTCTAGCTCACTCCACATAAATTCTAATTGTGTAGTAACACCTGTCCATGCCTTGTGGTTACTACTTGCCCATGATTGTAAATTTTTAAATCTATCATTTTTCCATAAGCATAATCCATTACCACCATTTGAGCTTGTTGTGTTTGCTTCAAAGTTACTTGCTTCTTGAATGTTTCCGAGTACTGCCGCAGCTCCAGCAGGTGATACTCCTTTCGATAATAGGAAATTATATACTTTTCCTGGCACACCATCTAAATTGCTGAATTTGTCATATAATTTTTTGAAGTTTTCTGGTTTATATACACTAAAATCATAACTTTGAACTCCATAATCATAATCTGTTGCTTTGTATAACAAAAATTTAGTAACATCTACCATATTTGCCGTGCTACTGTTTTGACTTAGTAGCAGGTATAACCAATCTGGAGCACTATGTATATTTGAAGCAGTTGTTGCGTGTTTTGGACTTGTGTAAATTTTTACAAAGTTATTTTCATCACCTGTTAATTCTACTTTTTCTCTTACAGTAGCTGGAGAAGATACATAAATTAGTCCTTCTGTTTTTGTGTACACATGTATATTTCTACCAACAACTGCCGTATAATACTCAGCTTTCATACTTGCTAAGCTTGCACTTGCTCTTGTATGTGCTGCAGAATACGAAGCTTCAACACTAGCTCTATAACTCTCTCCTATTGCTTCTCCTATTGCTGTGTGGTCTGCAGTTGGCGCAGTAACTGTGTATGGTTGATTTTCTTGTTTATTGTCTTGTGATTTCTCATCTTTTGGAGGTGCTTGACTTGTAAACTCTTGTTTATATTCTACTATCCATACATTTGCCTCTGTTAATTTTATTTCTAGAGTATTTGTACTTGTGATTACTGTATGAATTGTAGTATATGGGAATGCTTGCACATCTTCCAAAGGCCCTCCTATTTCTGTTGCTGAACCAGGTATCGTTTCTTTATAAGGATTTCCTTCTTCGTCATATTTTGTTACAACATCCTCATAGTGAACTCTTACTACTACAGGGTTTGCAACAGCTTTCTTCATCTTTGTATATGTATCTGTTGATATATTTGTATTTATCCTTAAATTATCATGTACTGTTATAAATATTTCACTACCATATACAAGATCTGCCAATTCTGATACAAACTCTTCTTCTTGTCCTACTGTTAGGAATGACCATAAATATTCAAATGGCATTGTATAACCACTTACAAATTCTTGATAGTTTATTCTAGTAGTAGTCATATTGTATGTGATTTTTTCGTATGTTTCTACCTCTGGATCATTAGATTCTAGTTTATCATATATCTCAGTCCATGTTGCAACTTTTGCATAATACTTGTTTGTTGTTGATAATTCATCTGGGTTTGAACCAAATCCACCCATTCCATTACCCATTCCATTATCATACTTGAAATTTAATGGATCTACTCTAACTCCATTATATCTAATTTCGAAGTGGCAGTGAGGTCCTGTTGATTTTCCTGTACTTCCCGCTAATGCTATTACTTGGCCTTTTGTTACTTTGTCTCCCACTTTTACTTTAAGCTCACTATTATGTAAGTACCTTGAAATGTAGCCATTTCCATGGTCTATTTCAACATAATTTCCAGCAGTTTCACTTCCATATCTAGCTGTAATTACTGTTCCAGCTTCTGTTGCATATACGTTTGCTCCAGTTGGTACAGATATATCTATAGCTCCATGGTTTTCCGTTACAGATGTGTTAGTTGGGTCATTTCTTGGTCCAAAATATGAAGTAATATTTGTACTATCTACTGGCCATTTCATTATTTCCCCATTTATTGTAGCGTTTCCAGAAGATATTGTTCCAGAACCAGAACCAATTGCAGTACCTGTTGATGGCATTGTTATTGTTGTTCCATTTCCACTAATATTTTCAGCTCCAAAATTTGGATTATTAAAATAGCTCCCACCATTTACAACTTTTGTAATATTTTGATTCCATTCTGGGTGACAACCTTGGTTTCCAGGATTTATGTGCATATTACTTGCATTTCCTCCCTTTTCTGTGCTATACCATGAATTTTTATCTACAACAAATTCTATAACATTTTGCCCGTTACTATGTCCCCACTCATTGCAACCTGTATCATTTTGGTTTTTTATATCTCCTATAATACATTGTATTACGCTTCCATCTTCTTGATAAAAATCTACATAGTCTCCCACATTTCCATATGTTGATGTACAAGCAATTACATATCTTCCGTTTATTCTTCCAAACCCTTCTTCGTCAAAATTCATTCCAGATTGCTGCATTAACTTATATTGGTTTGAAGTTGTACTTGTTATTGTTTGCCAGCCCATATATGAATGTACAGCTCCTATACCTGATGGTAGCTCAACGCTCGTACCCGCAGTAATTGAAGCACCATTACCGAAGTTTGATGCAATATATCCTCTTTCTATTGTAAAGTGTTTTAAAGCTTGCTGTTTTGCTGTCTCTGAACCTGTTGCATTATACTCATCTATGTAGCTTTGGAAAGTATCTGGGTCGGTATAAACCATTGTTATTGTTTTGCCTTCGGCAGTTGCTCTTTTTAGTTTAATTATTCCTTGTACTTCTTTTGAATTAGTATCTTGGTTTAATGAATCCCAATCTATTTCTGCATCTGGATCCTTTCTTGTATCTAGGAAATTAGTTACCATTTCAGCATTTAATAGTTTTTTAAATGTTGAGGATTCTTTTATGTACTCTTTAATATTGCTATTGTTCTCTATAAGTTTGTCCCATACTTCTTGCGCACTCATATCTGTTGACGCTATTCCATTTTCGTCTATTGTTACATTATTACTATACTGATCACTTGCATATGGAACATTATCCCAACTGCCATCTTTAAGTGTAGCCGTATCTAATGTAATTACATACATAGCCGAACAAATAAAAGCTACAATTATACATATAATAGCAAAAATAATTATTATTGGCCTTAATGCGGCAATAATTGCTTTTTTTACTACTTTTTTTACTTTTTGTATCTGTTTGTTTGATTGGTCATCCATTTAATATCTCCTATAAATTTAAATTGTTTTTTTTACTAATCACTATTATGTTAATAATAACACATTTAACATCTATTTTTCAACAAAATTTGCTCATGTTTTATAAATATTTTTTACAAAAAATCTTCCTTTTCGAATCCCAACAAAGTGTTTTTAAACAACAAAAAATAGCAGTTATCTGAATACTGCTATTTTATGGTGCGACTGGAGGGATTCGTCGAGCCGCGTCAGGAAAAACGTCCACTGGACGTTTTTCTATTCTTCCTTTTCGAATCCCAACAAAATACTTTTAAATAACAAAAATAGCAGTTATCTAAATACTGCTACTTTATGGTGCCGTCGAAGTAGTTATTTACAACTTTTTTAGCTCTCATAACGATTGATACAAATATCAATCAATTTACTAAAGTATATCATAATTTTAATAAATTGCAATAGTTAAATTTAAAATAATATTTTCAAAAATTTGTTTTGTTCGCTTGTATTTTATTAGATATTGTTGTATATTAGTATTCATAGGAAATGAGAATAAGCAGTGTGGGTGCTACCACTTTACATACACAGTTTTGACTGTGAGAATGGGGGTGGTGCTATATGGTAGAACAAGCTATGTTAATGATAATATACTTACTTTTCTACGGTTTAGTAGGAATGACTATTATAGCATTTGCCTTGATTATTGCAATAGTAGTAATTTTGAGCAAATAATAAAAGCACCACATTATGCTTTGCCGAGCTATGTGGTGTTTTATCGTAATTTATATGGTAGCACACATTTCTGTGGCTCTCATTTTCTATCTTTATTATACAGACTTTTTTTTATTTTGTCAAATACCATTTTTAAAATTTTAAAAGCGTGAAATTTGCATTTTATGTTAATTTATGTTATAATTTAAGTAGGTTATTTTTAACCATTTGAACATAAAAACTGTTTTGTAAAACAAGGAAGATTTTATTATGACAATTAACATGTATGCTCTTTACACCAGCCCTATCGCAAGACTTTTTGCTCGGATTTTGAGACACTGCACAGTAACTTTGAGTACTGGCAAAGAACTCAAGTTCGACAAAGGTTTCCATGGTGGCTGTTGCTCCTATGAAGGTTCCATGACAAAAACGGAGGAACAGGAGTACATCCACGCAATGATGCTGATGGGGATTTAATCCCAAAAGTGGAAAAGGCTTAACTACAACTGTGGTTAGCCTTTTCTTCTTTTTACTAAATTTATAATACAATTATAGAAAATTTTTAATGCTTTCATAATCCTAAAATGTTTTTTTCATATTAAATTCTAAAGTTACTGCATTAAATAAAAATAAAGCGACTTTATTTTGTTCTTCCTTCGTCATTTCCATAATTTTAGCCATTGCAAACATTACGAGTTTATATTTTGAAAAATTTATAAGTGTAGTTCTATATTCTTCATCAACTTCTTTCAAAATTTTATCAAATTTTTCATAATTTTCTTTAGTGTTGTATATAAGACCTGCCCATTTACTTTGGCTCATACATATCGCTAGCCTTAATTTATCTTTTAAATCCATATCATTTATTATATTGATCAAATATTGTACTTTTTTATTTTCCATATTCTAATTACCTCCATATTAAAATCTTATATCATTATTTCTTTTTCTATTTTTGTTTTCGTTTGGTATAGTTACTTTTCTATAAATGTTATTTGCTATCTCATTATCATTATCATCAAATATACCATTTTTGTATAGGTCATCACTTACAATTTTATAGTTATTATCTTTATCATAACAAATTCGTTTATGAAAATGGCTCATAATACTATGCCAAAATCCTTTGAATTTCTGCAATTCTGTTTTTATCTTTTCTTTTTCAGTTTGTAATTTGCTTATAATTTTGTCTTTAGTTGATAATTCTCTTTTTAAACTACTTATTTCTTTATTTTTTAACTCGATTTCATATTTTAGAGAAGATACTTCTCTTATCGTTTCAAAAGTTGAATGTTCAAAATCTTTAATTGCTATATTTAAATCATTTACACTTCTAACAGTTTTAGTAATGTCTTTTACATCTTTTGTATAATTTTTTATTTTTTGGACATCTTCACTTGAAATAATCATATTATTTTTATTTATCAAAGTAGGCTTTAAACTACCTAATATTTTATTTATATCTTGACTTGTATTATCAAGCTCTTTAGTTTGAGCATTAGTTTTTTCAAGTTTCTGTTCTTTTTTATCTAATTGTTTTTTAATTTCTCTATAATTGCTCATATCTTTAACATTTATATCTTGATTTCTACCTTTTTGCTTTTCTTTTAATTTAAAATCCATATCATAGAATTTATTATATGACTTAATACAAGCTTTTCTCATTTTATCTTGTATTTCAGTAAGTGAAGTTTTTGTAAATATCTTACTTTTTCCAACTTGCTTTTTCATTCCTCTAGTACAATTTTCTATTATTGGTACACCTACAATGTGTATATGTGGAGAGGTTTCATCAAAATGTATAGTTGCATTTGCAATTTTAAAATCTGGCACAATTTTTGTTAAATCTTTTATTTGCTCATTATACACATCAACCATTTTGAATTTATATCTTTCATCTTTATCATTCCAAAAATCCATATCTCCAAGTTCTATAATAATTTCACAAGCTATATCATTTTGAGATTCACAAACCTTTTTTAAGTAATCTATTATTTTTCTATCTTCACGAGTTTGCTTTTGAGTATATTCAATTCTAGCTTGTTCAAATTCTTCTAAATATAATTGCTTAACATCATCTACAATATCATTAGTGCCATAAATTGTTCTAATTAATTCCCTTTGATTATCATAATCTCTTAAATTGTGTTTGTTTACATCTGACAAATCTTTTACGTTTTGAATTGCATTATTAGATAGAGAAGTTGTACCAGATATATTTGGTTTTGCAACTTTTTTTGCTAATTTACTTTTGTTTTTATCACTACCTAAGTGAAAAGAATAAGCTAATTCTTGTTTCATAAAAGCACCTCCTTTGAATTCGCTCTGAAGGGCAGGACTTTGACTTGTCATAAGTCCTAACCCCCTATGAGTTGTGTCATATTAACACAACTCGTGGGCTCTGCGAGGCAATAAAATTAACTATCGCCACTTTCATTTTTATTTCATAAAAACAAAACGTGCCACGTTAATTTTTTTCTTCTGTATCTTCTTCGCAGGATTTTACTGGCTTAACACCTACTGAAATAGGAGTAGGCTCTTTCATATAAATTACACTATCGTTTGTTTCATCTGGAATATAATCAAATGCCGTATCAATATCTTGCATTTCAAATCTATCTTCTTCGTTAATATATAAAATCCCAAATTGGTATTCTTCCATTTTGTTATTAGGATCCAATTTATAATAATCTTCTAATGGAAATACTCTAACAATAGCACTATTATCTTCAACAAAGTTAAAGTAAAACATTTGCTTTTGTACATAGTATGTCGCTTCTGTATAATGAACATCATAGTATTGTCTTAATCTCATAATAATTTTGCCAACTTCTTCCTCTGGTAAATAATAGCTAAATCTAACACTTCCTAATACATTACCTAATATCATAGTTTTTGTAATATCTATATATCCAGTATCATATAATCCTTGACAAGGTTTGCAAATTGAATCTCTAAAGTTTATTTGTTTTACAACAATTTCTTTACCAACTAAAGCAAGTTCAACATCATCAACATATCTCATTATTAAATCTGCTTGTTCTTCTCGTGTATAATCTTTCCACATTTTAGTTCTTTCTTGATATTCCTTATCTAATTTGATTTTGTTAATAAAGTCAATATCTCGTTTTAGCAAAATATCCTTTGGTGTGAATTTTAATTCTTCTGTGCAATCAGCAGTTTCTAATTTGTTTTGTAATTCTTCAATAGCATTTTCAACTATTTTCTTTTCTTCTTTATATTCTTCTAATTCAAATGCACCATTTACATAAGTTTTTTTTATTCTTTCTAATTTATTTCTCTGGTTATTTATTTCTTTTTCTAATTGTTCTTTTGGCTCATCAAATTTTTGCTTTATCATAGGCAAGAAGAATTGATTTACAACAGAGTCATATTCAGTTAATTCATCTATAAATTGTTCAAAATATTCATTTATTACATTTTCTTTAAATTGAACTTTACAATTATTACAATAATAGTAGAAATATGTTTTACCATTTTTCTTTGTAGTAGCTTTGCCACCTAAAATGCGATTACATTTAGGACATTTTAGTTTTTGTAAATATAAATATGTCAATGTTCTTTGATAACTTCTCGAGTTTTTCTTTTTCTGTACTTGGCAATCAGCCCACATTTCTTTTGAAATAATTGGTTCAACTACATCTTCATAATAAGTAGGGTTCTTTGTTCTTTTTCCGTGAACGAAATCACCTTTATATATTTCATTTTCAAGAATAGTAACAATAGTGGAATCTCGCCAATTATCTTTTCCTAATACTTTTTCTTCATTGAATAGATTACTTATTTTTTTATAAGAGTACCCATTATACTATAAATCAAATATTCTAGCTACAACATCTTTAGTGGAATAATCTATTACCAATCTTTTATCTTCGTGCTTATAGCCTAATGGGGCAATGTGAGGAATATGACCACATTTAATTGCACCTGCTAAACCTACTCTAGTTCTTTCACTTGTTCTTTCAATTTCATTTTGACTAACACTCATTAATAATCTTGAAATCATTTTGCCGTTGGCACTTGTTGTATTTATTTCATCATTTACACAATCTAAATAGGCATCGTTTTCATCTAAAAAAGTCATTAAATTTTCCCAATCATAAATACTTCTAGTTATTCTATCTAGTTTTAAAGCAACTATTGTGTTTATCTTTTTAGCCTTAATATCATCTTTTAATCTTTCAAATTCTGGTCTATGATTACCAGTTTTAGCACTAATTCCTGCATCTTCGTAATAATCTATTATTTCATAGCCTTTAAATTTACAAAAAGACTCTAATCTTTCTCTTTGTTCTGGAAGACTAAAACCGTTCTCTTGCTTGGTCTTCGGTTGATACTCTCATATACAACCCACATTTTTTCTTTTCATCTTTCAATTTGCATAACCTCCTAACTTCAAAAAAATAGACATCAAAGTACACACGAGTACTAATGACATCTCTTAAATCCGTTTATTACAAAATAAAATACAATATAATTGTAATATAATTTTTTCAAAGTACTCGTAAATCTATATTTGCTATTACCCAAGAAAATATAGATAGTTAATTGCCTATATTATATCACGATTTAAAGAAATGTCAATTTTTTACAAATTATATGTTTTTCAAATATTCTTCTAACTCTGATAATTTAATCTTTTTAGTTAAGTTAGCGATATAAACATCATTTGAATAATTAAAAACTAAAAAAGTAATATTTTTAATAATCACTCTATGTGGCTCAATATATGTAAGATTAGTTTTTTCTAGTTTTCTAATGCTACCATTTATAAAAGTAGGGGTAACTTTAGCAAACTCACATATAAATTCAAGTCTTTGTTTTAAACTTTTCTCAAATCGCAATTCTTGCTTAATTATCTTCATTTTCTTACACCATCCTTTCGTTTGGATGATTTTATATTGTTTTTAGTCAACAAAAAAAATCAACCAGATTTTATTTTCTGATTGATTTTTGTATCTATCTGTTTTATTAGTTCGAACAGATACGTCATTGGTGCGACTGGAGGGATTCGAACCCCCGACCTCTTGGTTCGTAGTTCGCTATGATATATAAATTTTTAAGATTTTAAAAGATAGAGTTTTCTAAGGTTGTAAGCTACAACACTTGATATATCTTTGATTGTTAAAAATAAGAAAAATTTAAAATAGTTTAATAAAGTTTAAAAAAGTTTAAATAGATTTATTATAATCCCATCTTTAAGGGGAAATAAGGGGAAAGAAAAATAATATTTGAGGAATTTCGGGGGAATTTTCAGGGGAAAATATTTAAAGTCTAAAATAAGAAAATAATTTATCCTCAAAGCACTGATTTTTAAGGAATTATAACATTTATAAAAATTCCCCCAGCATAACTAAAAATTTCCCCTTAATTAAAATTTAGTATTTTGGAGGAAAAAAATGTTACAATTTATAATCGGATTATTTTTAGGGGCTAATCTTAGCCTCTTTTTATATGCCTGTATATTAGCAG